>Ga0247760_1000850_pt1 | contig 31278 bp, 29 predicted proteins | sample UWRJL171409R4_FD_179936 | JGI IMG/M metagenome (GOLD analysis project Ga0247760, IMG submission 179936) | Plant litter microbial communities from Arlington Agricultural Research Station in Wisconsin, United States - UWRJ-L171-409R-4 | ecosystem: Environmental > Terrestrial > Plant litter >... | reverse complement strand
CACAGGGAGCTTCCATTTGTATATAACTGGGGAGTGCTTCGCACTCCCCTTTTCTACCAAATTAAGTCACTTTGCAACTGCACTTCCGCTGCTCCTGAGCCCCTCGTTCCTCAGCCAAAACTTTCCACAACACTCCTTAGATTGCCTGAGGTTACACAAAAAGGGCTGAGCTCATTTCGCCATTAGGCTTCTTAGCAGGCTGAGGAGAGGAGAGAAGTTTTGATTGGTTTGCCTTGGAGCGAGTTAAGGTCAATAGATGAATACGGGAGCTGGGGTAATATCGTGCGATCCTTCCAGGCATTTTCTGGCGCAGGCAATTACAGATGTGGCACAGCACCTCCTCCGCAAACCCTTAAATTATCTAGGCTGCCGTTCTTTCTATCGCTTGACAATCTCCCCGAAAGATGCTCATTCGAGATATAACTTGAAACTTGACAACATGTTGCCAACTGCGACCACCCTCTCGGGGCAGACCTTCAACAGTCTCGGCCCACTGACTACGACCTTCACTGCTCCGGCATCTTGCGCAACGGCTACCAATAACGTACTGTTGGTCACAGACCAGGGGAAGAGGTTCTTCGCCCCGGATTGCAACATCAAAACATCGACCCTCGGGGATTGTTTTCCCTCGGGCCGACAGATCGATGGCCAATGGGCGCAATATCCCGGCGCGCTCTCCGCTGTCATAGGCGGCCAGATCAACTACTTTTCGCCGGGCATAGCGTGTCCCAGCGCCTGGACAACCGTCGGAATGGCCACAAAGGACAACATCGGCTCGTTGTCCTCAAGCGGCGCCTTCACATCCACCTCGGCAACACTGTACAATGGCGTCTTTGTCGACCAGTACCGCCCCAATATCCTGATGAAAGCCATAGCCCCGGGCGAAACGGCTGTGCTGTGCTGTCCATCTGGGTGGATGGCCGACGGAGACTCTTGCACCTCGACACTACCAAGCCTCAAGTTTGAAACCGGCTGCATCTACGAGATCCCCCCAGAGGACTACACGTTCCTCCCTACCACCCTTACGGTGCCTGGCTCTACCACTGCCACGGGGAAGATCTTTACGCTTACGAACACGCACCCAGCATCGCATATCATGACTACTAGCTTTTCGCCTGCGGAGAAGTCGCACTGGGCTGCTGTTTCCTTCGTGCGCATGGTTACTCTCTTACACCACGCTAGCGACCTTCCCAAGACGCCTACCTCCAGTCTAGCGACAAGCGCTGCTGCCAATATCACCATCGCACCCACCGGTAGCATACCTGCAAGGAGTGGTTCGAGTACGAGTTTGACCTCGACAAGCGGAACACATGGGAGGGTGAAGCCTTTCTTGTGTTTTATGTTGGGGCCTGGACTGTTGGCTGCTGCTGTTGCTTGTGGTGGACTGCTTGCTTTCGCATAGGAGTGGTATGATGATCCATGTAATAATGAAGCCAATAGAGTAAGTATATTGGGGATTTGACAGTTTGAAAAGGTTCATATGACATTGGGTATTTCGGGTATCATCTCATCCATACTAACGTTTCTGGTGACAAGAGCCCTCCCCCCCCCACCAAGGTAGCCCTCAGCCGGAGTTCCCACTCCGCTTTTCCCTCACACGCCTCCTTCCTCCAATTCGAAATCCGTCGTCTCTGAAACACGGACTTGAATCATAAATCATGGACCTCTGCAAAAGCAGGATCGTACCAACCACAATTGGTACGGCAATCTTCCAGCTAGATTCCCCCGCACACAATTCAAGTCAGCATTCCACCTCTCTCCTCCCCTCAGCGACCAAGCGCTAGGTAGATAAGGTAACGCGAACAAGACGGGTAAGACTCACAACAGGGTAATCCCCACATCCAACTCGGGAAAGGGCACAAAGTTCTGGCCAAAATACCCCACAGGAACGTCAGCGGCAGGAACACGATCGTGGCGATGGTCAGCTGCTTGACTGTCTCGTTCTGATAGGCCGCGATGGTGTTAAACACCAGGTCGATCAGGTCGTCTGCCACCTTGGTAACCTCCCACAGGTTGTCCCGGATCAGCAGGCAGTGGTCCAGCACGTCGCCCAGCTACTTGGCCGTCACGGGCGTGATTACCACGCCCGTGTCCGGATCCCGCAGGTGGCGCAGCGCGGTGTCGTGGTCCAGGCTCAGGTACTCGGACGACGCGGCGACCTTGTGCTCGCGGATGGTGTTGATGATGTTCTCGATCGGCTGCACGAAGCCGCGCACCTTCTTGACCTCGGCGAGAGGATGTACAGGTCCTTGGACTGCTGGATGTTGGGGCCGAGCGTGAGCACGTCCATCTCAATGTCGCCGATAATTTCCAGGTAGGCCGACTGCACAGGGATGAAGATTGGCACCTCGACGTCGTCGGCCGAGGCTTCGAAGAAGGCGATCACCGTGTTGTCCGAGGTCAGGAGGATGGAGACCTGCTCTGCTGCCACGGCGAGCTGGCGCGAGCGCAGGGTGGAGCGCTCTTCCATGAATTCGGTCCGCGGCGTGTTGGGGCTCGCGTGGTAGCGGTGGATGGTCCGGAGGGGGGAGGGGGTGAGAGGGTTATGGGAGAGGTAGCCGAGGAGGAGCCAGCGCTGGCGCGGCCATTTTCGATGGCGGTGTCCGAGGGGATCCCGTTGGAGCTGGGGGGTGATGACATGGTGAGGCGGCGGAGGAGACTGTTGTTATTGCTGTTGCCTGGGCACCGAGCAAGGAACCTGCCATTCACCCCTCGAAATGTTCCTGTATTCGTCTAACCTCTCCAACGTAACGTCCAACACCGCCACGCTCCTGTCGAATTACATCCGCAGCTCGAGCCGGAGGGCGGACCCGCACGATTTTGGTACCTTTCCCATGAGGAGTGGGAGTCGTGCGGCAGACGACAACATCTTGGCAGGGGATAACTCCAAAGCTTCCATCATTTCGGGAGTGGCATGGATGGATGAGACCTACATAGCGGTGAGGTGGGGCTGGATCTCCCTCCCATTGGGGGGGACCCTGCTGGAGATATTGCTTCTCGCTGCGACGGTGGTGAGTGCGCGAATGTCAGGGGTGCCGGTGCTGGGGAGCTCACCGTTGGGGTTGCAGTTTCATGGGCTGGGGAGGGAGAGAGGGGAGAGGGAGAAGAGGGTAGAAAGTAGAGTGGCGATGGTGGGCGTTGCGAGGGGGGTGGAGGTGAGGTTTCAGGAGAGCGGGGAGGGCGGGCTGAGATTTAGGGTTGTCGAGGGGAGAGCCGAGGAGTGGAGGGTACAAGGAGGAAGGGAGTGTCGACGGGAAGGGGAGAACGGCACGTATGGAGATGCAGAGCGGAAAGGAGTGGATGTGGATGTGATTGAGATGAAGAGTTAGAACAGATATGGGCGTGCTCAGAGGATGCTCACCCTTCCAAAACAGCCAAAGCGCACTACATCAAAGAGGACACAGAAATCAGCTTTACCCTCACCGTAGCCAACGTAACCACTACTGCACTCTCCTCTTCCAGTTTCCAGACGCCCCATATCGTCCTTGATAATATAATCCAACAGGCGGGGGGTCTTCGCGTTGGCGGCTGTCAACCTTTCCACAACCAAAGTGCTCATCCATAAAGTGTTCAAGGTCTCGCTGGAAGGAGGCATACTTAAGATTGTCTTGGAAGACCTGGACGGCGCCTTCGTAGTCGCCTGCGTCGTTGCTCTTCTTGGACATCAAGGATGCGTGAGCGAAAGCGGAGGAGGGAAATTCCTTAGCGTCCACCCGCAGGGTGTTCTCCAGGGAGGCGATTGCTTTATCGATTTCGTCGTGTTGTTCGTAGTACAACGCGAGGCCCTCGTGGAGATGCCACTGGTCGGGACACTCGTCAATGGCTTCTTCGAAGGGCTCGATGCATTCCTCCGACTTGAGCTCGAGCAGGGCAATGGTGTGGTTGCCAAGTTGGATGCCGTCGGTATCGTCGTTGTCCGCGTTCGCGAAGAGGTCGTTGAGCCTGTTGAGCGAGTTTAAGTTGGGCGCGACACGGCTGGAGATGTACTATTTCCAGCTAGCTCGGTTTTTGATGTCCTCGACGGGGCGGCTGATGCTCTTGAGGATGCCGTCGATGCCCTGCCAACCCAAATAGCAGTAAGGAAATGTGGAAAAGGAATGCGAGGGTGCTCTTAGATATTCATTAGGCTACCCTGGCATTAGAATGTCTTTTAAATACACCTATTTACCTAGCATTAAGGGTCTCGATGTACGAAATACCTTTTATCTCCTACTGACACCCACTAGCAAAGGTATCTCGTGAATATCCCTAGTATTAACGACTAGTAATGGATATAAGTAATCCCAAACGGAAGGCTGGACGAATTGTCTATAAAGTTCTGGGTGGTGGCTATTGCGGGTGCGAATGTTCCAATTCTGGGCCCTTCAGCTAAAACTGCACCTTCTCGGAAGGCTTATGCTGTTCACTGGTGTCACACGAATCCAATCTAGCCTCCATACCAACGATCGGACCGATCGCTAGTATTCAGTTGAATTACTGCGTGGCTCATTCCAGGCCATAACAACGGAGAAATGGAACTACCCCATTGTACGCAGTATTTAGCGGTTAGAAGCCCTCAGCTTTCAACCGATTAAAGCAATAAACACACTCGTTTTTCTATCGAAAGAGCCTTCGATCTACAGCGTGCAACAACTAGGCAGACATTAGCCGAAGCTGTGATCAAACGTGACGAAGAGGCACGTAACTATAAGCATGGATAGCAGTCGATTTTAGCGTGGTGAAACATCTAGATTACATCCCTAATAAACACTAACCTTATGACCGCTTGCTTTTGCCTTTGATTTACTGCCGCTAAGGGCCTGTCCAGAACCGTTCCAGAAGAATAGCCTGGTTTCTAAAAGGGCCGTATGCCGGTAAAGTCTTAGCGGAACACTATCTCCTGGGTTCATATCGCACGGAGCCCTTCTTTAATACCCAAGGTAAAGTAAAGGCCGAGTTTAGAGTCGCGAGGATGCGGTGACGACAACGCGCCACTGGGGCAATACACAGATAGGTAAGTTTAGTGAGGGTGTAAGTGGAACGCGTAAGGAAGCCGTGATGGAATCAACAGGCAATCTTGTCTTACTTAAGGTAGGAAGGTGATAAAAACTTCATTCAGCTACTAAGAGGGTCGGCCACAATATGCGTGTAAGAGAGGGATGTTAAGGAGCATACAAGCAAGCAGTTTTGCTCGGGAGCGCGTCTTGGCAACGTTGCATCACAGTCCCGTGAGCCGGGAGGCGGACGGGTATTTTCCAAGGAATATTTGCATAGCACATTTAATAGCATAAAGCTTAACCAGACACCAACCACTTGTGTTAATCCGCTAAACGAATTCGTCACGTGCTTTTTGGCGGGGAAGTCCATAAGAGGAGCAGGAGTGTCTTCGATGTTAGACACAGGCACGGGCCATAACTTCTGCTGGCATTCACATGGCTGCATAATAATATTAAACTTACATAAAGGGTTTACCTTACTTTACGTAACCGCGAATCAGATTAATGGCGTTTAGTACTTAGCAAAACGTCAGGACCTGCTGTCTTAAAGAAACCGCTAGAGGCTACCGGTGCAAGAACCGTGGATCCTGGAGATGAGTTAGCGCGCCAGATGAAATATAAGGGCATACGGATAAGAAGCGGGGCTTGGAGGAAGGATAAGAGTGGCAACGTCTATGAGCTGGCATTGTGGAATGATTTAGAAGGCAAGTTCTATAATGGAAAGTATCAGTAATAGAATGGCCAGTTCACGGCTCTGTTAAGATGAGAATATTCGCGTATTAGACAAGATCAAGAATTCGTGGTGGGTGTGATGTGCTTTTTAGCGGACCCTACTAAGGCTACTGCTGGGCCAGTGCATGAAAGGTGACACGAACTGGCCTGAAATTGACAGGCTTGAGCTCGAGCCTAAGCTAAGGGAGCCGTGGAAAAAGACCCTGTAGATTGGTATAAGTTTCATTCAACTCCCAGCAAGGAAGCTTTTCATCATCTTAGGAACAACAGCCACGAGAGCCACCTCTCAGTGCGAGGGGGTGAAGCTGTTAGTCGCGCCATATCTCTCGAGTCCGTGCCTGCAGCCAAGCTTAGACCTGTTTGGGGATGACCTGGAGAGATGTGGGTGAAAGAACTGTGCAAAGCAAATCAGGGCACACCCCATCCTCCATATTCAACCTCTTACCCTCAGACTCCCAGTCTTCCTTCTTTACCTCAAGAATCGGACTCCCGCCAAAATGTTGAGAGTTGATCGGTTTGCACATTTCTCCAGAGCAACCCACAGCGAGAAAGAACTCATAACAAATCTGTCCCGAGAATAAGTCTGGCGATTCTGCCTTGGCCTTCAGTGGCAAATAGCCGATGCTTCTTGTTTGAAGCCTCCCGGGACGGCAACGCTCTTCCCTTGCAACAAACTCGCGGCTTAGATATCGCATTCTACATCTGTGGGCTCGCTCGCTCTAGCCAGGATTCTCTTGCTCCCCAAGGCTCTAGTATGCTTCGTATGGTCCTGCAAATTGCATCACCTCCAAGTCGGATGGGCTCCCCGGAGCTACTTTCATATTGCGTTGCCGCCTGACGCAAACTCGAAGGTGTGCAACTTCCCCGCGGCTTGACTTCAATATTGGGACGAGTTTGGTTAAGCGGATGCTAAGCCTCCCCCAATGTTCTCGGCCGCCTTCAAGGTCAGCCACGCTTGGAAGAGAAGCAACCTGGGTGTCACGCACTGCGGCTGATGAGAGCTCCGACAGCTGTCAGTGCATGAATATGGCTTGCAGAGAGAGGGTGATCACACCAATTGATATTGGTAGTCGCCCCCGCCCCCCCAAATTTTAGCGCCAGGCATGCCGGCAGTAGCTTCTGGGCGGCCTCCCCAAATCCACTTCTAGCCCTTTCCAAGGCAAGGCGAATTGGCATCGCAAAACTCTTGGTCTAGACCTTCATCATCTGTCTGCCTGTGGCGTTCGTAGTGCAGTATCCAGACACTAACACGGGAAGGTGGGAGGGGGGATGCCCGGTGAATGGGGTATGAGATATTACTGCCTTATCGGGATACTAGCCGGTGTTACGGCCCTGCTCACGGTTGCAACGACTTACACAGATTGCTAGGCGAGCTTGTAGGAGCTTGCAACATTCCCCACTTCTCCCACTTCAGGTTTCCCTCCAAATCACAACCGTTCCGCGATTGTAAACCGGATGGGCTTCTTGTCTTCTTGAGTACGGCACTTTTCTCTTCATTCACCTCCCATGCCTATTCTCCCGGTCTTGGCGGCAATACCGCGACATTCGCTCCACGAATACCGAGGTGGAGGTGGTCTCTGTTCCAGGGCGGTTAACTGGATCGAAACCCTGAAGCCGTACCTGAACAGCATGTTCTTGGAGAGAGATCAATGTCGAATTTATGTCACATATCTCACCGAAGCGTCCGTCATTACTTCGAATGACACCGACCTCTTCGCCATAGACGAAGCAAGAATCAGCCGCTAAGCTCGCCAGACACCATAACGCTCACCCTCGTGGGGTATAAAGCGCTCTGCAGGCCATGGACATTCTATGTGGATTCTGGGCCTCGATTTATGACCTGGATGCTACCAGGTACGAGAGTGTTCACCATTTCCTTAATCTAGCGGTTGGCCATGTAGGACAAACGCTCCTACATAGAAGCCCGCTGACGATTGAGGACACAGTCATCCTTTTGCTTTCAAACATCGAACTGTCCCCGACGGACAAGAGGCGGTACTCGACCCTCCCTAAAGTCCTAGGCGACCCTATCGATGCGATTTGGGACTGACCCACAAGCTTCAAACCTGGACCGGGCTCTACTACTTTGCCAGGACCCGAGTTGCGCCTGACCGCGAAAGAGCATTTATGAGAGTGAAAGCTCGGTTGGGCTACGCCCAAAAGAGCCTGAAGCACAAACTCCGAAGAGTTTGGAGGAATAGCAGTCGTCGATGGAAACACAAAGATACTACGGAGCTTGAAGTCGCTGAGGAGAAGGAGAGGGAAATTAGAGAAGAAGAGGGAAAACTCAGATATGAGGCAGACAGGTTGAAATCCGAAGATGAGAAAGCTCGGGTTATTGCCGCTGTCCTCGTAGGCTTTGAGGAGCTCCTGGGTGCCCAAGCAGCCGCTCCAGGTTTCTATGATACCATCATGGACGAGCTCTGGGATGATGGCAAACATATCCACTGGGTCCAAGCAGCGCTCGAACTGGGCGGCGGGAGAACAGACGAGTTCCTCAGAACTTTACTCGCTGTCATCAGCTATATTCTTCAGGTCGCCTCGGCCTTCACCCCCCAGTTCGGTGGGGAGCCTGCAACACCTCCAGGGCATGTACATTTCGTCTTCACGTTACTACTCAATATGTTTGGACGAAGTCTTGAATCTAGGCTAACTACTGTGCACCAGGGGAGTCATCGCCGCGGGTCTTTTTCTCTCATACCTTATACCTGTAGCCGTCTTGTCAAACTGCATCGGCGCTTTCACCGACAGAAGAACGTGTCTCACCATCGTATCTCGCTTAGTGGACGCAACCGCGCCAAACATAATCCGCGGAATACCAATGGCAGCCGACCGGAAGAGCCTATGCGAAGCAGATAGCTGGCGCAGCTATTTCCACCAGTTCCACTATAGCGGTGGTAACCCCACGTACCGACCTTTCAAGGCTGAAAACTTGGAACCACGATTCGGGGTCTTGAAATGTGTCTCGACCGCTATAGCATCCAGTCTCCCTGTCATTGCGGGCTTCGCCGGAGCGTACCCTATTCTAATTTATTCAGTTCCGAGTGAGTGGACTTCGTCATGCGTTGAGAACCAATTGACACTCCTAACAGTGGATTTTTCATGTTGACTTATTTGGCTATTATTGCTCTTCTGTCTCTGGATGGCCAGCGCCGTTGCCACAACCGCCCTTCACAAGACTCGGTGTGGGACTGAGAGCAGCAGGTGGAAGGGCATGCTCATCAAAGATTCCTTCATCGACATCGGGGGTCTCAGTTTCATCGTGCTCTCAGCCTTGGGAGCCTTCAATAGTTGCGACTGTTGGGGCCGGGCACTCTGGGTGTCGAAGGTCACCGTCTCACTGGTCACCAACCCATTCTACAAGCTGCAAGGGCAAACCATCTTTCCCGAGATCGTCACGCCCGTTCTTTTCTTCCAGCTGTGCTTTTGCGCATCTATCGTTCTCGTAAACCGTCGAGGCGTTTCCATCATGCGTTGGACTGATCAGGCTCGCGAGGAGATGTGGGTACAGGTTGCGAGGGCGGAATCGCAGGGGACAGCCACTGAGAGCGCAACAGCAGAAAGCGAGATGGCAAGAACAGGTCCTCCAATGCCACTTCATAGGGAACCTCCAGAAGAAGCAGATGGCGAGCGCCAAGGGCTTTTAAACGACGCGGCCCAGCCTGGACAAGAAGAGGTGTGGTTCAACGCCCAAGCCGACGCCAATGTTGGTCAAGGGGGGCCGAGCCTGGCGAGGAGGTACCTGAATGTGAACTGGGCGAAAACGGCGTTGGCCAGCAGAACGATCAACCACGCCTCCCGTTGGACAATCATCAGCAGGACGGTCGGCATGGTGGTGATGGGGTCCCAGGGGGTGGGACTCCAGAGCATGAAGACGAAGAGGAGCTTGGTGACCTTAATGCCGAGGTACGACCGCAGGTATTACATGATCCTGTGGACAAAACCAACGGCAACAGTGGCAGGGGAGTAAGGCACACGATGGCGTGCGGCAAGTCTATCAGGGGGGGAAAGCCTCGGCGATTTGGAGTCGCCAATGGCAGGCCAATAAACAGCTTTGCTTTGCACCACCTTAGTGTTGCGCGTCGAGTGGTTCGCATCAGAGCGCCTATTGTGGCGCAGCAGCGGTTGCCTTCAGCTGATGGACTTCCAGAGCTCTTCCCATTTTTCTCCATTACCAAAACTCGACAGCAACCTGCGCCCGAGCCGCTAGCATTGGAGACACCTTGCACAATTAAATAAATCTAGCACAATCCTGAGAACCCCTCCTTGGCATTGTCCCGCGATCTGGCTTACTCCGCTCATACTCCTTAGTGTCTCGTTCGGGGCGCTCATCACCGCTCGCGCGCAGATGGCGCCTGTCCACGTCACAATGTATATTATCCCTCAACTCGTTGGCACTATCGTCTCGATTTTCCTTGGCTTCGTTGCATAACGTCGCACGTGGCCCGGGAATCGTGCCAAATCAGTTTGCACTGAGCATACCCCCCATAGTGCTTGCAGTGTGAGCAAGCCGGTGGTAGAGACAGCAATATTTCCTGTATAGTGGCCGCTGTATTTATCTACCTTGTCGCGAGTGCGACGCTCTTGAGGATACTTAGAACCTTTGTTTTGCGCAGTTGGGCAATCCCAGTTGCTGCAAACTCAAGTGCTAAAAAATATTATATTCAGCATAACTGCAGTTGCCGACACGTCGGAGAGTCCCAACCGCCCCCCAAATAGCTCCTGCCACCCCTTCTTCCGAGCACTAAAATACATCCACGAAGAAACTAATCTCACCTCCATTTGTAGCAACTTAGCAGTCATTTTCGATGGATATCAACAACACTTCCATTGACCAGGGCCCCGCGAGCTCGCAGGAGTCAAAAGCGTAGTCAAAAAGCGTGATAGCTTGGCAAAAGCGGATTTCTACGTGGCTGCCGCGGGGGACACTTCTAGATGGAACTCCCTTGTCGAGGCCGCCGTTCTTGACTGGTGGGATTTGGTCTCGACCCGTGTGCTAATCCACCCTACTAACCAGACCGCGCCTCAGAGGCGATTTTGTTTCTCCACCAGAGACGGCAGGCGAAGCAAGGTATGTCTAAATGTTTTGCATCCAAGTGCACCAAGGTCTAGAATAGTAGTTCTCCAAGTTCTATCTTCACCGCCTATTCAGATAATTCTAATCAATAATATATTCTGTGTCCTAATCACTAAGCTGCTTCTCAACTTTTTCGTTAGCAGCCTTAAACCGCTTCTCATCCGATTCTTCGAGTTACTCTGGTGGGGACGGAACCTTTAGACGTAGAAACAAAGTCTTGGCTTGGGGTGAGAACTGGGTCATTGAAACAGTATAGAATGCAGAGAAACGAGAGTCGGACGCTGTATATAGTTTTCCGCTGGTAGAATAAGCACACGTGTACCACCCACCACAAACCCTACGCAAGCTTGTTTATTTCGTGGTGCTTTTCGTTTTCTCCCTGCGAGTTCCTTATACCCGACAGCCCTCTGAAAAACATCGCTGGCCTACCTTCTGCCACACTTGTCGTTGATATGACGGACTTCCAGCTGTCTGAGTGCCCAAGGGTTCGTCTCCTCGCATTCGAAACTGGTTCCCTGCCGCCTTTCCTTGACAAGGCAACACTTTCTTCATGGAGATGGCCTTGCTCCCGACGTACAGCTATCCTACCCCGCCAGTGGTTGCCTGACTTGCTGAGCTTCAAGAGAGGATGGACAGCGTGGGAGCTCCAAAGGGATACCAATCCAAGCTGCTCTGTAACTATTGTAAGTGGGAGCAGTGTGATCGACAGGGCCGTTCGTGCTGTCTGACTAAAGGCTAGCGATATTGCAATGACAACGACAACGGCAGATATTCCAACTTTGGTCATCTTGTCAGTAACTTGATGGCTGCACAAGTTTGGAGCCACTCCGGACATGTTGAGAAAGAAGGAAAGAGAACTGAGGTTCAGCTTACACATATACTGGACTTGGTCGTTTAATGTCATCCACTGGTTGTTGGTAGACACACTGTTATTCATGCCGAAGAACGCAGCTAAGAACCCCAAGGGCAACTGATGGACAAACGACGTCAGCCGAGCATCACAGACACAGGGAGTACTATCTTACAAAGAATATGGTGACAACGGTGAATGCAATAATTGAGCGTCCTTGTTTGATGCTCTCGTCGGCCCGGACCTTCGCGGCTTTGGCCTCCAGGATACTCGCTTGTTGTTGTTTGAGTGACAGTAAACCCTCAAGCTTCCGTGCCAGTCAGAATACACCGCATGCCGGGCGACAACAATCGAGGATCAGGGTCATAGGTACCTTGGTGCACGTTCTCGATGCAGTGCCCTCAAGTTCCTGAAGTTCAAGTCTCCTGCTTTCGATGAGCTCCAATAAGACATCTGCTTCTTGTGTCGGAACTGCTGAGGATCCTGAAGAGCCAATGGACATCTTGGCAGTGTCCTCGTCAGAAAACGGGGACATGGATGTGTCGAAATGCCAGCTGAGCAATCGGTCAAGCTTTCGAATGATAGCCAGTTCGATCATTGTCGACTCTGAAATAGTGGTGCTCGGGTCAACTGCATCGCCTCTCCTTTCGGCCGCAGCTCTGGATTTCTCTGCCTCTCGCCATTCGGTACGAGTCTCTTCCTCTCTGAGTGCGGCTAGGTATCTTCGAAATTCCTTGACGACTGTGATCTGCTGGCCATAAACATGAAGCAGTATCATCAATTCCTCACAGATGTCCTGGGACTCCTGCAGCAACTTTCCCTCGGGGTTGATGTCCAAAAATCGTTGCCATTTCTTTGCTGTTGCTTTGACGACCGAGTCAAAGGTGATGGCGGTGATGTGGCGCCAGAAGTGGTTATACGAGATGGAGGTGAGCTCCGTCTGAAAAATTGTAAGGTACGCTGTGCATCACTTTCCTATCTCGGGGTCTGGCACTTACCATGTTTCCAATAGCAGACCCAAACAGGTCGAGCATCTCCGGCCTGTTGTCGCGCGATTTTGTCCGATCAAAGAACACCCGCGAACATTGATCAATTATGATCAACGCTTGTAAAAGGTTTAGATCGGGCGAGGGAAACTTGGAGCCGCAACTACTTACCAAGATGGTATACAGACTTGATTCCGTCCTTATGTGCTGTATTCAGCCGAACTCGGATACTCTTATGAACGCCTGAATCATCGAGCTTATTCCTCCCCCACCTCTTTGGAAATGCCGTGATTATGGTGTCTGCGAGAGCGATTAGACAGGGTAAATTAGCCTGCGAGACGGGTTCTAGTTGATGGTCATACTATCGTCCAATATCCAGAGCCACAGCTGATCGACCATGATGATTCTCGTCTTGCCCTCCTTCGCGGCTCTTGTGCCGCGATGAACCACTTGATCACAGTCGCGGTTCCCGGTATCCTCAAGCGTGTGGAAGTAGAACTGGTCGAGTGTTCGCCGAATATGCAATGGTGGGTCGTGGTGCACAAAGCTCCGCAGCATCTTTGTGTCCTGGGCGTACTTCTCGACAAACTTCATTTCCACGGCAACTTGCGCAGCTCTCCACAGAAGGTTAGCAAGGATTGCCTTCCTGCTCCTCTCTTTGCGTTTCCTGAACCGCCCGCGGTTCTGTCAGTGAAGTCACAGCCGGGCAGGGGTAGACAGGGAAACGCACCTCGGCTTCGTCTCTGCGCTTACTTTTCCCCTTCCCTCTCCGGATTCCGAGGACGAGTCCGATTCATCCGACATCTCATGTACAATTCCCTCGCGCCAATGGTCCATGGCCATTCCAGCGAGATTCTTCCCTTTGCTGCCATTTCGGTGGTGACTTGGCGTATTGACACCACTTCCAGTGCCGCTTTCACCAATCTCATCAAACGGGAATATCACCGTCTTGCGCCGTTCTAGGCGGTCCTTCTTATCTTCTGCGACGGCCTTGTCTTGAGTCTGGACCTTGATCTCGTCGTTCGCGTCATCAATTTCACGCTGAATCCGCTTCTGTAGGGCGTGGTGCTCCCAGTGGAGATACGGTAGCTTTGGTTTCAGTTAGACATCCGAAACGGACTGCCCACCTTCTCTAGGGAATATTTAAGGTAGCGACTTACAAACAAAGCAATATCCTTTGAAGATTTCGACGATTCAAACTGCGATGCTGAGACTAGGTATGGAGAACATCGGTAAGAATCGATGTAGTTGACAGAGCAGGGAGCTCGAGGGACGCTTTTCTACCTTGGGGGTGCGAGCGAGGAATCACGGAACATCGTGGCCTCATATGTCGAGCGTGTACCGGGCCTTCGCTTCCACCATGAACCTGGCCGCGCCAGAACTCGCGGCGGAGTAATTTCTCATATCTCACCATATCTTCGACCGCAGTCGCGTCGTTGTGTGGTCTCCACTTTTCGCCGTAGTACAAGGCCATGGCTTCCTGTTCAATATTACCCAGTCAGATCCAACATCATGGTTCAGACTGCAGCCGTTGCCAGTTTTCTTACCTCAATCCAGCGCATGTTATTCGCAGGAAAATGAAAGTATCTCAGGGTCTCTCCGTCGCACTGCTGAGCTAAAGGGCTGTTCTTCCTCTTTTCGTCGTCTGATGACAGAACGTCTTCGATGCGAATGCGCTGATCGGGGAACTGTGAAGGCATTCCATCGAAAGCAGTGCCGAGAAATAAGCCATGGCTGTCGGTGTTGCGCTTGAAACACATAGCTCCCACGTTGTAGTGACCGCCATAGTTCAGCTTGATCGGATCGCGCTTCAGTGGGGGCGTTGAGTTACCACCCACAAACGATGGTGCAGCGAATGCTACACTAGTTCTGGGTTTTGTGGCGGGTTTCGCGGGAGGTTCTCTTCGGTCGTTAGGCTCGTGTGTTACTACGGGTTCACTAGCAACCGAGCCCGGAAGGCCTTGTTGTCCCCGGTTTGAGCCGGTGTCAGCGTCTGCCCCTGGGCGACCGGCATCCCACTTCGCTCTCCAACCGCGGAGCGATGCCAGCAGTCTCCTTTTGGGGCCGTAGTTCGCGAACTCATCGCGCTTGGTAGACAGTGCTTTCAGCTCGATCCTCACCGTTTCGGCTCTGCTGGGGTGGAGTTTGTGCAACTCTTCGAGGAAGGGGTCCTGCTTGTCGATTCTGACCCACAGATAGGCCTTTGGATCATTCGTCTTATTGACGTCACTGATGCTGTGCAGAAACCTCCATGGTTCCCGCGTGAAAGTGCGGCGGCACTCTAGGCATTTGATGTCGATACTCCGGATCGAGAAACCAGGTTCTGACTCTGTCAACACACTGCCGACATTAGCATGCTCTGCATGATGGGTCATCAGCTTTCCCACGTCAAAACAACCGGTATGAAAACACCGCTCGGAAGACCCCGAGTCGGCCACAACTTGGTCCCCAGGTAACATGGTCAAAGTGCGGATGATGGGCTTCATGTTGGCGGTGGGTATCGGTCGAATGTCAACGCAGAGAAGGTAAGGTAGGAAACTCCCGCTGTAAGATTTCAATCGGCGGGGTTCATGTAGTTCGTGTTGAGGGCTTTGTTTCCCTCATCACCCCCTGCCCACCTCAATTGCGGCAGAGCCGCAACAAGCTCGGCTTCATTTTGCCCCGTTCGGGGGTTGGTGCGCGAAGGGTGCCGAGTCGGCTCGTCCGTGATGCGCCGCCATTGGGAGCCCCATCTGCAACCACAATGCCGATGGCTGCATTTAGGCCTCATAATTGGGCTGGGATTTTGCCACTGGTCGCTGAGTGTCGGAGTTGGTCCCCAAAGCGGCGACATGCTCAAGCCACAACGCGCTGCCCCCGCACTTCACGTCCAGTTGCCAGCGGGCTGCATTTCCCAACCCCCCCCCCCCCCCAAATAGTAGACGCCACCTGCCCGATTTACAATCCCATGATTACACGACGGAAGGCACTCGTCTTCAATTACCGCTGGATCCGATACCGTGCGGAACTCCCCTAATTTTTCAAGTCTCTGGGGAGAAGGAGGTGAGATTGGGCGAGTTGCAGCCACGGCGATTTAGAAGGTGAATGGTCACCTGACTCAGTGGATGCTACCAGAGACAAACTCTGGCGAGAATTCCTGGCGTCGGGTGCAGTGCAAAACCCCACACCGTATTTTGAGGTATTACCAGCTTGCGGCCTGCTTTCAAAATGTTGACTCTAAAGCCCCTGTGTGGTCGTTGTGCTCAGATCCCTTTCAATGACCCGCTCAGCACTGACATATTCCCATAGTCGTTTGGCTCGGGTTCAAGGATCGAGAACTCTGATTGCCCGTTCTGTCGCGTCGTCATTTCTGCGTTCCAGCTGGAATACTGTCACGCCAGAGCTTTTGATCAGGTTACCCCGCTATCAGATAAACCCGAACGACATGCATGTTAAACGCGCTTACCGTTCTGGGCCAGATGCGCGCAACGGCTTTCGTCTCTATCCTGGTTCAGTGGGCCTATTCATCTACATCACATCATCGCCGCGACAAGGGGGTTTAATGACAAGCCACCGGTCAATGAGACCAGAAGTTAGGTTAGGGTTCGATTTCAACCACCTACAAGATTGGATCTCCGCCTGTCAGCTTCGAAAATGATCTCCCAAAGTGAAGGTAATCAGTTTATTAATGTGGAATGGTCATCGATTATCGAGATTCAAATGATACTCCACTATATGGCGCTGAGTTGTGCTTAGAGGAATATGACTAAAATCAGGCTCTCTCTGGGATAATGGGGTGAGTCTCTCGGCGGTCACATTTTTGCTTTCTTCGGGGGCTTCTAACTCCTGTCTCTGATGAATTCCTAATATTCGAACCTGCTAGCAGGCGGGGATCCTTGCGCCTAAGGCATGGCTTGCCGAGTTACCCATGGGCCGGTTGGGAAGGGGAGCTTGATGCCGCAGCGAGTAGCCACACATGATACGACCTCAACCGCTGGCCGTTAGAGACACGTGGGTTAGCTGGTACGAAAGAAGTGCCTCTAGCGTTCTTGATCTGGTTTGGAATCCAGCTATAGATGAATATTTCCCCTTCAAAACACTAAATACCCCGGCTAGCCCAAACGATGGGCCTTTCAGCACCCGCCTAGAGCCATTGTCGACCCGTATCGAACATATCCAACCGACAACATAACACTCAATCTTACTTACAGCAGCAATTCATTACTGCAGTTCTGTACTTTATCGGCTTCTTTTCAAATCCAAGTCGAGAATGAGCTTAACGGACAGGTAACGATTATAACAACTTAGAAGTCGCGACCCCACAACCGATCGACCTGATCGCCGATCATGAAGACCACGTGCACTCCCAATTGTAATTATGCTACAAAACATCTATTTCCTTACTAATTTCTATGAAACAACATGTTTTCTACATCTCCTCGGCATAACGAAGGCTCTCTAAGCTATAGTATATAACCTCCTAAGCCTCCTCTATCGCAGGGTTAAGGTCTACACGCGCGGTAACTTACTTCCGCTTTAAGGGCTTCTGTAAAGCCTCCTCAGCTGTAACGATGTCACCTATCCTTACAAACTTGCCGTTTAGAGGCTTTTTCACCTTCTTCCTATTACGTAGTTCTATAACCCTTAAATCCTCCTTTAAACGTGTGTTTTCAGCTTTTAATAAGGCTATCTTTACGTTACTTTAATCTAACGCTTTCCTTACCTTGTAAAGAATACTCTTTACAGTTCAATTGGTAGAGCTTACGTACCCCTTAACGTTGTTAACGGCTTGGAGAATATTACGGCTCTTTTGCGGAGTTTTAACAGTACTGTCCACAGAGATAAGAGCTATCTTAGGGGTCTGTAGCCGTTTTAGGAGGGGGGGTGAGTTTCTGATTAATGCCTTAGGATCATTAAGGACTTAGGAGGGGTTAAACGGCTATATATTAGTCTTTTTAAAGCCGCTCTTTACGTTAGTAAGGCTTACACCCTCCCTAAAAGCATCCCTATAGGCTAGAAGGAAACGTTATTCATAAGCTAGTGTTAAGTTTTGATAGGCTGTAAGTAGCTTTGTTCGTTACTTATAGTAAGTTTTAAGAGTTAAGAAAACGTTACAATTTAAAGGCTAAGTTTTATAGGAGGTGTAGGCTAGTAAGAACAGTACTTGAACTTTATTTTTAAAGGTTAAGTAGGTTAATTCTTCTAGTTTGTGACTTAAGTGGGGATTTATAATAAGAAAGCGTTACTTTGTAGGGTTTATAAGCTTAGTTTCCAGTAAATAGATTTCTTTAAACTATTTTAAGGTTATCTTTATATTATTAAAGCTAGTAAGGGAGTAATTGTATTTTTAATTACGGATATTAAGTTAGTTTTTAACTTACTTAAGATACTACTGTCCCTAAAGACTTACCCCTGTAAAGATAATAGTTAAAATTAACCTTTAGCTATTTTGTGACGACCCTGCAGGCCGTCACTTGGGCCGGAGCGGCCCGACGGATCCCCCGCAGAAGAAACAGTGCAGGAAGACAGTATGCACAGTACTGCGCACTGGGCCAGGGGTGCAAAGACCCAAAGCCCCTACAACCAACCAGCAATTGCTCAGTCTTAGCAAGAGTGCTCACCTACTAAGCAACTGTAAGACCTTTAAGCAGGAAGTGCTTAGTAGCAGATTGCTCAGTTCCTCACTAAGCAACAGGCCACTAAGCGAGGTATAAAGTACCTCTGGACAGTCAGTATAGATAGTCATAGTTATGCCCATAACCACCGTAAGGGACTCTGGTTCCTCACGCTAATATTCAATTATTCATTTATGTCCTACTGTTCAGACTTACCTCTGTGCATTATAGTGACAGCGACCTACAGTGACATTAAACCCCCCGTCTAAGAGTGCTAGCTTAACAAGCCGTCTTCAGAACGCCCCCTACCTGTTAGCGTCCTGCCATACGTTCTGTCTTAACCCGCGCCAGTCCTCTCAAGGCCTGTGTCAGGTGCAGGTCGTAATATATTTATAGTAACTATCTTTAGAATAAATACTTAAGTAGTTTTATTAAAGGACTAAATAAGGGCTTTAAGCGTAAGAGAATCGCTTATAACAGTCCTAACCGCTATCTTACCCTTTTACATACCGTGTTTATTTATATTAGTAATATTAGTGTAATAGATAGTTTTAAACTTTAAGTGAAAGCTAAGAAGGCTGTAAAACTCCTTATAAGCCTCCTTTATAAAACTGCGCTTCCTTACACTTTCTAACAGTACTGACTTCTTTATTTTAACACGCGTGTAGCGTGCCAGGAAGCGGTCTACCTAACAGTAGCTAATAAGGGTAAAATCACCTCGTTTAGCAAGGACTATTACAGCTATTCTAATAATCTAAGCCTTACTTAGAGGCTGTGTAGAGGCTTCCTTATTAAGGCACTAGTTAACGAGGAATAACTCCTCTTTAGGAGAGAGCTTCCAGTTAGCTAATATGCTGGTTTTCTTATTGGTTACGCTGTAGATATGGTTACAGAGGGTTACTTGAGGGATGCCCCAGTTTTGCGCGGCCTCTCGCTGTGTGACTCCGCGCTTGACTTTATCGATTGCCAACGTAATATTCTGCTCACGCACAGTATTCATCTTGAATTTGGTGTGTTTTGGTGAAGAATTGAAGGAGTGGTGGTGGTGGAAATGGGGGGGTGGTCGAGGAGGAATGGTGGAAATTGTGATCGGCAATCAGGTCGATCGGTTGTGGGGTCGCGACTTCTAAGGGGCCCAGGCTAGCACTATCCGGTTCGACAGGGCCTAGGAGACCACCGCATTTTCGTCGTAAAGAAACCTCCATTCATTCTCCTATCAGTTTTTAGTGTAACTCAACCCGAAACGCAGGGGCCAGCAAATAATAAGCAATATCAGTCTTAATGTTAGAGTGGAACGGCCCTGTTGCTAAGCGAAGGAAACTTGGCATTCTCCACAGGTCAGCAGTGGCTGACTGTATGCCGCCCGGCCCGCGATGGAGGGAGGTCATCCTCGGTTGATTCGCAAGTGGTTGCCAAAATGAGTTGGCGGTTTGCAAATACTCTTGCTGTCTCGGGGATTCTTAATGTGCGTTTTTAAGGGCCAGCGCTAAATAAATAGTAACCTCATCGATCGGGTACCAATCAAGGTTAAAGAGATAAGAGGGCTCTATTTAGATATTACGGTTTACTGTAGCAAAGTAGGACTAACCGTGTCGGAATTAGCCAGCGCGGTCAATCCCTCGGCAACCCGAACCAACGAGATCACCCACACGTACGCGACGTACAAAAGCCCGCCATAGTCAGCAACTCACACCAAGGACTGATGCGGAGAGGGTTAGTTTATCTAGCTGAACCACACCCTAGCATCATCCCGGCCGGACTTGTCACCCTCTGGCACGCCGCCAAACTAATAACATCTCATGTCAGCAGTAAATAAGGGGAATAACATGAGTCGGGAACCGGGAACAAAGGTTTACTTCGAAGATAGGTTGATGAAAGCGATGTTTTACTCGCGATGAACAACTCAGCTGTACTAGATTATAGGAGTTTTCTATTATTGCTCTGAAGTATTCGGCAGTCCGTTTCAGTCATGAAACTACTTAGTACGTGGATGGGGATAGCTGAGCTTCTAAGTCTAGCAGATTGAGGAGGGTTTTTGTTACACAATTGCGGGGCTAATACTGTTTGTGAGTTGGCACTTTAGGTTGCAGCTCAGGTTGCAGCTTCACTGCGATGTACATTAATACAGCAGGAACATACATGTAGGGCGGGGGAGTTCGGCACTCGTCACAAGCCCTCCTGCAACATATTTAAAAAGCCGGAAAGTACACTCTTCACTTTGAGGCCATTGTCCTCTAAAGCCCTTTAACATAGGTATCAAACAGTGTTAAACACCAGCCTACATTATCACCAAAACTAAACGATGGAGTGAAACCTATCAATAACATGAAGGTTACCACTACCATCACCACGCTCTTCCTCACCATTGTTATGGCCGTGCCGACTTCCTATACCAAGGTTAAAGCCCACGCCTCCGATGTTGCCAATATTCGCATGCTTCAGGCTTGGAACTAGACATGCCCCAAGGATACCATGTGCTTCGGTAACCACTGCTAATCCCTTTCCTGTTCTGATAAGTGTCCGCACACTTATTGCTACAGTGACCCTCAAAAAGTCTGTGTGCACAGGCCACTTTCGCTACCCCGCTATAATGTCCGCTAAAACCCCCTGAAGCGAAATCTTTCAGTTATACCGATCTTCAAACCGTTACCTCATCCCTAAGATAAAACCTATCTAAATTTGGAGTTTGCTAAAGTAAACGAGGTTTAAATTGATGCACATTAGAATTTTAGTTTATTTTATAGTTTTGTAGAACGTTGTTGTTCTTATTTGCAATGTGCTGAGTTTTGGTGGGAAAACGGTGTTTGCACACATACTTTTTGACAGGGATTGTACCGGCCTATTAGTCAGATGTGCTGAGAGGTTTACTATTCCCCGTGAGACCCCTTGCAGTTCACTAATTTCCTACTGTTAGGAATTGAAACCTGACATGAAAGATGTTAGCATAGTGAATGGCGACTTAGACATGAGGGGTGAACATTAAGCGGTGGATCGGGGGCCGGGGGCGAGTGATGGGTTTAGATACCTATCTACCGGCCTATCCTGCATTGTCATGGAATGACTAAGCACTGTTCGGCCAGTCCTCCACCATTGCCTATCTAGGCAGTGATTGGTTGCTGCGCCTCGTTCTTGTGCTACAATTACCCGAGCTGATGCCACTTTGCTTCGCCACACTGCCCTTTTCTGACGTGCAGTCCCTCCTGCTTCTAGCACCACCTCTTGACTAAAGACCCAGCTGATGCCAAACGGGTACCAGCAAAATGACTCTGCCTAAGGGAGTTGTTTCGCTGTCTTTAGTCGCTAAGAACCAGCTGTATATCGAATACCTGGATGAGAAACATCCAACGGGGACGGGTGTTGACTGCGTCGACCTCGATCAGCGCATCGGCAATCACGAGGGCTGCTTCGACCTCGGCGGGTTCTACTTTTCTCTCAGCGCTCGAGACGTGAAAGTTGTCGGCCACTTACTGCATGCGAAGTTAAGCACGAGCGTACGTCCCCATTTCCAATTGAAAAACCCACATCTCTTCCGAGCTGACATTGCCGACGAGAACCATAGGGTAAAACTTGGTGGGACGATTGTGTCGTCATCGGGATCACAGTTCCCTCGTTTTCCAACAAACTGTCAAAGCCGACAGTCTCCTTCCATCGCAGCGACAACCTGCGTCTCGGCAGCTGCCAGAATCTGCGACTCGTCGACAAGTTCCTCCTGGTGTGTGACTCCCCCCAGGACGGCGGGGGCCACCGAGAGGTCTTTCTCAATCTAAACCAGTGTCTTGGGCATAAGGATGGAGACTTCGACAGGCACGGCACCGGCTTCTCCAAACATGCTCAACATGTTGAGCTGCAGTCGACAACCTTAGTTGCACACTGGAAGCAACATGGTAACGAGGTGGTCAAGAAGTCTGCCATTCCCCTGTGCTCCATTGTACACCAAAAAGGCAACGCAGTCCGGCCTTTGAGGCTAGATGTTTTATCAACTGAACTGGATTTTCAAGTCCTCCATGATACTAACTACCGACAGTGGCTTCCGGGCGCGGCGAATGTCAGGATTGTCAACTACACACAGAAGCGCCGATGGTATCTCGTTGCCCACTGTTCCACTTTTCACGGGGTATACCGAGAGTCGATGTTTCCCTTGAGCGAAGTGCTTGGTCCACAATATCATGCCATGTTCTGTATCCCTTGGTTCTCGAACCCGGAGATACCCGAGACGGCGCGTTCTACAAGAATCGCAGACGGATGGCTCACGGCCAGCTTTGACCTTCTAAACAACAAAGGTTGGCTTGAGAAATCTGTCGACTTAGGGCGCATTCTGGAAGTCGACCCACGGGCTGGCAGTTTGAGACTGTGAGTACTGCCGCTCTACCAATCATATCAAGGTCGAATCTGACATCAAACCCAGAAAGCGGACAGGGGCATGCGCTGGATGCGGAGAACTCTTCTACGCGGGAGTCCTCTACACACCATACACTGGCCGGTCAGTCCCCCTCGACCTCTCCGCTGTCCGTTCGGTGCGTGAGCGGTGCTCACTTTGTCGCTTGGTCCACGACACAATCAAGCAATCCTCGGCGTCGTATTCATCCTGCGAAGCCTGGATTGTTACGTCCCCCGGTCGAAACAATGACGTCAACGCCAAGCGGGAGGTCAAACTCGTTATTCAAACAAATATCAGCAAGTCAAAGCCCTTATTCCAGCTCCGCAAGCAACAACCACAAACCCAGGCGACAGTCACAGAGTACACGCTCCTGCTGGACGTAGGCGACACCCCCGAGACACCTTCTGCCAGCCAAAGTGAGATCGTCCTCAAGATCCCCGAGGCTTTCAAGACGTTGCCCGAAAACCAAACCAGCAAATCTTGGACGGACCCAGACCAGCAATGGCCGGTTATCGAACAGTGGCTTCATGAATGCACGGCATCGCATGAACTATGCCGAGGCGAAACGGCCGATCTCCCGGAGCTGCCTTCGCGATTTCTAGAAATCGGGGCTCATGGGGCTCCCACGAGGATTCTCACATCCGGAAACGGCGCACGTGGAGCATATGCCTGTTTGAGCCACTGCTGGGGCGGCAAGAACAATTGCACCCTGAATGAAACGACCAAATCGCAATTCTCCGAACAAATACCACCATATGTCCTCCCTCCTGTCTTCACCGACGCCATCGCCATGTGCAAGAAGCTGGGAATCCCTCGGCTGTGGATCGACTCCCTCTGCATCCAACAAGACAGCGTCAAAGACTGGCAGCAAGAGTCGTCTAAAATGGGCCAGTACTATGCCAACTGCACCGTCTGCATAGCCGCCACAAGCTCGGCCAACTCAAGCGCCAGCTTCCAAATAAAGGCCCGCCCAAGCGGAATCCGGTCATCTGGGACAGATCCCCAAAGCGGCCCGTTCACCCTCCTTGCATACCCGTCTCATCTAGCTCGTCCTCAGTCACACTTCGTTCAGTCATACGAGAAGGAGAAGCTAGCCGCAGAATTCCCTCTTTTGTCACGCGCTTGGGTCTTCCAGGAAAGGTGGCTGTCTCCCCGAACTCTCCACTTCTGCAGCAGTGAGGTTGTCTTCGAGTGTGCTGAGGGGACATCCTGCGAGTGCGGAGGTGTCCGTGGGGGATTGCTAGATGATGGTCCCAAGCTAGGCCTTTCCGTGGTGCGTGGGACCACCGGCGGTGCGGATGGGCTAGCGATAAGACGTCGGGATCTGCACAAGATGCCGTGGAGTGAGTTAGTCTCGGCGTACAGTGCCTTGGATCTAACAAAACTCGGCGATCGTTTGGTGGCAATCTCGGGGCTGGCGTCGACCATGCATGCGGAGAGGATGACGTCGTTTCAAGAGGTCGATGAGGTTCATAAAGGGCTGTCTATTCAATACTTGGCAGGACTGTGGAGTCATTCGCTGGAAACCGACCTGGCTTGGTTTGTTGGAGCGACGCCACTGTCCTGCCAGGCGGGCGAGCAAAAGTACGAGGTGATGGCCAGCCACCGCACCGACCGAAAGTCCCGGCCCACCGAGTACCTTGCCCCAACTTGGTCCTGGGCGTCGATCCTCGACCCGGTTCGATTTCTCACCGACAACGTCCAGGGCCGGAAGCCCCTATTCGAACTACTGGATGCACACATTCCGCTTGCCACCGACGACCCGTTCGGAGCTGTGACCGATGGCTGCTCGATTCGACTACGAGGCAAAATACTGTCCACGTCGTGGGCAATGCGGCCGGGTGACAACAGCGGCACGCCATCCCTCGTTCTCACTGAGGTGGTGGGAACGCAACAGCTTGACAAGGAGGACGCGAGTGGTTTGGTCTTCACACCCGATTTTGCTGTTCTTTCCCCCGGCCCCTACCAGATCCGACCCCAAGACAAGCTCTACGTGTTTCCGTTGGCGACGCAGCAGGTGAAATACTTGAGGTGGGTGAGAGAGGCGAGCGCGACTATTGATGCATCCAGAAGCACCGCGTGTTTGGTTCTAAAAGCTGTGTATGGTCTGGATGAGAAGTATGGTGCGGTGTATGAACGAGTTGGATTTACGGAGTATGTCAACTTTCAGGGTGGTGTGAGGAATGTCGACTGTAATAAGTATGTGGCGGAGGATTTCTTTCTGGTTTAAAGTTATCGTAATGTTACTTTACGTTGTTTCCCCCTGCATCCCTAGGTCTACGAAAAAGCCCACGAGCAAGGTAGGAAGACCCAGACCAACACCAACACCAATACCAACACCAAGATTGATGGTCTGGTCCCTAGTCAGAGCCGCACTGTCGGTTGAAGACGGGCTTGGCTGGCTGCTAGGTTGGGTTGAGGTCGAACTGGTAGCGGCCAAGTCCGTTGGCTGCGTCGAGCTTGCGTCTGCTTTGTTCCTGTTGTTATTCACCGTCGTGGTCGCTAATGACATGGTCAGGGCGAGCGTGGGGAGAAAGGTCGCCGTCGTTCCCGGAGCCGGTGGTGTAGTTGAGGAAAGTGGGTTTGTGGAGGAGACTGTGTAGGTACGTATACACACGTTAGCTGAAAGAAAATGAGCATTGGCCTCGGGTTTTCAGGCGCCACTCGGAAATGTACTGGGTGGATTTGTGTGGTCGCAGTCGTAGATCCCAGCACAGACGGCACCCTCCTTAGTTTTGTACAGGGCACCCATGAACCTCGCGTAGCAACTGAATGCTGCAAATCCGTTGTGTCTCCTGCCGGCGAATTCGCTCTCAGGGACAATGGCAGGAATGGTGACCGAGAATGCGACATTGTTCGCAGAGACGATCGTTATCTTGCCCGATCTCGCCTAGGAAGTCTGCTTGACCGGGTTCGCCGTGGCATTGGTGAGTTCGTCCGGGGTGTCGTCGGGCGGACCGATGTAGTATGCCAACTGCGAGTATTGAAGGCAGTCCTTCCCTGATCTTATGCAGTCGGCAAGGATGGCGTGTTCCGAGTCACTGCGGCTCAGGAGGCCGTGGACGGGGCTAGGGTCGGTCGTGGAAATGGTGCCAGTTGCAAGGGTAGTAGTGGAAGCCAGCGCGGCTGAGGGAACGACTTAGGACAGCAGCATGATTGGTCTGTCAGGCTAGATGTTGATTTCGAGGAGACGGCCGCGACCCAAAGTCGCGGGTTTCAGTGAACTGGGCAAAGGACACTTTGTGGTGCAGAAATAGTGAACATAAACTGCTCTCTGAAACTGCTAATGAGAGTTGCAGCTTGGCTCGGCACTCATGTTTCAGTTCATTCGGCGCTTCCCTCGTTCCACTCCGAGTCCTTCGCATTGAAATGGCATCCTTATACCAAGGTACATCGGTACAACATTGAAACGATGTACTAATCAACGACACATGAAAAGCTACGTTTCTATTGTGGGTTAGAAGATTGTTGTATGGATTTTAACCTGGGCGTAACTAGCCAGCTGGGGGAGGAGCGGATTTCTTCTTGGTACATCACGTCAGTCTATGGGATTTTAAGGTAAAGTCGAAGTCTGTCAAAATATCCATCGTTTGATCGGAGTACTTGAAATGGCTCCCGTTGACAAAAAACATGATATCCAGAGCCTTGTATTACTCATTTTGAGGCAGATGGCTTGGTAAAGGCTTCGATAGCCGCCAGAGCCACCCTGATGTGAGCCTCCTCCTCGCTGACGTCTACGCTGCCCTCCATCTTCGCCGCAATACCATCGCCAACATGCACCGTGCACGTCGCAGATTGCGGCTCCCTGCTCACCTGGTACCTAACTGGTCTACCGGCAGCTAGAATTTGCAGCCGGTCTTTCGGATGCACGACATCGACTTTGTCCTGAACGATGCGTCGCAGGTACGGGAGGAGGCCCATCCGTTCAAGCACCCCCTTACAGATATCCATCGACCCCGAGTCCAGAAATGTCGCACCGACCAAACTCTCAACAATGTCCGCCAGAAAGTCATTTGCCCGCAGCTGTGCCAACAGTTGCCAAGGGTACGCGCTCGCCGACTCGATGGACTTCGCGATGGCGTCGCGTAGTTCCGTAAATCGGGCTTCGACAGCGGACATCTCGGCATCCAGATGTTGGGAGCAATAACGCAGAAATCTCCAAAGCGGGAACTCCACATTATACTTTCGCTGAGCTAGCCCCCCATAGCCTGATTCCATGACTCTCGTCTGGGACACATGGCAGGACATGGCGAGATATCCGAGGTAGTGCCTGTTGACTAGGGCGGTGCGATGCAAAGTCATGATACCCGCCGTGCGGTCCTCTTCCGGTGTCACCTCGTACACAGCGTCTGAAACAATGGTCTCAATGATGGCGTTCCCTAGGAGCGCAAGACGGTCGTAGCAGTCATGCGCGTTCTGGGCCGCGGATCGGTCCGAGGCGACGTCCGAGGCGTGAGTCAATGCTTCGACGAGGAGGCCTTTCTTGCAGAACGTGTACCCCGCGAGTTTCTCCACCATGGCAAAATCAGAAGGGAGAGTCATGTCGCAGGGCGCGAGGTCGAAAAGCTGAAGTCGGCCTACTTCGATACTCGGGAGGTCGATCATTCCCGGGAAGAGCGACTTCGTGGAGGCAAGAGAGGTTTCGTAGCCCCCAGATTGCTTTCCAGCGCCGATTAGGGCTTTGACCGTGTGTGCCAGTGTTCTCCGGGCCATCTGGCGACGGAGGGATTTGCCATTGTTGAGACGAGCGGCTCTGTCCGCGTCGAACAGCTCAGTCAGGATGAAGTGGTCGATCTTGCGCTCCAGTGCGGCCTGGCAGATACTGGTGTTGGAAATCAACCTTGCCCTGTCCGAGCCGAGGTACCGCTCTGGCCAGAGGGGATCTTTAACAGAGTTGGGATTAGCCAGGGCGAGTGACATTGGAAAGGGGCTGCGTGGACTCACATTTTGCAGTGAGGAAGAGAGTCGTGACGAACTTCAAGTATGCGTCGCCTAAGAACTCCAGGCTGAGATAATCCGGCTCACCTCTCGCTGGGGTGGTGAGGGCGGAACGGATCAAGCTGACGATGTTGATGTTGCTCATGGGTTTGACGTCTCCCAATAGATCGGGGAGGATCTTTCGCTGGAGTTCCAGGGCCACGAGGTACGCTTCCACTTTGTACAGAATTTGCGGCACCAGGTGATCCATTGGAATGTTATCTGCAGCATTGAAGGCGACAATTTGCTGCTGATGTTGCCGGTGGATAAAATTGGTGGATGCCGTCTTTTGAGCAAGGCGAGCTGGGAAAACGATTTTCACCGTGACCAAAGAATCACCTTCCGCGCATGGTAAACAAACCTGGAATGGAGAGATTCTGTCAAGGTTTGCAACTGGCATCTTCATCTCGAAGTCCATAGTTCGGCCACTATCCACATCCTCGGCGACAATGCCGTACCTGTGGAGGTCTTCGTGTTGGCCTTGTTGCCAGACCTTGCAGATCTGTACCCAGGGGTCAAGTTGCCCCCTCACCTCAATTATTGAGGCCAGGGGCTCATCAATCCCGGTATGCCGATCCCCCAGGGGGAGTAAGTGGTCGTTCACCAACTTGGCCTCAAACAAGCGCATGTATGCCTCATAGGCGGCATCCTTGGACGCGTTCCGCTCCGCCCGCCAGGCCTTCTTGCTCCATGTGATGCGCAAGCGATGCGGCACAAACATGGGCAGAACCACCTTGGCCCTTACCAGTGGTTGCATGTCGATATCTGAGGGCGGGGGCTGGCCTTCAACTTCTTTAAAGATGTAATAGGGTTGTGTGTTGGCAAAGCGCCTGCCCCCTCCAACCACCGCGCAGAAGCGTTGCAGGAGCCCTTTAGCGTTTTCCATGTCCAGGATAGCGCCCGTTGTGGGGTGGATGAACATGCGGTCTGACGTCTTTTCTCGCGTGGCGGCGCCCTGAGCAATGGCAGATTCGCGGTCCTCCCGTTCGTATTCGGCCCGCAGATGCTCCTCAATATCTTCCCAGTCCTTACACTCCCCTCGGTCTCTTGCCCCCTCATCGATGAGGATGAGATATTCAGAGCCAGCCTTTCTAGCACGGCCACGACGTTGGATAAAGGACTTCGCTGAAGCGGGCGGGTCGAAGCAAACGACCAAGTTGCAGGCCGACACATCGATACCCTCCTCCAAAACACTAGTGGCAACAAGAAGGCTGAGTTTGCCGCTGTGGAATTTTGCGAGAGCGTCCGACTGGTCCGCAGGGTCCTGCATGTCGCCCAAGTCCCGCCTGCCCCTTTCGTGCTTTGACGATCCGACTACAACACCGACGCCGAATAAGCTCTTGACGCCCGTGTGGTTCGAGAGCAGATGGTGGAGCACAACAGCCGTCGCTCGCTCTGTGACGAATACAATTCCCCGGCTGCCGCCGCTAGCATGACGGGAACGGAGGATCTCAACCAAGCAGTTCACCTTAGGTGAGAGCGTTGCTATTGTCGGGATGTCGGTCAATGCATTCCTGTTCACTCTCACGCGGGAAAGCAAGTCGGCAATGTACGCTCTCGGGGAAAAGTCCCATGACTCAAAGATAGAGAAGCTCGCAGCCGTCCGGAAGCCATTGGCATTTGAGTTGACAAACATCGAGACACCTTTTGCAACGTAGAAGTCAGCAGCCAGAGGCCCTAGTGTCTCAGCCATGGTCTCAGCCCTGCCGCAGAAAGTTTTGAGCTGATCTCGCACGAAGGTACTGTCCGTTTTCAATGCCGTGCTCATCTGTCCTCGGCTCTTCTCGGTGTTTTCCGTCCGGTACCGGATGATTTCGGGATCCTTGTGGATGTCAAGCCCTGCGAGTATGGCACGCATGTTGGCAATGCTGGGACTCCGGACGCCTGAGGCGGAAGCTGTGGAAGGGGGGTAATATTGAATGGACACGGTCGGGCGGTTGGCATGGGCTTGCAGACTCTCGCGGTGGAGTCGAGGTGTTTGGCAGGTCGCATCAAGGGTCTCCTCGAGCTTTTTGAGCTTGATTCCACCAGCTTTGTTGGTTGGGCTGGCTGTCATACCCATGATGCGAGGGACAGCACGGCCGGCGAGTTTGTCTCGCCAGTAGAAGTCGTGCATGATTTTGCTTCCGGGGCTCTTGCCGACGCAGTTGTGCGCTACTTCGTGTCAACTTGGGCAACCCACCAACCGAGACAAAGTTGGAAAGGGAGGACGGCTTACCCTCATCAAACACAATAAGTGCAATAGAATCCATCTTCACAAAGCCAGCGGACAATGCATTCTGGAGGACGCCGTACGTGGCGACCGCAACCCTGACATTGCGAAGAGTAGCTTCCCATACCTGCAGAGTCCAGACATCGACCTTGTCATGTGATGAAAATGACCTGATTTCGACTGACCGAATCTGACGCTGTAGCGTCTGGCATTGCTGCTGGCAGAGCTGCACCGTCGGCACCAGAAACCAGACTCGCTGCATGACGTCAGCTATTGTACCAATGACAGTGGGGGAGCACTGGCAGTAGTGGAGAGGCATGAAGTAGGTGGGCGGGAGATTTGGCGCTGAGTAGGACGAGACATCCTACCTTTGACGAGTCCGTCCTCGCAAGCTCATGTCGGATCAGAAGAGACGCTCTATGACGTTTTCAGATCACAAATCAGTCTCCGACAACACGGGTCTTGCTTGTCGACTTCAGATAGAAAGAACTGGCTTTTGGAGTCCATACACTAACGTCTTCCCACTTCCGGTATCCATCTGGCATCATCAACCCATTAGAATTGACTTCCCACAAGAATAATCTTTGTTTTTGCAGTGGAGTGAAATGACGGATAGAGGGGGTATGACATACCACGACAATGATATTATTTTCAATACTTTTCTCGTACATCTCGGTCTGGTAAGCCCTGGCTGTCAACGTTGCTTCAATCTGCACATCAGACATGGGATCTGTCGGCTTAAGACTGTCGGAGCATGGTGGTGTGGGTTCTGGAAGTAGGGGAAGCGCACTGAGGTGCAGGGAGCGTTGGAAGTCAAGCGGAAAGGATCTGTTGTGGTCGAGCATAATGGTTGTGTTGTCTCGACGCTGCGGTGGAAAGTAGTGGACGGGTGCTCGATTATTTGGGGATCTTGGTGGTGAATCTGAGGTAGCTTGCTTGTCTGGAGGATGGAAGAGGGAAGTATATGAGGCCTAATATACATGAAGCGAGAATTTTGAGATGTCCTCGTTCTGTGTGCCCTGCCATTGTTGGGCCTCCATGTTGCCTGGGGCTTTGTTCAACGGGTGAGCCTTGTGTGGCTTTCTCGTGGTTGGACCAGACAAGATTTGGTAGGCCTCCCCACACCAAAACTGTAGGCCTCAGCTGTGGGCCTCAGTGCTGATGAGGCTGCATCTGCATGAGTATCACTGGTTGGACCGCAGTTCTCACACGTCCTGCACGGGCGATTGGACAGTGTGACAAGAGTGATGGAAGAATAATCAGTGATCCGTCACTTGGATAGATTCACATCCTCAAGAAGCCTGAATATTTTCTCGAATGAATCCAATAAATGCCACACGTTGCAGGTGGGACGTGAGTTGCATGGTGAAAAGGCATCTGATAGGGGGGCACCCCCCAATTCTTAGGGGGGCACCCACGCACTGGCCATTTTACTAGGGGGGCACCCCCCCACATACGGGGTTAGGGTTTTGTATGGGTAGAAAATTGATCTAAGT
>Ga0247760_1000849_pt1 | contig 31312 bp, 39 predicted proteins | sample UWRJL171409R4_FD_179936 | JGI IMG/M metagenome (GOLD analysis project Ga0247760, IMG submission 179936) | Plant litter microbial communities from Arlington Agricultural Research Station in Wisconsin, United States - UWRJ-L171-409R-4 | ecosystem: Environmental > Terrestrial > Plant litter >... | reverse complement strand
AAGATCTTCTACTATTGCAGTAATGGTGGAAGCCACGCAATTTGTGGGGGGGTGCCCCCCCAGTAAAATGGCCTGTGCTTGGATGCCCCCCTAAAATTTGGGGGGTGCCCCCCTATCAGATGCCGAAATAAGAGGCAAGGAGATTCGATGGGCGCTTTATCGATGGGCGCTTTATAGTTTCCTCAAGCAGTCCGTCACTTGAGAACGCCTTTGCACATGCTATTTTCCCGCGACGGGGCTGCCTTTTCCCCCCTGACTACCTAAGGTGAGAGATACAATCATCAAATAGCGCAGCAAACCAGCCCCGTCTCATTTTAGGTCTCGATATCTTCTTCGTAGTACGGCTGCCGCCCTGACGCCAAATCCAGAAGTAAGCTTAAAGCCCCCTTTCTTCACGGCATTCATTCGATGTAGGTTTATATTGACATGCGGAGTCAATATAGCCATGTTACATTTGTAGTTGAAGCACAGACCTAGCTGAAAATATCCAAATGACTGACAGATATCACTGCAGGTAGAGCTTGCTGAAGTCAAGCAAATTCTCCTGCATTGATGACGTCGTTGACTTCTCTGGTAGTCGGTGTTACGTTGCAGAACCAATATAACTTATTATGGGCGACACTCCCGGCACCAGAAGCAACGGTCGACTAAGCTTTGTCGAATGTAGCTTCTGCAGCCCTGCCAGTTCGGGCCTTCTTTGCGGGTTTTCCTAATCAATTTGGGACGCGAAACTGGCGAGCAATCGTGTTCAAGCCGCAGCACAAGCTTTTTTTGGTGTCAAGGACCATCAGGAGTGGACATAAAAACTTCTTAGTTAAGGTGCTAGCACTAACCATAGCATTTTGATAGTCATCCATGCGGTACCACATGTAGTGAAAGACAATACGCTGCCACAGGCGGCTAAAAACTTGACCGAGCTCTTCATTCAAACCCATCAGAATTCGTGCTCTTCGACCATATCTCCAGGAGCGGGAAGGAGTTTTCATTGTGACTCTAATGACTTTGGTCTGGGCGATCATGCCTCGAAACGGTGATGCCCATATTGCTGACGTTCTGCCGTCTGGCAGGGACTACCCGTCGGGGGAATTTATGGTCGTCGGAACATATTGCCGAATCAACCCCCATTAATGATTCCTACCCCAGGTAGTCTTGCCATAAAGACAGTCACCTTTCCCTCATATCGTTTTATATGACTAGAATAACCATTATCAGCGATTGGATTGAGAGCTGTCCTACAATACTTCGCGCAGTCGGATCGGGCTGATTCCTTGAGGGGAAAACCGGAATCCCCAATGTTACGTTTGGGTGTAGTGGGGTGCACATGTGATTATCAAAGACAAGCTTTATTAGCCGCCCCGTCTATTCCCAATTTTCAGCTCAAGGCCTGTCATCCTTAAACGTAAGTGGACGGAGGCGCTTAGAACACTTTCCTGTTGTGTCACGCCATTCTGATTTTTAATCAGGAGGGCCCGGTAGGCTTTCCCAAGTTTCTGATACCAGAATCTGGTGGTTATGGAGCAAAGCGGAGACACTCCATTGCCAAGAACCACTCCAACCATCAACATCTCTCCGCCTTCGATTCATTCAAGTGCACATGAAAAGCCATACCCACCACCATAGTCACCGACCCCCTTTCCATCGATGAACTTGCCGTCCTACTCCTTCACCAGGGCCTGTACTCCTAACGCCACCTCTTCGAGATATCATAAGGTTACTCCAAACCCGACAAACTCTCCCCAGGTGCTACCCTCCAGTCCAAACTCACCAAACAACATGTTCCTCCAAAATTTTCAAGGCACATGGCCACCCACCTGGCGAAACTTGCCACAGAGCGCATGAACGGTAGAAAACACCAACCCGACTTGGACGGGTTCCCAACCCTAGGCACGTTCCAACGCCAACCAAGCGGATGAACAACATCATCGAATCCTAGATAGAGTGAGCAGGATGGCTGTGGTTGGGACTGCAAGCGACTGGAGGAGCACGCCATGAAGAGCGGGAGGAAGTTGGTAGTGACGCCATGGCAAGTTGTGTAGAAGATGGCGCTGTCAATTTCTCTTCGTCCAGTTACAAGTTTTCTTGTATCCTCCGCATTAAGAGAGTATAGATGGCCAAGATAGATTAATTGACATAGTTTTAGGGGATAACGATGCGCAGAAGCCATTCCTTGATATACGTCCATAACATGAAATCATGATAAATAGCATAAGACTCAATTGTTTCATGGCCCAACCCCGCCGTAGCCCTTCTTTAAGTCTGTAATGACATGGGGAAACAGAAATGAGCTATTGGTTTGTATTGGGCGCGATCGGCGTGCCCGGAAGGGATCGGAGAGAGTCCCGGCAAGGGGCCTCCTGAGACAAAACAAGTATGGTTGAAGAAAAGCTTTGGGCGAAGTGGGTTCTCCTGGGTTCCGGCAGGGAACACTTGAGGTCGAAGGAGTATTGTTTTGACCGCAGTTGGTTCTGGACTGCCATGGCTCGTGCCCACAACCACGTTTTCTTATCAGATGTTCAGAGTCAAGGTTATCGAGGTAGTGACAGGACAAGAGTGATACCTGGAGACGTACCTAACCGAGCGGGGGGTGCATCAATATCTGCAAGCAGAGTTACAACCGGCCCGCTTGGCACCTGCGGGTAGACTCTCAGCCAATGAATTACCACCCCCTCGTCAGCGCCCACACTTTCACTTTGAGCGGTTGCAGTAGATATATGAGGTGGTTGGTATCTGGTTTCCAAGCCCTCGAGTTTTGGCCTCTCCCTCTTTCATCAATCTGACACCATGGGAATGCAGTTGCTAGATGCGCTTCACTCAGCGGAGAATCGAGCTGGGCTCGTTTCGCTGGTTGTTGGTACCCTCATTGCCTTATTTGCGACACAAAGTTTCATACTTCGATTTCGTCGGTACCTTCGGTTCCGACACATCCCGGGGGCCACCACAGCTGGTTGGACGAGACTCTGGCTTCTCTTCAAATCTTTCAAGGGAGACTGCCATATGGTGTTTCACGAAACCAATGAGAAATATGGCAAGTAGCCAGCACTGAGGATACCCATAGCCCTTCTAATTGATGATTGTCCTCTTCTCAGGTCCAATCGCCAAAATTGGGCCCTACCATATCCTCACCAATGATCCCGATCTCATTAGGAAAATGAACGCTGCCAGAACCACCTATGTCCGAGGCGAGTTTTACAGCGCCCTACGTTTCGATCCAGACAAGGATAACATGACAACCGTCTCGCCTGCGAAACATCTCGAACTTAGGGCCAAGATGGCTGCCGGCTACTCGGGCAAAGAAGTCGAGAACGTTGAATCCAAGATTGACAAGAATGTTTTGGGTCTTGTCAACCTCATCGAGACACGCTATGTCGCCACTAACCGCCCGCTTGACTTTGGAAGAAAGGCGCAATACTTCACTCTCGATACCATCGCGGACCTTGCCTATGGCGACCCATTCGGGTTTCTCGAGAAGGACAGCGACCAGCACAGCTACATAAAGATCACCGAGGAACAGTTCAGCATGCTATTGACACTGGCCATTTACCCGTGGATTATGTCGTTCTTGTCATCGCCGCTGCTAAAGTCTTTTCTCCCAAGTGACAAGGATCTAGTTGGTTTTGGCAAGTTTATGGGGTACGTCTCCCCCTGACCAGGGCCTTCATCGCAACTCAGACATTAACTGACCGTGACTCCAGCATTGCCAAGGAAAAAGCCAACGAGCGCTTCGGACCCAATGCCAAAGTCCAACGCGACATGCTCGGCTCCTTTATTGCCCACGGCCTCAGCCAAGTTGAAGCCGAGTCCGAAATTCTCCTCCAAATGTGCTCCACCCTGGGTTTCCCTCTTATAGTCACTCACATGATGCTAACACTCTCTCCCTAGCGTCGCCGGCTCGGACACAACCGCCACTGCAATCCGTACCACCCTCCTCCTGATCACCACCCATCCCCGAGTACACGCAGCCTTGCTCTCCGAGATTTCCCGTTTTGCGCCAGACCTCCCTCAAGACGAAGTCATCTCCAACGACCTAGCGCGCAAGATGCCCTATCTGCAAGCTATCATCAAAGAAGGCCTGCGCTGGTTCCCACCCGTGACGGGCATGTTGTACAAGCAGGTTCCTCCCGAGGGCGACGAATGGAAAGGGGTGAAGCTGCCCCCGGGGGCACAGGTTTCTTGGTGTGTGGTGGGCGTGATGCGGTCAAAGGAGTTTTGGGGGGATGATGCAGATGAGTTTCGGCCCGAGAGGTGGCTTGATGTGGAATCGGAGGCGAAGTTAAAGGAGATGGATGCGAGGGTCGGCTTAGTGTTTGGGTATGGCAAGTGGCAATGTTTGGGCAGGGATGTTGCGTTGATGGAGTTGAACAAGGTCTTTGTTGAGGTGAGTCGTGGTCATGATTTGGTATAACTGTTGTTGCTAACAGGATTGACAGCTTATTCGTCGGTTTGACTTGTCTGTTGTTGATCCGACCAAGCCATGGAATTCTGTCTGTGCCAGCATTTTCATGCAGTCAGATTTTTGGATGAAGGCATATAGGCGGAAGTAGGGGCATCTTTTTCAAGGGCTTTTTGGTCTGTACTCCATGTCATCAATGGGATGAAGTTGAGAGACCGACATGTCACATGACGGACTACAACCTCTTGGTAGAGCCTCAATACCTAGGTAGGAAGGAGAGTATGCGTGTGATCCAAAAGTGGTTTTGCCGCTAACCACCACAATGGGCAATTGGAAATGCAGCCACCCCCCCTTACCATGCTTCAGTGAGGCTGGCTGCTTGGGTCAGATTGCATCGTCATCACAAATCGGGCTAGGGGGTATCGAGCGCCAACTCAGACCGTGGGGGGAAAGGCAGTGCTCATGCCACCAACGCATTCTTGTGGGAAATGGATTCGCGGGGAAGGTGTACTCTAGTGGTTTAAACTAGCCTGAAACCTTGATTGGATATCTAATTTGACGTACTAAGACCCAGCTATCAGTCAACCTCGGCGCGAACAGGGCCGACATTTCGGGGTTGTGTGTTGAGAGCAATGGATATCTGGGCCTGTTGAACTCCAAGTCTGGCAGGTACATTGGTAATGATGGCAATGGCGTTATGCAGGCGGCGGTGACCAAGTTTAATGCCTGGGAGTGTGTTACGACACGGGATCAGCCCGGTGGCGGATACAAACTGCTGATGCCGCACTGGTGGCATACCTTGAGAACAGTTATTATTGCCGAGGACGAGAAGACGCTGATCACAAGGGACCATGGAGATACACTGTGGGATTTCATTCAGGTATCAGAGGACGGAGGACTGACGACTTGATCTTGGAAGAGAGTGAGTGGTAGAATAAGATACGGTGCAGAATGCGTAGCAATCTCAGTACATGTTAAAAACCTTCGCTTTCCTACGTCTCATCTCTATTTCTTGTTGAATTCTACGCAGCCAACCAGAAACGCAGTAATTGGAAGTCGTGAAGTGTGTTCCATTCAAGAAGCGGTCCGCGCGACCGTGAGCCCCTAAATTGCGGCCCAACCGCTCGCAGAGCGGCTGACTAAGGAATGATTACGTAATTTGACATTTCTTACCACAACGCCTTCTTCAAATCGGATTCACGCTTAATTTTCTCAAATCCTGCTAAACTATCTGCCTCCTATCCCATCTTACCCTATCCCCTGTTAAGAACTGCCCGGCCATCGCATTCGGATCCCCACCGTTCGCAGCTGCATTATCGATCCCGCGGCACGCGTCGCTGCGTCGGGGACGCTAGGGAAAGGGGGACAATATTTTGTCGATCGAGTTTACGAGAATGAAAGGTAATGCCTTCTCCATTTGAACTTCTGTAACAACACGAAATCTAAGAATTTTTGACCAGATGGTTCGATAAGCCCGACACAGTGTCACAGGTCAGTGTTGTGTACAAGCGACCGCAGCTGATACACGACGTCTCAAGCCAGAGACAGAGCTAGAGCCACGACAACGACTCCGCACACTCTCTTGAGTCACTGACGCGCGAGGTGCACGCCCTGGAACGCACAAGGGGCCATGGCGATATCGTGCAGTTGCTAGGCGTGGCATGGGAAGAGGCGGACGCCACGCATAAGGTCCAGCCCGTTCTCGTTCTCGAATACGCGCACCTCGGCTCGCTGCAAAGCTTGTTGTCTTCCTCATCGCCGACAGCGGGGAGGTTTCTGGGCTTCTAGCAGAAACAAGAGCTAGGGCTCGACATCGCGCGCGGCATGGCCCACATGCACAACCTCGGCATGGTATGGGGCGACTGCAAGCCCGATAATGTCTTGCTGTTCCCGGACGAGAGCCGTGTCGGCGGCCTCAAGGCGAAGTTGAGCGATTTTGGGGCCTGTGAGCCACAGTCATCGGCGACTACCACGTTCCACAGCATCTCGCATCCATGGACCGCCCCCAAAGTCGACCCGAGGGGCCCCTGGGGCGAGGCAGTGAAGGGATTCGACGGCCTCATCCGGGCTGAAGTCTACGCATACGGCCTTGTCCTCTGGGCCATCGTCATGGACGGTTGTAATGACCGTCCCTTCTGGAACCAGCCGGTGCAGAGCCCAGGCTCCCGGACGCCGCGGATGACAACCGAGGAAATTCAGCGAGTGAAATGGGATGCGGCCAGCCCCAACAGGCTTCTGAACCCAGTTGTGGAGGCTGTAAGACAACATCTCAGCGGAGGGACTAGTGGGAAGACGCCCATCGCCTCGGGTGCCGACACTAAGATCGTGTCTAGCCTCTTAAAGCAATGTCTTTAGTTCATTCCGGTTGACAGACCGCCATCCCATGGACGCAGTGATTTTGGCATTGCTTCCGGGCCCTTTGACGCTAACAAGCATCGGCGCTGGCGACGGCATCTCCCAAGTGGTCCCGGAACCTTCGACGTTTGACGGCCAATTCGATTTGAGATATCTCTCCTCAACCTACAGACCACATTCGAACTTGGAACCCGTGGCTTCAGCCATTTTGACCAGCCTCCGAGCATATGCCGAGACGGCCGTCTCAGCATATGCGCGCTTTCAAGCTGGCCTATTTTACCTGGCAGGCTTTGGCACCAGGATTGACCTGCAGGAAGCTCTTGGCTTGATGCAGGCGGCGGCCCGTCAAGGATACTACCCAGCTCAGGGTCTTGTCAGACGGATTCGAACCATGTCTGCAAGCCATTGCTCAGCTCAGTGGTGGCTCTCCCCTGTCGTTTCTGACATTTGCGCTCTCTGGGTTGGCTTCAAGCAGACGAAGTACCGCCTGACTATCTCCCTCGGCGGCGGCAATGTGGATATCCGGCTCCGTGCCGAGATCCTTGGATTTGGCCTCCTTACGCAGCTGGCCACACCTTCTGGTTTCCTTACTATATATATAGAGTTAGCTATAGGTGTAAAATATTGAAGCAAAACAGTAGATTTGGCTGTTTTGGCTATGCGGATTGGTTTGGGTTGGTTGTTCGAGTTGCTGGAAAGTCTCCCAGTCTGGCTGACATTGTTGTGTGCGCATTGCTTGCATCACAGCCCGGTCTTCTCCTTGACGCCTTGGGCCCAAGCCCCTGGTGATAATACACAGGCCCTACAAAGCACAAGGCGAATACCAATCATAACCCTTGGAAATTTTAAAGTTTTTTCGTGGCTGAGAGGATAGAAACATTGCGTAGGCAGAGTGTAGCTTAGTGTAGCTTCCCCTCTTAGTCCCTCTATCTCTGGACCGGGACCATACATACAGGAAACGTAGGTACCTATTCACTATTAAGAAGCTGCCCGAGCAAAAAATTTCGCACTAGTACTATACATCCCCTCTTCATCTTAACGCCGTGCTGAGAAATTTTGCAGTCCAGATCACACCAAAAAGCCCTCTAATCGCTGCCTCTCACGCTTGAGGTGTCTCTGTTGAAGACGGCCGAACCCGACACGCTGATATCCTTTATAAAATCGCAGCGTAACAAGGATAGCATAATATTCAGCGTCGCCGCTCTCACCATCGTAATGTCTCCCAAGGATAACACACATTATATCTTGCAACTCGATCGAGTCTGGGTCATCGAGAGAGAGTCTCCATAGCTCCTTGCTCAACTCCCCGTGGGAGAGTTTGTTGACGGTGATACTCAAGGCGGAGCTTCCCCAGCGAAAGTCCTTGCCCAGCTGTTGAGAGCGGGTCAATCATTCCATGCCTTGCAAGGGGATGTTTACGTACTCTATCCCGCCATAGTACGCCATCCAGGACCACGACGGAACTGACCTCTTGGCGGGGTACTTGATCCGCTGCAGCCAGCCTCCGCGGCGCTGCCAAAGAAGGCTACGATAGTGGTTGCAGAATAAGCCGTATGGCGCGGCACCAAAGCCACTCTTCTCCAGCCTTCGCTCCAGACCAGAGATGGCAACGGCCCTGTCGGTCTGAAAGCTGAGGCTGAGGCTCGAGTACGTCTCGAACAGCTTCTGCAGCATTCGAACTTGGTCCACAACTTGATGCTGTAGCATCACCGAGGGGAAGTGGCTATCTCCTAGTATAGCAGCCTCGGGGCTAGATTTGGAGGTGCTTGCGGTTAGCAACCCACGACGAAGAAACCTCTCTGTGGCAGGTGCAAACAGGAGGCAACTAGGTGGAGGGACAGGGTACGGCGTGACTCACTTTCGAAACTTGGACAGTGTCTCGCAGCGGACGCCGCCTCCGCACTCAAAATAGGTCTGGTTCTCAGTAAAGTAGATGATGCGGCGTGACAGAGCCCGCTCCTGGAACACCCACCCCCGGCGATTGACGGGCCCGTCCTCCACGTCCGTGCGGAAGTCGTCCACCACTTCGCAGAGCCAGAGCGGATCAGCCTCCGGCGGCGCGTTGGGGAGCCGGACGCATTCACGTGGCGGCCGGGGGAGGAGGAAGCCTTGGTCGAATCCTGTCGCCGACGTGGCCGAGATGGTGCAATACGCCGAGTTGAAGATAGCCTCCATCAGCTGGGATTCGCGCTCCCAGTCGTCCTCGTCTCCCTGGATAATACACAGCGAGTCGATCCAAAGAAACCGCTTTCCTAGTCCCCAGGTTACCGTGATGGCGTCCCGGAAGGTCTTGGGCATGTCCTCGAGCGCAAGATGCCGGCAGCGAGCTTCGTAATTTTCCACGTGGGTACAGACCTTCCGCCACTCCTCTTTCGTTGGCTTCCCCCAACAGTGGGAAAGAGCGATGTAGTCGTGTCGGCCGGGCGCAGTAGGCGTACAGTGCAAACGGAGCTCGGACGAGCCCGGGCCACCCACGTCCAAGACCCTCGTCGGCCGAAACATCTGCTCAGAGGCGGCGTCGCCCTCGCCATCGGGAGCGGCATGGGGAGGGCCGCACTTGCATGACCGGAGCCACTCCTTCATCAAACTCATATGGAGCTCGCTGCCTGCCATTGGCAGGGTTGGCAGGCCAACGTGGATGTCTTGGTAGCCGGGAGACTCTCGCTCGGCGCAGATCCTAAGGACCGGTCGGCTCCGCTCACTAACCTTTAGGTTTGTCCCGTCTCTGGAGACGACGACGTCGTCTATTGTCGCCGTCAAGGGGACTGCACCGAGCGAACGGTGCATCATTCGGCACAGCTGGCAGGACCGTGCCGACTCCTCAAGTCTGTAGGCATTAACGAAGAGCTTGAAGCCGGGCTCGAGCGGTCTCGTCCCGGCAACGCTCACAGAGCGGGAAGGCGGCAACTTGGTGCACTGGCGGCGTAGGCGGTTGCGCTGGCCCACTACTCATGCGTGCTAGAAACTCTGAGGCGAATGAGCTATCGTCAATGCGAAGCCAACCATCGCTGGTCCAACCATCTACCGGCGCGGTACGGTCCTGTAGTGGCCGGGTCTGCTAACCCCCGACAAACAAATAGCAACGTAAGCAGGCCCTCTACGAAACCAAGACAAGGAAGGAAGGCGGGTTCTTACAGTCAGAGTGTCTGATGCCTTGTCGGCCACGTCTGCAAGGAAGATGGGAAAGGCTTCATTGGAATCAACATCAAAGCCTTCGCCTTCGGAGGCAGTGTGGAAATCCTCGTCCTTGACGGGCGGTTGCCCCCCAATCTCGGTGGTGGTAGGGGAGGCGGCGTCTCCTCGAATGTTCCAGAGGGTGTCGACCTGCAGGTGCGATTCAACCCACTCCTCAAAGTCGGCAAGCTCGTATAGTAACAGTGAGTGGTCCGCTAGACTGAACTTGCCGTCTGGGACGCGACCACGGCGGCGTCTGCGGGGGTTGTGATCATCAGCCCGGCCCGCATGGGCTATCCCGGTGAGTGGTGGCCGGTTAGAGACTTTCTTCAGATACGGTCGCAGAGTGGTTAGCTTTAGGCGGGTGTCTCCAGCAAAGTCGAGGGCCTGGAGGGGAGACAGATCCGGAGTGCCGAGTGCCGAATTTTGAACGTCGGCCCAGCCATTTCCGAGCTTTAACTGCACATCAGTGAGAATGCGCTCGACGAAGGACAGCCAGGGGCCTGAGTCGGCACTGCCTTGAGGATGCGATGGGAAACTTTCCCCATCATGACGAACAGCATGTCGTGCGGCTGGTCTGTATCTGAGGCATCTCTTAAAAGAAGTGCGAGGAGGAAGATCATGAAATCCTTGTACCAACCCCGCGCCGCGCCGGACTGCTGGACGGCCCGCTCTGAGATCAGTTGCAGGGAGACCCGCAAGAGGAGCCACAGGGGAGACCGTTGCCACAGCGGGCTCTTATTGCCCAGGAGTTCCTCTCTCGTGTGCTTGCAGATGCTGATCTGGCTGGGGCTGGGGTTTGGTGCCGTGGAGCCGTCGTTGATTCCCTGTAGAACGTTGATGACCATCTCGGTGATAAGTCGGGGCTGAAATGCATGGATTTTGTCCTCTAGTATGTGCCCCATAGGATCGTCGCTCTCGATTATGTGCCGCAAGAGAACACCTTGGCTGTATATCTGCTGCCAGCGATGGCCGTTCTCTAGTATGTGCTTCAAGATATAGTCGTAATCGGAGGGGTTTGGTGCCCTCTCTCGATCCAGCTTCGCAAGCGCCTCGGCGAATGGCTTCACGAATGCCGAATCAGCTACATGTTGTCTAGAAATAGTGGCCAGGTCTAAGAAGCGCTCTGGGAACGCGCTGACAAGGCTGTCGACGGACGGAGCCAGATCCCTATCAACCAGGCGGCCGAGTTTCTAGAGAAGGAGTCCCAAGATCTCAAGACGCGGTACCGCCCACAGCCCGACACCATCCCAGCTACGCTCAGTGACCAGCTCGGCGGCCTAGTATGGGATACCAAGAAGAAAGAGCTCCATGATATCCAGAATCGCTATACCGAGTTCGATATCACCAGCCTTGGCGACGCTTCGCTGCACGAGGAGCAGGAGCGGGTGCTAATGATTAAGCTGGAAGAAGAGCCCATGGTTACCCGGGAGGAGCGGGTAACGCCATACCAACCGGACGTTCATCCCGCCGTTAGATACTTTGTGCAGACGGGCCACATCGACTCGAAATATAGCGGGCTCCGCCCGGCATTCGAGACGCTCGGCAATACTAGCGTCGCCGCCTTCTTCGATACCAAGGGCTAGGCATTCTCCCACGAGTTGCTGGTGACCGAGGATTTTGCGCGCAACCGTCGGGCCCGTCCATGCGGGTGTCGAGTTCATAGCGGACCACTACCAGCGGCCGGTGCAGTGGGTGGTCACGAGATACAAAGCGCAGGGGCGTCTTCGTAGCAACCTCGAGCACATGGTCATCTTCGGTCCGTGGGAGGTTGGCAAGTTGCTGAGTGACTTTACAAGATTCTCGGCCGTCAACCTGCACCTCTACACCCCGCGGACGAGCCTCTCGTATGCACCATTGGACGACCTGAGGCTCTACACTGTCCCACGGCTCCCCCACAACTGGGACATACCGCGCAGGCGGGCACTGCAGCTCAACTTGTTCGCCGGCAGCTTGTATCTACGCGACTACGACGACTACGTCTCCCTTTGCAATTTTCTAGGGCTTTCCTACAGAGACAACTGGGATGGACAGAACGGTGTGGAGTCCAAGGCCCCATTCTTGCGCTGGCAGCGGCAGGAAAGCCCCTTGACCGAAAATCCACTGGCTTTCCTCAAGGCCATGATCATGACTATCCGGCGGGACGGTTAGGATATTAGCCGGACCGACATTGGTAACATTCTCGCCCAGAAGATTCTGCAGAAAAAGGATTTCAGCAACCGGGGCATCGCCGAGGAAGAGGATGACGATGATAACGATGATGATGACGACGATCAAGTGCGGTGCGAACCTCGGTAGACCCGGAAGCTGAGGCCAACAGGCGGGTACACATGCTGAGAAGGCCTGCAAGCTTCTCCACAGCCACGCTGTAGCAAGGCAGCTACAGACTCAGGTAAACGCAGAATTCAGACACGGTTTCGAATGGCAGCATTTTTGAGCTTTCGCTGATGGACAAGCCTAGTGTTTTTGTGAACGTGTGTAAGATTTCGCTACCCAAGGAAGTGGTCCGTTTTTGTGGAACACAAAACAGAGCGGTTTTCTGGCCGTTCGGCAAAAGAGGGATGGAATTGCTTATTCTAGATAAAAAGGAGAAGGTGGCAGAGAGCCAGTAATATAGTGGTGGAAGGTGGCGAGTCACGTGGCCAACCAGGTGACCATGTTGTATCACAGTTTTCGAAAATCCCCATTATCTAACCTTCCTGGTCTTCATAAAGGTACCTAGATAGATTAAAATGTGATGTCTGCCGACGTCTTTTGTCTTTCCGCCGGGTTTTGGTGACTTGACTTTCGAAACGTTTGCGCAGATATCAACATAAAATCTCCCCTTTGACTTACACTACATTTGATGAGACTGAACACTCTGGGTTTACGCTGAACGCTTCTGTTGTGGATCTGATTGCTTCATCTTGCCGTTGGCGAACAAATTCATACCTTCGTCTGGCCAATTTTGAACCTTTGGTGCCAGTATTAATCTCGCTGACCTTCGCCTCCATGCACAGCACTCCCAACTCTTTGATCGCTGATTGCATGGGCAATGTTATTAGATCATCTGTTCGCTGAATCCCTTTGGGGCGAAACAGGACCATGACGTCGGACTGTCAAAGGTCTCCAAATCCATGGAGTCTTTAGTCCAATCTCAGGTGAACTGTTAAGTATTGCTCTTATTCAAGTTACTTTTCCCTTCGATCCCGTCATTTTGGGCCATTAGACCATTGAAGTCATTCCTTTAGCGGGGAGTCTGACTCTCTGAAGCGATTGATGCCTGTTTGTCCTCGGAATGTTTGCCTAAGCCCTCTAGCTTCTGAGCAACCTGTTGCGCAGAAGCTGCGGAAACTGTACCCGTATTGTCCAGGCTTCTTAATATCATTAGACAATGGGATTCTCTACAGGGGGTCAGTATCACTCCACCTGCCTCCACCGTTGGAGAAAACCCCAATCCCCCTGATGCTGTGCCACAGAGGAAGTTTCAGCTCTGTAGTTACACAGCCGGCTAATTTCAGCAAGGGCTCATTGGGCGCCGGCTGAAATGAGGTTGGCATGATGCAGTCTGCGCCGCATTTTAATAAGTTTCCTCATAAATTCGATCACCCCGCTCATGCTTCGAGACCAAAGGGGCCGCTGGCATTGTCACGTCAGCTACTGCCGCCAGGAGTACTTCCGCTGTTCAGCCTTCCGCCCCATACGTCGTGCGCAGTCCTTTTGCCTCAACCTCTGCAATGAGGTACAGTCTGAATCATGGTCAAACTCAAAGCGTCCAATCTTTCTGTCATTTGTGAGGCGGTAGCCCGGACGAACTGGACGCAGAGGTGGGAATTTGAGTCGAGTCCTGATCTGTCGGGTCCCGGTGTAAGTTACAGATGCCTTCTCCGCTGTTTGATACCATATATTTTACTGGGCGAATATCCGCTAGCAAAGACAACACTGACTTGTCCTGTAGGTGCTTGCGGGCTTCCTCGGCACCGCATTACTGATGATGTCGATGACAACGGCGTACTATTTCCTTGCGTTTGACCCAAGAAAAGACCCATTCCTCGGGCGGAGGAAAACTATCACGGAACATCATGGCGAGGATTGGCTAGTGAATTCCGTCGACAGATATTGGTGCGAGCTGATGACGCCCCTGAGATCCCGTCTTGGGCGAATATCGGGCACCCATGGCACAAACGCTTCGTACAGTGGAAAGATAGAGAGGGCATTCAACATAGTGTGTAGTTCTCCATCTCCACCTGATATCAACCCTTCCGCTACAGAAGCTGACGCCCTTGGCAGTGTGTCTCAAACCTTTCGGACGCCCAGACACTGACCGGGATAGGAATTCTCGTCAGTGCATACGGCACGCTAGATGCCGGAATTACAGTCTACCACTGGAAACTAGCCGTCTACCTTGCCTGGTACACCAACCTGACCCACCAGTCGGCCCTGATATTTCTGCGTGGTTATCTGAACGAGCCACAAAACATTGTCCAACGCCACATAAAGATCTCCGCAATGAGCTTGCTCACGGTGCTCCTGGTCGCGGCAATGATACCGACGGCCTATTTCACCACTCTCTCCACCCAAGATACAGGGGGTCCGCGGCCGGATCTGCCAGGGGATTACGCCTGGTGCTTTGTCGACATGACGACCGCCAACCAAATGATGGCAACTTACCGCGAGATCCACACACAGGCGGGACAAACCATGAACCTCACGAGTACGGCAAGCTTCCAGAACATGATTCTCTCCGCTATTCTTCTCTTGTGCACATTCAGCGCTAAGATTTTCAAGATCTCGATGCGCATGTGCAACTTCGCCAATTACCAACTCCGACGTCGCGTGAGATTGTGGTGCCAAGGCATAATCGAACGAGTGGCTGGAGAGCGCTTGTGCAGCGTCTTGACATCTGGACTGCAGCCGCGGACAAGGCCACTGAGATTCTTGAGGTGGCATCTGGTGGTGAAGCCGCTACTTGCCTTGTACATTACCGGTCATGTCTATGTCGAGTTCTATACTTCAATGTTGTCCGAGGTAAGTCCGGCCCTGGCCAACAACATTTTTGCCGTGGACTGATTTGAGGTTTTGCCGAACAAGATATGCTGGTTATGGATCTCAGTTGTATTCTTGTCCTTCAACATGTCCGATTTCATCCGGTGGTACAGCGTTGGGGAATACGATCGAGGATCGGCAGGTGCCAACTCCTTGTCCTTTGGGCAAATCCTTCCTGTCATGCTACTCGCTGGCCCACTTCTTGCGATTGCCACCGAAATCGCCTCAGCGATCCTGAGTTACCATGCACTGCAGGCGGCAGGGCCGGCCTCACCTCATGGTCCGAGATTTGAGCGTGCAGAAGAATCACAGCTCACGATATCTGATGAGTTTGAGCCTGCGAAGCCGGAACATCGTGCAGAGAAACAAGAAGTTCAAGAACAACCCGTACTGCAGGTACTCAGCATTGGGGCGACTCGCTCCACCGACTGGCACATCTGTGGTCGCTCCCACAAGCTGGGACTCAGATGGGCTGTGCTTTTGCTCATTGTCCAACTCAGTTTCGCCGTTGCAGCCACGTTGATCGAATATATCCGCCAACCTGGACTCTTCACTTCCGGAAGCACCCTTCAATCTTTCTGGCCATGGTATTTCGTCACCTTGCCATCGGCCATGTACTTCATGGTCATCTTCGGCATCGAAGCCCGCGGGTCAAAACGCATCAGCATTGCGACCTTTTTTATCACAGGAAGTTACTCGTGTTTGCTCTGGCCCCGTCTCACGATCTCATTCATGTGTTTGTTTAGGGGTGGTGCCGCACCGAAGGAGTCCGTGGCACCGGAAGGCTGTTCGGAATTGCGGGTTGGGCTTTTTCATTCCATGGTATTCACCGCTTTTACGCTTCTCTACATCCTTACTGTATGCATGACGGCACTTTCGCCGGCGCTATTCAGGCGGGTCAGGAAAGAAGAAAGGCAATTGAACGCATAATGATAAGGAAGGTAGACACAAATCATATCAGATTGGACGCCGCGCTTCCTCCTTGACAAATATTACCAACTTATTACCAGACCCCCCCTTCATTACCCCTCCCCTCAAACCAGCTCAAGGCAACTCAAACCCCTCCCCAACCAACTGCGCAAACCCCCAAGCCCCCGTCGTATTATGGCCCTTCACCAACCCCATCTTCATCCAGCACGTATGCTCCGGCCCCTTATCCCCCTTAATAACACCCCACCCCGCCCCGGTGCAATTCGTCTTCTTCGCGCACGCCTCCGCGCATGCATCGAGATTCTTGACCTTCACGTTGCCGATATCCGTGGCTTCGTCCGAGCCGTAGTCGATGCCGCAGAGGAGGAGGAATCTCTTTTCTGCGGGTGTTGTTGTGGAGTTGGAGGAGGTGGAGTTGAGTTTTGCGGTGAAGATTGTGCCGTTTATGGAGGGGCACTGGACGTCGCTTTTGACTGTGGCGGTGGGTGTTGGGGTCGAGGTTGGGGAGACTGGTGGGGATGGGCGGAGGGTGACTGTTGTTGCGGCGCCGGGGCTGGGAGGTGTTAGTATTAGTGATGCGCGAGGGTGGGGATACCTGAGGAGGGGGAGAGACATGAAGAGGGGAGACATACGCGAGTGCTGCTGCTGATACAGCTTGCTGCGCAACTTGGAGGTTGGTCTCCATTTGGTGCATGTTTCGCTGGCTGACACCGAGACCGGCGGAGAGGCCGATGACAAGGATGAGAAGGACAACCAAGATGGCGAGAGCGCCGCGGACGAGACTGCGCTTGATGCTGACGACAGAGGAGTCTTCTTGAGTGGGCACGGCTGGAAGTTGGTAATGTGCAGTCTTTTCTGCGGCGGTTTCATGCAATTGGTAGTATGCTGCCGGCGGTTGCTGTGTTGGGGGCTGATACGAGGCCATCTTGGCGAAGCTGAGCGCGGGTGGTGGGAATTATTGTGGCAAATAAACCTTGAGCCTGAGGTTAACAGAAGGAAATGAAATCGAGAGAGACAAATAGATCTGACATGAAATCTGTTGAGGGCGGTGACATGTGTTTATGCTACCGCGAGCCCAGGCACTCATTTCAGACTTGCCCCTGAATCTCATGCTTTCTGGCCCCCAGCACACGGCATGCGCGCCGTCCCGCGAAAGGCCCCTGTTGCAGGGGCCAAATCTGGGCGACAATCTCACGTCAGCACCCCTATAGGGCCTCCAGGCTACGAATCGACCAATGCCAGTGGTTGAAAAACTCGCCGACATCTTTATCCCTGTTCGCCCTGCTTGTTGCCCGCATGTTAGCTCGTTACAGGCAGTCAGCCTCAAAAAGACGTTGATCGGCCCTGCGCCCAGTGGCCGAAACCATGAATAGGGTAAGCAGCTTACCAAGGTATGGGGGATGGCTATTAATATGGGGCTAGATGGCGAGTATTACGAATTACCGAATGGAGATCTTCATACAAGTAAGGGGTAGCAGGATATATTCTTCAACTGCTTCAACAAATGTCCCTAACTAAACAAGTACTCTCAATCGCGGCAGGTAACCTATCAAAGTTTCAGATTCGGTAGAGCCCAGGTCGAATCAATCGTTCATCGCTGAATTGCATGTTATGCGCGGCGATTTTTATGCACCGATCCCTCCTTCAATCGGCCAGGGTGAGACCAGGATGCTGTTGCTGGGCAGTGTAGGGTCGATAAGTTGAAAGACAGAGCCCGAAAAAGCCAACATGAAGAGCTCTTTTCCTGATTCGTTCAGCCTGGGCCGAGTTCACAATTATCATCTTAAAAGTCGGGCCCCAATGTACGAGGTAGGTAGTCTAACAATGGATCCCGATTGCCCTGAGCAACACGATGGGCGACGCAGCTGTCACCAACTGGCAGCTCGGCATCTATTTACCCCGCGTCATCACATCATCATCACCTGATTTCAACGATGTCCATCTTTCTTGGTGTGACGACCACCTTGCTCTATGGTGAGAGTGACGGAGAACCTTCCAAGGACGCCTTCATCAACCAGTCCTACTCTCGGTTAGATGAACTCGCGCTTCCTATCGCGAAGTTCTCCCGCCTTCCCTTGTCGGCTAGCTCAGCTCAAATCCCTCGCCCATCATCATTCATTCAACATGTCAGCTCAACCAGCCCGCTCCGATACAGCCTCAAAACCGCCAACCAAGAAGCGCTCCGTTGTTTCCAACTTCATCTTCAAGCTCGCATTCACCCCTAGTGGAAAGCCCCAAGTCGCCCTCTTCCGGCGAAGCGACAAAGTCTCAACTTACCAGTACATCCACCACCCATACTATTAGTACCTCTCATTCTACACTAACACATCCAGACACCACCTAGCCCCCATCTCCGGCTCCATCGAACCCACCGACCCGTCCCCCCTCGCCGCCGCCTGGCGCGAAATCTCCGAGGAAACCACTCTCACTCCCTCCAATCTAACTCTCCTCCGCCAAGGCAAGCCCTACACCTTCTCCGACCCCTCCATCAACCGCGAGTGGACCATCCACCCCTTTGCATTCACCCTCGCCACCCCTGCCGACGAGCAACGCATCACCACCGACTGGGAGCATGAGTCCTGGGCTTGGTATGACCCGCTGTCGGTGACGGATGCCCCTGAGTTTAATGGGGTTCCGAAGTTGGCGGAGAGTTTGAGGAGGGTGTGGCTCGAGTATGACCTTGGCGAGGAGGCTTCAGGGGTGTTGGCTGAGGGACTGCGGAATTTGGCGACCGACACGCACAGCGGGGCGAGGCAGATGGCGGGGTTTGCGTTGTGGGTGCTTAGGGGGGTTGTTATCGCTTATGATGAGCCGGGATTGGGATTGAGGGATGGATGTGCCCCGGAGAAATGGTGGAGGGATATCCGCTTCGCGGCATGGCATCTGTGGAAGAACGGGCGGGAGAGCATGGGCGCGGCGATACTAGCTGCTCTGCTTGGGACGCTTGGCGAGATGGAGAGCGATGTTTCCCGCTTGCAAGGACTTTCCAGGTCCGGCTCGGAAATTTCGACTGAAGAGTTCCGCAAGGAGATCCTCGCCATCATCGACAGCCGCCTCGCAGAGCGACAAGCAACCGCGGACCGTATAACCTCCTCCCTACTTCGCTACATTGCCTCCACGTTTCCGTCCGGACCCTCCCCTCCCTCCTCGCCCCTGACGATCCTGACCCTCTCCGAGTCTTCCACCATCACCCACGCCCTCTCCCATCTCGGTCAAACCACCAACCGCCACGTCGACATCCGCATCCTAGAATCCCGCCCACTCTTCGAAGGCGTCTCGCTTGCTTCAAGCCTCGCCAAGTCCTTTTCGAAGGGCAACCCCAACAATAAAGAGGATCACAAGAACGCCCACAAGATAACCCTCTTCACTGACGCCTCCGTCGCGCTCGCCTCAGCCGGTGTAAACCTACTCCTCCTCGGAGCGGACCGAATCGCCTCCTCCGGCGCAGCCAGCAACAAAACCGGGTCGTTGCCCGCGGTGCTCAGCGTAAAGCACGTCACCGCCGGTCGAGCAAAGGTAGTCGTGCTAGGCGACACCGAGAAGATCGCCCTCCCCGGACCACCAGAAGCGCACGTCGTCGAGGACAACGACCCAGTGCAGGTGTCGTCGGCCTGGGAGGCAGATTGCAACAGCGATCGAGTCAGAGACGGTGCGGAGGCCCTGGATATCCTGCAACGGACGAAAGCATCTGCTGCGTCTTCGACCAAAGTCAGCGTGAGCAACATCTTCTTCGAATGGGTGCCACCCTCGCTGATCGACGCATACATCACCGAGCTTGGCGAGCAAACGGTCGAGGACATCGCCCGACACTCAGAGAAGCTAGCCGAGGAAGAGCGACGCATCTTCGGGGACCTGTGAGCATCAGTTCACAATCACGACACGCGGTCCAACAAACAGGTATCCAAAACAAAGATAGTCCGAGCTAAAATAATCTGAATTGATGGTAGCAACACTAGCAACAAAGTAAACTGCCTACCCAAATGTGTCTGCGCTATAAATACTAAGATATCTGGGGTCTCTTCGCTCGTCAGGCGCGCCGCGGGGCGCACAATACTATGTCATCAACATGAACGCATCCTGTGCCAAAAGCTAAAGTAAGAAACAGATCCACACAAACGCTAGCTTGCTTGCTAAAACGCAATCGAGATTGCCGCCCGCAAAAGTACTCAATCATTTCCTATTGTCCACCATACATCCCCCACCATTGTAGCTCTCCGTGACAGTCTTAGCGGCCCAGCTCTCGAGCTCCTGCTGCATCTCAGGATGAGAGAGGAGCGTTGCCTCCGGACTTCCGTGCTGTCGGAGGGGAAGCGTGGTAGTCGGTTCTAGCGTCGAGCGCACGCGGGGGCTCAGGCCGTGGCCACTGAATGGTTGAAACGCCATGTTGTCGGCAGTGAATCCGGCGGTCGGAGCCTCGAACGCGAAGCTTGTCCGCATCAGACTTGAGCCGATTTGCTCCCTCGGCGTCGGCTCAGGGGGTGAATCGTAAATCACATGCCGCAGCTTCCAGACCAAGTCCCTGAGATTTTCCAACACCACCCTGCAGTCTTCGGCGTACGCGCTTCCGATGATGGCCTCCTCTTTGAACACCCTGCATGTGAATTCGATCCCCTGGGTATGACTCGTCCGCAGGTTGATAAAGACAATCTGATACATCAAGAGAATGATCGATGCGTTAAAGAGATGATGCAACTCCTGCAGCAGGAGTGGTTTCGTCCCTGGGGTGATCTCCTGCCAAAAAGTCTCAGAGACTCCGTCTCCTCTGAGTACGCTGGCCAAGGCGATGGTCTCGCGTGCCTTGTTACTGCACTTTCGCAATTCGTTTTCCATGTCGTTGGACAATACAAACTCTGACTGGGACAGAATTTTGTTTGCAACGTGGCTCTTGACGGCCCCGAGGAAGGCGGGTCGAACAGTCAAGATGTAGAGCTTTGCTTCAGTTAGCCAAAGGCCCCTGTCCTTTGCGAGATAGAGGGGTGATTTACCTGGTTGTAGGCCATGTGCAGTGAGCAATGGGCTCGATCATGCGTATACTCGAGCTTTTCGTTGAAGTTTGGCAATACGTATACGTCGTCGTCAGGCGTTGCGTCTATCTTCAGCGCATCTGGCAGGTTGGCTCTCCACCGCTCGAGCATCGACTGCGCCTTCTGTACGCCCTCTGGCAGCTTACTGGGGTCCGCTGGATACCCACGATAGCTATTGTGCACAATGAACTCAGAAATGTGCGACAATTCAACATGTGCACGAAGTCCAAGCGGGGATGGAAGTCCTCTGTGACAAGTTAGCCAAGACCCAACAAAAGCGTTGTTGTTGCTATCGTACCGGCACTCCTGCGGCAGTGGGAGCGGAATGGCGAAGTCTGGAATCGATGGTATACGTCCCATAAGACAGCTTAGCCACCTATTTCATCTGTTAGCTCCACATCCACATGGCTCAGTGGGAGGAACCTCACCGATCGAGAATGTACAGCGTCCAGAACACCCTGTGCTGCGAGGGAAGCACCGAGGAGCCCCTCTCCAACCCGTGCATACGAGACAGATTCATTGCGATGTTGATGAACGAAAAGGCAAAATCTCGCCTGTTATTTTCGACATAATAGAGAGCCATCAATGCCAGGGCCGGGACGTCGTCAATGGAGTATAGGTGAAGGTCCAGCGGATTACCCAGCAGCTTGCGGGCCCTGGCGATGAAAGCTTCCCCGACGCCGTCCGACCGGTTCTTCCTGGATCCTGGATTCCTCGACCTGAGCAGTGTCGCAAAGGCAAAGCAGGCGTTGTACAACGCCAGCCCGCGTTTGGTGCGTTCGTCCGGCGTTCGTCTTGTGTTCGGAGGTTGGCTGAGGCGACCCAGCAACTGATCGAGGTCGTTCATCGGCCAAAAATAGACTCCGCCGCTCGCAAACGACTGGCCGTCCATGATGAAACCGCGGAGTTCGTTGAGCATACTCTGCATCTCCTCCATTGGAGGAAGCCACTCATCATCGACGTACTCGGGGAGCAGCAGCGGACACGAGTCGTCAGTCTGGTACAAGCCCTCAGGCTCCCCCATCGGGTCGTCGTCCGCGACTGGATTGTTGAAGGTGGAAATGAAGTGCTTGAGCGAGTCCAGGAAAGTTGCGCCCGACGTCTCTCCGTGGTAGCGTGACGTGCCTCGCCCATCCGCGAGCATCTTGCCCTTTCCTTGCTGCATGTCGTTGCGCTCAAAAACAGCGTTGCTCTCGCTGTCCCCGTAGCCTGTCGTGTCTTGTCCGTCCGCAAGCGTCTCGCCCGGAGGCTCGACGCTCGGTCCGGCCTCCGCCGTCCCGGCCACGTCCATAGCCACCGCCCCAGACGGCCCTTCGAGCGGCTGCTGGTCGTAGCGGAGATGGTCAAACGTGTGGGAGATTGGAGCGTACCACTGCAGGGTTTCCTTCATGTCGTCCCACTCATCCTTGGTCACCGTCACCTTCGCGACAGGCGGAGGGTACTCACACTTCCGCTGCGAGTTTGCACATTGCTGGCATGGCCGGCTGCCGCTGCACTTGATGCGACGGATATTGCAGCTGTTGCAGCTGTGTCGGGGTTAGCGATGGTCAGCTCTCCCACTCCCTCCCATTCTCAGCGAAAGCCCAAACTCACGCTGTGGCCACGCGCCGCCGTTCCTCAATCGGCACCTTTTTCCTGCGGGGATTGACGGGCAGTCGCTTGAGCGGCGCCGCCGTGGCCGGTGATGAAGCAGCGTTCGACCGAGGCATCGTTTCATTCAATTAACTGCGCGCAGCCTGACTGGTGGATGCACGCCGTTGGGTTGGAGTTTGCCAGGCAGCGCCGGCGCGGTGGGCAAGATGAGCTGATGAGGCGAAGCAGCAACCGACCAAAAAAAAACCCCACCAAAAAACCGCTGCAACGGTGAGGGCCAACAAGCGTGGGTGAGCCAAGCGGCGTAGCGACGAGAATGACGCACGCTTCGAATGCAACGGCCCTGCCAGATGGGAGGCACTCGGACAACCAGGTGCACGATGCGGTGTTTGCTGGCGCTGTGCGGAGAAGTGGAAAAGAGCGGAGGGCCACTGAGTGCACTCTTGCGGCATATTAAGCTTTCGGTGTCAGTACCCGTGGGAGAGGGAAGGAACGGGTCAACGGGTTGAGGTTGGCGGGCAGCGGACAGCTTTTGGCCCGGGGGGATCTCTGGGGTTAGATTGGAGCAACGGAGCCCTGGGGAAGAGGGGCGGTGGGGCGCCAGACCAGCCGTTTTCTCGCTTGTTTTGCTCGCCTCTGCCTTTTGCTTTTTGACGCCCAAGTGGACGCGAATCAACGCCACGGTCGCGATCCCTGCATCCAATGGATGCAATCATGGCACTGCCAATGCGCGGGACGACGCAGGTCGCTCCCCCATCGAGCTGATTGGGAGGGCGGCGGCACCAGATGGAGCAGAGCGGGAAACCCGGCCAGATGCTGCCCACCCTGAGCCGCCCTCCCCCAAATCCGCCAGATCCCTGATAACGCACAACGCCGCCGACGAGTTGCAAGCTCGATGACCAACGCAACCCAGCAAGGTGGGGGCGCCATTGCCCCCCCATTTGGCGTTTTACGGTGCCTGACATTTTTTTGACCAGTTTCTCGATCCAGAACGAGCCCAGCGGGTCCTCGTTAGCTCCGCGACTTGTGCCGCTTGACGGGTCCCATAACGTTATTATTAGCACCCGAGCCGGGCCAGGCGAACAGGCAGTGGAGACAGGCAGGCAGGCAGCTTGCTGGGCGGGCAGACAAGGCGACGGCAGGCGAGGACGGATTAGGGAATTTTTTTAAGACATCGATTTCATGATCTGCGATGCGCCCACGCCTTTCCTACTTCCTTTACCGGAGGCACCACATCAAATTAACGCATGTGCGAATCATGAGTTTGCAATTGAGCAGTTGGCAGTGTGACCAGGAGGTGCATCGTTGCAATTTCTTTTCTTTTTCCCATGTTCCTCATTTTTGTCGTCTGCATGTCTCGCGCGCGTTGCAGGAATAGGAAACAACCCTGTGAGCCGCCGGCCACATCCGCCAACAGCCGCAGCCCAAGCCCCAGCGCCTCGCACCGGAGCCAAGTCCAACCCCCAGGCTGCATACTTTGTAGGCATAGGTGGGAGACAGGCGGCAATTTACAGCCCGTAGACGAAGCTTGGTTTGCGGTCTGCATATCTGGCCGTATCCCTCCGTTCAATCTCGGCGGCCGGCATTGTGCGCCGAATCTCGGCCCGTCGCCGGTTCACCGCCTGCAGTGCGAAGCGGTAGGCCGCGTAGCCCGCCAGCGCCGCGGCCACAAACACCAACGTCACGAAGAACGGCGTCCTGTACTCGGGCCCATACTCGGCGCGGTACAGTTGCGACCCGATGACGCCTGCCAGGTTCCCCCAGCCGTTGACCCCTAAAACGAGGAGCCGCTTGCCCGGTGCCGGCGTGTTCTCGCTCAGCCAAGCCGTGGTGAGCGGTGCCGGCACGTAGCTTCCGAAGAGGAAGAGGCACAGTGCCGCGTACTTGGCCTGATTTGTCGACACCGTCACCACCGCCACGAGACCCGCTAGCGCGATCAGCATCGCAGCCAAGATGTGGTATCCGCGCTCCTTGCGGTAATCCGAGCTCAGCGCAAACAGGTAAAGCCCGAGGGCGCCGCACACCGCCGGTGGGACCGACATCTTTTTGTCAGCGTCAGCATAACGACACATGACTGAACCGCTATGAAGGGCGAAGAACCCAGTTATCTTACCAAATTCGCCTCCACTGACGAATATCCCATCCCCTGGACCACCAGGGGCAGAAATACAGAGAATGCGGTCGCCGGTACGCTGGCGCAGATGTTGAATATCAGCACAAACCAGAGCTTCCAGTCTCGTGCGGTCTCGACCGCGTCGCGCCAGGTAATTCCGGGTGGACGCTTCCCGGCCGACTCGCCGGGCTGAACTCGCTCAACGACCCAGTCTCTCTGTTGTTCCGACAGAAACCATGCGCTTTCCGGACCTGCAGGCAGCCAGACCCACGCTATTACCGCCAACATGCAAGTGAGAAACCCCTGGATGATGAACAGGAGCTGCCACGTTTTCAAGCCCGGGACCTCAATCTGGAATATAGCATAGGCTACAGCCCCCCGACAATTTGTCAGTGATGACACTTGGAATGAGCTGATTGACTCCCTTACCCATGGCCGCGGAGAAAGCATTGGCGACGACGTACAGCCCGTAGAAGAGTCCGATGCGGACCCCCAAATCGAATGGGTAATAGAAAAGAGCCAGGTATGCCACAGCCGTTGGGTAGAAACCAGCCTCGAAGGCACCGATCAGGAGGCGAGTGGCGATCAGGGACCCTGGGGTCGAACCAGCTAGTCAGATAGATACCAACAAAGGTGGAGTGGGGGAGCTCATTGCATGACCTACCCCGGCCCCAGATGAACGCCTGACTGAACGTGACCACTCCCCATACAAGCTGCACAATGTATCAGCTTGAGCTTTGGGGATATCATTATCAACAAGCAACTCACCATTATAAATGGGATCCATCGCTTTGGCCCCACCCAGCCCCCCACGCCGGCCGATATAGGTTGAAACAAGACGAAGGTCAGGTAGAATAGCGAAACTGCAAGGTTGAAGTCGCCTGGTTGGCAGCCAATGTCATCTGTGAAACCTGTGTTACCGTCAGCGCGGCTCAGCACTGATCCCCTCTACGAGGCCTTGCCCGGGGGTAAAGGTGTGTGATGATGCAAAGTCCTACCTTGGGTTTGCGCGTTGCCAATATTGCTCCGGTCCAGGCCATTAAAAAGATATAGGAGCGACAGAAGCGGTAAGAGCGCAACGTCGATGCGTCGGTTGACACGTGCGTTGACGTTGCCATCTGTGTCCCCTGCACCCCACACCAATCCCGGACGAGTCGGAGGGCCAATCAAGGGATCGCGACAGCTTGGTCGTTGAGGGACGTGGTCTCGTGGCATCATGGACATGGCCGGCTGTCCCGGCCGCTGTTCCGTGCTTCCGGCGATGGCGCAGCGGGGGTTCTTCTACCCACGAGACTCAAAAGGGCGGAGGATTGAGCGTGCTGACGATGAGCATGTGCCTTTGACGTGCTTCAACATCGTCGCACAGCAGTAAGCGGGAGAAGTGCGGTCAAGGTTCGTATGCAGAGGTCTTGGGGGGACAACCACTTCTGGAGGACCACGTCCTGGGGACTGAGCCTCATTCGGGGGAGAGGGGTCGCTCGCTGAAGCGCACAATTGGGGGGGTCATGTGCGTTCTACCATCTGGCTTCAGACGGAATCTGGCTACGGATGTAGAGGGTGACTGGAAAGGTGGCAGAGGCGACTGTTTGCGGCGCCGCGGAGGTCCCTTCGGGCTCCTCCACTCAGGGGGACGAATCGGCCCATGCGGTTGGCTCGCCCGCTGAACCGGCAGTAAATCCAAGGCCCGTGACTGCGCCTGCCTGTTGCCGGCCCTGTTGGGTCTCGTACTCCCGACAGATTCGGCACCAGACCAGATGGAAGCTGAAAGGTGGTGTGGTTCGCGCGAAATGTGCGTGTGCGGCCCTGCGGCGCACAAATCCAACCTATAGGCTCGCAGCCATTTGCCCCGGGACCACCCACATCAGCGCCTCGGGTAAACCACTGCATAACACACACTTGGTTGGCTTGGTGCCTCGTGCTGACATGCAACTTTTGTTGGTGGGAGTCGGACTTTCGCAGACCCAGCTTGCTCGGCCCAGAAGAGAGCGAAGGGGCACATGTTGGTTCGGACGACATTAGTGCGACAAAACATGCCTGTCATTTTCTGTTTGGGAATGACCACCTCATCTTTTTGCCCAGAGATCGCGTGGTGATGGTGCCGGGTCTCGGTCTCGTTGGCGCGGCGCGGCACGGAAACGGCACAGCTGCCAGAGCAGCAGTCATCATTGGCGGCACCGTCCGCTGCCATTGCCTGTCTGGGGTGGATGTCCTGCATGTCGCCCAAAGAGTCCAGGGTGCCGTAAGGCTGATGCCCCAGGGGACTAGAGACACAAATCCGCACAGGCGCAAATCCTCGGTGGATGATGGCCAGAGACCGAGAAATTTGTCAGATCTGATGAATGGCATCCTCGATTTTTCGGATTGTCGAAGGAGCGTTCGATCCGAAATCGCGCGCCAAGACGCTGGTGAGGGGTCCCCACAAAATAGATCCTTCGCGCGTTCGTTCCTTCCGTAAGTGGGGGTTCGGGTTTGTTGAGCATGGACAGACCATGTCACCATGGTCGAGCCCGGGTGTGGGGCTGTTCGGGCTTGGCAAAACGGAGGCGCCAGGTTCTTGAGGCGAGATCTCGACGCTTTGTCGACAAGCAGATTGGTGACAGGTCCAAATGAAGGGTGAAGTCTTGGAAACTCGACAGTAGATGTTGAAGTTGATGTGGAGATACTGTGCGTGTGGGTTTCACCGGTGCCACAGGTAGCTGTCCTTGGTACCCGTCGCGATGTTGGATGTTGAACAGACTGACTTTTAGGCCCGCCAGGGTGGGTTGTTGGGAGGACCCCGGGAGATCAAATGCAGCCTGAAAGTTCAGGTAGAAATGTTTCTAGTGGGCCTCTGATCCGCTATGACGGCCGAAGGCCAGCACGTGGCCAGGAACGAATTGTCCACTTTCGTGGGTACACCATTTTGGAGCGCCAAGTCCGTGGCAAGTGTCACAAAACAACTCCAGTCAATAACTTGCCTCGCGATATTCGTTTGCATTCGTATGTATCACCACGCTCAGCCGTAATCCCCCAGCTTTTGAGCACAGAACAGAAAGCAACGCAAGGGCGCGCAGAATCTTGGCCATCCCTCTAATCAAGTTTTCCACTTCCGACGCAATCCACGAGAATTGAGTCACTACCAACGTCTTGCCTCACCATCACCATCTCCTAGCCTTGGCAATGGCTCACATACACAGTTCGGTGGGCTCAAAACACCAACACAGACAGCGTAATGGACGTGGAATTACTTGTGCACGCAGATGATCCGTTAACCGACACCAGCGTGTGACAGTTTGCCCACTTCCGTCTTGAGAATTGCAATTTCCTGCCGGCACTTCGGTTTCATACTGTACAAACAGTCGCACAAATAGACACAAAAAAGACAGCCCCAGAGTTCTCGTGGGGCTTTGACGCTGTGTAATCCAATCTGTGTCCCCGGAGCGGCTGCTACCCGTCAGTTTGTCTGACCTTCCGGTGCCTAGCAGGTCCCCCAATCTCTCAAAATGGGTCTCCAAGTGTGCAGTGGCCTTTTGACGAGGTGTTTCCTCTTTTTTTCAAGAAACCTTCATGTTGCGCAATAGTTCTCTTAATTTTTTGCCTGCTTCGACATTTTGTAATCCTCATTGCTTCTTTTAGAGCATAAGCTAGTGTGGATGCGTGTGCGATCGCTTCATTTTCGCATTGCCAACAAGACTGGCTTTTCATGACGGCCCTTTCCTCCGTCTTCCCACAGTCGTGGCGGCGGCTAATCATCTTACTGCCGATTGCCATCACCACGCTGGTACTGGCAGCCGCCCTACTGAATGGTCCACTCCCTAGACCAAGACTGTTGGTCTACCCCTTTCCAAAGTATCTCCTTTCCAGCCTTGGGAACAGACAGAGAACAACACATCCTTACCCAACTCTCCCACTAGGCCCAAGATAGTCTTCCCCGAGCAGCCTCCGCCGACCCCAGTCCCTCCACACAGCGACTTCAGCGAACCCCCCGAACCAGCCCACCTCGATGACATCCCGACCCTCATCCGCGCCCTGTGGGCTCCCACGCGCCTCTCCATCACCGCCCCCAGCTTCACCACCCTCGACGGCACCATCAAGTCCCTCCCTCCACCGAACGAGCTAATCCACACCCAGCCCCTCGGCAAACGCATCTGCATCCTCGACGTCGACAACCGCCCGCTCAACGAACCCGGCGACGTATTCGCCCCAACCCCCCCAACCGCCGACAACCTCATCCCCCGCTCGGCCGGCTTCCTCAGCCACTACCTCTACGCGCAGATCCACAACTACACGTACAAGTTCGTGCGCTCGCCCAAATACTTGGACCGCGCGCCGCACTGGTCCAAGGTGATCTTCACGCAGCAGCTCCTCAAGCAGTTCGACATCGTCGTCATGCTCGACTACGACGCCATGTTCCCCTCGCCCGAACTCCCCCTCGAATGGCTGCTCAACTACTGGATGGTCGACCGCGATGTGCTGGTGGCCATGGCCGAAGACCCCGACGCCGATTTCAACCGCGACCTGCGGCGCAAGCTGAACGTCAACACGGGGTTCATCATCGCGCAGGCGAGCGACCGCACGCAGCGTCTGTTCAAGGACTGGGCCGAGTGTCCCGAGGAGACGCGGTACAAGGAGTGTGCGCAGTGGAAGGAGAAGGCGTTCCACGAGCAGGCGGCGTTCAGCTCGCATGTGCGGTACGACTTCCTGGAGGGGATGAGTGTGGAGGACCCCGCGCACCAGCGGTTTATACGGACGTTGCCGTGCAATGAGGCGAATGGCGTGCCGAAGACGAAGGATGCCGGGTGTGTTGGGCAGATGGTACGGCACTATTGGGCGCATAAGCCGGATACGAAGCTGGAATTCACGCATAATCTGATGAATGTGCTGGTGCCGTTGCTGAGTAGGGCGGCGTATCGGGATCCGGAGGTGGTGGTGGATTATCGGGGAAAGGTGCTCAAGGGGGATCAGATTCTCGACGGAGAGGTGCCGGCTGCGCCGTGAATAGCTTGCAGCAGTTTACAGTGAGAGGAGAGACAATTTGTATTCGTTTGTGGGGAGTGGGAGGTATGGAATTTTTGGATCTTGGTGGTTTGATGGGTCGGCCGTTGGCTGTGCCCCTCGCCCTCTGCGCGGAGCGTAAGGGGTAGTAATTTTATTTGGCTCCGAGAGATATGGTTGGGTTCCGAGTCGTGTTGAATCAAGCTCGTGGACGATGAACAGCTTCTACCTTGTGGCCCGCCGTACCTTGGGCTATTTCATGCAAAGCAACTCTCCCAAGTGAGGTCTTTCTTTCCTTTTGCCTCCGGCGGCACCTCCGGTGGGGCGCCTGCGGCGGGCTCCTCGCTCTGCTCGAACGTTGCCACTGGTAAAGGCGCACTTTGTTGGGGGTGTCAAACGTCCAGAGTTTCTGGTCCTACCTACATTGATCTCTGTCTGATTGTCACCAAAGTCCGTCTCCGCCTAGACAAGATGAACCGCAAGGGCACCAAACAAGCAACCAGTGAGCATTTTGAATGGTCGAATGCTAGCGAGGGTACAGTTGTCAAATACCACCCCCTTTCCCCTTTTCCCTCCAGCCCTAAAAACACCGAGCAACGTCGCCATTCTTCCCAGTAAAGTAGACGTCCACCTCTCCGCCACCCCAAGTCACAGCCGTCGGCCCCGTCTCGACCTTACCGCCCATCGGCTCCCACTCCTCCGACGTCCACGACCCATCCTCCCACTTCTTCCGATACACAGTGTCATCCTCCCCCGTGATGTATACCTCCATGCCGCCATCGACCGCCACGACATCCGGCGCCGTATCCGCCTTCATCTCGCCGCCCAAGTCCTCCCACGCTCCCCACTTGGGCAGCGTCGTGGTCTTGTTCTTCCCCGACTTCTCATCATACACCATGACCGTCTCATTCTTATACGTCTTGTGCCAACACGCGCCATCACTCCCCTTGACATACACATCCATCCTGTCGTCCCACGCACACGCCGCCGGCGAACTGTCCAAACTGCCCCCAAGGCTCTCCCACTCGCCCCAGCCACTCTCCTTCTTTGGGTCCGTCTTCTTGTGCCACGCCTGGCCATCCTCCCCCTTGCAATAAACACTGCTATGGTCCTTCCCCCACGTCACGACCTTCGGCGGACTCGCCATGTACCCGCCCATGTTATACCACCCCTTCCACTCGCCATACCCCTGCTTCGGCTCATCATACCTCCTCGTCCAGCAACTCCCATCGCTCGCCCCCACATACACACTCGCGTGCTCCTTTCCCCACGAACACGCCGCCGGCTCATACTTCACCTTGCCCCCCATAGCCTGCCACTTCCCCCACCCGCCATACCCCGTCTTGTCATAGCTCCGATGCCACGCCTGGCCATCACTCCCTTTACAAAAAACATGATAGTTCTCTTCCTTCCGGCTACAAACCGCCGGCGGCCCATCCAACTCCCCCCCCAAGTCCTCCCAGCTCCCCCACTGCTGATATTTCGGCTCCTTATGGCCATAATCCCTCGATTTCCAATGGCACGTCTTCTCCTTGGACATGTAATAAACATCCATGCGCTTGCCGCCCCACGAGCACGCAGCCGGGTGGTATTTCGGGCCGGCGTAGTAGGATCCGGCGGGGGGGCCGGAGGGGGGTTTGTACAGGGAGCCGGAGAGGGATTCCCATTGGCCGGAGGTTGCGCGTGTGAAGAGGGGGTTTGCTGGGGAGAAGGAGGAGGGGGGCTCGGGGATGG
>Ga0247760_1000848_pt1 | contig 31317 bp, 30 predicted proteins | sample UWRJL171409R4_FD_179936 | JGI IMG/M metagenome (GOLD analysis project Ga0247760, IMG submission 179936) | Plant litter microbial communities from Arlington Agricultural Research Station in Wisconsin, United States - UWRJ-L171-409R-4 | ecosystem: Environmental > Terrestrial > Plant litter >... | reverse complement strand
GCGCTCAGGCGCGCAGGCGCCTTACCGCTCCAGGCTTGGCTGGAGCGCAGGGGCCTTGGATCATGTGCTCTCCCCACACACAGGGAGCTTCCATTTGTATATAACTGGGAGTGCTTCGCACTCCCCTTTTCTACCAAATCAAGTCACTTTGCAACTGCACTTCCGCTGCTCCTGAGCCCCTCGTTCCTCAGTCAAAAACGTTCCACATCTTCATACCGATCGAATGCAGCAACCACCTGTCAGCTTATATAAGCAATTGGAGCCATTCGCGGAAGTAGCTGGCTTGGCAATAGGGGACCATGTAGGCCAGAGCTTCTCTTCCACAGAACAACAACAACACACAACTATCACCACAATTGGCCATGAGTGCTAGATTCTGACAATTAACAGTCTGATCTGCAACAGCCAGCTTTTTAAGACGAATTTGGCACTCTTTTGAGCCTACAATTCCACACCTAACAACGACCCTATTCGCAAACACGCGACGCGACCGATCCAAACGCTCCACGAACGCCTTAAGATGACCACAACCACGCAAAACGTATACTACAAAGGCCCAGACAACTGGCTAATATGGTCCCTAACGTTCTAAACGCGCGTAAAGAGCGACAGAATCCTAGAGTACGCAATAGGCACGGAGGACTGGCCCTAAGAGCCACGGCGGCTATAAGCCGGAGACTTTAATCGAACACCACAAATATAACCACTGGCGGCGCTAAGCCGAGGAGGTAGAAGCCAACGAAGTAAGAGGCCTACTAAGAAAGCCTAAGTAAGCTCCTATAACATTAGAGCCTTAACAGTGACGATAACGTAGGGGAATTACGTTACTAACAAGCTAGATAAAGATAGAGAGAACAATAACAACGTTATCAGTAAACCTATAAACAAACTAGAGCTTATAAGGCCTGGAGACCTTATCGAAACTAACTGCTTAAATTACTAAGATACGTAAAAGACTTATAATTATAAGTATAAGAGGTGGAGGGTAGTTAATAACGTTAAAGTTAAATTATAAAGATGGGTCTTTACCTCCGTACGGCCGTCACTGCTTTACTATTTTAAGGAAGGCTCCTTAAAGGAAGGATACCAGTCCCTTAAACGGCTAGCAGCTCCTTACCAGGATAAACTGGTTAATAACGCTTATAACGCTTATTATAACTACCTTTAGGTAATTAAAAAGTATAAATAGAGGCTTTTAAAGTAAATTAAGTAATGGGAAGACCACCTTAATAAAGTAAAAAAGTATAACTTAGTAAATATATTAAAGCCTAACGCCTAATAACTTTACTTAATTAAAGCCTTAAGGAACATAGAGGATAGAAGAGCTTAAGTAATAGGAGAATTTATTAATAATTACGTAAAGGCATATAAGATTAATTATAAAGAGGTTAGAGTTATCTTATAACAGAAGATTAGAGTTAGATTATTATTAACTTATAATAAGTGGATTAAAAGCAGTTTTCCAGCTTTCCACAGTGTTAAAAGTGAAGAAAGCAACAGCTTAAACCAGAGCCAAAGCAGTAACTAAAGCTATAACAGTAGCCGTAAATCACATGGTAGAAAAGGAGGCTGTAAAGGATATAGCGGTAACGGTAATAAAGGTTACAAAGGTTATAAAGGTTTGAAGAAGCTTAATAATAACAATAAGGCTTAGGAGTGAGAAATAAAGAGGCTCTGAACTGATAAAGCTAATTACTAGCTTTATAATATAGTAGGGTACTTAATTAACCGCTGTTTCTTCACTTATAAACCTAATAATCCTCTAATGCTAAAAGGTAGCCTATTAAAGTGGTTTTAATAAAAAGAAAAGACTAGCTTTAATAAGGTAATATGGAAACTTATAAAGGTTAACCCTAAGATTATTAAGAAGATTATGGAGGTAAGGAAAAAGTGGAAGATGGATTAATTAGTTAAATTCTTCACTAAGTTAGCTAAACTAGAGGAAATTCTAACTAAAATAGTTATTAAGAAAAACGCCTCCTTCTGTTACACTAAAGCGGCCCTTAACGTAATAACCTACCCTTTTACATTATTAATAATACTGGATTCCAGCACCACTATTTACATCTTTAATAATTAATTAAGGTTTTATAACTTCCAGTTAGCGCTGGAAAGTGACATACTGTACACTGGTAACTCTATAATCCTAATTAACAGCTATAGAGAAGTAACTATACAGATTAAAGGGTTATAAAGGTCTTACTGTTAAATAAGGCTAAAAGATATAACCTATTATAAAGACTTTACCTGTAACGTAGTCTCGCTTAGGCACCTACTATGTAAGGGCTATTATTAGAATACTAAAGCTAATTAAATTTACAGAAGGAAGGATAAATCTATCGTTTACTAACTTATTAACTATAACAGCTAGTTTATAATAAAATACGTACCTTTATCTATAGCTTTTACAGTAAGAAAGTACACTTTTTAAACTAATAGAAAACTAAACGAAGCTAAAGCCCTCCTTTAGTATAGAAGACTTAGCCATCCAGGCTGCAATGCCCTCACTAACCTTAACGTTTCCATTACTAATATAAAGCTTTAAGGACTAAATTCCTATAAATACCTTGCCTGTAGCTAAGCTAAGGTAAAAAGGTAGATCCGCTATAAGCTGTAAGAATTACCACGTAACGTAAGTGAGGTTATCGCTATTAACTTTCTAAACCTTACATTAGACCTTATAGGGTTTAACTCCACTATACTATTCACTAACCGCTATACTAGCTACGTATTTAACATTTACCTTAGCTGTAAGAGCGGCCTAATAGTAGAGGAGGGCCTGAATTACTTTATAGTAATAATGATACGGTAACACAGCCTTACAGTGAAGGTTATTTAGTATGATAACAAACTAATAAAGTTAAGAAAGATAAGAGAGTACTGGGTAATAAAAGGTATTAAAATTAAACCCTGCGTACCTTATTCTTAGAGCTAAAACGGGGGTGCTAAGCGTTTAAGGGGTGTAATTAAGCTAAAAGCCAGAGCGTTACGAATAGTGGTAAAGCTGCCAGCACTCTTATAAGTAGAGATTTATAAGGCCGCCGTTTACCTATATAACAGAACCCTAAAGAAGAGCCTTAATTAATAATCACCTTATAAAGACTTTTACACGTTTATAGCTAAGAAAGACGGTATTTTAAATCCAGTATGTAAACCACAAATTAGCCACTTACATAATTATAGTTATAAAGCCTTCGTAATGATAAACGACGCCCTTAAGAAAACTAATCACCTTAATAAACTAGAACTTAACACCTAGATTAGCTACCTAATAAGTTATAACTTTATAAATATCTATTACGTCTGGAACCCTAAGCTTAACAGAGTTATTTATATAAGAGATGTAACCTTTAATAAAGATAAGTTTTATAACGGTAACTTTAATAACTTTAAGGATAACCTTCTTAACGTTATTAAGGAGGAGATAGATAAACTTATCTATACATGTAAGATATATAACGATAAAGCCATTTTAATAAACCTCCTTAACTAGGGTTTATAATTGTAAGAAGAAGACGAAGATAAGGAGATTATTCTTAACTCTATTACTGTCAGGCCCCTTCCAGTTAAGACTGATTCTGGAGAGGTTATAAAGGTTGAAGATTTACAGGAAGAAAACTTTAATAAGTTAAACAGCCCTAACTACTTTAAAAGAGAGGTAAAGTTAAAGTATAAGACTGATTACCTTATTAATAGGTTTAATACTAATAAGGCTCCTAGATCTAATTAAGCCCTGGTTAACACAGTACTGGAAAGAGTCTTCACAGGCTTAAACCTTAAAAAGGAAAAAGTTAGTAATATTACTATTATAAAAGAAGTGGAAGAACTCCACACCGCCTTTACAACCGTAAGAATTAATCCTTAGCGACGGCATTAAGCAGAGCGCTATAAAGCAGCCTTTACAACGTAAGTAATTACTGAGAATCCTCCCCTTTAGCTAAAACTGCATTTTAATAGCCGTTATCACAGAAAAGACCTTCCACCACCGTTAACTAATTACAGGCACTTACACAGGCACCCTCTTAATTAGAATTATTATAAGGTTATAAAGGAACATATAGTAAGCTATTATAAGATAGGGTCCTTTAAGGAGTGCTCTCCGTAAAAGGCTAATAATTACCAGATTCTGGCCTGTATATAGGTATTCACATATAAATTTAATAAGGTTAGGTATCTTCTTAAGGTTAAGGTAAGGTTTATTATTTGTAGAGATTAGTAAAGGAAAGGCGCTGTTAAGAATACTTACGCTTTTACCCTAGCTAGTAAATCGTTTTAAACACTAATTACTATTACAGTACGTTTTAATATAGAGTTAATTCAGTATAACGTCGTTAACGCCTTTATTCACACTAATATACCGTACGACATATTTATAAAGATGCCAGACAGTTACATTAAAAAAGGAAGGATTTTATAGCTTTAAAAGGCTCTATATAGCCTTAAAGAATTATTATTACTCTGGTAGAAAGACTTTATAACCACCCTAAAGAACCTTAACTGTAAGTTAGTACCTTATAAACCCTGTTATTAGATTAAGGACAGTGTGATTATCTTCTTCTACGTTAATAATATCGTTATCACCTTTAAGAAAGGAAGCCGCCAGAAGGCTAAGGCCCTAATAGCCTTAATTAAGTAACGATACGCCCTTTAAGGTAGTGAAGATCTACAGTAGTTCTTAAGAGTGGTAATAGTTTATAACTACGTAAATCGTACCGTTTACTTATTATAAGCTGATTACGTTAATAAGTTAGATCGATTTCTTAACGGTACTTATAGTAGTTATTTAACGCTAATAAGTAACGTTAAGCTACTGCCGTATAAAGGTAAGGCCTCCTGTAAAGAAATAACTAATTATTAACAGATAACCGCCTTAATTCTATACATTACAGTGTTCACTAGGCTAGACGTAGCCTTTACAGTATCACAGCTTACGTGATTTAACCTTAATCCTGGCCCTAAGCACCTTATAGCTGCAGACTAAGTAATTCGATACCTCCTTTTAATAAGCAATTACACGCTTAAGCTTAGGGGTAGTGATACCTTCGAAACCTGGACTGACACCTTATTTGCCGATAATACCGTTAATCGCTATAACTTACAGGCGTATGTAATAAAGCTATTCGGCGAAGTAATTAGCTAGCGCGCCAATAAGTAAGATACAGTGATAACCTTTACTACTAAGGCTGAACTGCTAGTGTTAGCATAAGGCATTAAAAAAGCGCTCTTCTCACTACGCCTTATTTAAGAAGCCGGCGTTACACTTAACAGTAATAAGATACTAATTTAGTGCGATAACCTCTAAATAATTCGACTTGTTATAAAGGATACAGTAACCCTGTAAACGAAGCTATAGCACGTTAATATTTACAACCACTAGTTACGTGAGAAAGTTGCTAACAGTAAGATTACGGTTAATTACGTCAGTATAAAGGAACAGGTAGCTGATAGCCTCACGAAGGCTCTTAGTGACGACGATTTTAAGCGGTTTAGAGCTATGGTTGGTATGGAAGATATCACGGAACGGTTGAATACACGAGGTATGCAGCCACTTTTGGAAGAAGAAGAAGAAGCCTTGGAGGACCTGATTGAAGGCGGAGAGGCTGGATTTCCGGAATTGGGTCTGTGAATAGCTTCAACCACCGCCTTGGCCAACGAGCCAGCGGTTGAGGGGGTGTGTCAGCTTATATAAGCAATTGGAGCCATTCGCGGAAGTAGCCGGCTTGGCAATAGGGGACCATGTAGGCCAGAGCTTCTCTTCCACAGAACAACAACAACACACAACCATCACCACAATTGGCCATGAGTGCTAGATTCTGACACCACCCTAGTTCTCGCCTCCGACCCCTCACAACGCCAAGGCATCGCCTCGGCCACTGCGGACTAAACCGGGTGATACCATTCCACGAAAACCCAAAGATCTTTCCACAACCCCGTCTCCACCGAAAGGGGGCTTTGTGGTCCCCAGATCGCTCGACACATCGATACCCCTCCCGCTTCCTTCAGCAGCATCCACAAATCCACCTCCTTCCCTCCCATCCCAATCATCTCAGCGCGCCATCTCTTCAAAAACGGCTCCCACGCCGCCATAAAATCATTAATAATCCCATCGTGCTTCACACCTAACACGAGATGCGTAAAATGATCATCATGAAAGTCATTTCGGAATCCCGTCCCACCGTCGTTGCCAAGGAGCTTGCTCAGTATTCCGCCACCTAGATTGCCCATGCTGACGAGGAAGAAGAAGGGAATGAAGGTAAAGTCCCGAAAGCGAGATTTGGCATGGATTTGAAGGGTTACCATCGGCGAGGTGACGACGTAGGCTTTGAAGATGCCGAAGAGGAGGGAGGCGGTGAAGATACCGTGCGGAGTGGTGTCGAGGTTGGCGAGGGCGAGGTGTTCTAAGGTGTGAGTTCCGTGCCGGATGAGTAGAGAAAGGGGGACCCGGATAGTAGGGGGCTCAGGTGTTACGAAGTAAGACCGGTATTATAATAGTGGTTCGTTATAAGGAGGAGAGGGCCCTCGACTTGGCTGCTTGAGGTTCTCATCCGCAAGTTGGCTAAATCTGGAAATGATGGGCGATACTCTTTTGCCCGTTGGTATCCGTGCCCCATTGTGTTTCAAGTGATGCAGACCCCCCGAATCATATCTGTCCTTGTCAAGAGGAAAGACCTCTCTATGATCTTTAAAGGCAGAAAATAAAAAATCCGCCCCTTCTAAGCGAATCAATTTGGGTTATGCTGCTTAGAGTCCACCCAAAGAGCCTTAGGTACTTTTGAGGTGTTAGTTAGGTTTGCCGACTCTGATGCGTGCAGGTGATGAGACTTGGTTGGGTGCATCAGTTTCCAAGGCCGGCGTTGATTGGATGATGCTGAAGGATCGGAAGATGATGGAATCTTCTGCCTCAGGCACCAAAGGAATGCGGGGACAGCTTCTCCTCTGTCACGACCATTTGGAATTGTGAAGCCCGAAGAGAGGAGAACAGATAACTTTTGCCCAAGTACTCTTTGACTCACAATACCTTACTTTTTCTAAGAAACTCTTTTCTAAGATGCTTTGCAAGATATGTCAGACCCTGCTATTCCGAGGGCTTGTCAAAGGCGAGTATGATAAAAGGCTCACGTATCATACCACGCTTGAATCTTTCACCACCGCTGCCAACAATGGATGTTACATCTGCCAACCCCTTCTCCGTGTCTCTTCTGGGGAGGTCGGAGACATCAAGAATCGGTTGGGATGGCCACAGACCTTTTATTTCTGCCACGACATGGTGGAGGGGCTCAAGCTGCGTATCCAGTGGTCTCAGATACCGCATTCGCACCCATATCCCCGCATTATTAGGTTCGAGCCCACTCCGGCCAACGTTGAGCTGACACCAGATACCATGGCGAGATCTCAGTCCGGATTGCCGACGGACGCCATAACACTCGCAGCAACCCGGTGGATCACGGCCTGCTTAGAGGAACACTCATGCATAAACAATGAACCCCCAGCATCATATCCCACACGCCTTCTCCAAATCGATGCATCGACCATAAGGCTTGTCTGCACTGCCGAGGAAGACCCTGTCGGCCCGTACGCCGCTCTAAGCTATTGCTGGGGCCCGAATCCTCAATTCCTCCGTCTCACGACTTCCAACGAGGAACAGTTTCGTCGCGGCATCCCTCTCAACGACCTCCCCGTTGCATTTCAAGAGGCTATCGATCTCCTCAGGAGCCTTTCCTTTCGTCTGCTCTGGATTGATGCTCTGTGCATCATCCAGGACAGCAACGACGATTGGCTCCACGAGTCGGCAAGGATGTACCAGGTGTACAGCGAATGTCAACTGAACCTCTCCTTGAGCCGCTCCGAAAGCCCTAACGAGAGCTGCCTTTCAGGCTGGATCCCGGATGAGATACAGAGTTTCCCCCTTGACACCGCCTCTTTTCATCATGATTCCAACCCCAAGCCACCTATAGCTGGCCGAAAATTTCTAGTGCATCCTCAAAATAACAACGACGCGCTCAACAAACAACCCCTCGAACAGCGCGCCTGGGCGTTTCAAGAAAGACTACTTGCATCTCGGGTGTTGAGCTTTGGCCGCGGAGAGATGTTTTGGAGTTGCGCGCATCTTCCCATGGCGTCGGAAACGTTCCCGGACGGCTGCCAACTCGGCCGTTCCGACTCTGATCTGCTCACTGAAACGCTTACTCAATTTTGGCAACCATCACGATCCTCCATGGACTCCATGAGAGCAATTCCGGCGGAGGAGAAACTGAACGTGTGGGGAAAAGCTGTGAGAAGCTACCGAGCTCGCCAACTGACATACCCCGAGCTCGACAGCCTGGTGGCCATTGCGGCCATAGCAAGGGCGTTGACCCCGCCGGACGATCCCTACATCGCCGGCCACTTTCGGAGCACCCTACCCCGCAGCCTGACTTGGGTGTCTACCTCTAGCTGGGAAGGGAAGAATTTGAAATCACAGCGAAAGCTTCACGGTGGTGGTTCGCCGGCCTGGAGTTGGGCATCCGTCAAGAAACACCGGGATAATCCCAATGTCCCATACCTGTATTCGTTCAACGGTCCTTGTGAAGCAGATTTGGCAACACTCCAATCTTATTGTCTGGAGCCTGTGGACCATGACAACCCCTACGGCCAAATCGCCTTCGCCTCCCTGACGCTGAAATGTAACGCAATACCCTTCTATTGGACCCGAGACCTAGGCCCCGAACACCAAGGAGTGGGAGAGTACTTGTACAATGGTATTTGGAAGCAGATCTCTTCCCGAGGGAGAAACTTGTGGAAAAACACCATGGTTGAGAACGATTGTTGGTTTACCCCTGATGATGAGGGTCTAAACCTTCCTGAAGGCACTGAGTTGCAGGCTATCCCCCTTGTCCAAATCCACGAAGCCTCGAGATTCACCGGCTTGAAGTCCAGCGAATCCTTGTGGTGTGTGGTGCGGTGTTTGGTGGCGCGGAGAAGGACAAGAAAGGACAAACATGTGTATGAGAGGATTGGCCTGCTGCTTCTCGGCTTCTCGGTAAGCTGCGTAAAGGGGGTGACGGGATATCAGGAGGGAAGCTCAACTATGGTCAGGAGGATACCACTGCTGAGCTACTTACGTGGCTGGGAATGGAAGTCCATCACCTTGGTATAGGACTGAATTTTGGGCCTTGGCAAAGGCATGGTTGGGGATTCCCAGTTATATACCTTTTCAGTTCAAAGTACAGTACGGGGATGTGCGCTCAAAATTAATGACTTCGATGACCGTGACGACATTGTTGATTTCATCCCCCCCGCAAATCATTTCACCTATTGTCAGAAACACGGCACACTGGATTCGGTGGAATTGATGAGGTTGCAACTGCTTAATTGTATTGCTTGTGTTCTGTTCTCAGGCAGAGAGAGCCAGAGAGCCTTTATTATAGCTCTGAATGGTGACAAAGTTGGTGGCAGAAGGTAGGTAGCCATTGCAAGTTGAACTTACTACGTCAGTTCAGCTTCCATGAGCTCTGTTTAGCTCGCATAGCCACACCTTCCATCTGCGCGTTCTGGCCTCTAGCCAGAACCCCTTTCTTTCTGACAGGTTATCAAGAGGTAAGGGGAGGGGGCTATAACGGCAGAAGAGATAGAGAAACTGGTTGGGAAGGTTAAAGTTCGGCTTACGGTGAGTAAGGGTTAAGTGGCAGAGAAGGAGCCGGGGATAGGGGGCCAGGGGAGGAATGACAATGCAGAGGTTGATTCTCTTCTTTTGAGAGAGGGGGAGCGGCTGTCAGGTGGAGCATTATCGGTCAAGGTAGAATACCTACTTCGTGTGACACAACGTAAGGTCGTACACAAGGAACGAGTAGATGCATATGTAGGTAATTCGTACGGGCCTTTGATGGAAGACTAAGCGGGCCCAACTCGGCTTTTTGGGTTCCTTTAGCTGTTTAAGCGTACAGAGCAGTTTCACGTTAGAACACAAAGCGCATCTAGCCTTGTTAGTCGTTCTCAACAACACGTTATTTTGGGGAGAGTTTTGCGAGGATTCTAAGCAGACACAACCCAGTGCACAGATGTCGATGCCCAATCACATTTGACTACAGGCTTGGCAACACCTGAGCGTTGTCCAACCGGTACGTTCAGCGCAGAGCAGAGCAGAAGTCACGTGGCCGCTAGGATCATCGTGGCCAACATCCCGCGCACTGCGATTCGACTCGGACTCTATAGATCGGAATGCTCCAACCCTTCCTACTAGGGTATGCCACACATAGAAGTAAGTGCCCATCTTAGCTGCTGGAATTTCAGGGGAGCAAAGAACTTACTAACGTATACCAGGTGAAAAGGCATTCGTCCATGCAGAGGAGTTCATCCCTGAGCGGTGGACCACTCAACCCGGACTTGTCCTCGACCGAGCCGCTTTCTTCCCCTTTCTTTCCAGTCCGAACAACTGTGTCGGAAAGAGACTCGCGATGATGGTTCTCCGATTGGTCCTGAGTTACACGGCGCAGAATTACCGATTCTAGTTCGCCCTAGGGGAGGATGGGACGGCGATATACAACGAGGCCAAGGGCAATCTCATTCTCAAGGCGGGTCCGTTGAACGTGATGTTTACCAAACGTGGGTAGGGGGTCTTCACTAGGTTCTTCTTGATAATGTGATTTCGGATCAGAACACTGAAACTTTCTGCGGCACGACCCATCCCGGAATGTTCCGTGAATTGCGCAATCTCTGCCCCTACCCCCGATATCAATTTCAGTTTCACGTCAACCCATCACCACAGCAACGCTGCTTGTGAAAAACCTCGGCTCGGCTCCACTTCCACTGACGTGCCTGCCGTCGCAGAGTTAGGCTGCAATGGCTTTACGGGTTGGGTTTGGGGCTGAGACAAAGGCATGGCGATTAATATGACTGAGAACCTATAAGCCTAGGTACCTGACGGTTGGGCCGATGATGTAATGATGGGACGTAGTATGGGCTTCAACAATCTATAACCGTTTGCAAAAAGCCTTGCAATGTCATGACGAGTTGTATTGACCCCTAGATTCTGGCTCGGAGGCTGCAAGGTAAGGTATAGGCTCCATCGCTGGACACGATCTAATTAAGGTACCCCGCACGCTTAGGTATTCATCCCATACCGCGCCTTGCGAAAGAATTCAAAACAAACTAAAAGGATAGAATCACATTAATTTCAGGCTTATAGCGTTAATATAACATGTAATGCTGCAAAAGAATGTGGTATAGATAGAGTCGCTGACGATAGCAATAACGTCACACGTCTGTGATCTTGTCTAGTTGACATCATTTTTCTACCATAAGGGACATATAGGCCGTCTTAACAACTTTTCAATTTTTGCTAAGGAGACATTAGGAGCTAAGTGATAATGTTTGTGATAGACTGCCTTGTCGAAATTTCTACCTCATAAATATTCGGGTACACATAGTTCTGCTAGGTGCGCACTTGTTCTGCCGGCAGAAGATTATGCGCAACGTCTTACTTTCGTTCCTCCGTATTCTGCACCGTTTCTGCTAGCAGAAAATTTACGCCTATAAAGACAAAGTTCCCGGCCACGAGACCATAGTTTGTCCCCGCTACCGCGGGCTACTATCTTTTCTGCCGGCAGAAATTTACCGTCCATCGTCAGCGAACCAGTTCCCACCCCCAAGCCCAGATCTTGTTTCTGCTACCTGTCAGAAAGAATAGGGTCCCGAACAGAGGCCAGAACGCCATCGAGTCTAAGTGTTGAAAACGAAGAGTCTTGAAACAGCAGAACAGTAGATTGGTAACAAGGACCACAGAACACATAAACTTTGCCACCATTCAGAAACTATAAGCTGAGGCAGGAACCACAAGGGGCAAACGATGAAAGTAGAAAGGAATGCGGGGCTACAGCGGAGCGCAGACGCTCATTTTTAAGTAGCCACCACCATAACCGGTCGCGGCCCAGCAATTCCTCAGCAGGGCATGAGACAAGGCAACGAGATGTGGCTAGGAACTGCGCCTAGAAACCAGCCCTACTCATTGTTTAGACTACCGCGCTCCGCTCTCCAGGACTGGGAAGCAAGATCCCTTCGGTCGCGCAACAATGCCGCCACCGCGAGCGCTCAGATGAAGCCCCGGGTGGTGCCAAGTCAGACAGTGCTGGTACTACTCATAGTACTGGCCAGCTTTGGATTGAGGGCGTGGCGATCCCTCGGCGGCCGGGCTATGTTCGGCAATTCGTCGCTCTCAAGCCGGGAACCGGGTACGATATCTCCTTCCAGCTCAGTCCTCCTACACTTCGCGGGAGCAAAGGTCGCTAACTACTCCAATAACCCCCGAATCAGGCATTCGCACCGTGAGCAACGATTTATGTCCATCATCACCAAAGCCCCGTCCATTCAGATTGAGGTTTCTATCAGTAAAGCGGCGAAGCCGCCGCCGCCGCCTCCTCAAATCAACACATCTCACCCAGACGCGTTCAGCGTATCAGTCAAGACGTTGACAAAAAAGATTTTGACATTTCATGTGGTCCCATCCACGACGATCGAGAAGGTCAAGCTCCTTGCATATGCGATTAAGGGAATAATCCCCGACGAGCAGCGTCTCATATACAAAGGGAAACCCCTCGAGGACGACGTGGTTGTTCAACCTGGCGCCAAACCAATTCCCGCTACGTTGAAACACTACGAGATTACGAATGTAAGTCGGCGGGTGCCAGTTCCCCAGCCTGGCGTTCCCAAAAGCGTCGAAAGCCCTATCAGTAGCAGGATTGGTATCCAACAAAGTACTAACTCAAGCTCTTAGGGCACAATCATTCACCTTGTCCTGAGACTCCGAGGCGGCAGCGGGCCCGAACGGCTGCTGGCAAGCTCGGATCTGCAAACCCGTGGCGAAGATTCAACGACGCTCCGAGCTCTTCAAGTAGGGCCAGGCGGCATCATCGAACAGGAGTTCCCCAAAGACGAGGGGAACTATCTGTGGAAGCCTGATTCATTGGGGCAGCTGGCCATTCTGTGACGGAGGTACCAAGATAGGAATACTGCAGGAGGCCACTCCAACCACTTCACCAGCTCTTTTGATGCGTGAAAAGCTTCCTACAAATTGGTGCTGCTGTGTTGGGGTGTTACGGACCCTCGACGGGAAGCGACGGTCGAATCTGAACAACATATCCGCAAAAAGAGACTAAAGAAGTGAAGACACAAAGGGTTTGTTCAACTGTCTACATTGGGCAAATTGGAACAGGACAGAGCTTCATCACATTAGTATGTAAGGCAATGCCATTGCTATCATGTTCGCGCGATAGGGATACTGGGTTTGGCACAAGAGGAAAACATGTCGTTCAAAGTTCTTGTTCACAGTGTTGCCTGACCAGGTGTCCAACGGGTCAGATTCTACATAAATACCGGCCGTGGCAGCCGTCATCATGCTTTCTTCTAACCCATCATCAGTGCCTCGCACAACCACAGCCAACACTCAAGCTTTTGTGACAAGATCAACATCTGCATCTTTCATCATCTACGAAATAGTTGCCAAAAACAACCAACCCCATTCCTACCTCAGCATATACGATGGCTCATCTCCCCCAACCCATCACCCTCTGGCGCCAGGTCAAGGCCTCGATCCTCAACCGTGAGGAGGGTCCCCACTCGCTCATCGACTGTGGAATCTGCCGAACCGGCAAGCTCCTCATCCCCACGCGCCACGACGCCGCCCAGCTTCCCAACTACACCTGGGAGAAGTGCGTCGTCCTCCCCTGCGGCCACCTCGTCGGCCACACCTGCTGGGCCTCGAAGTCCCGGGAGTTCGAGGCCAACGGCAACGAATCCGACTGGTGCTGCCCCGTCTGCCAGCTCGACATGCATTTTGCCGGGTGCGGCCACCAAGTCGAGCCCCGCGAGATTTCTCCCCAGGTTGTTCTGGCCTTTGGTCATGTCGCCGGCACGTCAAACTCTGCGCGTGCGCTTCGAGCGCTGGTTAGGTATTTGCCGCTGACCACGACGGAGGTCGAGCATGGGGCGCGAAGCCCGTATGTTTCGCGGAGTGACGCGGGTCGGATTTCGCTGCTGTGCGGGACGTGCTTCCGCACGAACACGCCGGGGCCTAGTCTTGACATCTCCAACGGTATTCGGGATGTGCTGAGCAAGTACTTTGCTGAGGAGTTTGAGGGCTTTGATGACTGTGTTGACGACCTGGAGTCGGGGAAGCTTGGGAACCTCGTCGAGGAGCTGGATCACGCTAAATTGGGGAATGCTTGGACTGCAATTGGGTTCAATCATGTAACCAGTGGGTTTAGTGACTGAGTGACCGTACAGATACCTGGTGCCTATCACTTGGGAAACTGAGGTTTACTCGGACGAATCCGTCGATGATTGGCCAATTGATGGAGTGGGCGACCCCTAAGACATGAGAGTGCCCTCCCCTTTAGATGCCATAATGAAATGAAAAGGATTATCCGCACCATAGTACCATGCCTAAATTTGAAATATTTCTGCTGACCTTTGACGTCCTCGAGTGAACGCGTCTTTTTGTCCGAGGTTCCCAACAATGCCTTTGTTCTTGTCTTTACCCTTAATGAATGATTTGGCCAAGAGTAGGTATGTGTTATGACAATGAGTTCTTATCATGACATTCAGTACCATGACATCTTTATCTTTACGTGCAATAGTAGTGACAGCATGACCCAGGCTACCTGATATGAGTAAGCCATAACTAACGAATTCGAAACTCTCTAGCCTTCACATCAGCCTTCATCAGCTCCCCCTCACAAACCCCATACACATACGCCGGCCCAACAATCCTGAACCAATCCTCGCGCGGTTCCTTCCTGAGAACCATGGGCATCGTGCAGCCAAAGAAAACACAAACCAGATCGCCTGGCTCACAGGGCCCAGTAGCACCGCCAACGAAGCCATTCCTAAGCACAATGAGTCTGCGTCGGTAAAGCCGGTTGGTGATCCCAGCGTCATCCATGGTTGCGCATGTCAGTAGCTTGTCCTGCCTGGGCGGGGATATCATGTCCTTGAAGTACCCGCGTAACTTGAGGGCCGCGAGTCGGTAGCTTGGCGGCAGGGTTTCCCCGTCAGTGAAAGGTAGCTGCATATAGTGCCCTGTGTATCGGGCTTCCGCCCAAGGGTGGCACAGTGAGCTCCGGTTTCCGGTGATGACCCTGTAAAGCGTCTCGATGATGGCAGCTTTCGACCGGCACCGCCACCAGACTCTATCCTCGTTCAGGAGATGGTTCAGCCAGGTGTTGAATACTGGTGAGACGCCCGTGCTCCGGCCGTGGAGATTGAGTACGCCAAAGCTTGTTCGGTTTTTGGAGAGCCATGGCTCTTGCTCGGAAGCGGGGATGGTGGAACTAACGGCGGAGACAATAAAGCCTTGTACTGTCATTTCGGAGTTTACACCATTGAAGCTAACTTTGGCATCGGTGTCGAATGAGGACTTGTAGGGATGGTGAGCGTACCAACCGGGATTCATTGATCTCTCGGAACCTGTGAGAATATACCTCCGCCTGATTGCATGGGATTCAATGAGCGGGGTTTCCGAGGACCAATCTGGTGCCCAGGATGGCAAGTTGTTGTTTGAAGCTGTATCAAGTAGGCAGCAAACGAGAATGTCCAAGTTCTTCGTTGTGGTTGCGTATGCTCGGACCAGCTCCGTGTACACCTCTTTTACCGTGGAGGTGTATTTTGGGGTGATTTCGAATCCCTCCGTCTTTGATACTAACGACAACAGAGCGTAGAGCTTATCTCGTGGATCAGTTGCATTGAAGGATCGAAACGCGCGTAGCAGGGCCAGGAGAGACATCTGGCAGCGCGTTGGTCCAGGAACGCAATGTATCATGTGTTTGATGTTCGACACGCCGACACCCATTTCATCCCGCCCAGAGCTCCCGAATATAGTGAAAACGGTGGTGATGTTGAGGAGATGGCTGAACGGGAAGCATTCTGTTCCCCAGTACACCCGAGTCGATCTTGCCAGTGCGTATTCTTGTACCACCCACACTCTCCTGAACCAGGGCAACGTGAAGAAAGCGAAGAGCCCCGGATGGTTCCTGGCGCCAGTGTGGTCCAATATTTTTGCCATGTTGACGTGCCAGTGTGACTGCCGCACCGTGTACTCATCAATCCGCGCCTCGATGTAGCTGCCAAGTTGCCGAATCAAGTCGACGGTGCCTTTGGTCATGACTGACTCTGGGCCCAGATAAATTTCGACGTTTTGCGCTACCCGGTAGATGTTACCCATGATAGCCACCTGTTTGCCCCGCTCTTCCAGGTCATTCTGATTGATGCATAATGCGTCGATCCATAACAAGCGTGGTCGTGTTGGGTCTCTGAGATCTCGCAAAGCGTGCCAGAGGTTTCTTCGGACCTTCAACGCGACACCATTGACACTGATTTCCTCTTCCACGGAGGTATCACCCCATGTGTAGGACAAGGCATCGTAGCGGGGGCCAGACCAAAGGCTGGTAGTGAACAGCCGACACTCTATGCGGCACGACTGTAAACCTGGTATGAGGCTCAGAAGTCGGATTTCGCGTCGCCCGCAGTTCAGGGGACTGTAAATGAGACGACTGCGTACCTCGACAGGTTGGTCAGAGACAGACATATCTCGACATTTATCGGCGGAGGTTAAAACTGTCCGGGTACTAGCACTCCGTCATGGCGATGGTGCCAAGGTGAGGGGTTTTCGGGAGGCCGGTTTGAGGAAATGCCTGAGGAGAATGTGGCGGTTGCCGCCAGCGACAAATCCGGGGCGGCCTCTGAGTGCCAAGAATCAGTAGGTAGCAATGAGTACCTGTCAAAGCGGTTCAAAACCAAGGCCGCCAAATTCAAGAGGTCGAACGGCGTGACGGGTACAAAATGGCCTTCCAGGGAGCGACTTTACAGTCACCCTCACAAACGCCCCACAAAAGGGGAAATAGGCAATGCAAACGGAGGTGGCCTTTACGATGCACTTTCTGATCCACTTAGCTTCAAGTTGGGGGCTAACTAGGTAAGATATGTCCGAATCCACACCCAAATCCCAGCTGTAGAGAGCCACTGATCGGCCAATTCCGATACCGTGCACCAACTCCCTTGAGATCTCCCAAACACGCCAGAGGTGACTTTGTCCCACCAAGATCGCAATTTCCGCGTGTCCACCATACATGCTCACCCGCCCAAAACGGTCAGATACGCTGGTCGCCATCAAACACCACGTTAAATATTATCATCAATCTCCATTTTCACCTCGACATTCTTGTTTGTCTTCGCACCGCGCGGTGGCCCCTTTCTGACCGGGGCCTTCCCTCCCTGGCGGGAAGTGTCATTTTCAAGACAGGTACCATTTGTGTTGAGATTGTCCGACTCCGGCTCGGGACGTCGCGATCTGGATGCAACATTGGTCTGCTTTCTGGGCTTTGGAGTTTTGGCCTGCTTGCTGAGCTTCGGTGTTCTGAGCCCCCTTTTCTCTTTGCCGGGGTCCTGGACGACTATGAGGCTCTGTGACGACCCGTGTTTGGCGGTAGGGCTGTTTTGCTATGTCCTGAATTTCGTGGGTGGGGTGAGATGCCTGGTCGAGCAGTCCTGTTGAGAGCTTAAAGTCGAACTCAAAGTCGTCGAGGGGGTAGCGGTTTCCTTGAGGGACATGCTGAGTCTGCGGTCCTGATCTTCCATTTGCTGACCCTGCCCGGAATTCCGGGAGTGGAGGAGCCAAAGGTGCAGACGAAGGCGGGACTGGCTGGTAGAAAATACGATTTTCACCACCATTTGCGGAGCTGGAACACTGCCTGTCACAGTGTACCGGCCGCAGCTTGCTGTCCGCCCAGTGTGATCCACAATTTCTGCATCCAAGTTCAGTGGTTTCTTCGGTCTCGATTCGTAGCATGTAACCCATGAAGTTCTGGCCTATGATGCGATCCTCTGGACGCTTGTTTGGTGCGGCTGGAGGGAGACGCGGGCTCAGAGCCCTCAGCCCGAGAGCCATTGTGGGCCAAAACGACTGCGTTGACGAGTGGAAGTGTGGTGTTGGTGTGTCGGCGAGTGAAGTCACGCGCGCAGTGAGAGACAGTAGGGCGTGATATATAGTGTTCATCTTGCGGGATTTGAGGCCAACACGGAGAAAAAGGGGGGTCACAACAAAGCACCGTAACTTCGAGACTGCGGTCGATCATTGCGGATATTTTCAGTAGAGGGTCCTGGTGTTGGGTTCGAACCCACTGGATGGCAATGGAGTCCTCGGTGTTTGTGCTTGGGACTTCCTCAGGCCTCATCTGACCACGCACCTAGCCACGTCAGTTGCGGCGTTAGGTATTCAATGAAATTACTGCCCGAGGAACAACTGCCTACCTAAATACCTTAGGCGTCAATGAAATTTACCATGAATAAGACGGGAAAACTGGTCGTTATACAGGGGGAATGCTATCTGGGTCGCGCTGATGCGGCACCCCCGAAAGCCACGTGAGTGTAAATACATGTAATAAGAAGGGATACTGGCTCGCCCATTTTGTTATACTTGTCCACCTTCTACGCGGGTACGGATGCCGCACCCTTTGTGTTGTTTCTAGTACTGCCTCATTTTCAACTGGAAGTGTAACTGAGAATCTCCTAATAAGCTGCCATCGCATGATCAATGCAGCACCGACGTCCGAGAGACCAGGTTTGTCCCATTTATACCACTGCACCAGAAGGAAGGCAAGAATAATGTATAGAAAACACATAGAGAGCACAGATAAGCCAAATGACAGGCGATTCTGTGGGAATGGTAATAGGCTTTCGTGCATGTTGAATAGGCTGGTGACCTGGCTCAGGGGTGTAAAGAAAAGTGCGAGAAGAGCAAGTTGCTGCATGTACAGCGTGGCTTGGTAGTTCCCAAGGGCGGTGTGGTAGCTCTGGAGGGCGACAAGTCTGTCAACCTGTTCATAATATTAAAGTCAATAGTCATGAAAGCGTGACCGGTTGCACTTCAAGTTGGCCATAGGAAGGGGCACTTACAGCAGGCCCCTTGGCTTCGGTGAGCTTGGTCTTCAGCAATTCCAGCCACGCGAGGCGCATCGCTAGGTCGTCGCGGGACTTCAAAATTTTCGTTGCGTGGCCGATGTACATACCTGAGGTAAAATAACTCATGTCACCCTGTTCGAACTGGTCAAACACCCTTGTTGTCTTGGTCAAGCAGACGATGAAGTCACCGACAATATCGAGCATATCGGCACTCCACTTGGCGAACTCTTCAGTGCGCCGGCCATGGTCTGTCTCGTGTGGTTTAGGTAGAGTTGGACATCTGCGATACACAGCTTTCTCCAACTTGCTCACAATGTCACGCCATTCCACCACAATCATCTGAACTTGAATCTCGACAGCGGCGATGAAGTACTGTCTTGCGTCCCAGAAAATGCTGCTGTTTGGGTTCCCGGCTTCGTCGCTTCCGGCTGTGTTAATCAGCGGATTCTCACCCCTGAAGATGGGGTCCCAAAATATTTCAGGCGTTTTCTTCCACAAACGGTGGTGTTGCTTGACCGAATCGGTGGATTTTGCATCGTAGTAGTCGTCAAACACACCGTACACCGTCCAATGGTGATCGTGCCGGCCGGTCAGGACAATAGACGTTTGCCCTTCATAAAGACACCATTTTTCTCCAGCAGTTGGAGTCGGCAAAACAGATAAGCATGTTAGGACTTTGGATTGTCGAAGAGCTTCGCCGTTCGGCCATCGGCGAGTGTCAGTCCGAAGATTTGACTCGTTTCGCAAAGAATAAAGAGGGAGACTGAAGTGGAGCATGTAAGCCTCTGCCCCTTTGGACTGCCATGTCGTAATCGTCAACAAACGATGGGGAAAACAGAGGATGATCTTGAAACTCACGGTTACTGTAACACTCAGACGTGGGTTAGGTCGGAGATGTTGGTAAGACAGCGCCATCAAGGCCTGTCTCTGGCTTCGGGGAGCCGTTCTGAAAAGCACCCGGATACCCCGTGCGTCCAGATCGGATAGATACCTAAGGTGGGTATAGATTGTGAGTGGTGGAAACCAGAAAAACATGTCCCTGTCTGGTACATCAGGTGCACATGTAGGTACTCCGCGCTGTGTTTGGCCACCTACACAAGTCTCCTCACCCGACAATGGGAGCTGTCGCAATTTACACCATTTCCATCGTTGCTCTCTTGTATTACAGAGCTCTGAACAATCTGATGTCGCAATTTTAAAGCAACCCATTAGCTTTTGACGCAGACAGTCAGTGCAACATGGGAGTTTCAGTTTGTTTCTTACCGGGCACCGAAGTTCTTCCTCGAATTTGACCTTAGTTAAAGCCCCACGGTGTGGCCGGCTACAGCTAGCCCAGCACCCGACACCCCTCGTATCAACTATGGCAAGATATCGGAGCCGAACCGTAGCTTCAGTCTCCGATGCCTCGCTGTCGACCTCGGTGAAAGAGGCAACAACTTCCACTTGATCCCGATGCTCAAGCCTTGTAGCCTCATCTTCGAGCCCCGTCATAAATCGTCTGACATCATTGGCCGGATCCTCATCCAACTCGGGCTCTGCGTCGTCTTGGTCTTCGTCACTGACACTCCCAATAGAACTTGACTCGGAATCGAAGTCGGAGTCGGAGTCGGAGTCGGAGTTAGGGTTCTCCGCCATAGCCAGCATGAAACGTTTTCGATAGTCGAGGTAGGACTCTCCCTCGAACGTTGGGCCGAGGTGTTGAGGGTGGGGCGAGGTGAATGGCCAGGGGTTGCCCCTGAACGGGAGGCTCATTGCAAGCAGCAGTCCCACCTCCAATTCTTGAAACCATTTAGAGCTCCTGCTCTCTCTCCTTTCTTTCTCTTTTTCCACTGTGCAAGACAGTTTAGCTTGCCAAAGAAACTTGGTGATGCCTGGTATGTCGGGAAGGTACAGGAGCAGAGAGGTATGGCAATCCACCCTTCCGCCAGCGTGATATTATGTTCAGCATCTAAAATGTGAGGCTGATGCCGCCACACAGTTGCCTCCATTTGCCTTGCATCTAGGGAGACAGCATTTGCAGACTCGTAATTTGCTGGTGCAAACCAGGAGCACCAGCGGTAAGTCCAAAGAGGCAATCCGGCTTAAGCCAGTTTCTCTTCGGTATCAATGCACATGTACTACCTAGGTACTTCGCAAATTCTAGAACTCCCTGAAGTTGGTGCCGGGTACATGAAACGACGGGATTACCCGCCATGTCACGCCGATGGCGGAGTGTGGAAGATTTGACATTGTCTCATGACAGCCGTTGCAGTGGGTCAAGCACATCTGCATAAAAGAGGACAATCAGCTCGAAACATTGGACCAAGCCGCGTCATGTGGCAAAAATAGATACAGATATAGATATGGACTGGGCATTTAGGAGGTCTGGAGTTCAACACGTGGCCAACTTGAGAACACCTCCGGTTGCCCTTGTGGACTTGTGGAGAAGTTGCACCGGCTGTCATTGAGTGTATGCATGCCAGCAACCAAGTGCATGAACGCGCCGGTTGTACGGTGGTTTCATAATGCCGAACTCGGAGAACGAAACGGCAACGGGCTCCCAGTTGTCTAGTTACAAATAAATTCGTAAGGAAAACGACAGAATCCAGACTGTTTTCGGAGCGGACTCTCTCCCTGCAGTTCTGCAAATCACGAACCATTGTGGGTTTCCGTCCATTAGTATCGTAAAGCCAGCTAGTCAGCTTCGTTCCGGGACGGCATCCCATCACTGCGGGCATCGGGGAGGCGGGAACTGGACCACGACTGGGCTACCTACCTAACTCCTGCACATTCCCAGTCCCATCGATGTCTGCTACGACGTGATACAAACGTACAACATCCGCAGCACTGCACTCCGCCCCCGCCCCAGCTTATGCAGATCGAACCACTCCACTCTTGGAACCGCCCCGAGCAGCGCCGCAACGTGTGCCAATGAACCGCACTGTCGATATTAGCTAGCCCTGAGAGCCTCACGTGGTGCTCTCCGACAGCTCGCTATTGGACATGGTTTGTAGCACAATCCGTCTCCGCTCTGGGTCCAACGCGGGCAACAAACAGCTGACGCTATCTGTCCGTTGCCTAGCCCAGTTCCTCGCGTAGGGAGAAAGACGGCCCTGGCGGAAAGAAGAGAAGGACGACCGTTTTGTGGGCTTGGGTCTGTGTAAGCGCGTCCACCACTTACAACCCCCCGCTTACAGAGGTTGAGCCAGGGCTGATCATCCATGCAGTGCTTATGTACCAGGGGTGGGCCAGACATGACAATCCAGTCGGTCGAATCTTGTCTTTCCTGCCAGCACCCGCGTTGTACGCGATGCGAGGCGCATCGGGTCAAGCAGTCAAAATAACATCCGACCAGTCGAGAACAAGGAAGCCAGGGAACTGGCGGCCCGGGTTGAAAGGAACAAAGGCTTGAACTCGCCCAACACGAGTTGGAAGCATGCACACGCATCCAACCACAACCCGGGTTGTACCGACAGCCTCGATTGCACCTCGAGTCCCGGATTTCACACATAGCCACCTTTTTCCGCCCTTCAGTTCCAGCTCCCAATTTCAACAAGACCTACCTTATAGTCTCTTACTCTCTTGCATGGATATTAGACAGACAGTCGGCAATTGGACAATGGAAGATTTATAAGTACCTTACCTCCTAGCTAAGGTATGAACCTGCGGCAGTTACCTAAAGTCCCACAGAGTCATTGTCGGAGGTACTTAGGTAAGGCTGGCACCAATGAGACCTGCATGACCATTTGTACCAGTCGAAGCCCGTGGAAGGCTACCTCGAGGTCGCCATCCAAGATGTCAGGCTCAGTGAATTTCGAGTCAGATTTGCTTTTCATCGAATCACTCTCCGAGTCTGAGTCCTCATCGTCGAAGTCGCACAGTCCCTCGAGCAAGCCATCACTGGTATCGACGTTAATATCTCCTGGGACCGTGGCAGCTCGAGGCACATCACGTACCTCGTCGTTTCGGCCATAGCCCGCCAGTCAGAAGGGAGACTATCCTTGACACTGACTTCCCGTGCTGCACTCATCAACCCCGCCCAAAACTGCTGCATATTCGGCGCCTTGAATTTGTGGCGTGGCCAGCTGTGAAAGTCCTGCAAGCACCGTCAGCTTCACCTTTTGCAACCAAACACCATCAGGGAACTCAAACTCACCACCCCAACACAAAAATGCACAAACGCCACCACAAACGCAACCCACCTCTTCGTCCTCTCCGGTCCTCTCAGCCCCCTGCCCCCTCTAAACTCCACGCTCCCCGACCTCCCCTCAAGCACATTGTCAAAATTCCACAACACATACCGATCCCTCCTCTCACCCACACTTCCACTCCCACTTCCCGATAGCTGCATAAAGTCCCTTATCCCCCTCTTCGACCCCCTCCTCTTCACCCTCTCCCACACTTCAACCCAGCTCCCATTCCTCACCCCCTTGAGCGCGAGCGAATGCTCCGTGTTAGGCTTGCAGTAGTCGCTATTGCGGCGACAATTGGGGAGGAGTTGCATGATGAGGTCTTCGTAAATGATTATTCCGAAGGCGAGGTTTTGGAGCTGTGGTATGGTAAAGTGTCGAGAGGGGGAGGGAGAGACGTGCACGTGGCTGCCGCAGTGGCGGGAGGAGAGGGGTGGTTGGAAGACGAGGTTGAAGGAGGCCCAGAAGGTGGAGATTTCGCGCTCCCAGTGATGCGTTGTGTTGAGGGTGGGGGAGACGGCTTCGAGGGGGACTAAGGGGGGAGTTAGATACGTTTGATGGTTGGGGATCCCTCCGCTCTTCAAAGAAAGAAGGGGATGATAGTGAATTTGGAGAGGAATACTAACTCAGGGGGTGCTCTGGGTTACCAAGTGAGCCGTCTTTGGTGATCCACCACTTGTCGTAGTGCTCTGGGTGTTTGGCGTACTTCCCGTCGAGCCTGTCGGCTGCGGCTTTGCACCCTTTTGAGCGCAGGGTGGAGGCGAGGGTCTCGTAGTACACAGCTCGCCGGAGCGGATGCCGGGTTTGACGAGGAGCTGCGATGAGCTCGATCTCAACGCCGAAGTTGTATGAGCCCCACATTGTTGATGCAGGTCCGGTGAAACGATGACGCCGTAGGGATGGTGGAATCTTAACTTAGTGAGATCGAACTGTCACACTGGGTCACGGCTTTTATGAGGGTCGTTGGCGTGAATCATTTCGGGCTCAGGTAACGGCTCAGGGGCTTCCAGAATCGTCCGCCCTGGTTGCCCAGAGCCATACGTGGCTGTGTCAGCGGTATCCTCAGGGCAAGCCTTCAGCTCAACGCAATTGAAAACGGACAACCACGCCCCGTGAGGCGAGGACCGTGAAGACTCGCTGTCATGAGGATCTCGCACTGTGCCTGGGACCCATTGGTGGTGGTCGAGACACCTCATACAGGGCGCGCCGAGCTGATTGGGCAGCAAAATTTCGGTTCTCTTCGCTGTCGCCTCATGTGTCTGCAGGCGATTGGGGTGCCGAAAAGTGGACTCGAGGTTGTCGAGCGAGCCCAACCCCTGAGCCACACGACAATGAAAAACAAATAGGTAATCGCGTGTCTTCAGCCGCAACGAGCCGTCAGCTGTTTGAGAGGTTGACCTGCATGCGAAGTGGGATGGACGGACAAACGCGAGAGAGGGATCCGGCCGGCGACAGATTTTCCTTTGGTCAGCTGTTTCTGCCTAACGTCGTGTCGACATCGCGGCACACTTTCCCAAACCCCACACACCACACATCCCGACCGCGACCCCAAAACACAACAACCCCACACACCCGTCAGGCCAAGAAACCGCACCGCCATTTTCCTAGGTAAACAAGCCAACAAAAGCAACAGCAACCAAAACACAAGCAAAATAACCTCTCCCAAGGAAGAATGCCCCCCAACCGCCTCTACTTCGCCTACGGCTCCAACTTCTCCCTCACGCAAATGGCCACGCGCTGCCCCTCCTCCACCTTCTACGGCCGCGCCATCCTCCCCGACTACCAATGGCAAATCAACCAGCGCGGCGTCGCCAACATCATCCCCTGCGCCGGAAGCTCCGTGCACGGCCTGATCTACCGCCTCGACGGCACCAGCGATGATGAAGCAAGGTTGGATCGGAGCGAGGGGGTCGGAGCGGGGTATTATACGAAGAAATACTTGTCGATGGTAGTGTACCGTGCGTCGGAGGGGAAGCGGCTTCAGATGAGGAGGATTGTAGAGGAGTTAGGGGGCGCAGAGGGGATGAGAAGTATGGAAAGAGGGAAGGAGAGGGCGGGGAGGATGGAGAGTGGGGTTTTGGTGTATGCGAGCGAGGGTTATGTACAGAGAGGGGAGCCGAGGGAGGAGTATGTCGGGAGGATGAATCTGGGGATCAGGGATGGGGTTGCGATGGGAATTCCGCGGGCCTACTTTGAGAATGCGGTGAGAGGGTTTATCCCCGATCGGTCGCCGCCCGCGAGAAGTGAGGTGCGGAATGCGAGGCCAGGGAGGCAGATGACTATGTCGAGGGTCAGGAGCATGGCGGAGGTGAGAGAGATTGGGAGATGGGGTACTGAAGGCTATGCGGACCGTAGTGCCTACGGATGCGGAGGTTCAACGCGTGACAGGAGTCGTGGGGTTAGAGTGAGGAGGGAGGGGACAGTGGAGGACGAGTTTCGGGGGCGTCCGAATTCATGGACGGGGAGGGAGTATGATTATTATAGTTATTGTGCGGGGACTTTGACTGGTCGGACGGTGACTCCGGATGTTAACTGTTATTATATGAGGAGGAGTCGATAGAGCTCAACGCTCTAAAGCTGGGCCCTTAAGTTGAGTTGCGAGTTGTTATGACCTTCCCGCGACTGTCTTCAGCAGCATAAATACGAAAATCTACTACTATGGAGGTCTCTTACTAAACGATGTGTTATAAAGTAGAAAATGCTTATCTCCCACATAATAATGGAGCCCAGTTTTGTAATCTTTACCTTTAACCTCTAACTTACCTTTTTACTCCCTCCGGCTTTAAGCATTAAAATCCTCATAGACTTCTCTACTCCGTAGTCATGTTCTAACATAGAGCTGGCTACGGCTATTCGTCGTAGCTAGGTAGGCCGTACTCTAAGCAAGGCTGTACGGTACGCATAACGTGGGTCAGAGGCCTGTGGGGGCTATGGAGCCCTGGAGTCTGGCCGTGGGGGCTGGAGTCTGGAGCCCTGGAGCCTGTAGGGGCCCTTGGAGTCTAGCAGACTCTGCGGCAATCCAGAGGCCAGAGTGGATCTGGGGGATCAGTCCATAGTCCAGAGTGGATGTGGGAGTATCGTTCCAAAGTCTATGGCACAGTAGTTCTAGGGTCTGGGGCGATAGCTGGAGTATGGTAATGTAATAAATTGATGATAGAGAGACCTTTAAGTCTCTCCATGCCTGGAGGGCCTCTTACGGAGGCACTCTATAGGCCGCGTGACGAGTCATGTGGCCTCTAGCTACATGTCTACAACACCATTCTCTTACACTTTACAAGATCATCTTTATTTAATCCTTGGGAGGGATATTTACAGAAATGGAAATGTAGTTATTTCTACTTGACGGTTCTTTCGCTCTTCCTGGGAAACTACTTCTTATACCGGTTTTCAATCTCTTGCTAAGATAAGCCCAAATTCATATAGTGGTAAATAATGAATAAGTTTTCATGCTACGTGTAAAGACACAAGGAATCCGTACACACTAGCAGGTCATCTTTGCAATCGTAATTTGCAAAGTTGCAGACCGCGCTGAAGTATGGGCCAGAGGGTCAAGCGACTTGTCGAACACTGTTAAGTGACTAGCATGTGGCCGTGCCAGCGGTGAGTACCGGTGCGTATTTTGACGTTCCGATAACCCAGACTTTGCGGGTATTTATGAATGCAACGCCGAAGCCGCGGTGTTTTCTCCGTGGCGTTCGCTTTGAGATGTTGGTCACTCGGCCTTTTGCGGCGAATTTTCACATGGTTATGTGTTACAAGCGCAAGCGGACTTGGCAAAGGGTGAACTCGAGTTCGCTCCGTTCTTGACGATTGCAATTTATAACTTTATACCGTTAATCAACTTGTGATTTCAAATCTTTAACCAAATTTTCAATCCAGCTTAAAAAGTGCAAGTATTTTCCTAGCTGGGTTAGGGGCTGTCATTTGGTTGTTTGGGTTTCGCAGACGTGATGCACAGCAATTGTGTGTAATATACAGTGCGAAAAAAAGGGCCAGAGGGGCAGGGCGCACTGACTAGGTACCTAAAGTTGCTAGATCCGACGCCCGGTTTGCTCCGAGTATTAAGGAACTATATCTAAGGTAACAGAGTTGGCATGTCTCACAATTTATTTGCGTCCATGGGTGTGAGACTTAAGCTTGGTATCTTTACAATTGTGTGGATGATAAGCTCGATAGGAGAGATACAAGGGAGCATCCAAACTCGCCCGAACACCTGCAATCGTGCAATAAAACCGGTCATTCTCTTTCATTCCAAGTACACTAAATATCCCTTTAAGTGAGAGTCTAACTTGTCTCTCAGGTGGACCTGTTCGACGCTATCTGTTAGTCCCGCCCTGTATCTTCTGCTGACAAATACTTACGGGAGCGTCTCGTTCAGGACTCCGTACTGGGCGGGCAGGAATTCTCCCATGCCCAGCTGTTGTGCAGCCTTCCGAACTTCGTCATACAGACCTTCAGTGGTCCTTGCTGAAGTGCCGTTGGTTGCCAAGTCGTTCTTGAAGCGCGTTAGTCAAATGATACCAGGACCCAGCACTTTCAGCTGCACGTTGTTGGGGAGACTCACCAGCCGAAGCATCGCATGGATGAAGGCCACAGCAAAGGCAATCCAGCGCTTAGTGCGCACCTCGCCGCGCAGACAGCGACCACCACGAAACTCAATAGTTCCAGAATCGCCAGTGGCGACGTGATCGAAGTTCCACAGGACATACCTATTGCTCTGCATGACGTCTCTCAACGCCTCTGGGGTGGTGGCAGCCCGAATGACATTCCCGATGGCGGTGCGATTCCGCCCACAGCGCTGGAGCTGGGCTGAATTGACAGTGTTGGGCTTGCAGTAGGGATTCTCTTGGCGGTTGGCCATGAGGAGGTCCAAGACGAGGTTCTCGTACACGGCAATGCCGTAGCCGATGGTCTTGAGCTCGTTGAGGGTGAATCGCTTGTTCTTCCCTCTGGAGACGTGCACATGGCTGCCGCAGGCTTTGGCTCGCTGCGGCATGTGGAAGACAGCCCTCATGGCCTCCCAGAAAGTGTCGATCTCGACTTCCCAGTTTGCGCCGTTGTCGAGGACGGGTGATACGGCCTCCATGGGGACTGGTAGTATGCGTCAGTAAGTTGTCATGTGTCATTGATTAGGCCAGGAAATGGCAGAAAAGGGACCCACTGAGGTTGTCCGGTTTCCCGAGAGACCCATCCTTGGTGATGTACCACTGGTTGTAGTTGGTGGACCTCCATGCTGCCTGTGTCAAGTCGTTGTGTTGCGCCTTGAGGCCTCTGTTCCGGAGGGCCTTGGCTAGCAGCTCGTAATACAGGGCATGTTTCTCCTTGAGTGGCGGTCGGATCTTGTGTGGCTCCACCAGCACCTCGATTTCAACGCCGAGGGAGTATCGTGTCGCTGGACCAGCCATGGCGAAGAGGATTAAGAGTTCGGTGTGATGGTGCTGTGTGAGAAAATGACAATGACGAGAAGCCAAGGTGACGACAGATCTTCGAAAATCGTCCCCCCGGGGGGTAATGAACTTTCGGTCATCCTCGAAGATATCGGGCGCTCGATGACAGCGGACGAGGCTCTCAGGCGTTTAGGGATCCGTGGCACCTCTTAGCGCCTCTGATGTTCAGCTTCACCGCGCTAGGCGCGCCTGCCGACGTGGGCGTTGACAATATGAGGCTCGAAATGCCGTTTCGACTGATGAAACAAAAGCTGAATCCACAATGCTGGGAACGCCCCAATAAACCCTAGACACATCTGTTGTTGTCTAACGGGAGTTGAGGCTCGCAATCACGCAAGTGCGCAGAACGAATCGGGCTGTCCCCGTGATGACGGTGACGCGGTAAGGCGTCACGATGCTGCCTTCGGCTCGAGACACGCGCCCGGGGCCGTCACAGTGGATTTGTTGGACACACACTCCAGGGCTGTCGGGCGCTGGCCGCAGCTTCCTCAAGGTGACTCTTCGGGCGCCCTTGCATTAGCGGCCCAACTTCGCGGCCAATCGCTTCAACCGGGCCACGCCTCAAATGGCCCCAAGGGAAGTTCTTCCCCTCACAATCACTTTTCTTCCCCCAAATGCACCGTTTGTCGCAACAATACTGCAGCATTTGACACCTCGCGAATCGGACCCTTCTCGGCCGGCCCCACAAACAAAGTCAGTCGCGGCAGAATGGCATATCGCAATGAGAACCTCTACTTCGCCTACGGCAGCAACCTCTGGATCGAGCAGATGGCCAAGCGCTGCCCTGGGAGCTCGTTCAAGGGGAAAGGTACGCTGGAGGGCTACCGATGGCAGATCAACCAGCGGGGCGTAGCCAACGTCGTCAAAGCAGCGCCCAGCGATTCCGTCGAGGGCCTCGTCTTCTCCGTCACGACGTCGGACGAGCGAACTCTGGATCGCAATGAGGGAGTCGCCAAGAAGTTTTACGAGCGCCAGTTTCTCACCATCACCCTCGAAGAACACCCCCTGCACATGAACCAAAAGGCATCCCAGGTAGCGCGATGGCTAGAACACAACCGGGACAACACCGATGCCAAGATCTACCTCTCGGGTTCGCGAGCAGAACGGTGCCCGGCCCTCGTCTACATCAGCGAGAGGTACAACGACGACGGGCCGATCCGGGAGGAATACATCAAGCGCATGCAAAGCGCTGCCACAGACGCCATTGCCCTCGGCGTCTCCCGCTCCTGGATCGACCGCGCCATGGGCCCATTCATCAACCACCCAAGGGCTGACTCCCCACTCGCACAACTCCCCGTCCAATACCCAAGCCGACCAACCGAAAGGCTCGACCGACCACCAGCCGACAGGAGCGGAGCGCGCAAGCGAAGCGCCATCGATGAGACAATGTCAGGAGGAAGAGGCGGAGTCGGAGCAATTGTAGCAGTAGGAGGAGAAGGATACGCAGCATCATCCAGCAGTAAGAAGCCTCACAAGTCGTCCTTCTTCGGGTGGCGGTTGTTTGACATGTTCCTCCACAGGCGCTGGAAGACCACCTCTTCTAGCTTCCGCCAGCCCCCTTCCCAGACGCCAGTCCGATGTCAGCCTGCAAGCGCTGCGCGAGTCGAACCGCAGGAAAGGCGCCGACAGCGGCGTCGCGTTCCCTCCGGCCATGCTCGACGGCGTGAAGTTCGCGACGACGATACAAGACGGAGAGGAGGAGGTGGTGTTTCTCGTGCTCGTCTCTAAGCGGCTGCTTCTTCGACCGGGGGTGGGCGTTGCTGATTACAGCGGCGCGGTCAATGTTAAGTGGTCGACGAAGGAGTTGGATCTGGCGAATGAGTTGGCGATGTATCATTTCCGGGAGCTGTGGTCGAAGATTTGTGACGACGCGTTGACGGGGGGGTACTCGAGCTGGGAGAGGATAGTTAAAGGAGGTCAGCGCAGTCCGGGGCTGTGCTGGGATCTGAATGACGATGTGTGTTTGAGTCTCTATGGCTCGGTGGGGGAAGCGGGTGGTGTGACTGTTTGGGTTGAGAGGCAGCCGCTGGTTAGATCATGTGCGTAATTTCGAGTTACATATTTCATGCATTTATTGCTGTATTTATGAAACTGTCGTGTGTTTTCCCGGGACAATTAGGTTCTCACTGTGTCCAGTTTCATGTCTGACGAGTTTTCCATCTCTAGCGCATGAGGTCTTGGAGCCTATCTTCGCAACCACAGCTAATGGCCTTGCCTATTTCCTCGGTTTAGGCGGATACGTCACTTGGTGATGGTTTTGGCAATAAACCAAGATTCGATGGATTGGCCTTGTAGATAACGTTGATAAATTTTGGTTCATCTTGTTTTTTCAGTTTTATTACAATTGAGGTTCAGAGATTTACAATGAGCGCTCGAGTTATGTTCAAGTTCTCATCTTGCATTGATAAGAAGTCGTAGGCATCGTAGAGATAATCATGGCGTCATATTTTCGTACAGGCTCAACATATCAACCACGCTCCCAGTGAGCATAAGCCTTTTCTACAAGGGCGAACAGACCAAAAACAGTCATTACAAAACCGCATCCTTGAAAAGATTCCAGGAGACGGAAGACCACTAATATCAGGCGTCTCCAGAGAACCCCCCTGCGAGTAGCCACATATTCCATTCCACTTGAAAACACTAAACATATGGCGACCACAAGTAGTGGCCCGTCCATTGGGAGAGTCTACCGACAACGCACATAGAACTAAATTAGTTGGGCTTTCTCCGGTCCCATCTAGCGAGACTGCATTCACAGAGAGTGGCTGCTTCTT
>Ga0247760_1000847_pt1 | contig 31318 bp, 31 predicted proteins | sample UWRJL171409R4_FD_179936 | JGI IMG/M metagenome (GOLD analysis project Ga0247760, IMG submission 179936) | Plant litter microbial communities from Arlington Agricultural Research Station in Wisconsin, United States - UWRJ-L171-409R-4 | ecosystem: Environmental > Terrestrial > Plant litter >... | reverse complement strand
CTGAGAGGTCAAAGTTAGAGGAGGAGAGGCCCGCTTCCATGTCCCCGGCGAAAGTGCTGGGTAGGGCGGAGTAGAGGTAGTTGGAGCCGGGGAAGGAGGTGTTCTCGAGGCGGGCCGAGAGGTTAGAGAGGGTCGCGTGGAAGGATGGGAGCCATCGGGCGCGCGTGAGGTAGAGAAGGGTACCGGTAACGAGGGTGACGAAGGTGAGGAAGTAAAAGAGGTAGCCCATTTTTTTTCGGCGCGGGCAGAGGCGGAGCGATGCAATGCGACAGGCTAGTCGGATTGGTGATGTGGCCGGGTAAGCGATCGGTGTGGGATGAAATGAAGGAACGAGGGTTGGTGAGGAAAGGAATGAAGTCGTCTGTCGTGAAGATTAGTGTCAATGTCAACGGTGGCCTGACAAAGGCGGGGGCTTGGTTTGTCAGGGGTGGTTGACCTACGTACCTTAATGAGAAGATGTTGTCGGCGGCGTCGGGATTTCTCAGAAGCAGGCGGATGGGTGATCCTTGGAAAACAAGAATGAAAGAAGAAAACAAAAATTTGGCGTCCCAGCTCTAGGTGAAAAATCTAGCTTGGCTAGGCTGGTTGGACGTTGAGCGAGCAACTCCGAAGAGAAACCCAGAGTCGCGGATCGCGGATCACCGGCACTTTGGGAAGAGGCGATGCAATTCCCCGACACCACATCTGTATCGAGGATCCTGGGTTGGGCCACGTGATTGATCTTGGCGTCTTGAGGCGGGAAGGTGACGTTAGTGCCCCACTTAGGCCGGCAATTGGCCTCCAGGGATCTGACTTCAACAACAGCATATTCACAAGCTTCTCAGATATACAAACCAGACGCTTCACTCGGCGATAAAACACCAGCAAGGCAATTAACTTCCAACTAGGAGGATGTGTTCCAACCACCAACCTGCTATTCCCTACACCCCCTGCTGCTCTCTGATGAGGCCGATAGAGAGACGTGACTGGAAGAGGTCCAGACATGTATCCTTTTCAAAGTGTCGAGATTATGTTTGAATTCAACAGGTGGGCGCCTGTTCTTCAAGTGTCCTCGGCAGTGTTCCTTTTCCCATTTCTAGGCACTTTGATGGCCGCTCGCATGATAACACATCACCACGCTTATTACTCTTGAGAATTCTCAGAGTGGATGGAACTGGCAGCCGGCATACATGTAGGTGGAATACATGTCGATTCTATGAGTTGCAGGGCTCAGCAGAGTCGGCATGTTTCCGCAAACCCGCGTTCCTCTTTTCCGCCTACTAGATGTCCCTCAGCCTTGCTACCTGGGTTTGCCGTCCAAAATTATTCTTGTACAGTCCAACCCATTGAAAGATGGTTCGCGCGGTACTTTACGGCTTGGCTGCAGCCTATGGGCCAGCCTGCAAAGGTATTTTTTATATTTTTAAGGGCTTGGTGATGAAGACTCGTGGCCTCGATGAGGAAGCTCGACACGATCCCAGCTGTTCATGTACTACGCAAAATCCCCGCAGAATACACACCAAGTCACCCGCCAACAATCTTCAGGAGCTGAATTGTATTACAGAGAACTGCATCCATGGTTCCACTGCCTAGCCTTCAGTTGGCCCTCCTTATGTGGAGAGGCAGTTAGATGCATTCACCTCCCATGTCGACGGCATCGTATCGCATGAGTTACGGATACCAGAAATTATCTCGCTGTAACTGAAACACTGCGAGAGAGCTCTTGACACTAGGCCTCTCAGGCTTCCACCACCCCGTCAAATCCGATTTGCTCAACTTCGCACTTTGCACAAAACGCAGGTGGCCGCTGGATATCACCTAGATAAGGCCGTAGGGAACCAGTCAGATATTTGTTTGTTACACGACTCAGAGTAATGACACCACCAGAAGGTGGGTTAAAAGCTGGATATTTTGGATGGGATGATGTCCCACCGAAGCCCAGGGCGCGTTGAGGTGCCTTTATTTACCTCCATGCTAATCGGCTGCCCTCCCTTTCTATGTTTCTCTCCTAAAGCACACACAAAGATACCCGCGAACACTAAATGGCTACTACACCGGAAAATAGCTTGGTTACAATGTTTTCCAGATGGTGGTGGCTCTTTACAGTAGCAAGTCTTGCCGTTTTCTCAAATTTGCAGGTGGCTTCAACGCAAGAAGTTACGGGTACGTATACAGTTCCAGAATATACGGGCGACGGCACTGGGTTTATTGGGTGGACGATAGAGCCCACATCAGGTACGGCTTGGGCCCCCAGTGCAGAAGTGGCAAACACAAATGCTGTCTGACTGGCTGCAGTTGAATCGGTAACTTGTGCCGATTGGTTTACGATGACGATCGTGGGCAGCCAGGTTGGATGTTGTGACAATTCACTCCTTTCGCCATTGTCCTGTCGTTTCTACACTGGGTGTAGTGTGGGGGTGAGGACAGACAATATGGGGACGACCACGGCATGGTAAAATCTGGCCCATGGAGAACCATTCCCTTACAACTCGAGACTTGGCTAATGAATTGAGATTCGCAGTGGCCGCGACTCACCGTACTGCATGACCATGGCCCTCTATGAACGCTATTCAGCTGGGCCTGGAGTCCAGTCATGGTTCGCGTTCGCTTGCAGTTCGGAACCGACCGCATGGCACGTATATCGTGAAATCATCATTCCTACACTCCCAACCACTGATTCCCCCGAGCCAGCTCCGGTGTCATCCTGGATATCGTTCTCGACGCCAGCATTAACATCAGCTTCAACGCCGTCCTCAATGACGCCCCTGGGTTCGATGACAGACTCCATGTCCACAACAATCATCACAGAACGCCCTAAGCTCGATAACCTCCCACCATCAGAGCCCTCACCGCCACTTTCTTACTCTGGTTCCAAGGCCTGGATTGCTGGTGCTGTTGTCGGGTCCGTCATCCTGGCAACGTTACTCGTCCTATCCGCCTTTTGGTGCGGCAGGCGTCACGGCGAGACGGACGCGCAGTCCGATAGCTCAGATCAATGTCACAACCATCCTGACCCCCCTCAGCTGAACCCCATTGCTGCGCAACAACCCTCCTTCCCTCCAAGCTACCTCAACGCCGTGGGAAATACCCCTAGGCTGAACGAGCCCGGCCAGCCAAACCCCACCATGCACGAACAACCTTCCTTCCACCAACGATACTTCTTCGGAATGGGCACCCTCCCCGGTCTACATGAGGAGACCTTTATCCCCGGCCTGAGCGACCGCCTCTCATCCGACGATCGACGGCCCGTCCCCGTTGCCAGCAAGCTGCCCTCACCGCACCGGAGTCACATGGACCCTTCTATCCCGTCGCTTCCCACGCCAGCTCAGTCCCACCAACCGGCAGTAGACCCACCAAGGTACATATATCAAGTTCAGAAGGTGTTCCCAATGCAGACGCAGACGCAGCATCCACTGCATGGGGTGGAAGAACCGGGGGTGCATCAAAGCAGGGAGGAATTACTAGAATCTGTCTATGCGTGAGGCATCTATGAGGGATATGTCGGTATAAATCTGCAGCCAACATCGGACGGGGGAGTTGGACACACCTCACACATTTGGGATGTGGATGTGTGCTGGAATGACTTATCATGAAATATCTCAGACACGTAGACGGAGGGGAAACAAAACAAAAAATGACAACAAAAAAGGGGCTGTAATGCCGCACCTAGCACCTGATTTATTACATGATCAAAGGCTTGATACAAAAACAAACTCAGTCACTCATTAGCTTGGACTCGTTTCGATCGAGTGACCTCCGGGTTATGAGCCCGGCGCGCTTCCACTGCGCCACCAAGCTTTTTTGTGTTCGATATAGTCATCTCAGGGACAAAAGACATAAAAAAGTCAGAATCCAGCCCACAAACTACCTGGTGATGGTTGACGAGAGAAGCACGGCCACAATTCTCATTATTAACAAGAGCAATGGCCTTCTCGCTTCCAGTTCACAGGGAAGAGGGGGGAACTCTCAACCAGGATGACCGGCCCTCCATGATGCAATAAATAAATACTCGACAAGAATAACAGGATTCACTTCTGAATGGCAACTAGTTAAAGCTATCCTTGGGTAAGATGAGAACATCCCCAATCAATTGTGGCTCCCCAAGCCGATCTAACTCATCGCCGCCATTATGCATCACCCCCGTCACATTGGTGAAATATTCCATCAGGACCTGCGTAAAAACAAACGGCCCCCGTCGTTGCCATGATGCCCTCAAAGGTGGTGATTCGCCTGTTCGCCTTTGACCTCTTGAGCTCCGCAAGATTTCTGACCACCCGATCAACCAGCACTCTTAGGGCTGCATGTCCCGGTTTCGCCAGGAAAACATATTGATACAACTGAACCGAGTAGGGTGAACCCGGCCAGATGGACTGCTTGTGGTGATCGTTCTCGATGCCCATCACCAGATTCGCCTTCCCATGATAAGCTTCAGGTACCCATTCCGCAACGGGCCGGTGGGGGTATGTGTCAATATTGGCCCATACGCCGCCTTCCCTGAGCAGGATGAGGTATCTGAGAAAATCCGCTTTGAGGATGGCATCATCTATTGAGGTGAACAATTCAGGGATGGCGCCGCCGAAGCGGCCGTTCACACAAGCGTCCATATTGGCGCCGGTGATGCGCTCGCAGCGGAAACCAAGGGTAAACGCGCGCCATTTCTGAGGAAAATCAAGGGTTCTCTCAGTAGGGCTCTCGGAATTATCTTCCAGCTTTGCCAGATGTTTGGAAAAGGTTGAGAGGTGAGCGGTAAAGGTAGTTGGGAACTGCGGAACCGGCGAGTATGGTAGGTGTGGAAAATCTGTGCTCAAGTGATGGTAAGTTAGGGGGTATGCCATTGTAAGTACTGGCAGTTCAATCTCAGATAGCAGCCTGGCTGGATAGAGAGATTGAGATAAATGACAGACATTGAAAATCGCCCATACGTGAAAATGAGGATAATTATTGGAAACCCTTTGCCCGTTGAAACCAGCTCGCTTTTGAAGAGGGGTGGTTGAGTGAAAGATATCGCAAAATATCTAGCAGCCGGGACATGCGCGGATTGACAGCCTTTCTTCACCTCTCTGCCTTGCAGTCTTTACCAGTCACTTTATTTCGTGATGGTTTTTTTGTTGCCAGCCAGGCCTCATGACTGGCCGGTTGGCGCAACGGAGTTGGGATTTCAATCATGCACATAGGACAAAGTACGAAGTAGGAGAGCATTGAATCGCTTCAGCGGGATGCACAAGCCACTTGCTTGGCAGGGCGGACACATACTTTTGCGCTAGCCCACAATGGAAATTTAGGCGAGCCCACACTCAAAAGGCGTGCCAAAAATTCAAGGTTCTCGAGCCGAAATTCGAGATTGAGGAAGCACCTTGGAGACGACTCGACCTGTTCACCTTCGTATCTCCCGTCCACTGATAACCCCATAATCCTCGCAATGAGTTCCTCTAACGTTTCTGCTGACCTCGTCTGGGAGGTTACCCGTGCGTACCGCCATGCCGAACAGCTGCCAGAGATTCTGCTAATCCAGAGATAGGCAGCCAGAATGCCTACCTCGTGAAGAGGACATACGGCGGCGTTGCTCAGTTCTCCCGCGACCCTCTTAACCTGACGAACCTGCACTCCCGCAAGGTACTACGATTTCTTTCCCCGCGAGGTTGGAGTGAAAGACTAATTCTGGGATAGTACGCCGGGTTTGTCAACGACAAGGTACAATCCTCACCCAATTCAAACAACGGGAATGCAGCGGGAAGTGTCCGGGACTGATTTGTTGAGCTAGGCTGTCGGCATTGTCCCCAACGAGAAAGGTGGTGTCCAGGTGGTCAGCAAGAAGGCTGGCTCTGCCAATAAGCCTGCCACTGGCCTCCACAGAGTCACTTATGGCGGCAACAAGACCGCTCGCAAGTCAGTCAGGTCGAATCTCGAGCAAAATCAGCGCAATGTTAACATGTCTGGCAGGACCTACAAGAACATCGCCAGCCAGGTCGCCAAGTCCGGCTACCGGGCAGACCTTCGGGCAGCCGCCGTCGCCCGTGCCAGCTCTATCCGCCGATCCCAGAGAAGCCCTAAGCCCGAGCCCAAGCAGAAGCTCCGGGGCAACGCGGCTAAGCGCGCCGCTGAAAACTAAGTTGGAATGGTTGGCGTAGTGGAGTAGGGGGATGTTTCTGCCCCGACGGAGCCCGGAATCTCCGAGTCGGAGCACATGGCATGAATGGAAGGATCTGGGGCAATGGAACGGGATGGGATTGCCAATCTTGCATCCGGCAATGGCCACGGCGTTTGATATCCAAAAGAATCAATCACACAAGCACAGCTCTCTTTTTTGGGTCCGCACTACCAGTCGCAAAGTCTATCGACCGACCGATGCGTCAGGCCACCAAGTGGAAGGACTGCGCGACTTCTCCAGGCCAATGGCCGGGGATGGTGTATTTATGAAAGCCTCAAAAGTGACGCCAGAGTGGATGCGGTGAACACCCCGGCCATTTCCGACGTTGGTCCCGTTTCCGTCCCATCATCCGAGCTTCGGCCCTCGGAACTCGAGCACATGTTTGCGGCTATCCGCAACAATGACGCTCAACACCGTCTCAGACAGCAAACAGCGAACACATGAGTAGGTCGACAGTGAGGTGTTTTGCTTAGACGTAGCCTAAAGCTCGCTAAGCTGTTCTGGTGTGTCACCGGCAAATTGGGTGCATTGGCGCCATTGGACGTGAGGCGGCAGGACAATTGCCCCTCCTCAAGTGAAGTAGTAACGCGGGGCAAGTTCACCCCTCCTTGGCATCTTGCCGCGGACCCCGCCAGAGTTTGCGGAATTGCGTCGGCATCCCTTTCTTCAACCTCACCTGCCGCTGATCCGTTGTGAACTCTGACTCTCCAGCTCCTCACTTCTCCCTCTAGGTCCGGCCTCCTTCTATATTTTAATCTCGATGCGCCTCGCATTGGCTATTTAGCAACACCATCCGGACACTGACGTTACACATGTTCTAGATCCCTCCACGCTCACTTGCGCCGTTCCCCAATCTTCAACACAAGAGACAAAATGGTCAAAGCAGGTCGGTTCATGCTACATGTTTTTGTAATCTTTGGAGTATCAGCACGTCTGACTGTGTATTAGTCGTTGCCGGCGCCTCTGGTGGCATTGGACAGGTTCGTTTCAACCATGTCTTGGTTGGCTGTTGATGCTGAAAGCCATCTTCCTAGCCCTTGTCCTTGCTTCTGAAGCTCTCCCCGCTTGTCGATGAGCTCGCTCTGTACGATGTCGTCAACACCCCCGGTGTCGCTGCCGACCTCTCCCACATCTCGTCAAACGCCGTGAGTGCCAATGCTATCGTGATCAACCCTTCCGGCTCCCACTTAATAATGCGCAACAGAAAACCACTGGCTACCTTCCTCCTAATGACGGCGCCAAGGCGGCTTTCAAGGATGCCGACATCATCATCATCCCCGCTGGCATTCCCCGTACGTATAATTGGCGGACTTCGAGGGCTCTGAGAGGCGCTGACTTGGATTTGTTCAAGGCAAACCGGGCATGAGCCGTGATGACCTCTTCAACATCAACGCCGGGATCGTCAAGGGTCTGATTGAGATTGCCGCTGAGGTCGCCCCCAAGGCCTTCATCCTGGTCATCTCGAACCCCGTCAACTCGACAGTACCTATCTCTGCTGAGGTCCTCAAGGCCAAGGGTGTCTTCAACCCCCAGCGTCTCTTCGGTGTCACCACTCTTGATATCGTCCGTGCCGAGACCTTCGTTGCTGAGGTCGCTGGCTATACCAACCCCTCTCAGCTGACCGTTCCCGTCATTGGCGGCCACTCTGGTGACACCATCGTCCCTCTCTTCAGCAAGGTCTCGCCATCCGTTTCCATCCCAGATGATAAGTACGATGCTCTTGTCAACCGCGTCCAGTTTGGCGGGGATGAAGTCGTTAAGGCCAAGGATGGCGCTGGATCTGCGACTCTCTCAATGGCCTATGCCGGCTACAGGTGAGTTCATCGCCTTGGTGTTTCTCTGGCCTAAGCTGATCCGAGTGCAGGTTCGCCGAGAAGCTCCTGAAGGCTGCTGCAGGCACCAAGGGCCTTGTGGAGCCCAGCTACGTTTGCCTCTCTGGTGTTCCGGGCGGCGAGGAGATCAAGAAGATCACCGGTGTTGATTTCTTCTCTGTCCCCATCGAGCTTGGCGTGAGTTTTAGCGAACCTCTCAACTGAAAATCATCAGAAGCTGACAATACACAGCCCAACGGCGCTGAGAAGGCGGTTAACATCCTTGCCGACATTACTGACAAGGAGAAGTCGCTCCTTGAGGTTGCCCTCAAGGGCTTGAAGGGCAACATCGAGAAAGGTGTCGCTTTCGCCCACAACCCCCCTCAGAAGTAAATCCCCCATATCATGCAACAATAACACTTCCCCTTCGAGGCGAGCTCAGGCATGCTTTTTGTGGCTGTTTGGTAGCCGGTGAGAGAAAAGATTGATAGAGCAAAAATAGAAGAACCGATAAAGTTCAAGTAGCTGATTTGTTTGTTCTCCATCGTTAGGCTGTAAAAGAGTTGACCAATCCATTGGGACGACAACCCCCCTTTGTCACGATTTCCGAATTCCGATAAGCATATATCCCTAGCATTTCCGCCAGCATATAGAACCTACAACTGGTTCTGTTCTTGTCGAACCGAACCCCTCATGCATAACCCCATTGGTGCGCTTTTTATTTTCGTTAATTTACCGCGACAACACGGCCCGGCATTGGCATTGGTAAGGGGACTGCAGGAGACTCGGGTCGGTTGGCGTTCCCGTGTACTGGTAACGGATGGATTGGCGGATGGATGTTATGGTACCACCATAAATGCGTTTAGGAGCAAGTCTAGCCTCTTCCAGTGCTGGGTATAGATAGATAGATTGTATTTCCGCTGTAAAGCAACGCCCGCTTAACCCAAACGCCATTCGCCTCGACCCTTTCTACATGCAACTATGCGACTGTTGAATAGTGATTTGTTGGTGAAGTCGTATCACGGCTTCCATTCCTCTGAAAGAGGGCGGGCATGGGCTATGGCGCTTTTGCTGGTATTGTCTTAATTTGGAAGATTGCCCCAGGTAGCTCGCTTGTCTCGGCTTGAACCGTAGCGTTGATCCCCATAGCCGCGAGCGCTCCCCGGACGATACCACACGGGAACCATAAGAACTGGTTCTGTTAGATGCCTGGGATTGTCTGCGGTTAATTGGGGAAAATAGACTTACAGGTTGGGCTCTTAACACTGCTTGCCCGCCTGGTTCGGCGCTCATTCTTGAAAAGGGTCGAAAGGAGTTGTCTGTTAAGACGTAAACACCCTGTCAAATGTTAGCAAGGTTCCGAAGGAGAATACAGAGTGGGCGGGTGCCAACTTTGGAGCCGTAGACTAGGAGCTGAGAACACACAAAGCCAGAGTTTCGTTAGGAGGCCGCTGTGAAGCCACTAGACCAGAGCAGCAGAGCTGGACGCCTGTAAAACAAGAGAGACCAGTACGAACGGATACACTTCGCCATAACGGCCAGAGTATACCGGCTACCGCAAAAATTGGGTTGCAGACACAGACCAGAGCCAGCCATCCGCCATCCAACCTCGCCCACTTTAGCTGTACCCTCCAACCCACTCTCCGCACCACCACCACCACCCTCATCCCCACTCAAATAGTCCCGCCTCCGAGGGGGAAAGGGAAAAAGAAAGAGAGGGGAAGGAGAAAACCTACCCTATGATTCGTCTTCAAATTATCCACCTGCTTGCGAAACACCAACATCCACAAATCCTTACACACAAACTTGATCACATCCAACGTGTCGCCAAATCTCCCGCGGTCTCTAGAGAACCTCTCCACCAGCCCCTGTCCAACGCGATAGCCCAGCGATTCCAGCCTGAAGAATACGGCATCGCGTTCTTCTTCTTCGTCTAGTTGCTTTTTCTCTAATTTTGGCCGTGGTACTTCAGAATCGGTGCCCATATTGACGCCATCGCCGTCTCCGTCAACTTTGCTGGTTACGCGGTATGCCATGGGGACGAGCTCGATCAGGAGAAAGTCGAGAGAGGAAGCGGCGAGGAAACGGGCGTGTGGATCGGAGGCATTGTATGGGGGCATTACCGATTCGAAAGACATGGTTGTAGGTGTTGGAGCCGCGGGCGGGGAATGGCGCGTGGCTGGGTGAGATGAGATATCTTGGTTGTCGACGAGGGGGTCAAAAACATATATCTCAGGATTCGTTTGAAGCTGCGAGGTGTGGTTGAAGCAGATGGGATTCGATGAGTGGGGGGGCGCTGCGGGCTTCGGGAGGGCATTGACGAGTGGAAGCCCAGCGAAAGAGATCGTGAATTTGGTCGGATCACTAAAATGTCATAAGAAAGCAGCCGCAAAGGAGTCCACAAGGCAAAGTTTTTGTGGAGAGTTGGTAGAGCTTGAATTCGTTTGGTGTCTCTGCGGTTGGAGGTGGTGGGGCCCGCGGCCGAAAGCTGCTCCCGTCATATGTATTTATCCAGTTTATTCAGTTTATTCAGTTTAGCAGAAATCTCCACAAACACCACCCTTTAAGCACGTGGAACTCAGCTTGTGATATTTCGGGCACTTTAGCAACATTTCACAATGCACTATCTAGGTATCGATCTTCATCCGTTCCCATTGCTCATCATAGTGAATACCAGAGAGCCGCCCAACCATTTAAACGCCACGCTGACCCTTCCTTTCCCAATTCCCAAATGGACCGCCAACCATCATTAAACAAGGCCCGCCTCGAAGCCAGATGATGCCGGACCTGCAAGTGCCGCTGAGCCGCATAGAGTATGTATGGACTGGACCAAAGAACCAACGCGTCCACTTCGTCAGTCACAAAACCGACGTGAGGAATACCATGAGTCCCGGGATGAACAAACCAGGACCAAATCTTGCCGAGGCTAGTCGCTAGTAGACAACCGCATGAATGTGCCGGACTACCCCCGATTTGTAGGTAGGTGGGATCAGATCAAATAAGTGTGCGAAGATACACCGGTGACCCCTTTAGTAAAAGGAATGATGAAAGCCATTCTGGCCGATATTGACACGTTTGGCCGGAGGATGAGAGTCATCCTCATCGTCTGAGAGAGTGAGGTCAATAACCTCGGGTGCGGGGCGTTTGGTGGCCGGCCGGGGAGCCGCAGAGCCGTTATGCGATGTTCCGGTGTTCGGCGTAGTTGACAGCGAGGCCGACGTACCAAGCGTTCTGTTCGGCGTCGCATTGCTAAAAGTTGAGCTTCCCCGAAACGAGGAAATAATCAGGTCATCATCATCAATGTAGCTCGCATGACTCTGCTGGGCCTTCTCTTCACATTTGGCGCCTGGAATTGACCACTTGCCAAACGGGTCGATGGTTACCTGCTCAACGGAATCATTGGTCGTTGTGAGGATCTCACGCACATATCTAACCTTGTGAGCCTTATTTAATATCCTGTTTTCAAGAACAAACTTACTCGTCAACGGCCAGCTGCTCGAAGGGAGCTGGGTTGTTGCAGATTGGACACAACCATTGAGGCCCCTGTTCCTGGAGCTGGAGATATGAGAGTGCGTCAAAGCATTGAATGTGCGTGCAGCTCAGGCCTCGGCATGGACGCTTCAGTATTGCGTAGGAAAGGGGGCACTTGAGACTGAGGTTCAGTGATGTTGCCTCAATGTCTGGATCATGCGCTTTTTTGGTGACTAGATACGGAGTTAGCAAATTCTTTCCCCAACTTCGAGTGTTGTTCTTACGCTCAGCAATGACGGTTTCCTTGCGGATCTTCTTTTGAATTTGGTTCAGCAAGACATCGGGGGAATTCGACTTGCAGAGTATCACGCAAAGATAGTATTTCTTACGCCACAGTAGCGAGGTTAGTCCTGAAGAAATAGCCAAAGGCAGGCAGGTGCGTTGAAATACCTTGGTGGTAAGAGCATAGGTGAACTCGACAGTGTTAGTGTAGTTGGTGGGCCGCAGGCGCAGCGAGTCGGTGATGTCAACCGGTCTAGTAGACCCAGTCTTGTTCTTCAGGCCTCGCAGGTTTGCCTTGACATCCCCTCCGTTTACCTTCAGCTCCGAATTGTGAGGAAAGGCAATATCCTGGGTGCCGGTGTTGCCGCCGGCGCAGAATACCATGACACGCATCGAAGGGTCAGTTGAGCAGACCACAACGTCCGAAGCCTTAACACCCAGGTTCACAGAGTTACGGTGACTGGCCATGACTGCGCCAAGAGGTCAGCATCAAACCTTCAATACCAGGATCATGCACAAACTTTCGCACATCCTGATTTCGCCCAGCCGCTCCTTCAGCTCGTAGAACGGACTATGCGTGAACTCGAAGCCAGGCGTGATGGGAGGCTTAGGCCTGGCTTGCCCCGCAGGGCGACTTGTGGTGTGTTGTACATGAATAGTAGCGGATCGTTGTCCGTTGGGGAGGCCGTAAGCAGCAGGATATGTGGCTGGAGGATAGCGCGATGTACTGCTTTGTGCCGGCGTGTGGGGGGTGCCTAGAGGGGGGTACCCGGGCGCCATAACTCCGAATGGGGTCGTTTGCGCAAGTACGCTGTGTCGAACTTCTTCGTATCGTTGGGAGTCCTGTTTCGGCGCAACTTCCTCAATTACTGTTTTGGAAAGCTGGGTCAGTGAGGTGCAAGGTGAGAGCTGCGGGGGGTGGTGGGTGATGCGCGTCTGGGCGCGCGTTGGGTGGTGGGCGTGATGGGGCAGGCAGTAAAGGAGAGACGAGAACTGACAGCTGATGATGCGCCGAACAAGATCGGGTTTGTTCCCAGTCTTGGGCAGCCCATTTACTGAGCAAATGGCCTGGAGGCCTTGCTTTGATGGTTTCTCCAGAGCGCGGATGAGTTCCTGCACCTCTGCCTCGGGTGGTGATCGTGGGTCCATTTTCACCGGGCGCGGCCTGGAAGCAGCCCTGCGGGGATGGAGGTGGTTGATTTCGCACGGAAATAGGAAGGAGCAAACTGGCAACTGCCGGGCCGGTCGGCCTGGCGGGCCCTCCGGGCCTTTCAACAGTCAGTCGTAGACAAACCTAGAAGGAGCAACTCTCTCGTTGTCTTCTGGGCGCTTGTCGTCGTTGGCTAAGCCTTGAGCCTCAACCCGCTGAGTCCCCAGCAACTAAGAGACCTGTCGCGTCACCAATGCATCCCAGCTTCCTCGTTTGTTCGGCTCAATGGCCTCATCCGGAAATTCCAGTGTATTTAAGGGACGATGCTGTTCCTCAACGAGGATGTCCGTTGGCGATTCGACGGGCTTGTTTGACGTCGAACTCGAGAAGGCGGAACTTCATGGCAGAAAAGCGGCGTGTGCTTGGCTGCCACGAACTGGGGTATTTCTGCACATGGTGCAAGAAAGTACACAGTAAGGTCTTTTATTACTTCCTAATTAAACCCTACATACTCCTGCACATTTTGTGCTAGCACCACCCTACTGGGAGGTACCCAGTAATATTCTACTTTATCCGATACTGTGGCATTCAGGTGGAAAGTCATGCCGAAAAAAAAGCTTTGCCGCAAGCTTCTGAGACCTGCAATAGAAAGTACCCTCTACCAGAACCCCTCCCACACTCAGACAGATTTCAAGAATTTCTCATTCACACGGTTTTTCTTTAATCCAACCGTGGCGTAAAAATGGCGAAAAGCGCACGATCACGCCAGGTCAAAGCCAACAACCGGAAACTTAAGGAGAATGTCTTTGGGCCAGTCGAGGCAGCACGCGCAGAGCGTCTATCAGCCAAGCTGCTTGAGATTGCCAGTCAACCGAAGCCACAGACGGATGTTGAGATGGTAGTGACAGGTGGTATGCATCTGAACAGACACATTTGTGATTTCGCGGGTCTGAAGGCTAACAAATTGCTCAGAAACCATTGAGACTCAGGACTGTGCACCGACAGAAAAGGACGAGGGTGAGTTCTGGATCATGATTATCCCCAACCCCGCCGTGTCTAACAGCTTAATAGCCATGGAAGTAGATTCTGGGTCGAAGCCAGCGTCCAAACCAGCAGTGAGCAAGAAGAGGATTGAGAAGCGCAGAAGCAAGTCGTCCATTGTCTTCCCCAAGTACGGCGAGAGGAAGAGCGGCCGGAATAAGAAATGAGCACCAGAGGATATCTCATTTGGCAGATGGCCCTCTCTAGCAAATGAATCAACAGTTGCGAGTAGATGGACGTAGAAAGTTGGATTCAATACGGGCTAAGACTTCTATCATAGTATCGAGGCGGGTATGGGCGTGATGCAGCGTTTGGCGGGGTTGGCGTCAGGGTCAGGATTTTTGCGACAGGGGATAACGCGGCCCAGTCGCGTGGCTCTTGGCTGGCGCTTTGCTTCTAGTTCGCTTCCAAGAGCCCTGAACCGTCAGAAACCGACAGCTTTTGCGACACCATCAGAGGTGGATGAGCATCGATTCAATACTCAGTGATAGCTCAAAATTTGACAGACTTGTCGCAATCCAGGCCCGATAAACGCGCCGTTTGTCGACAATGGCCACCCGACAGAATTAAAATCAATAAAAGAAGTTTTGCGCCTTCAATTCCGTGAGTGGGCACAGCGCGTCCGATATGCCCTCGCGTCATGGTGGGACGGCCACCGTCGTCGCGGTCGTGCTGCTTGTCGCTGCCAATTTGCTAATTCCTGCCGCCATTCTGGTCTTTGCGATTGGATTTTTTCCTTATAAACCACTGCTTCCCGGCCTCGCGGAGTTCAGCCCGCTACCTGGCTATGACGGCATTCCCGAGGCGCCGTTTGACCGGCTGATCTTCATGGTCATCGACGCACTGAGAAGGTAGTCAGGCTTTAAGAGAGGGTTTTCTCCTCAAGACACATGCTAACAGACCACAGTGACTTCGTCTTCTCTCCGGGTAGCGGCTTCGAGTATACGCAATCGTGAGCTCCAGCCCTACTTGCGCTCGGCGACCTGTAAATATGCATCTGCTAATCGCACCTGAGCAGACTTATTCGAGATGGCGCTGCGGTTCCCTTTACAGCGCATGCCACGTCGCCGACAGTTACCATGCCCCGACTCAAGGCGATTACCACTGGCTCAATCCCCTCCTTTCTCGACGTTGTTCTTAACCTGGATGAAGGCGATGAGTCGTCGACGCTGGCTTCGCAAGACACATGGCTTGCTCAGATGAAGGCAAAGGGCGCCGGGAAACTGGTCATGTACGGCGACGATACTTGGTTGAAGCTGTTTCCCGCTACCTTTGATCGCGCCGACGGAACCACGAGTTTCTTCGTCTCGGTAAATACATGTACTCGAGGGTACCTGAGGAGTGTTTGGGTGCTGACTCCTGTAGGACTTTACAGAGGTCGACAATAACGTCACACGGCATATCGGCTCGGAGCTCAAGAAAGACGACTGGAACACCATGGTTCTTCATTACCTCGGACTGGATCATATTGGGCATAAAGGCGGACCAAGAAGGTAACCTGATCGCTTGCTCTACACTTTTAGGTCTACTGACACACCAAGTACCCATATGATTCCGAAGCAGCGTGAGATGGACGGTATCGTCAAGCAAATCTTCACGGCAATTGAGTCAGAGCCTCACTTCCAGTCTACCCTGTTTGTTATATGTGGAGATCACGGCATGAACGATGCCGGAAATCACGGGGCATCATCTCCGGGCGAGACATCTCCAGCATTGGTTTTCATGTCTCCCAAGTTCAAGGCGCTCCAGAAAAGCCTACAGGCGCCGGTTCCTGAAGCCGATGATTTCCAATACTACAGTACTGTCGAACAGTCGGATCTTGCACCAACCCTGGCTGCTCTTCTTGGTTTCCCAGTGCCTAAGAATAATCTGGGTGCTCTCATCCCAGACTTTTTACCCTTCTGGCATCGTAGTACGTCTCAGGTGCTGCACGCGGCATTGTAAGTATTATTGACACATAGCAGAACAGGATCAAGCCCAGCTGTTGGTCCGTAATGCCCGCCAGATCCTGGACATCGTTACAGCAACATTTGGGCAGCAGATTCTCGAGGTAGACACAGAGTCGGAAAGCTGCTTTGATTCGGCCAACAACTACCAAAAACTAGGATGTGAGTGGAAGAAAATATTCAAGAAAGCCGAATCGGGAGTCTTGGATGCCGATGTAGACGCTCAATGGGTCTCAACTACGACCGAAGTACGTACTTTTTCTGTTGCTTGTCTAAGGCGGAGACTGACCATACCAGTGGTTACGAAAAGCGCAACGTCTCATGAGCAGAATGGCGAGCAACTATAATCTCTTCTGGCTGTTCGCAGGCCAGGGGATCATTCTGCTCGCCGTTCTGTTTGCCACGGGCGCCGTACCTACCCATTTTGTTACCGAGTCATCGGTAGGGGCGGCAGCGTTGGCGGTAATCACCGTCGCATATGGTATCATGATGTTTGCCAGCAGTTACGTTGAGGAAGAACAGCATTTCTGGTATTGGGCAACGACTGCTTGGTTTTTTGTCCTTGGTGTGAAGGGTTTCAGTCGGTGAGTCTGGTCGTATCTGTCGGGGATTGATTGTCTGACCTCGAGCCCCTAGAGCGACATCCAAAACAAAACACACACTTGCAGCGGCCCTGATGCTTGTTACTGTTCGGTTGGTAAGAGCTTGGAATCAGACCGGCCAGAAGTTTGCCGGCGAGCCAGATATTGTGAAAATCTTTCTGTATCCGAACCCCCTTTTGATCTGGAGTCTAGTCGGTTTGACTTATCTTTGGGTCCATCGCGAACTCATCTACGGCTTCAACGGCATTCCCGCCCCGATCAGTTACTCGGCTGTGAGTGCACTGGCGCTTGCATCCGTCTGCTTCAAGGTGGCATTTACCCAAGAAGATGCCCCCGAGCTTGTCACTGGCTTTGCAAAAAGCATCGCCGATCTTGAAATCACCAAAGGACACAGCCTAGTATCACAGGCCAGGGTTGTGTTCGTCGCACTGGCTGTCGGTTACGCATGCGCGCTATTCTACATTCTCACCAAGCAACGGCTATCCATGACTACACCAGGTTCGTTTCTTCCGTCGCTCTCTCACTCCTTACGTCATGAGACTAATAGACACAAAACACAGCAATCGAAACACTTCATCACCTCTACACGCTCCTCGCCATAACTCAATCCCGCACCACCAATATCCCACTCTTCCTCCTCTTCCAAGTTCAACACGCACTCCTCCGCACCCAGGGCCAGTCGCTCATCGAACTCGCCACCTCCTCCCTCCTCCTACAGTACGCGTCTTTCTTCGCCTTTGGCGGCTCCAACGCCATCTCCTCTGTCGACCTCTCCAGCGCCTACAACGGCATCGCCGATTTTAACATTGCCGCTGTCGGCGCCCTCACTTTTATCAGCAACTGGGCTGCGCCGATGTACTGGGTCTCTGCCACTATTCTACTGTTGCGCGACAGCAATCCCTCCGGGAATCTGAGAAAGGGCAACCCTTGGACCCGTCCGGGCTTAGGGGCCAGCGTAGGCGCAGAAATCTTTTTCGGCTACGCCACATTCATGACGCTATTTACGGCGTGCAGCGTCGCAGCCGTCATGGTGGCGTGCACGATGCTGAGGACGCATTTGTTCATCTGGACGGTGTTTTCGCCAAAATATCTGTACTGCGTGGCTTGGAGTGTTGGGCAACATTTGTTGGTGAATGTTGTGCTGGGGGGGATGTTCTTCTGGTTGGGTGGGTTATGATTGAGCTTTTCGGAGATAAGAAATACTGTATTTCTAGATTAGATGAATGGCAGCGGCATTGTCATTTTGTACCAGGCGCAATTTACAAGGCCTATCAAGTCCCACGCTAGCAATTCTTCTAGGAATTCCATTGCATTCATGATACTTAGTGGTGGGTGAATGGAGTGATAGTGGTACTTGTCTGCCTGCGTCATTGTCATTTAAAATACCTATTCTATCCTGACAACGAAGCACGCTTCAATACTCTTTCTTGTCCTGCCGTGGCAACAAACGTGGTACAATATCATACCCGCTACGCGAACCAGTCCATCCCGTATGCTATTCCGTTCAACCCAGTCCAGCCCAACCTAATCCAATCCAGCGCAGTCCAGTCTAGTCCATTGTCATGATACAAACCCCATCCTCTACGCCTCGCCTGTTCGATTGGCAAGAACGAGCGAGGAGCTTGATGAATTTTTGGAGCTTAAAAACATCCCTCATAAATCCATCAACTTCCTCGTTCTTGTCAATGCGTCAGGCGAGGTGCAAGCAACAACAACTCAGGCCAGCCCAACTATCATATAATGACGCCAATTTCAATGTGCTATTCAGCATCGGACAACAAGTCATCAACAAGTGAATCCTCATCCACCACTGTCCCCTCAACTACCGTCCTCATAACTGTTGTCCCATCGGGTGTGTCGTCGTCGTCATCTTCATCCTCCTCCTTGATCTCCACCTCCCGAACAATGGTCCTCTCCTCCGGCACAATTGTCTTGTCCTCCACGCTCACCGACGTAGCGCGGCTGACGCTTCTGCGGAAAGTAGCTCCCACTCCAGGAGCGCCCTCGGCAGCGGCGTCGAGGTTGTTGACAATCTTGCCGAGGCTGACATGGATCTTGTAAAGGGCATTGCGGGCGACAGCATCGGAGAGGATCTGGGCCTCGACGGTCTCGCAGACGTCGGAGTAGACGTCGCGGATCTTTTCCTCCGAGGAGGCAGGCGAGACATAGAGTTTGCCGAGGAGGACGGCGAGGATTTTCTTTTCTTCTCCTGTAGGATGTATGTTAGCGATTGAGCAGGTAAGACAGGCAATAGGAAAGACTCACTGCTTATGTTGCTATCAAGTCTTTCGATGATGGCCTTGGCAAAGTCTAGATGTACATCGCTATTGACATGCTTCTTTTCCAGAGCATCGGCGGAGACACCTGGTGAGTAGCATTTTCTCGGGTCGGTCCAGTCGACTAGACATGCGCCAACAGTCAACAGGCTGACCATCTCATCCTCGACGTCGGCATCGTCGTCATCCAATCCCTCGCGCACGTTGTACAGTGTGTGGAGTGCATCGAGCGCAACGCTTTGCATGAGCTCCTGGCTCTCAGACCGAGAGTAGCAGAAAACTGGCAGGAAGTAGTTGAGCGCCTGACGAACGCTCTGGTTGCCCGAGCTGGCAGGCTCAAAGTAGGCTACAACGAGCGTCTTGAGAAGTTCAGCAGCAACATCATGGTCACTGATAACACGGCCAAGGAGCAGCTTAGACGAAGCAACTGTAGCGGCTGCCTGGACTTCAGGAGCCTTGGCACCCGAACGAAGGGCCTTAATGTAGACCTTGAGGAGAGCTGGGTTCGACGATAGGAGCTGTGCTCCATGAACGTTGAGGATGTCTGTCAAGATCTGGAGCGCCGTGATTTGAAGTGCGGTGTGGCCCTTGCTAAAAAAGTGCATGAACAGTGTCAGATTTTCTTCAGCCAGAGATCGATCTAGAAGGGAGCAGAGCCCAAGACAGACGAGGCCTCTCTCGCGGACAGGGGCTTCGTGACTGCGTACAGCAGGCACGACAAGATTGTTGAGCATTGAAACAAGGTGATCGTTCTTCTGAAGATTGCCTGCAACATTGGTGAGCATGCACTGTACAATGTGTAGACATTTCATGTTGATCATGATCTCCTTGATGGCCTTCTTGGCAGCCTCCTCCTCGGAAAGCTCAGGCGTCTTTCCCCTCTTATTTGTCGGGGTGGTGTCGCTGCTGACCTCAGACCTGGCTGAATGGAAGCTCTCCTCGGCATCGTCGCCTGGCAAGTCATCGACAATAGTGTCATGAACATCCGCCACAGCCTCGAGCACAATACTGCAAAACTCTTTTTCTCCCGCAGCATCAGGGGCGCAGATGTCACGGAGAACCTCCACGGTGAGCTTGGTCGCCTCATCTGGCAGCTCCGGTATGGAAAGAGTTTGACGGAGAAGGGCGAACATTTTACGGCGTCCGACTTCGTCCGAGTAGTCTAAGGTGAGGGCGATATGAAGAAGTTGCTCGACAATGAACTCCTGCTCCACCGTGTCTTCTTCTTCCTCTTCGTCACCCTCCTGGTCATCAGCCCTCTTGACGGCGTCGATCAGGACCTTGATGTAACGCTCGAGGTAGAAGGCAACCTTTGTAACCTCGGGGAGCTTCTCCTCAACAAGGGACTCATACTTGCCGTTGCCCTCAGTCCGGCAGAACTCATTGAAACTCCGGGCAACGAAGACGGATTCGGCGCTGAGCGTCTCCCAGAAGTTGTCATCGAAGGCGACAAATTCCCTATAGTCCGGTCGGCCTTCCCAGAAGCCCTTCATGGCCTCGAGGGCAACGCCATTCTCAACTCCCGAGTTGACGACATCAATGCGCTCGAGCAGCTCGAGGAGCGCATCGAGACTCGGCGGTGACACCTCTGCCTGGCCGTTCTCGGCTGGAGGTGGAGTGCCCGCGCAATCCTCAATCCATCTTTCTCGGAAGAGCCGACCAGCAGCCTTGCGCACGTTCTCGTCCCTGTCGCGCAACCCCCAGCGGAGGAGCTTCTCTCTCATAGACAGTGATAGGTGACGGAAGTCGCCCAGTGCTGGGAGAAGACGCGAGTACACAGCTCTGCGGGTGGGTGCATCCTGGTCTCTAGCCCGCTCCAAGAGGAAAGGCAATGTGTTTGGCAAGATGGGCAGGTTGACCAAAAGCGATCGTCTCACGTCAGCGCTCGGATCGTTCTGAAGGACCTCGAGGAGCTTGTCCAGTAGGCTGACTGATGCGCCGTCGTAGCCGCTGTCGTCCGAGTCACCCTGAGCCTCAGCCTCGTTTCCCGCTAGACGTCCCAGGCCCAGAACAGCCTGGACGCGCACCATGGCTTCCTTATCAAGGATCCTCTTTAGCAGACCCAGTCGCAGCTTCTGAAACAGCTCGTCGTCGATGGCGTCGAGCGAGTTGATTATGTGCGAGATGAGCTGGGTGGCACGGTAGCGCACAAACTTATCCTTAGCTGTGAGCAAAGGCAGGGCATTGTCGATGAGATAGGCCGTAAGGCGCGTCGTGGGCGTCTCGGGCATGGTGCTCGCATCCTCGTCCACCTCGCCTAGCGCCTCGTTGTCCTTGTCGACGGCGTGTCGCAAGAAAAGGCCAATGAAGCGGATCGTCTTCTCGCCGACGCCTTCACTCTTCTTGACGGGCATGACCCGCAGCACGCAGCGTAGGAACTCGGTGTTGAAGTCATCTTCATGGAAGTCGGCGGCCGACTGAGCAGCTGCAGTTTTTTTGGTGCTTGTGGGCTCGAAGCAGCATGCTTCCTGGATCTTGCGAAGCGTTACGGCGAGTTTGCGATGGGAGGCTGTCGTACGCTGGGCTTCGTGGAAGACGGAGGCAATCTGGGTGCGTAGGGCATTGTCGGGCGTTTCGTGGGGAATGTCGGCGTTTGCATTCGACGACGCGCGAGAAGCCGTGGATCCACGGGGATTGAAATTCGAAACTGATGATTTGTGCGACACGGCGGCAGAAGACCGTGCCGACCTTGAGGTTCTCGCCGGCATGCTGTCTGGTTGTCCGTTTTCGGTTCTGTCAAGTCTTGGATGACAGCGCCTGGATCGCGCAAGTCCGCTGCGTCGCTAAAGTGGGAAAGACTTTGATGCAAGTGCGCGGCCGATGTTTGTTTATCTCCCTCTTTCCTCTTTGGGACTAGCCCGTCAACTGGCGGGGTGCCTATGCTTGAAGTTTTAACCACAGAGGGGTCCACGATAAGCTTTTATCGCGGTTCCACCCAGTCTTTTTTTTTCCAAGCTTGCAGAACAGCCATACGACGGGATCCGGAATCAAACCATTGACAATAGCAAAAATGGGCAGGTCAGGGGCAAAACGTCAGCGCGACGACGAGGAGACTGCAGCCGTGGCTCGAGAAAAAAATGCAGATGATGATGTCACCAATTCCACCCCCAAGGTTAAACGCGCCCGCACCGAAACGAACAAGTCGTTGTTCGTCAGATCTCTCCCACCTTCAGTAACGGCCGAGACCTTGACAGACTTTTTCTCTCAACACTATCCTGTCAAACATGCGACGGTAGTTCTCGACCCCAAGACCAAAGCTTCAAGGGGCTACGGGTTCGTGTCTTTTGCCGACCCCGAAGACGCCCTCGAAGCCAAAGAAAAGCTCAACAACTTTCTCCTTGATGGTCGCCGTCTGAGACTCGACATTGCTCAGCCAAGACACAGAGATTCCTCCAAGATCGATCCCTCTGTCGCCTCCAAAACTGCCGAGGAGAAAGTGAAGCGGGAGGAGGCATTGGCTGAAGCCCGAAAGGCTCCAAAGCTTATTATTCGAAACCTACCATGGAGCATCAAAACCCCTCAGCAACTCGAAGCCTTGTTCCGCAGCTATGGCAAGGTCAAATTCGCCGATCTACCTAACAACAAAGGGAAGCTCTCTGGCTTCGGTTTCGTCACTCTCCGCGGCCGCAAGAATGCCGAAAAGGCCCTGGAGGCCATCAATGGCAATGTTATTGACGGCCGAACCGTGGTAGTTGATTGGGCCGTGGACAAGGAAACATGGGAACAGCAGAATAAGGGGGGTGAGGTTGATGGGGAAGAGAGGGAGAAGAGAAAGGAGAAGAAAGCATCGAAACACGCCAAAGATGATGACGACGAAGACGATGACAACATGGAGGGAATGACTCAAGAGGATAAAGACTTGGCGAATTTCTTCAAAAAACATGCGGACGATCTGGAGTCAGAATCGGGAGGCAGTGAGAACGAGGATGAAGAGGCCGAGGCCGATATAAGGAATGCCGAAGACGATGAGGTCGACAACTCTGGCTCGGATGGTGGTGACGACGACAACTCAGAGGGTGGCGTGGACCTGGATGAAGAAGAAGATAAGCCAACAGTCCGCACAACGGATAACTCCAAGACTTTGTTCATCCGCAACCTTCCCTATACGACTACTGACGAGACGCTCAAGGCCCATTTTACCCAGTTTGGTGCCATAAGGTATGCACGTACCGTCATGGACCGTGCCACTGACCGGCCCGCAGGCACCGGTTTTGTGTGCTTTTTTGACGAGGAGGAGTTCAAGGACTGTTTGAAGAACGCCCCTCGCCACCGTCCGGCGGCGACCTTGTCCAAGCACTCGGTGTTGCAAGATGAGGCTATCGATCCCAGTGGAAAGTACACTCTTGAGGGCCGCATTTTGCAGGTTGCGCAGGCAGTCAACAAGGAAGAGGCCTCGCGCCTGGCAGACGAGGCCGTCAGCCGCAAGGACAAGGATAAGAGAAGGTTATTCCTCTTATCCGAGGGCCAAATCTCACCAAGTAACCCACTCTACAAGAAGCTTTCGCCGACAGAGATCAAGATGCGTAATGCCAGCGCGACTCAGCGGAAGAAGCTCATCCAAACCAACCCAAGTCTACACCTCAGTCTCACACGTCTCTCGCTGCGGAATATTCCGCGGAACCTAACTTCCAAGGATCTTAAGGCTCTAGCCCGTCGCGCTATCGTCGAGTTTGCCAAGGACGTCAAGGAAGGCCGCAGGCAGCCCATCTCAAAGGAAGAAAACTCACGCGGGGGCCCTGAGGACAAGGAAGCGGAACAGCGGAGAAAGGAGAAAGGCAAGGGTGTTGTCAAACAAGCCAAGATCGTATTCGAGTCCAGCCAGGGAACTAAGGTCTCGGAGGATGTCGGCGGCAAGAGCCGAGGCTACGGTTTTATCGAGTACTCATCCCACCGCTGGGCTTTGATGGGTCTTCGGTACTTGAACGGTCATCCTGTCAAGAACGACAGCGGTAAAACTCAGCGGCTCATTGTCGAGTTTGCCATTGAGAACGCAAACGTCGTCCAGAGGAGGCGCCAACAGGAGGAGAAGCAAAGGCTGAACCCCAAGAAACCCGATGGCGACGCCAAGATGAGGAAAGGCAAGCCGTTCCAACGCGCTGGGAAGCATCTTCTTGCAAATGGCGATATTCACAAATCGAAGTCGAGCTGGAAGGCCTACAAGCGGAGCAAGGAGGCCGCGGAAGCAGATGAGAAGGGTTCGGATGATGGAGCAACCCCGCTCATGGACAAGAAGGCGAGAAAGAACGCCGATGAGAAGCTGGCTTTGAGAACTAAGATTATTGCGCGGAAGAGGTTGATGAGGAAGAAAAAGGCGGTCTCGAGGACTGGGAAGTAGATTTAGGGGGATTAGGGGAGCCTGATTTTAGTGAACTAAGGTGTGTGTATTCGAAGAAATATTGAAATCTAGGAAGAGCCTGGACTTTTCCTTGAAAGTGTGCATCTTCATCCGGGAGCTAATGTCTTTGGATCATGACATTTGGCGCCTGTTTTGTGACATTCGTAGGTTTACAATCCAACACCTAAAAAGCTGTTAGTGCAGGACTTGGTGGACGTTTGGCAATGATGGGCCTTGGCAAGTTCAACAGCTTATGTCAATTTGGTTGGATGCCCCAGCGTGATTTAGGTTTCGATTTAGGCGCGTGCGAAGAAGGTATGAATATACAAAGAGAAGTAAAGAGAGAAAGAACTTGGCCTGAATTCTCATCAATTTTGGCAATCTTCTCAACTGTGTGCACAGGTCCCTCTGCACGGTCAACGGGTCCAAAACCAGCCACCGCTCTTCGTTCCACCCTCCCCTTCCTGTGTCTTTTTGCCGCCCTCAATCTGCTTGGGCTCTTCATCGCCATTGTTAACAATCGCCTTGGCAGTCTTTGGTTGGCTCTGCGACTGTGAGCGAATTGAGTGCTGCACGCTGCGCGATACCTCGACGCCCTCCGCATTTTTGATAGACACAACGACTTTAACATGCATGGCGCCAGTATCGTCGACGTACTCATTACGTGTGACGGTCTTAGTGCTCCCGTCCTTAAACTGGGCTGTTGACTCTTGCGGTCTGCTAACCTGGGCGTCGGGTTTCGGCTCCCGCTCGTCGGATAGGGATTTGAAAAAGCTGGAGAGCGACTCCTGGCCATCGCGAAAGGCAGATCGTACAGATGAGTAGAGGTCTTCTTCAGTCTTTGCTGCCTCAACATCATCCTCGTCTTGACCTTTTCCCAACCCCTCCCTCACCATGCGCTCCAGCTCCCTGACCATCCCCTCCGTCTCCCTCACTGCGCCCTCGACGTCCCTGGCAAGGGTGTTCGCCCCCTGCAGAACTGCCTCCACCACATCGCCAAATCTCTCACCCTTCCCCCCTTCATCCTTCTCAGCTTCCTCGGCCCGCTCCCTCCAAATCGTCTCCCAGCGCCGTCGTTGTTGTTCCTCCCGCTCTACCTCCTCCCGCCGCAGCGCAACCCACTCCTCCATCGTACCTGGCGAGATGTACCCGCGCTTGGCATCTCGATAGGGGAAGTACACTTCATCCAGCCTCTGTCTCCGCATCCGTCTTAGATATAGAGCCGCCACCTCGGCAATCCGATCACCCACACTCCACTGCCAGCTCCCGCTTCCATTTGTCACCGAGGAAAACATGCCCGCAAGTTGCTCGGCGCGCATGCGCGGCCGGGCAGACAGCTCCACCATGGGCCGGGCCGAGCTGGCGAGGAGGAGATCCTCGAATGCCTCAGCCCAGCTACTGCACAGCGCCGGGTCGACATGTGGGGGGATTCCATTGGGGGTGGGTCGGTGAGGGAAGGTTTCGTCGAGGAGGAGAGGGGAGTATGCGGAGTGAGCTAGGAAGAGGCGCCAGGCGAGGAGAGACTCAGAACGGGTACCGCCGGTGAGTGCGGCGAGGGAGGTCTCGAGGGAGGGGAATGGATTGGAGTCATGAGCCGGGGAGGCGCTGTCCTCCCCTTCGGATAGACGCATCTTGACTGTGGTGGTCGTGGTTGTTGTTGTGTCAGACGGCGGAGTGGTGGGTTTGGGTTGCTGTTGAGGTTGCGGGAGCGAAAAGGCCTGGGAGGCGACCGAGGGCAGGCCGAAGATGGATTGCAGACCCGCGGCGATGCGCTGGTCGATGTGGTGCTTGAACCGGACAAAAGGATTCCTGCTTTGTGATGAATCGTCTGGCATCACTTTTTAGAGGGGGTTTCTCAGTTGCAAAACGTCTAGAGTTGCTGGGTGGTGGTTGATGTTAGGTAAACGACCACCTTTGCCAGAGCAAAAATTGTAGTGACAATGACAACGTGCGTGACGCTGCCGCCCCGCATCGAACCCCCAAGCCCCGACGGCGCTACGTTCCGTAGAGCGAGGTGGAAGCCGGATGAATCGTTTGAACTTTCTCACCCCACGGCAGTCTCCTCCCCCCTATCAAGCCATGCGTCACAGCTCATTTAGCCACGCCTAGGCTGTGGTGGGGTGAAGAAGGTTTTCACTTGCATTTTCATGATGATATGAGATTGAGGTGAGTCTAACGTGGATCTGTTCTTGGTGCCAAGTCCTCGACGGCTTCTTGCCGCTTATCCGTGTTCGATAAGCTAGGAACACCCTCTCTCAATGCCTCGACCTCAATTCAATTACAAAGAAATGCAACAAGGGCTAGTGGCTCATCTCCATCGCGGTGAAAGCGTAAAAAAACACATTCTACCGTTGATCTCAGCATGGTTCCTGCCAACCAGATGGTTGGCTTGTGTGCGACGCTGATATATGATCCCTGCCGAGAAGGCCGCGCTAGCGATGGCCAAGCGTGGTGGATTGCATGACGGAAACGGGAATGGCAGCGCGACTCCTCAAAAAAGTCATGGAAAATCGAGATCCTCTAGCCGACCACTTGGGTTTTCACCCCTGCTTCTTTGCTTCTGTATAGCAAATCTGTTGCTTTTTCTTCTTCAACTATTTCTCTTGTGCCAGCTCTCGATACCCTCTGCGTGTCATCTCGCTCCTTTTTCTTTTCTTAGTATCGGTCACCTTTGCCGTGACGTAATTCACAGCACTTATCACCCGAGGGGGAAAAAGGACGCGCAGGACCTTGCCGAAGCCGATTTTCTAACAAGTCCCACCAGTTCGAGTCACGCCCGACCGGTCGACCCCCAGGGACACCAAACGACTTCTACCAATGCCCATGACCGACCATACCGACACGCAAGATTGGTGCACCGCACGCGCTTGTTTCGGCGCGACAACGGTCCCGTGAAGTGACGCACTGAACGCTGAGCACCGAGTCTGCCGAGCTCATCATGTACCTACCCGCAGTAGGGAAGGTTCCTCTGCCCTCGTTCTCGTCCCTTCCGACAACGCGACTCTGGCTGGGCTTGTGGCCAGTTGATGACCATGGTGATCCTAAAGACGACATCCAAAACTGGTCGTCGCTCATCGGCATCATCACAGCTATCTGTGGAAACGTCCTCATCGCGCTCGCTCTCAATGTCCAGCGATATGCGCACATCCGATTACACCGAAAAAGGGCGCAAATTAAGGAGCGCGCCAAGCAGGCTGTGAGGAACGCATCGAGGAGTCAACAATCAGGAAGCGTATATGGCACGGTGGGACCTTCGGAAGGTGGCATAAATGGCAGCGCCGCGAGATATTCAGATAGGCGGCCGAGCGAGGACGGTGGTGGTAGTGCCGAAACGGAGCCGCTTACGGCATCCTTTCGGTCGGCCGAGTCGGGAGACTCGGCTTGGACCGATGATTCCCACGATGACAGTTCCAAGGTTGCGTCGACATATTTGGAAGACCCATATTGGTGGTTGGGGCAGGTGTTGATTACAGTTGGCGAGATGGGCAACTTTCTGGCCTACGGCTTTGCGCCCGCGTCGATTGTTAGCCCACTCGGTGTGGTCGCTCTGGTCTCCAACTGCGTCATCGCCCCAATCTTTTTCAAGGAGACTTTTAGGCCGCGGGACTTCTGGGGTGTCATCATTGCCATCGGCGGCGCTGTGACTGTCGTTCTGAGCGCAAAGCAGGAGGAGACCAAGCTGGGCCCGCACGAGGTGTGGGATGCAATTACCACTATGGAGTTTGAGATTTACATGGGTGTGAGTTGTTCGTTGATTGCGCTGTTGATGTGGCTGAGCCCGAGGTACGGGAACCGGACCATACTAATTGACCTGGGCCTGGTTGGCTTGTTTGGTAAGTAATACAGCACACTCCACCTCCTTCTCTGCTGACAGTTCCAGGTGGCTATACGGCCCTCTCTACTAAGGGTGTATCTTCGATGTTATCGTCAACCCTTTTCGGGGCATTTGCGACCCCTGTCACATATGTACTGCTCCTTATTCTCCTCTCAACTGCTGTCATGCAGGTCCGATATCTAAACAAAGCGCTCGCCCGTTTCGACTCGACTCAAGTGATACCGATTCAATTTGTTTCATTTACCCTCTCGGTCATTATCGGCAGCGCTGTTTTATATCGCGACTTTGAGCGGACGAGCAGTGAGCAAGCCATCAAATTTGTCGGTGGCTGTCTTTTGACTTTTTTTGGTGTCTTTCTCATCACGAGCGGCCGGCCGCGCCATGGTGAAGACGAAGGGACCCTGTCGGATATCGAAGGCATTGAAGAAACTATTGGCCTTGCCGAACAGGGTCCCAATGAACCTCAAACCCACCATCAGTTTCGACGCGATAGTGGCGCGGTAGGCTCGCGGCGGTCTTCGAAGGCATCACGCGTTAGCTTTACCGACACAGTTAATCGGCCACTTGCGGCAATAGCCGGAACGGGTTTTCCCTCATTACGAGCTCCAGCCGGCTCACCTGTTTCCAAAGCGCCGCTGAGAGAGTCTAACCAGGACTCACCAGTAGCGGCAAACCCTTGGAAAGAACCACAATATCCTACCGCAGGCCGATATACTACATCGGCAGATACGCTGATTACAGTGGCATCCAATGCGGTATCTGACGGCGAGACTATCCCGGAAGTGGGCCAGCCGCAGATAGCCGCCTCTAATAGTGCGGAACCCAGCACTCCAGTAGACCAGCCGGCGACACCCCGAGCACCGCATTCAGTATCTCGGCCTCACTCACATCATTTTGGACCGACCATGATCTCCCCATCCCCATTCTCGACGGCCGTCAGTGCCGTTGTCGCAGACAAACTACTCGCGGCCATGGACAGCCCAACGGCCCGCCGGTTAGGGTCGAGAAGGAGTCGGCCAGGGCTGAGGAACAGCTTGTTTGTGCCGCAGGATGAGATGAGCGACGGAGAAGATACCGAGGGTGATATTTCCAGTGCAGTTGAGAGGAGACACGGGGAGCGGCCACTCTTTGATGAGGATGATGACGGCGAGGCACCAGTGTTGGAGGGTAAGAAGAAAGTCAGAGGCCGGGCGAGAAGCTTGAGCCATACATTGGGCGAACTATTCGGCGTCAAGAGGAGCAGAAGGGGAACTAACCAAGATGGGGGAGAAGAAACGGAGGGGCTACTTCGACGGGGTGGGGAAAGTGGGAGGACAGATCTCTTATGATTCTGCAGAGATGAAGTACGATGGGACTGGTAGTGGGCGGCTCAAATATCACTGCATTGGGTAGGCGTTGACTTCATCATGGCCATTGAGGCCGTACTACCTCATTCCCTTCTCTTTTGATGCCTACTTTACGAAAGTAATACTATTTATTGCGTCGGGCCAGTCGGTTCTACATACCCTCCCACCCTTGGAAGAATCTTCGCGTGGTACTTTAGAGTTTGTCGCGAGGATACCGCGTAGAGCACCACCCGAACAGTCCTCCAGGGTTTGGACTGAATGTGCAAGCCCCCGCCAAATGCTCGTCAAGTTCCACACTACGAATGCAGGTACCAAACAATCATCCAGAGTTGAATTGGAAACCCACACGAGAAGTGTTGAGGAAGAGGAGGGAAGAAACTTGCCAGTATTGAGCTATTCTCGAGGTGACTTTTTCTTTCTGAGAGTAAAAAAAGGCAAAAGAATGTATTTTCTCGATTATCCTGACGTCTTGGTATTTCGACGTCTCCAATCTCCATTCTCAGCCCAATGCCGGCACCCACCGGCTTCGGGAATTTCAACGTCCAGCAAAGACATGGAAGGTAAAAGCCGAAACCGGGCACCATCAGCTCACTGCGGAGTCCCAGTCACGAATCAGCGGGTCCCTGTTCAAGGCGACACGAGTGGACCTGTCCAATCCACTGGACCGTCCATTAGTTCGCAGGGATGTTCCCCCGCCTTGAGCCCACTCAGTAGGTACGGCATCGCTCGGAGAGGCGGGGTCTTGTTCGTTGTGTACTATTCCTGTCAATCTTTGGTTGTTTTTTGCAGAACTGAGTCGGCTCGCGGAATGCACCCCGGATCCCAGTACAATTCTAGACTTCCTAGTTTTGCACGGAGAAAAGCTGGAGAAGGGACCCTCTCTCCGAACGGTCAATGTGGTCATGCGCCGGTTGCATCACCACCCCGGGCTCCCCCCTTTTGGCACCGTCTTGTCAGGAACGGAGGGGTTGCTGGTTGCCGAGGGATTCCGGGCGGCGGGAACCTGGGGAGGGGATATAAGTGACCCCTTTCCTTTGTGGCCTTCTATAAATTTCTTCTGGGGTTTCTTGCATCGTTCGCTGTTGCAGCTTTTTTTCTTTGGACTGTTGTTTTGTTTCATTGTTCGGGGCCCATTTCCTCCCCCCAGTGTCGATCTCCTCTCGTCTTGTTAATTTTTGTCTCGCTCGTGTTTTTTCTTTTGGTCTGTCGGCCCTCCGTCCATCTGCTCCTCTTCGGATACCCTGCCTAGACGCTGCGGCTGACCTCGGCACACCTCATTCCTCCCGCTTCCGCTTCTGCTCCCGACCCTCCGACCTCTTCTTTTCCTTGGACGACAAGTGCCGTTTCGAGTTGTCCATTCTCCGAATCCGGTGCATTCGTGGGAGACGCGGTGGTATCGCGGCTTAATCCAGCCGGTCGTTGAACCCGTTTCGGACCCAAACGTGTTGAATCGGAAGACGCCACTAAAATGTCGGGGCCGCCATCAAGGTTGCGGAATGTCCTGGGACATCTCCTGCCGCTGCACCGCGACACGCCCCACCACCTGCACCAGCTGTCACCGACATTTTTCCTCGAGCGCGCCGCTGCCATTGAACCCGATGCCGAGGCCGTGTACCATGTCACGGCCAATGGCAAAGTGCTCCGGCGCTCCTACATGGAGTTGGCCGACCGCGCCCGCGGCCTCGCCTACTATCTGCGAAAAAAGGGTCTGAAACGGGTTGGTCTCCTCGCGCCCAACACGCCCGCTTTTCTCGAGAGCATCTACGGCATCGTGGCAGCCGGCGGTGTTATCGTTCCCGTCAACATCCGTCTGAAGCCCGAGGATATTTTTTACATCTTCGACTTCGCTGAAGTGGACGTCATCATCGCCGATGCCGAGTACGAGGGGCTGCTCAGCACCTACCGCAAGGGCCATCCCAAGGTGCCTGTCATTATCGATGTCGACAACGACTCCAACGAGGGCGCTCTCTGTGGTCCCTTTGACGATGCCGTCCTCGAGGGACTTCACCACGACCGCGATACAGGTGCCAAGGGGTGGTCTGCGCTGCAGTCCATGACGGTCGACAACGAAGACGACATGATTGCCATCCCTTTCA
>Ga0247760_1000845_pt1 | contig 31328 bp, 37 predicted proteins | sample UWRJL171409R4_FD_179936 | JGI IMG/M metagenome (GOLD analysis project Ga0247760, IMG submission 179936) | Plant litter microbial communities from Arlington Agricultural Research Station in Wisconsin, United States - UWRJ-L171-409R-4 | ecosystem: Environmental > Terrestrial > Plant litter >... | reverse complement strand
AGGGGGCGGGGGAGGAGGGTCACACCTCGCCGTGCAAGTCACCCCACATGACCCAGTACCGAAAGTCGTCGGGAGCGAGGAGCTTGGGGAGCATGGATTGTGCGTGGACTGGCTTGTCACGGAACTGAAAGTACATGGACTTTGCCAGGACGCCCTCTGTCGATGGTCAGCGTTATGCTAGCTGTGGGGGTGGTAAACGGGAACCGACCCTGGAGAGTCCACAACCGCCTCATCCATATAGAGGACCCAAAGATCCTCAGCAGCAACGTGGCAGGGCGAAGCTCCTCCGCATTATGCATGGACAGGGCGAGATCAAGAACAAGAACATGGGTGGCTTGTTCGTAGACCGTCTTCATCCTCAACAGCGAGATCTTGTTGTAGTATGGCTCGAGTTTTGCCACAGGACAGCAGAGCGTGTCGACCCAAATGTGGTACTTGGGGCGGGGTTGGGACGTATCCTTGGCCCAGAATTCATCTTCAACTGCGGCCACTAGTCGGCGGAGCCGAGCGATCTGGCATTTCTGTAGCGTGTTGTCTTTGGTGTTTCCGAGACCGTCGGCCCAGACCTACACTGTCAGACTGGCACTTTGTGAGTCGACCGGGCACTTACATGGGATAGCGCGATGTATTCATCACCCTCCAGGAACGGCTTGACTAAGAGCGCTGTCTCGTCGTTGGGATCGAAAACCAGAACGGGATACGTCTCCGTCTTGCCCAAGACGTCCTTGATCTTGCCAATGTCGACCCGAAACTCCTCACATGTACACCCCTCCGTAGCATGTGAGAGCTTGTACGTGTCATTGTCGATCTGCGCAGCCGCACATATCGTCCCTGTGCAATTCGAGTGGTCCCTCCCCGGTACGTGTCTGTGCAGCAAGCTCAAGTAATGCATGGTGAAGAGATGCTGATAGAGGCTATCCGCCCTACTCAAATCACTCTTGCACCACCCTGCACTGATCATGCGCTGTTGGACGGAACTATCGTGAAGGAGAAAGTCGTGCTTCCAGTTGAAGCCTGTCAGAGGAAGGGAGACGTCGCCAAAGTCCTTGAGAGCCACGCCATGTCGGACAATAACCGACAGGAGCTCGCCCAGCCCAGCAATGGCAAATTTGAGTGAGCGATCAACCCCCCGGGTGGCTGGTGAGGTTAAGACTCCGCTTGCGACGCGAAGGCAGCTCGACAGGTAGTTCAGACGGGCCTCAACGTCGGTGCTTTTGTTGATGAGGGCCACGATGGCAAGGACAAGATCTTTGATGGGTTCTCCGCTCAGGAAGCGTTCACCACTGTCCTTAGTGATAACGCAATGCTTGTAAATACTGGCGATAACCTCCTCGGCATCGGGATTGTCAGGGGGCCGATCGGGGTCCTCCTGTCGGTTAGAGCTGAGGAATTCCGAGATCAGACCGATAAAGAGCCATGTCGTATAGATACTTTGTCGGGCATTCAGATTGGACGGATGGATCAGCTCGGTGTAGGGGACGTCGAGGTTGTACTGGCGAAAGGAGGGGGGGACCATGTGGAGAATGGCTGCCCGTTGAGGGAACGTGACAAAGGGGCCGCCATCCCAGCGGTCGCCTGCGTCGCAGAGATATCGAGTTTCCTCGGCCTGAGAAGCATTTTCTGGGGAGCAGAGGATATCCATATTGCGAACTGACTCGTTCTGCTTTGACCAAGCCCAGTTCAGGTTGATCTGCGCGAGTTGCTGTTTCCCCGCTTTTGGGTTTCAGCGAATACACGAGGGAGCGTGGAGTGGGGGTCGGCCGGTCGATGTTCAATTGGTTGCGTTTAGCTTTGAACAGCGGGCGGCCGCAAATGCCAAGTTGTAGTAGATTGGGGGAGGAGAAGCGTGCACGACGTGCTAACTTGCAAGAATGTTCCCAACAAATTTAAAGTACTGCCAGCTTCATCCAATGAGGGACACCCCTGTCGACATCCTGTCAGCTCAGCCCTAAGCCACCACGCAGCAACTCAGGGGTCTGTCTATCTACCTGCACTAACTATGGGGACTTGGATACACTTGGAGCTCAGTCTGCCAACCAGCTCTCGTTCCTCAGGAACCTACAGCCCGTCCAGGAAAATAAAATCCCCTTGCTCCCTATTCCCTCGGGCTGGTACCCTCAGCCCAACCGGAATTTGTTACAGCCACTTGGCTCCCTCCCAGCCACAATTTTTGCTTGGGAGCGGGTCTTGCCTTGATAGGTGCTGAGCGGGTGTACGCTTAGGACCATCAAAATAAGCGACTCGAAAGGACTGCGAATTGAAACCGTAGCGATGCAACTCAGGAGTGTGCGAGATGGGGGAGATAAAGACACGTTGTCTCCCTTAAAGGATTAGTACTGCCGGGACGTTAAATATGGTAACATTTCCCTTGCCTTATCGCCACCTTTCGGTCTGCCATCATTCTGAAGACAAATACTCCACCCGAGGAAAAATACCTGAGGAAAAATGACTACCAAGAACGAACCCTTTTACCGACTGCCTCTCCCACCCCAACCCGTCTCTCAACAGCCTCTGAGTCAGCCCACACATGTGTTCTTGCAGCAGCAGCAGCAATCTGCCCAACAGCTCCCTTACCACCAACAACAGCAACAACAGCGACATCAAGAACATCCATTTTCCCAACAGACACATCGCCAGCAATATGAAGCATTCCAGCAGCAACAATCCCCGTCCATTCAGCACTTCGACATGGTCCCGCTGAGAGAACTGACCATTTATTCCGCCCCGGTGCATTGTCCCAAATGCCTTTACGATGGGCCTACAAAAGTTAACAAGATATCAACCACCACACCCTCGTAAGTTTTTGTTGTTCTTGAGTCTTCTATGCTACCTAGGTACATTACGTTGTACAACTGCTTAATCATGGTTGTTTCCCTACTAGGAAATACGTATGCGTGGATTCGTGCTTCCTAGGCTACGTCCCAAAGATGACCAGCAGGGCCTTTGAGCATACCTGCTCGGGCTGCGGCGCCGCCCTGGCGAAATACCACGTCAAGCAGCAGCCAGACATTCCCGGGATGGACCCGGTGTTGGATTTCGGCACGACCGAGGTGGTTGTATACGCGGGAGAGGTGGTAGAGGTGCAGCCTAAGGGTTATCCGGGCATGGCGGCACTGTGAAGTTGATGAGGTGCCTAGTGCGGAATGATTAGATACCTCAGGTATTGTGTTGGATTAAGGTGGTGTGCATAGCCATAGAGTTTCTTCAAACCATAACATTACCGAACTAGTTACGACTATGCTTAAGTATCCCAAGAGTATATTTCCCTTCTTCTTGTGCTCATAAATCAGGGTTACCTTGTTGCAGAAGAGCTTCATGATCCGTGCCCACCGTCAAGGCATGTAGTGGCTTGACGATGAGAGAGTAAAGTCCAACATTCAACTTCACTATTACAATATCCGACTCTCATACATCTGTTCAACAAGTGGGGCAGAAAAGAAAAGAAAAGAAACAGAAACCCCCCCAAGGAATGGAACCCAGTCCTGTGCACCACAGCGGCTTTCGTTGGGGCTTCTTCGCGGCATCTTCAGTCATTACAGTATTACTGAGACCTGAGTATTTCTTCAGTCTGTAAGTATCGCTCTTTGCCCTTCATCCTTGAATACTGCCATCTCGTTAGCTTCAAAGGGACTCATACCCATCCCAACGAATTTGCGGACCGAAAACTCTTCCCCGGTCTTGGAGGCAAGCGACAAGAGCATACTGTTCAGTCTCGGATCACCGTGACATCGATCAGCATCGTAATGCGCCCCAGCGCCCGTAAACTCCACGTACCGAACCATGAAGATATTCATGGCTTCATCGGAGAGTCCAAAGATTTCGCTTCTCAGGATGACTCGAACAACCTCGGCACATCCAGTTCCCATTGCGCGTTCGAGGGTGCGGTACTGGAGGGTCCCGCGCCGATACAAGAGCCGGAGTGCTTGGGGTCCAAAAAGGTTGGCTAGAAAGGCGGCGGGGGAATCGAGGGACCGAAAGATGAGGAAGGCCGCCGTGTCGCGGATGACCTGGTCAACAGTTTTGGTGTAATCCGGAGGGAATGTAGTTGGATCGCAGGCGTCTGAGGAGATGCCGAGGAGCGCATAGGTGTTGTCCCGAGGATTCGACGCTTGGGAGTCGTGGAACTTGGCTAGGAGGTTACCCAGCGTCCGGTCCTTAGTCCACCACGAACCTGCGCGATGGGGTCCCGGCATAACGACGAGGAGAGCCTTTCTGGTTTGCAAGGCGCCGGGCAACAGCTCCAGCGCGTTTCGGATGGGTTCTTGGTCGAGAAGAAAGGTAGTGACCGAAGCGAATGCGTCGCTCGGATTCGACTTGGCCCCGCAAATCACTACGCCGGTGTTGGCTGATGCTACTTCTTGGATGACCCATACTCTTGTGAACCATGGCCGATCCAGAATTTCCCGGAGAGAGGCTGCTAGGGATGCTTCGTCGAAGCGCAATCCGTCTCTTCTTCGACGGCATTGCAAGCGCTCAAGCGCCGTCTTGGCCAACGTGGTTTGCTGCTGCCAGACGGCCCAGACCTCGGCCACGACGTCCATGAAGAAATCCGTCTTGGCGTTTCCCTCGCCTAGCCATACCGCAACGCCTTTAGCTTGCTCGAAAATCCGCCGCATCATCCCGACCTGGTGGCCCTTCTCCCTGTCGTTGTCCTGGTCAATGCAGATAGCATCAACCCACAGAATCCGGTCCGTTTCAACATCTCTCAGATGGCACAGTGCCGAGTAGAGGTTTGGCGCGACGTAGAAATTAAAGTGATTCACCACAATCGTGACCGGCTTTTCTATCTGGGCGCACCGGGCTTCGCCGTCGTGGTCCAGAAAGGACTGACCTGGCTCTGAGCCGCCCCAGGTATACGACAGGGCCTCATACGGGAAGCCTCGATCCTCGCCAAGCGAAGTTTCAAACAATTCGCATGATATGGTGGCGGTAACGGCGCCTTTTTTCAACCGGATAAGTCGAATCGTGTCGCGTTCTGGGTTAATGGGGGCGTGTCGGAATGTGCTTGCCCTTGTCAAAGAGGACATGAGGATGCCGTCAAAGTGCGATTATAAAGACTATTTGTCGTTCTGACATTTGAAGAGTTCCCATGGGGAATTTCGCTTGGGGGCTGTGGGGGGCTGCTGATGCGCGGGGGAGGTGGGATGAAGCTAACTTGGCGATGCATTCAACTTTGCACAGCATGGAGGTGGGGATTTCCAAACTACCTGTGTAATGCCAAGCCAAACCCCCTCCTTAACGGCACAGCTTCCCCACATTGTCGTCACGAGGATACAAGACGATGGTTTTGGGGAGGGGGAGGTCTAGGCTGCAGTGCGTCAGTGGTTGCGGCTGCAAGCGCGGAATTCACGGCTAAGTACGGCTTAGCTATGGGTGACACTCTTAACAAGGCGTTACCAATAAGGCTGGAGCAGATGTCTGCGATGGAGCCAGGAGTGTTGATGTCATTGCGTGCATGTGATTTAGAGCTGACGGATCGGGTTGTGATGGGTTGGTTGCAGCCTGCGTTTGGTGAATCCAGCGAACCAGAATATTACAAACAAACTGACATGAGTAACAGACAAGTATCACGGTTTTCCTCATTTTTTTGGGAACGAGTTTTCCTCGACTATTGCAAAATCACCTTGCAAGTGTCAGGGGCTCAATGCGACAAACAGCAGCATCGAGGCGTAAAGATGTCAGGCAATCTAGCTAGAAGTTGTATAAGTTTAGTAGGATGAGAAATAAAAAAAAAGGGGCTAACAACGCCATGTACGGAGGCCGTTATATGTATTGCTGGGGTGGCACATGCTGTGGGCAACGGGGCGAGCCAATCGAAAAGAACGCGGCCCATGGTGTATTGTGGTTGGGACGAAGGATAGACGTGGCTAAAACGAATGACAGCGCTCAAGACGAGCAACAGTAGCCATCGATTTCGGTTGATGACATGAACCAACCGTCCGCATTGCTCCGGAGCTGCTATGATATATACATGCCATCCTGGGCCTGCTGAGCCATGAGTCGACGGGTAATGCGCAAGGGGTTTAATGGTTCGACCTCCGGTTGCACGAGGTGCGTCTGGAATACCAGGTACCTAGATGCATGCCTACTCTGGTAAAGTCCCGTCTCTGGTCCTCGGCACCCGGCTCTGCACGGTGCTTGCAGAGAATGCACGGGGACGGCGCAGCGTGATGGCATCCACTGCGCAGAGCCGAATGGATTGTGCTCCTGCCTAGATGCGGTTAATATATCCCGAATCTGGGACGTTTGGCAGTGCCGTCTTCGAAATCTCATGTTTGGTTGCAGTGTTGCCAATATTTCCGAAATGAACCCTCCTCGGGAGCCAGCGGGACCCGCAGGGGTCCCACAGCATAGACGGCGGTGCCGCCGGTTTGCCCAGTTGCTCCGTGCCCGCAGCGGCACTGGTTTACATGATACTCAAATCTACCCCATCACCAAGTTTTCTTTTTAGTTCCTCTTTGTTCTTGTCGGCTTTCTGTGGCCCTCCACTTTACATCTCTATCATACCTGTGCCAGCTGCAGCCTCTTGTTGGGGCAAAACTGTGCATGATGGATCTGCCCCATCTTGATCTCATATTTCTATACGTCCAAGTGCACCAGGTACCGGCTGCGGCAGCTGACAAACCTCGACCCACAACTGCCATTCAATGGTCACCAGCAATGCCGGTCGCTACGTACCAAAGGACGAGCTGATCGTTGTTGGCGGACCGCTCTTGGGGCTCTTTCCCTATTCATATATTCCTCAACATAGGATCTCAGCCCAAGGCGACACTATAGACTCATGGGCAAACTTGTGGGAGGAATCTCTCCACATCGGCGCCTTCACCCACCTCCGACATGTTCCTCCGTGAACTCGTCTCTGACTTTGAGTGCACTCCATGGGAAGTTCCCAGTTTCGACTACGTTATCCTCCCACTCTGGGTCCTCTACCTTTACGCCAGGCCGAGAACCCCAACTCTGGAGGTTGGGAAATCTCCGATGGAACAAACACCTGAGATATGCTGCCACATAATCAGAATGATAGAGCAACGTCCTTAATCGCTCCATCTGTGTGGCCGGTAGTCCGCGGAAGTTGCCGTTGTGCTTGAAGCTGCTTTCGAGTTTGTGAATAAGTCCGAGCCGTTATTCGGGGTTCAGAGAGCGGATCTGGGATCACTCGATGTTGCCGGATCTGACTGTTTTCATAAGGTTGAGTCCGCTTTGTTAGTGTTTCCTGCAAGACTAGCAACTATTGAGCCTCTGACTGGGCCTTCAATCTTTCTCTTCTCAGCTACGCAGCCCGTCACACCTAAGGTTCTAAGGTACCACCAGGACCACAGCTAGGGGCGCTCAGCCCAATATCTCGATAAAGTAACTGTTCTACCCACACCCGAACACGTTTGGAGGTTAAACGAAGCTTCTTCAGATCGGTTGCAGTTACCCCCCACAGACACGGACGGCAAGGGGACATTGAAATGCCGTGTACATTTTGGTGAACCTCAATAAGACCTTCGAAGATGCGAAGAAGAACTTCGTGCTGGAGTGACGATAACATGTTGAATCCACCAACAAAAAAGGGAATAAAAGGGAAGCTCGGTTAGCAAATCGACCTCAGCTATATAGTTTTCTCAGCCTAACAAGTCGTGACACGTGGTGTCTTGGAAAGCAGCCATGGATGGTGTGGGCCCAGCAGGAGATTTAACATTTCCTCCAGTCTCACCTGTAACTTTCTGAGTCCCGAGGGATACGAAGATTCATTTTCCCTAGCAGTGAGGAGTGTGTTCAGCTTCCCTGAATCTTCCAAAATCTTCATATCCGGTTTCTCATTTTACCCTCGGGCTTGTTCCTCCCTACCGACCAATAAGAGAACATTACGAACCCAACTTTGCCAATATACTGTCATTACCTCCAGTCGAGCTGCTTGGGCGGATTTGCGAGTCCATTATCGAAGTACATGAGGATGAAATGAGCCTTGTCGTCCACCAAAAAATGCGCGACGCTCGCCACCAATCGACCACGCGCGAGAAAGCCGTGGAAGGAAGCAGATGTCTGTACGTTTTATCTTTCTCGCTAGTACCGAAATGACCTCTGCGCCCGTGCCTCACCTCCAGGAGGCTCGTAGTGAAAGCTCGGCAGATTCGTTATCGGGATGTCTCGCTCGATGACTGGGATCAATCTTACAAATGCAATGGATATTGTGGGCGTAAACATATTACTTTGACCGCAGTGAGGAAGCTGCAGAGGCCGGGTTCATGTCGCTGGTTTGAACACTGGCAAGCCATCAGTCACTATCGAGCCTGGTGCGGAGCGCTGAACATCGCTTGCTTTCCGCAGACCGCCGTACTCTCGCCGGACGACAGTCAGTTGCCAAGATGCTCAAAATAGAACTTCAATTGCCCAGCCAATTAGGCCAATATGCATACCACGCAACGATGGTTCCAGAGCGGTCCGGAAAGCCCGGAATCTCCTCTGGTCCCAGTAGAGTCCTACATCTCCCTCATGATGGCACAACTGCTGCCCGATCTTCAATGGTCACCCACATCTTCGGCTACTACAAGGATTTCGCAGATGAGCTCGCGAACTAGGAAGCAATAGCTCTCCTCACTCTAGCAGGGCTCGAACTTCAACAACACAAACTTCGAGAGCAGAGCATTCCCCAGCTTCCCAATTATCACCCGGTCGCCTTGCGGCATTCAGATGACCAACGTGCGGACATTGACGATTGACAAGACGAACGGGGCGTGGATGTATCCAGAATGGAGGATTTATTGCAATCACTAGCTATCGGTGGAAAATTTCCCACCATCACTGATTTCCGGCTCTGCAACATCCGGGGATGTTTGTTGGCCCCCAGGTACGAGACATCCTCTCTGGCTGCACACAACTGCAGAGCCTCCGCTTCGCTTGTCAGACCCCTTTTAATAACTGGGCAACCCATCTCCACGATAAGGACTGAGACGACGACGCGACTGGCAACGAACAGTACAACACCGAGACTAACCAGGGTGGGCAGCGATATCTTATCGGTCGATATCGATAATATATATTGATATCGGGTAGATATCGAAGGTCGTTTTGGGCGGAAGGTTGCCTGATAACCCCGTCAATTCCTGTCAGAACGAAGGCGGTTAAGAGGCCCTGGGCGTCTAGCCAGTGGGGCTGACTGGATGCCTGGCACTGCCAGAACGCCAGTGAGCCTCGGCCAATGGATTGACAAAGCCTGAATCCTGCAGAATAGTCTATAAAGAAGTCTTTGGCTTCCAGCCAGACAGAGCCAGAGGAACAGAGTCAACACAAGCAATACAACCACACAGTTGCAACCCCATCAATTCCACCGAATCTAGAGTGCAGTGCTTCTGACACCTCCTGCGGGACATCGTCGAGCCGCTCCAGCCCGAGCGACGACCTGCAGGGTCGTCACATTACTCTAATACTGGCCTTGGCGTCACCCCGGTTTGTGATTTGATGATGGGATGCGCATTAGTAATGTACTTGTGGGGCTGCGGTCCGTGCCTTCCCGGATGGCGAGGCGATCCAGTGAAGGTTACACAGTACAGACCGAATCCAGGGCGACTTGAAGGAGAGAAAATGGTACACACTCTGCTACGCAGGCCCCGGCTTGGTACCTTGAGAGATCATCTATTGCTCGAGAGGCCGGATGAAGAGACTTCTTTTAATAAGATTACAAAATCTAAACAGTGTAAAATTTGCCTCACGGGTCTGCTCGGTTTCGGGGGGAGGTCAGACGCTTGGAAGTGCGAGCAAAGTGCTATTTGCGCAAACGCACGGGCCAAGCACGCACTCTTGATTGAGCCCCGCCACACGTTAATATCCCTGCCATTAAACAGGCATCTCTTTAACTATCCCTCTCTTTCTTGCGCTGTTAAGAGTCGTTTTTTTGGTCCACTTAGGGCTCTAAGATATTCTGTTGGACCAACGAAATGAGGGCGGGCTTGAAGCTCTCCGACATCAAAACGACGCTGAAAAAGCGACAAGCCACAGGCACGCCCACCGGATAAATTTGTATCGCTGCATGCAGATCACCAGTCCCACGTATTCGGCTGTGCATTTGGCCCCCAGCCCAGGCAGGGGTCGCGAAGGGCTGTCAGCGTGTTTCAGCAGCACGAGGTCGCGGCTTCTTCTCCCAATCATGACACCACCAATCTTCCCCCTTTTCTCGTCAGCAATGAACCTCCGGCTTTGAGATTTGCGGACATATCGCACTCGACACGCAATCAACCGACAGCACGTCGCTACGGCAATTAGATACGTCGGCCGTTGCCATGCGGCGCGCCGGAACGGTCAAGGGTGGCGACGGTCTCATGTCTGCAGCCGCCCAGACGCAGGCTGCAGCGGGAAAAAGGCCAAAGGGGTACGATGCTGTGCATCAGGGACTCAAGCAGCTCTATCCACCTCCCGGTCAGACCAAAGACAAACCGGACATGGAGTGAGCCCAACTTCCTTGCCCAACCCTCGTATCTGAATCGAGTGCTTACCTAGGTACATTTCCAGCATCGTCCTGGTTCCCGGCCTCGGCGCGCACCCCGAGGAGAGCTGGAAATCAGCCAAGACCGGATGGAACTGGACAACCAGCGAGGACGGGCTGGTTAAGGAATACCCCCGAGCCCGGATCCTTCTCTTCATGTACGAGTCCGCCTGGGTGGGGCCTCTAAAGGTCAAGAACTTCATGAGTAACATTGCCATGACCCTTCTGGTCGCCCTGCGGAGCCTGAGGGAGGACTGCAAGACACGCCCGATCGTGTTTATCGGTCACAGCATGGGCGGTCTCGTCATCGCCAAGGCCGTATGCTATGCCGACTCGCGGCCCGACCTCTTCCCGGTCATGTTCGCGGCAACCTCGGCCACCATCTTCTTTGGCACACCGTTCGGCGGTGCCGACGCTGCTTCCACAGCGGCCATGTACGCTTATTTCGCCGAGAAGATTGGCCAGGCCACCGCATCGACGCTCTTGGATTACATGAAGCCCGGCGACGAGGCCTTGCGTGAGCTACGGGAGGAGTTCACGCGGCTTGTCGGCAAGCTCGACCGCAAGATTCATGTCGTCTGCTTCTGGGAGACAGAGCCGACCGATTTTGCCCAAATGGCACGTTTGCCGACTCTCTTCGGTGCCGCCAGGCTTATCCTTCCCAAGAGCACGATCATGGTCGCCTTCGAGTCCGCTACGCTCGCGGTCGCTTCGCAGTCGCAAAACATTGCAACCAACCATCGAGACTTGGTCAAGTTCCATGGGCCCAAGGATGAGAACTGGGCGCAAGCGGTCCGTGAACACCTCAAGATCGCTCTCAGCCACGTCCACACCAATGCCAAGAACCGTCTCTCGATGGCTCGGGGTCTCGATTGGTCGGTCCACAAGGGCATCATGGACGCCTTGGGGGGAGTCCAAGTTGAGAGGAAGCGCAAGGAAATAGCCAAAAAGGTTGCGGCGTCCTCGTGGATCACCGAGGCTGGCGAGTACGCAGAGTGGGTCGGAAAGAAGAAGCACGGCAACCCAACCCATGAGGCAGAAGTGCCCATCGACTGCCTGTGGATACGCGGCCGTGAGGGGAGAGGAAAGACGGGCGCGGCTATCGCAGTCATCAACAATATCGAGTCATCAATCAAGCAGAACCTCAACGAGGAGGAAAATCCAGAACAGGACGAGACTCTCCTGGCCTACTTCTTTTGTGATTCCTCGACCGACTGCTCTACAGCCGAGGACCTGCTTAAGTCCGTACTGAGCCAACTCATCACCCAGCAAACCGCTCTTGCGAGCCATGCCAGGGTGTTCAACAAGACCAACAAGGGAAAGAAAGACACCGCGAGAGACCTGAGAGACAAGGTCGAAGGCCTTCAACCCACGCTCGAAAACCTCTGGCAGTCATTGCAGAGCATGCTTTCCGATGAGCTCGCTGGGGCTCGCGTGTATTTTGTCATTAACAATCTGCATGCTCTGCCGGCGGAATCTGAATCCACAGTCAAGCTGATGAGTCTCCTGGAAGGAGAGCTCGGGGGAGTGTACACCTCTGACCGGAGTCGCGGAGGCTGGCGAGTTCCCACTCGGTGGTTCATCACAAGCAGGGAGCCACACCGCGTTGGAAACCCCCTCCTCGGCTCGTCTGTCGTTCGGCTCATCAACTTGGAGGATGAGAAGTATGGCGACAAGGTCCAACTCGAGCTCCGTCGGCACGCAAAGGCAAGGGTTGCCGCTCTAGAAGTCCAGAAAAAGTATAACAAGGCCCTCACCTACTACGCCAGCAGTCTCATCGGAAAGCGAGCGCGGAGCACCCACTGGATCGACGTCACCTGTGTACAGCTTGAGCAACTTCCTGAAGAGGAAAGCCAACTTAAGATCCGACGGAAGCTGGAAAGCACCCCTCAGGACCTGAGTGAGCTTCTCAATGAGGCATGGCGACTCATCTTTGCATCGACTGAAGACAGCGGCGAGGAGATCAAGGAGGTGCTACGCGCGCTGATTCTGACGTTTGAGGAGCCAACAGTGCCTGAACTCGAAGTCCTGGCGGGGCTGGGTTCGGCAGAGGACGTCTCCAACAATAAGCTCCACGTCTTGATCGACAAGTGCAAGCCGCTTTTGGTTGTGAAGAAGACCATTGGGTTTATGAATGCGGCAGTCAAGACGCACCTCTATCGGAATGCCGAGAAACTGCTAGGTCTTTCTGAGGAAGCTATCAGATGGCACCACGGCGTGCTTGCTCTTCAATGTCTTGCGCACCTGAAGGAAAAGCTCGGCTTTCCAGAGACACACGTTGAGGATTTATCGGCCACAGATGATGTCCCGGATGATGATGAGGATGAAAACTCCGTCGCGCCTAGTATTGCTGATGCCGAGCCTTCGCCATGGGGATTTCCGCCCTCTGGCGCGGCTCCTTCTGGCCTTCCTCCCACCGGAATCCCAGCCCCCGAGTCTCAGCAGGGTGTCGATACTCAGGGAGAGCAAGATGGAGACGAGGATTCGGAAGCGGACGGTTCATCATCCGACGAGGAATACGACTGGGAACAAGATTCCGAAGAAGAGATGGACCCTGAATCGGAAATCCTCAAAGACCTGGCCTATGCCTATCCCGTCAAACATTGGCTTCATCATGGCGGCAAAGCAACCGTCGAATTTGCCGACGACCTGAGCCAGGATGAGTTTTGGCAAACGAACTCATTAGTCAGACGACGATGGCTCGTCGAATACATGCGAATGACGAGTGACTTTGACTTTAACGTGTTTGAGCCTCGGACACTCACACCGCTACATGTGGCGGCATCGATTGGCTTTAGACAACTTATAGTTTCTTTGTTCAATAACGGTCACGAAGAGGAGCTGCATACCTACGATAGCTTGCAATTCAAGCCCGTAAGTCCCCACCCCCAGGGCGCTCGCCTGTATGACCTAGGCTAACCGTTCTGTTCTGCATCAGCTTCACCTAGCGGCCGCACTTGGGCGCTGTAACATTGTTGACGAGTTAATCACCATGGGAACGCTAGTTGATGATGCGGAAGGGCCGAATGGCGACACGCCTCTTCACATGGCATCTGAGGGAGGGCATGTCGCGGTCATGAAGAAACTTCTCGATCGCGGAGCTGATCCAAACAAGTACTCGCAGTTCTCCGGCCTAGTTATATCCGTGGCCATATCATCTGGCAAGATCGGGGCAGTTGAACTACTTGCGGCACAGAAGGGCTTCGTCCTGCTTCCCGAGAGGGATGATATCGAGTCCCCCCTAGTGCAGGCGGCCGCCATGTCCGACATCTCCATGTTTGAGTACCTTTTGGATAAGTTTAAGTCTAGTATACCGACTGAGGAATACGGGAAAGCTCTGGCGAGTGCGGCAGGAGCGGGGAGGATTGACATTTTCGACCGACTGCTTCGACGCGAGTACAGTCATCAGGACTTTCAGTACGCCCTCCAATGCGCGACCGAAAACTCGAAATGGGATATCATCAACATCATCCTCGAAACATGCGGAGGGCTGAATTGCGACGATACATTTGTACAGGCGGCTGCGGACCCGGAGAGCAAGAATGATTTCCTCGATAGGCTCTGGGCTTATACCAGGGGAGCCATCTCCCAGTACAAGCTGAACGAATCTCTGTACCACGCCACCGACAGAGAGAAGATTGATACAGTTGCGGTGTTGCTTCAAAAGTACAGAGCAGACGCAAACGCTACCGGGCCGGAGTAAGTTCATAGTATCCCCTGCAACCCGTTTATTCCTGGACCTTGGCGGCGCGCTAACAAATGTCAGGTACGGAAACGCCCTGACTGCTGCCGCTTTTGACGGGAGACTGGACATTGTAAAGCTCTTGCTGAGTCACGGTGCTGTCATTGATAATCCAGATGGATGGCCACTGCAAGCCGCCGCACAGCAAGGCCATCTCGACGTGGTTCAAGAACTGCTGGCTCGTAGGGCTGATGTCAACTCCTTGAGTCCAAACTTCCCAGGGGGCACGGCGATCCAAGCAGCTACCGAAAGCGGGCAACGAGACATTGTCGAACTTTTGCTCGATTGTAAAGCGGACCCAAATCTAGGAGCCGGCGAGTATTCTCCTCCGATTGTGGCTGCGGCCTCGTACTGCCAACCCGCCATCCTGGACCTGCTGGTCGACCATAGAGCAGAGGTGAACGTCTGGACTTCAGGCGAGGAGCGCACAACACCACTGATCGAAGCAGCCGGATACATCCCAGGCACAGATTCCCTGCGCAAACTCCTCAACGCAGGAGCCAACATCAACGCAGTGAATGCGGAGGGTGAGACAGCATTGATTGCTGCTGCTTCCGCAGGTGATGAAGAGGTCGTGGAGTTCCTCCTTGCGCAAGGGGCCGACATCTTGCTCACGACTCATGAGGGCAAGAACGCACTCAAAGCTGCCATCGAATCGGACGACGATGTAGACGCGAGCGAGTGTATTAGGGTCTTGGTAGAGCACGTTTCAATGATTCTGTCTTGTTTAGAGACGGCAATGAGGTCCGGCAACGCTGCGGTCATAGCTGTTATGCGGACGGCCATGGCCAAACCGCAAGCGCTAAACTACGATGACGAGGGGAGCGGCCCAGCTAACGGCGAGGTTCACTGCGAGCAAGTTTCTTACCATGGGAATGTCGGCGCCACTGGAGCACCAATCACGGTCGGCGCGCTGCCGGCGTCTACTCCTAAACCACCACCTTTCGCGGATGCCCAGAGTACCACTACCCAGCGTGTCTCGTGGGAGCAGCAGCAGCCTCAACCTTATATCCAAGCGAGCACTCTGGCTCCGCAGCAGCGGCAGCAGCAAGCCATTGAGATGCCCAAGATGCCTGATCACTACAGCCCGGTACATCCATATCAGGCACCAAATCCTGGATCCCAGCCGCTGAACTATGCACAACAACCTACCCCCCGCGCGGCTATTGAAAGAAGGCTAGTGGGCGTGGCAGGCGGGGTCAGTTCTGAATACTCGACTTCTCGAAGTGCCTCTTCAGAGCGCAACAATGCAGACCAGGCTCCTCTGGGACAATACCGTGCGTACGCCCTAGGCACACGAGATCCCGCGCCTGCATCGGTCGCTGCTGCGAACCCGCCGCCACCTCCTCCTCCTCGGCCTGTGGTCGGACCGACACCGCCCCAACTACCCAGACGCACGTTTGAGGCGACAAGCCAAGCAACTGTTACTACCTACCAAGATATCTCGCTCTACGACGGGAGCCACTGGGGGGGGCTCGGACAGACACCGGATAGCAACACCCGCAACGACGTGACAGCGGTACCTTACCACCAAAGGACATGCAGTTCCCCGCCGAGACCGTCCATTCCACCGCACTCGTATAGCAGCCCGTCTGGTCCCCCGGCGCAGATGATGGTTCATCAGGCTCCCCCAACGCAGACGCAGTGGCCGGCCCAGTCGACGTATGCTACTACTCCGCAGATGAACCAAGGGCAGGCTCAATACGGAAATCAGGGACAGCAGAGACTATATAACGCCTACCAGACGCGCTCCTAAGGCATGCCAGGTTTATGTTGGTGGGCCGACAGGGCTGTGTTGAGACTTAGTCCGCAACATCGCGCGGCGGGCTCACTTCAGCCACATCAACGCCGAATTAGCCCGAGAAATCATGCAGTGAATAGTCATATACTCATTCAAGAGTGTGGATAATAGGCTGCAAAGATGGTAATTATTTTTTGTTGAGGACGGGAAAGCAAATGACCCGGTGGATGTCTATCCTACCGGTCAGGGCTTCGTCGAAGATAATTTGTATCCTAATATTATTTCAGTCAGACTGTCCATTTGTACGGCCATACCCAGGATGTGTGATATCTACTCTACGACTGCGGCCGAGGGCTCTTCTCTAACAGAAGCAACAAGAAGCTTCCCATGCATGTTCTTAGATGTATTTCAAGGACCGGACCATGGAATAACAGCCAGTACACCACCCCAAAATCGACACCTCGAATTTCCCTTTCCTTCTTTGGAACTGAGCAGTTACTGCCTTAGTAAGTAATACAATCACGCAGTTGCAACCCCTTCAAATCCATCAAATCCAGAGTGCAGTCTTTTTGACAAGTAGGGTAGAGGGGAACCGCCGCAAAAATTACCACATGAGACGGCGAAGAAACGGAAGGTATAAGTAAGCATAAACGGTTAGCTGCCTAGGATTGCGGAAGATGGACGGTTTTATTGTTTTATTAGTAGGAACTGGGGCTGCCATATGTGGGGCCGGGACCACCCATATATAGCGATGCGAACTTCCAGTTCTGGACGCCTCAGCGCCGTACTCTATGATTATAAGGAAATTTCGTGTGCCCAGATTCATCACAGACAACCAGACTGTTTCTGCCACCGATTCTGGGGGCCCCGGATATTGCGGTACCAATTGGCGACGTGCCTTATGAATCTAGGATTACGGGACGGACTGAATACCTCCCGGTCGTAATGGATCTGGTTGCAACGCCTGGGAACCACTGGGGGCTAATTGAGGGTGTGGAGAAGATTATCACGCTTTCGGGGAGACTAGCCGCGGTCAGCACTGGGAAGCGCATGTTTTCGTCGTTTTCATAGAGAGACAGTGTCACCAGTCTTGAGAAGGGCCAGATATCCCATGTGTATGCAACTACCACCTAGTTCTATGGATGACTACCTATTTACACCATACCCCCAATATCAAAGTTCATTCCTTCCTCTGCTCTAGGCCTTGTTAGATTTGGAGGAGGCCTTTCCGCATCCTGTGACAGCCAAAGCCCCCACTTACCTGTTGATGAGATCCTTGATGACCACTCCATCCATCAGTTCTCAGCACTCAGATTCTCACCCTTCACGGTTACACCCCAAGAGTTCCGTTCACTGCCCCGCCAAACTGTTCGCGAATCCAAGGGAGAGGGCCAACCATGCCGAAAGTGATATTTCCTCGCAGCGTATCGCTAGTAGCACACAATGTCAGCGATTCCCGTTCTCCCAGTCCAGACTACCTCTAGTTCCTTTAACATACCCAGTCTCAACCAGGTGGGAGATCTCAATGATGAATCGGCTGTAAAACTCTGGGATTTTGAAAAGCGAAACGCTGTAGCCGCTGTTGCCGCATTTAAACTCCGGCGAGGGGAAGGCGAAGTTGGATGCGTCACATCTTGCCCCTGAAGGCTGGAGTGTGACGCCGAACCCAACGACCTGGGTTTCTGAATCACGCTCGAGGACCATGTTGGAGTTTTCGAACCAGATATCTTCGGAGTTTTGGGTTGTCTGCAATTTTGGGTGGGCCAATGCAGATGCGAAGAGGGCGACGAGAGGGAAGATATGCATTATGGCGAGGGGTTGGGTTGATGTGTGGTGATGGTTGTTTGATTTGTTGGTTGGTTGGTCACGGAATAACGGCGTGGATGAGGGCGAGCTTTTACATCGGAGCTCTTATTTAAGTATGCGACCTTCATGAGGTACCCGCCCCTCGCTTGTTGTTGTATACTCAGGTTGCAGCACCCTTTTCCACTGTAACACATGGGTAACCAACCCGTAAAGGGTCAACCGAGTTAACTAGTGCAACGTTGCTGTCCCTGTAATAGCCGGGCGGGTAACAGTAATTCTCCGTCTCGGCTGCGACATAAAAGCAAGTTCAAAATTTCAGCATTCTTTAGATTCCATCAATGAGCGGTTATGGTGAAATACATGGCTGAACTCTTTAACGGTTCGGGCGTGAGCAACTCTGTGGAGTTGACAGTGGGCTGGCGACAGCTGATTATCATCTGTCAGTCACGACACTCATTTCAGTTAAACATAGGTCTCAGTCTGCACCATTAGACCTATCACTTGCTTCTTGATTTTAAGCGTTATAAGATAGTTAAAAAGAATCACCGTTAGACTTTCTCCTCCCCTGTACCCGCTGTCGATTCCCACCCTCCTCTTGATCTTTGGAATGATTCGTCTGAACAAGGATGGACCACAGCCCCCTGTCTCCCCCACCTTTTCATCAATACCGATTGTATCTGCCATCGTCTCAATCTAAACAGCGGAAGCGGCCTCTTTCGTTTTCTCCGAGTTCCTACAGGCAATGATATCTGCATCAGTCCCACAGGCCTCAGCATGTTGGAATGAGTCAATACTCGGGCAGACTTACATGAGGCAAAGAAGCGGCCACACAGGATAGAGCGTCCAATGAGTCAGCTTCTTCTTGCGCTGTTCCAACCCCCCCGACATGTAGTCTGTATTCCTGACCATTCGCCACCACACCTCAATGGTGGCAAAGGAGAGACATATCGAAACAGTGAGGTAGATCCAAAAGTAGCCCGAGAAAACCGGCGGATCCGCGACAACGCTTGAGTTGGTGCCGTTGCCAGAGGAAGAGTCAGGCTGAGGTGCTGGCCTGTACCTCCAGTCTCTCCAGTCGTTCTCGTAGTTGAAGATTGGCATCGATACGATGGTCTGGGAAAGTACAGAATGGTTAAGAGGCGGTGCACGAAAAGGGGGCAGAATGCTCGCGCTTACCGCTACGGTAGTCATGGGGAGGTACAGCATGGCGAGAAACGCGATTAGCGTGCCCGTCTTTGCTGCTCGGGAGCTGTCGTGGGCTATTTTAACAGTGGCCACGGCGTCTTTTCTGGCCGCTACAGCCATCATCTTGACAGTGGCGCGTTAGTGTCACCGTCAGTGTCGCAGAAGCGTGGCTTCCTTACCGTGGCCGACAGGGAGGAAATCTCCTGCACTGAGATTCGGGTCAGGGCCATCAGCGAATCGAGCTCGAAAAAGATGTCCCGGAACCTCATCATCATCTTCTTCTCGACAAAGCGCTCGAGTTTCGTACTGATACTCCTCAGAGGATCGTCTTTATGGAGGATTGGTAATAGGTCTTTATAGTTTGGGCAGTAGAACTCTAGGGCTTTCTCCAGACTCTGTTTGGAAGTCTTGACTTCCTCGTCCAGGTGAGAGGTTTCGGATCGGAGGGTTTCGAAGTCCATGAAAATTTGAAGCCCTATCCCTTGGAGGCTGGTGTCATTCAACATCTCGCGGCACTGGCGGGTTACCTGAATGCATCTGTCTCTCATGTGCTCGATGGGGTCGGTCAAGAGATCCAACAACAGCTCGGCCGACAAGCCGAGCATGAGCAGCGGGTGACCGACGACCACCTGGGCATTGTTGAGCAGGACTTCAAACCTACCTACCTGCTGCTGAGTAGCGCCCAGGACAACAGCCAACGTCAGCTTTGCCTGCTTGAAGTGGATTGTCGAAACGGCAAAGCCCTCATGCGATGCAGTAGACGTGTTGATGGTGCACATCAAAAGGGTGTCGCTCAAGGCCGTGTCTTCATCACCGATCTCATGGGAATCAACCGTGATTGACGTGACCTTTTGCTGCATCGCTTTCACGAGAGAGTTTTGAATGTAAAGCTTAGTTGCGACCTTTTGCCATTGAACCCGAGTCATACAGAGATCAGAGAGTTCCGCGGGAATACCCTGAAATATCTCCTCGGCGCGAGGACAGAAGCTGAATCGACTTTTTAGAAGTGATTCCATTGGTAGTTTCAAGGGATGTGATCCTTACAATATACAAACGCCCGCGGGGAGCTCGTGTTCGGTTTCATTGCGAAAAATCGGTGATCTCTGTGCAATTAGCTCTGTCCGCGTATGCACGGACATGTAGGTAGCCGGCCATAGAAGGGATGTGAGTGCCCCTTACCTCGAGCTTTTGCCAAAAGTCGAGTGGATCCACGTCGTCTGAGGCGAAACGCTCCAAATTGAATCTATCTTCAACCTCGGGGCTAAACCCCTGAATCACGGTCAACGGCAAGGGCGCGTCGACTTCATACTCGAACTCATCAAGGCTATCAGGATTTCGAGCCAGGAACGGTTGGAGACTGGACCAGTCCATGATTCTTAGCCAGTTTCTTCGCAGTACACGAGGAGTGTTGGCAGGAAGAACTTAATATTTTGTCTTCTGCGGTGGATTGGGAGACAGGTTGGGCGAGGGGCAAGGCGGGGCCTTCCCCCTTTGGCGGGGTTCTTGCTGCTCTCCTCGCAGAGAGCTGATGGCCACTCAACCAGTCTCGCCTCACTCTCACATCGAGGTGCGCTCATTAGCGCTAAGCCGCGGACTGACGGATGCGCTCCGCAGCAATTATTGGTACGCCACAGGTCATGTGGTTGGGTGAGGAGGCACACCGCAATTGTCGTGCTGTCAGCGGGAGGGGTCGTCCATTGGCCGGCCCTCTCAGCGGCCCATAACACCTGCATGTAAGCATCACCATTGGGGAGATCGTGCATCAGGATCGTTGGACCACTGAACATGAAATTCCATATTGTCACGTGGATTTGTTCACTCGCAAAGGCGCCTGATCCCAGTTCCTGACTTCCCAACAACTTTTCGCGCCAACATACGACCGCAGCACCACCGCAGCGCACCGCCCTCGACCCCAAGAAAACTCATTATCGATTGTGCTCTTCAATTACCTTCCAGTCCATGGCCCCAAAACCGACCCGCAAGGATGTATTTGAGGTCGAGGTCCGCCCAAGCTACGGTAACCCCAGAAAGCTCAAGAAGGTCCTCGATGGATGGTTCAAGCCCGGCGAGTATGAGGTCAAGGTCCGAATTCTTTGACACTTTCATCGATTGACCTTGAAGCCGACTGATCGTTTGCCAACACAGCCCTACCAAGACCGATGGATCATCCAGACACCAAGAAAACTCACCTACGCAAGGGTCCCGCACTACATTTCCTCCACCTGCTCTCTAACAAGGAGATATTTATAGGCCGAGATCAACAAGATCAACAAGCCCCGGGATAAGGCGCTCGCCGCTAAGATCAACTTGAACGCTAGGGAAAAAGTCCGCGTAGTTAACAATGTTGTCCGTTTCCTCCGAAAGCTCGGGCGTTTCAAGGCGACCAAAGGCGATGCGGAGGATACGGCAAGAGGGAGGACGACCGAATAATCAGAAACCACAAAAGAGAGCGGTACCAAAGCGAGTACCAAAGGGAATAAATGACGAGATGCAGTTTCCGCTAAGACACACTCGCTGATCACCGCAGAACTAGTAGTTCAGAAAGTGGCAGCAAAAGGGTGTCGGCGGACATCCACAGTGAGCGTTTCCCGTTGATCTATTCAGCATTTATATTTGTGTCATGTATCATCGGCAGCGGGCACAGAAGTCCCGAATCTACTCCTCAGGATGTTTTCATTTCCTATCTGAGACACTGGCTGAAATAGAGTTGCGGTGGAAGGAAGTTGAAATGGTTCAGATGGTATTTTCTGTTGCCATATCGTGCAGAGGGACGTGTTGGCAGTATCTTGTTACAAAGTGCAGTCTCAGCCCCAGGGGTAGTCCCGTGAACAACGGTGAAGTTCACACACTCGCCCCTACCGGTATAGTTTCAAGCGCGTCCACAAATTCCTCATCCCCCTCCTCCTCATCTTCTCCTTCTACTTCTTCAAGACTCTCCAAAACAGCAGTGAACTCCTCCCAGATCCGCTCATCAGGGTTCGCCCTCTGCGCAAGCAACTGCCACGGTGTCCTCCCCTCCTCATCCGCCATGTTCACCTTCAGTCCCTTCCCACACAGCAGCCCCCCAATAAAAAGCCGCATCATCTCCTCATCCCCATCATTCGCAAGGAAGTGCAGCACCCCCCACCCATAGTCCGTCACAGCCGTCACGTCAGCGCCGCTATCGAGCAGAAACCGCACCGCATCATGACGCCGCAACGCCATGGCCGTGAACAGCGGGGTGCGCCCGTCCGAGCGCTGGTTGATATCGGCGCCACCAGCTTCGATCAGAAACCGCGCAGACTCCACCATGCCGGCCGACACGGCGTAGTGCAGTGGGGGGACACCCCGAGAAGACTCCCCCCCACCCTCGTTGACCTGGTGGCGGCTGCCATGTCGGAGGAGCATAGCCAGGATGCGCACCACTTTGTCTGGGTCGTGGTGCGTGCACGCAGCGGCGTTCGTCAGGGCGGTCCGGTTGTACGAGTCTCTGGTGTCGACGCAGGCTCCGGCGGAGAGGAGCAGTCGCACAATGTCGTCGTGGCCGTTGCGGCAGGCAGAGTGCAGCGGGCGGATGCCCTCGGCGGAGGCCAGTTCTACGTCGGCGCCGGCGCGCAGCAAAAGACGCACGGCGGGGGTATCGCCGCGGATAGCGGCCGTGAGGAGTGGCGTGAGGCCGTCACCGCTGCTGCGGTTGATGTCGGCGATGTATGAGGGCTGGCGTAAGGCTGTGGCGAGGTCGAGGCGTAGTACGCCGAGGATGGACAGGTGGAGGGGCGAGTAGTCTTCGTCATCGTAGTAGCGCCAGAGGGGGAAGAGGTTGGCGAGCTCGACATCGACGGCGCGGCCCGAGAGGGAGCGCTCAAAGGCCGCGCGGATGGGGGAGGACCCGTGGTAGGATTCTGTTTCGTGGTACGGGTCGGCGCCTGCTTGTAGCAATATGCGAACTACGTCGACGTGGTGGAGGACCATGGCCAGCCAGAGCGGGCTGCATCTCTGCACACCGATGATATCGTGCACCGACGCTCGGCCTTCCTCTAGCATGGCCCTGACGGACGCGGCGTCGCCACGTCGGATTGCGGCCGAGATACCGACGTCTCGAGAGTTGGGGATGTGGTTGAAGATGCGGATGCGCGCCTCGGGGCTCCCGTTGAGGTTGCTCGACAACGAAAGGGACAATGCAGCTCTCGCGAGCCAGCCGGGCAGATGGTACACGAGATGTAGATGTAGCCCTCGGAAACTCCGCGACTTTTCTTGGTGCCTTTTGCACGCCGCGCTGCGGCATTCTGGGGATATGGTGTTTTCTGTTTGATACGTGACTCCGACCAACCCCAAGTATGAAGAGCCAAGTGCGCTGATTTCAAAGTGATATCGGCGGCTGGCGTGGCACCGGCACCGTAATTCATGATCTTCTGCCATTGTTTGTGTTGTTTGCTGAGCGAGGGCGACTTTCTGCGTTGATCGCTCGGAAGCTGATATGACCTCCTGCCTCCGGTACTCGGGGAGGCGCCCTCGGCCAGCTTCGTGTTGTCGAGGTAGCGCATGAAAAATTGGCCACTGTTGCTGTAGCGAAGAAACATTCTCCTTGACCGACTGCTCAATGATGGCTACCAGCTTTCCCTCCATCGCGGCCATTTGGCTGTCGACGTGGCGGAAAATGGTGTGCTGTGATGTCTCCGTGGCACCGGAGACTTCAGCTTCGACTATCGGTCTGCTTTTGATTCCATTGATCGCGGAATGTATCTCGGTGGATATCGACCTGTACGCAGGGTTAGCAAGCCTGGCTCCGTGGCATCTACTGGCATAGGATCCGCCGCCCTACACGTTGTGGGTGATGAGAATCCGGCAGATGTGTGAAACTTTGATGCGCAATTCGTTCCTCATTTGTGTGACCTTGCGCGAGTTGGTTATCCAGCCAAGCCTCCGTCGCTTCCCAAGGCTCTTTGCCAAGTCGCCTGTCGGGTGGCCTGGTACATCGTCGCTGACGAGGCTGTCCACAAATGTCTCGATACGACCCAGAATCTCGATGCCACCGTCAATCAGCAGTTTGAGCTCGGTTTGGAATGGCGAGCGTCGGTCCCAGGAGTCCCCAGACGCGGGCTTGGACAGCAGCGCGCTGTGGCGCACCTCGGTGAAGAAATGCTCGGTGCGAGACAGGTCGTCGCGCAGTCGATGCAAGTCCGCTGGGGCATCGCGCCATGCGTTTGACAGTTTCCACAGCTTCGAAGTCGTTCGTATCGTCGCCTCTGTGATGCCAACGACGGCTGCAATCGCCTCCATGGTGGGCACTGCATGAGGGGTGGAGATAGTTGCACGAGAGAGGGGCGCGTCGCCGACACTTTTGTCGCAGCCCTAACGGTAGTTCAGGTTCTTGGAGTTGGTTGCATGTTTGACCGAGTAGCAGGCTAAATTTGCGTTGGCTGAGATGATAGCAGGCTAAAAAAGCTTGCGTTGCGGCGAGACGCTAGAGCGCGGCACAGTCAATGTTCGCCGTCACTAGCACTTGCCGCCCCTAATACCGTAGAACGGCGCGGGCAGGCGCGAGGAGGCCGGCGAGGAAGCCGGTCGTCTGCAACCTCTGTGCGGGGTTTAAGTCGCACAGGCACTTTCTCAAACCTTTGGGGTCTGGTGTACAAGGCGGTGTTGGGGGACGTTGATACCTTAATGGACCTTCTGGAAAGCTTGGGACCATCATGTAGTACTACCGATGGCATTGATGTCTGACTTTCTTAATTATCTTATTATTTCCAAGAGGATGATCACAATACCGGCCACCCCTATGCGCTACGGTGGCTGCAGCTCCCACTCGTCACCCAACAAGTCTCTGGCATTCCCGAGTCCCACGCGATCGCAGCTCTGAGAGAGGTCTCGGCCAGTGTGGACCTTTGGTTGAGGCAGTTCACCGCTGGTCTAGACTTCTATGACCGCACTAGCGACTGGGTGCCCCGAGGATCTCTCTCCTTCTAAGACAAACTCACCGGGACCATGCCAGAGCACGCCGACAAGACCCGCGCGCTGTTTTCTGCCTTCAGTTCCGCCGTGGCGGCTTCCACCGAAAAGGCAGCGGTCATTACGAACATGCAGCAGCGGGCGCTAGACAACGCAACCGCGTCGCGGGATTTCGCCGAACGCCTTCGACCAGCTCTTGGCGGGCAAGTGAACGCTGTTCTCGGGCTCGATGACGACATGCGAGAGAAGAAGAAGCGTCTCCTTGCGCTGATAGACGAGCAAAGGGACCGTATTACGCACATGGATTCGTAGTTTTCTACTGAAGAGATGGTTGAAATGGCCAAGGCTTTTGCGATGCTTGCCGCTGCCCCAAGTCAAGGTCCGGAGGGGATAGACACGGCGAAGGAATCACTCAAGACAATCGGTGGTACTGTCTACCAGGTCGCCAAAGACCCTCAAATCCTTGACGATACCGGAGAACCAGTGAAGAAGAAGTTCCTTATCGGGAAACTTATTGCCCTTCAGGGAGGCACCGCCGGGCTGCTCGAGGCGTACCGAGCAAGCATAGTTGACGACCACGTCGCCGAGATAGATGATTCGAACGCCACGAAGCGAATCGCGTCTAAGGACGAGATTTTGGAACTCATCGGTCAGTTTAATAACGCCTTAGGGAATTCTGCAGTCGACAATGTGAAGGCTGCGTTTGAAAGCTATGTCGGTGAGTCCATCCACTGGTGGGCAGTGTATCCCTGGATCGCTTACTAAGTTCACTACTCCCAGCTACAACACTTGAGCGCAACAATCTCCTCCTACAGTACAACGCCACCATCGCCCTGGTTCAAAAGAAACAGGCCGAGGCAGACTCCTTCGAGGAGCACGCCAAACAGTCGTCCTCGCAAATACTGGGATCAACCACCCCAGCCCTGCCCTGGTCGACGCTCTTCATGGAACAGTGCTACACCGAGTCACTGTGGATTCTCTTAGAATCCTTCTCGCGGACCCAGCGTGCTCTGCGATTCTGGACATTATCCTCGCCAGACCTGATCGCAAGCACGTTGCGAGGGGATCCGACAGATTTCGACGCACTGCACACATTGCGGACAAAACTTCTCGAGGCTTATGCCAACGGAATCGAGCATCACTTCAAGCATGACAAGATCAAGCTGCAGTTCCGCTACTGGGATAGGGATATGAGCTTCAGGGGGCCAGGTACGGTGGATGGAAACATCGGCGAAGAGCCAGGCGCCAGGAATGGAGCGAGAGATGAATTTACGCCTATCGGCCCTTTTACAACTTGGTTAGTCGAGGTGAGCGCAAAGCATAATCCAGGGCTGGATCTGAGCGGTGTTCAGGAAGCGTAGTTTGAGTTTGGGGGGACATTTAAGAGCTTTTGAGGTGGGTTTCAATCGGATATATCTTTACCATCCAATGGTCCTAAAAGATGGTCGTCTTCGTTCAGATGACCTATGTGATGGGTTTTTGCATCTATCTGGTCGTGCTGGACTGTTTACCGAGTAGTCCGCCTCCGTCTAGCACCATGTCTGATAAGATGAAGTGAGACTTGTCGACCCGGAAGTAAGCGCGGGTTTGAGACAAGCATCATTCCCCTATCCCCAATCGTTAGCTCAGCCAGTGTCGTAGCAGGCTAGCTCGCCAAGTTTATGTGTCCCATTCACCAGCAGCTGTGTTAAGCAAAGATTCCGCGTCTTCGTCGGCCCTTGTTAGGCCCGCCTGGTCTCTGTGCAAGCACATCTCTCAACAGCGGGTCATCCTTATCCTTGTCCACGTGGTGGACCCTAACATGTCTGTTCGAGAACGCGAGTAAGCCAGAGAGTTAGTTTCTGATATGTAATCCCCACGAGAATCCTTCTTTTGAGAGACACATACCGTTGCAATTGGTCTGGCCGAGGGTATTTGTGTTCCCGGTCCGGGCAGAAGGGGCAGATATAGCCCGGCGAGTCGTGTACAAGGGTGTGTCTGATCATTTCGTTCTTCCTCTTAAAGCCCTTCCCGCCCTCACCTCGGGGGCACCCCGCCACGGGGCAGTAATGAGGCCTTGCCGATGAGTGAATATTTGCATGGGAATTGAGCAGGTACTGGGTTTGGAACGGGGCTGCTGTGCAACCGGAGAATTTGCATTCGTAAACAGCCCCTATACCTTCTGCCTCGAGACGTGCGTTCTCTCGCTGCATTGCGGTGAGATCATCTTTAGGGCCTCCGGTCTCTACCACGAGGCTTGCTAGAACAAGAGACCAAGCTGTTAGTGGGATTATAGCTAAAAGACTTGGACTTTCAAACATACGGCTGTTTTTGTCTTTCCGGTTGAAGATCATCTCCTTGGCCGTTTTGAGGGCTGACCTGGCGGCGCGCTCAACGCTTCCGATATGACGAATGATATTGCAGTCAGACAGCCCGGGCTGCGGTACTGAGTTTATCACCAGGTCGCCATTTTCGCTGATGACATTCATCTCAACCAGGGTATCCTGGCCGACCAGAATATCCGATGTCAGATCATCGAGGATAAAAAACTCAAGGTCCAACGCGTTTCCTCGGGGCACGAATCCCCGTTCGTTGTCGACGTTTCCAATGGCGAAGTGAACATCAATGCTCCCACGGGTCCATCCGGTGCTGCCGTCGGCAAATTCGAGAATCATCTCAACGTCGTCTCGGATCTTGAGCCCTCGTTGATGCACGAACTTGGGGCTGACCAGATCCAAATCGGAGCCCGTGTCAGCATTCGCACAGCCAACAAAGCTATCAAGGCGGCAGACCAGCCCCTTTCTGGGCTTCCCGACGCTGCAGACGCGAAGCGACTGCAGAGCAGTTACGCTTTCCTCAACTAGACGATCCCGGTGCTTGGTGAATGTTTCAGTTTCGTCCAGGAACGAGGAGCCAATGATGGCAGGCACGGCCAAGGTTTCGAAAACATGGACGGTAAACTCGAGGCTCTCCTCGGGTTCTCCGGTTTTCACTACCCCCGGGGCCCCAAACGAGTAGCGGACAGTAGCGACTCCGAGCGATTTGACAACTTTGCCATTGGCCAGAGAAAAACTCTCGTCCACCGCGCTGACTTGGAGGCCGAGTTGCTTCGCCAACTCCAGCGAGATGATGCTCTCGGCGGATCCGGTATCCGGGCAGGCCATGATCGTCACGGACTCGGTTTCGCCGTCGATGATGATTGGGAGAGCGAATCTCTTCCTTTCCTTGCGCCGGGGAGTCTTCCGGATGGGGACCGGGGTGTTGAGTGTGACATCTGGCGATGGCGACCGGGGGACTCGGTAACTAGGCCCAGATTCATAATAATATGGCGTTGAAGGCGATGAAGGTGGTCCAGAGGGCGGATCTGAGATGTAGTATAGCGAAGGCGAAGGCGATGGTGAGAGTGAATCCCGCCTAGCGGGGGAAATTGGCGGCGAAGACGGTCGTAGGGGAGCCGGAGCTGGGCGGATGATATCCGATGCTGGTGAGGGGTACCATTCAACTGCGAGGTTCTCAAGCTCGGGTCCACCTGGAGCCCAGGTTCCATTGCTCATTAGGCTGAGCAAAGCCTCTGTTACCCTCGCATTGTTGCTGCTGAGAGGAGACTCAACACAACGGGATTTGTTGGATGCTTGTGGTTCCCGTGATGCAGAGGTGTCTGTTGTCCATGGCGAGTTCTTTCAAGTCAAAAGTCAGTATCTCAAATCCCTTCTAGAATATGGTAGCATTTGTTCAACAGTTAGAACGAGTTGCAAAGGAGCCCCCACCAAATCCAGTTCGTCGTCCGAGCACAATTCGTCAGACAACCCCCTCTTCTTCCCCTTTTCCCAGTTTACCAGAACAGATTGAAGGTACGGAGATCCAGGTGGCAGGTAGTCCTTGTCGCTAAAGTAGTCGTCGCTCGTGTCCGCCATCGAGTGCGATCCGGTGTCGCCCGGAGGGGATTCAATATCGAGAACGGTCGACTTTATGTGCTCTCTCGCTTGTGGTCAGGGTACAAATTAGGTATGCAATGGAGAAAGCGGGCAGAAAACCAAATCTTTACAGGGAGGCCTCCGCAACTTGGATTCGCTGTAGGCTCCCCGACATGTGCTGGAGGGTTTTGGCAAACGAGCCTGCAGGTTTTCGGGGAATAGGTAAAACGAGGAGGTCGTGGTCCAGTAAGAACCCAGTGACTAGCTTCTGAGTCACAGGCCTCAGAGGACGGCTGCAAGTGCTATTGGCGGAAGGTCGGCCTATCGTGTAATCGGCCGACCCATTCCGGCAACCTTACCCCAGTAGATCCGAAGGGGAGGGAGGCCTTAGGCATATGGTTATTGGCTACTTGAGCTACGCAGCTCCAAGCCATCACATGTGTGAAGTCACTGGCCTGCCCCACACACGATCCCTTCCCACAAAACATGACTTCACTTTCAAGTTGCCACAGAGAGAAGGTAACTGTATCCCCAAAATGTCACCACATTCTGGAGGCAAGTCAACATACGTCGATGGCTTCCCCTCACTTGCTGCCTTCATGGCCAGCGACAGGGACAAGACGGCCATGATCCTCAAACGGTTTGACCGCCTCGCAGCCAGGAACTTGCTCTGTCTGCAGAGCGAGCTTGCCGAGATAGAGTCAAAGCTCGACCAGTTTGACCGAGACGACCAAGGGAACCGCGAAACGATGCAGTCCTTGAGAAATTGGGAAGCGTACAAAGCAAGATACGCAGATGAGCCGCAGAGGATGCAATTGATGTCGCGGTTGAGAAGTACCATGCGCGAGTACAGTGCGCGCACCGCAGTATCCCCCTCTCTTTTGACGTTGTCTAACCACTCGCTCGGATCAGGAGAAGCGCTGGTCTTTGAGAGCACTCTTGCCCGCATACAGCCACCAGATCGCAAAACCCTTAAAGCCTTTCGCTTCACTTTCTTCCATGGCCGCCCCGGCGACCCACAATCCTTCCCGGTTCTGGGAGGTCACAGCTCTAGTGTCTATGATGATGAAGACGACCTTCTTGCCCTCCACGGCACCGAAGATCCTGACCGGCTCACCCTCTTTGTTAGGGATAATTTTGGGTTTCTGTTCCAGGTATGCCACCACATTGGTAGATCGCAGAGGGTTGACTGACTATATCCCAGGAAAAAGCACCCGCCGGAGGATCCGACGTTCCCCTCGTCGGCTATGCATCAGGCAAGAAGATTGCCAACTTCGTCTCGTATCTCAGCACGATTCTCGCCGCCATTGTATTATTCGGAGCGATTCTTGTTCTGTACAATATCAAATCGGACAACCTGAAACTCGGCCTCATCGGGCTCTTCACCCTCCTCTTCGCCACAAGTACCGGCTTGATGACGAATGCAAAGAGGTCAGAGGTATTTGCTTCGACGGCAGCGTAAGCGTAACCTGATGCTATTTGAGGCCATGGCTAACCCTGGTTTTAGGTACGCAGCCGTTTTGGTAGTTTTTGTCAGCGGCGACCTCAGTGGGCCGGGATCGGGGCAGGAGGTCTAGAGGGCCTGCCACCAAGAACTAATGGCACCGAGATGTAGTTAGATTGGCTGAGGAGAATGATCCACCCGCCGTCTGTAAGGTTATCAAGCATGGACTGAGGAGCAATATCACGCACCTTGCATGAGGTGCGAAAAGGGAAATCTCGTAGGCCTAATTCGTCTTACAAAACATACGTACCACCGGCCTCCACTCCCCACCCCCCTCCTTTGCGACCACAGCTAGTATGAAAAGATTAGCATGATCGAGGCACTAAGGGTGCAAGCAATAGTGGCTGGATTGGTGCAATTTTTTTTTAGCGTGAAAGAAAGGCTTCACAGATGGAGCGCGGGGCTCGAAGGATAGCTTTTATCCTGTTGCAAAGATCTCGGACGAAACCAGGCGATGAGAATGTCGAGACGATTGCTGACTTGCTCGCTACTGATTGGCATATTGACACGCTGCGATTGGCATTGACCTCGATATGGTGTTCTGAGGGACGACAGATCATTTTGCCTCGGGCGCAAAAAGAAAAGACTAGTTTCTTTCCTGACTGCGACTCGTGTCCGCGTGTCCTAATCTACGTTCTTGTCCATCTCTCTCTCTTGTCCCGCCCTTGTCTCCATTCGACATCGCATGCTGAGCCTGTCCTGCTTCTGTCAGTATTTTCCTCGGAAAGGATGCTGGGGAATGCCTTACGAATCTCTTTCTCTGGAGAGAGATCCTATCGGAACTGTAGACGTATAGATGACGTGCTTCATCTTTTTTCGTTGGGGGAGGCGTTTGGCTTCTTCGCCTTCTGCCACATCCAGCCTGCTATTCCAAGGGAGCCGATAATGACGGTGCCGGCCACACGCATTCTCGCCACGGATTGCGCAGCGCGGGCCGCCCGGACCAGTTCGTCGGCCATCCTCTTATGCCGTCTGTTGCTTAGGCGCTTTAGGTCAATCACGCGCGCGAGCATGGACGGGGTGTGGTCGAGGTTAGGAGGCTTTCCCATGGGAGCTTGCGCGCT
>Ga0247760_1000843_pt1 | contig 31363 bp, 29 predicted proteins | sample UWRJL171409R4_FD_179936 | JGI IMG/M metagenome (GOLD analysis project Ga0247760, IMG submission 179936) | Plant litter microbial communities from Arlington Agricultural Research Station in Wisconsin, United States - UWRJ-L171-409R-4 | ecosystem: Environmental > Terrestrial > Plant litter >... | reverse complement strand
GGGGGGGTAGGGGGAAAAGGGCGAGGATTGTGGATGTGGTGTTTGCGCAGCCGGGACATGTCGTGGGGACGCCGCTTTGTGTGAATATGGTTAGTGTTAGGGAAGGAGGGTTGGTGTATACTGTTACGTGGCCGAGGGGGGCGTTGGGGGTGGAGGATGAGGAGGGGTTTGTGGAGGGGATTTGTGAGTCGGTTAGGGGGGACTTTGAGCGCTTTTGAGTTGGGAATATTAATAGACTGAGAGAGTTCGGTGCTTGTAAGTATTGGGTAGAGATAGGAAGCTTCCATATTAATCATTTTGAAAAGGAAAGTAGGTAGGTATAGAGGGGGGCGTAGTTAACACGACAAAAAGAAGAAAAGCCAAACCATTGTCAAAGGCAAACGGGGTCCGTCTCGGCACCCAAACCCTTGATGCCCTGGTAACAAAACCAATCTCGTGTGTACTCACACATCACTGCTGTCCTTCACTTTGACCTCTCCTACCACCACTAGGCTGCTTCGGTCGATGCGTCTGATTTCAAGGTATGTCCATGCAAACCAGGCCAGCAAAACGCACTCGGTGACCGGGATGGCAACCCCCCAATACACGCTTTGGGGCGGGGTGGTCTTAGCTATGCCCGGTGTAGCAAATAGGGTCTAACCATCATTCTGTCATCTGGCTCATGGGTCTTGATAGGGGTCATGGAGGTCATAACTCACTGCGATGAAAGTAGCAGGAAGAAAGACCATTGTGAGCACCACGATCGAGTTCATGACTGAGCTATCCTTCCTTGTCTCTTGGGCGATTCTCTGCGAGGACTTTGCGAGTGACAAGCTGATATCGTTGTTTCACCACCCCAAAGTCGACAACCACCCATACTTGTAGTCACGTGATCATTTGTTACGTTTAATCAGTCCAGATCAGCCCCGGTTCAGCTTCGGCTAATATCTGCCCACCGAGCTGCACAGCTTTGCGAGAAGGGGCAGTTTTAGCCGAAAAGCCTAAAAATGGTCCCGTGTAAGAGTAGGGGCTCAGAACTAGGATATTTAAACCTCTGTGATAGTTACCTCCTGAAACTTCATGTCTTACCAAGGCTAATGATCCTACTTTTAAGCTACTAAACTAACCTCTAAGCTACTAATCCTCATTTTAAAATATATTAATATATGTTATAAGATAGTAAGGGATATCCTAGCCTATGTCGTTTAATAGAATGGTTCTGTTCCAAAAAAAAACCCCCCTCAGAAAAAACCCAAAAAAACAAAGTGTGCTTTACCTTGCACTTGACTCTGTAAAATAATGCTCCCGAGGTGAATCGAATTCACTGCCTCTCGGCTCCATAGCTCCGCATCACTGTCACATGCCTTGCCGGCGAGGCGCGAGGTCGCAGGGAATGCAGGCTGAAAACTCAAAAGTGAAGATGCGCTCCCAAGAGACACAAACACAGGCCTCGTTTTTGCCTTGTATAATGTTTGAAGGGTTCCAGGCATCCCCCAGGACGCCGACTTATCTACTCGCTCAACTAGTGTGCGGTTTGAGAAGGGGACTTGAAGGGGACTTATAATATTTCCTGTGCCATTACGAAGGAGTGAAGGTGGCTCCAATTGACGGCGGCGGCTAAGGAGATGATGGGATGAGAATGCCGTCGCCTCGGTTTGGCGTGGGGGAGAAAAGTGGCCGATTGATGCCTAAGGGTGTAGAAGGTTTCCTGAGAAGTCCGATTTGGTGAACTGAATGAATGGCAGGTAGAAATAGGAACTCCTGAAGTCTATTCCAGAAGTCTACACTACTTGCTACATTTTGACCATGGACACAATGTGGGACTACATTCCGAGGCATCCTTGCCTGACCGACTATCATGCCCTGAAGGAAGCCTTCGGATGTATGCTTGATGAGACAGAGGATCTCCAGAGACACATTTTTTCCTCCAACCCATCTGGGCGTGTTTGGGTTGTCTTGACTAAAGCTTGAGCAGCACCTCCGAACCAGCCTCACCAACATACTCTCAGTGCTCCTTTAACCAGACCCCGCTATCACGTACAGTCGAGGTACCGGCTAGCTGTCGAAGTATCAATTTACTGGTTGAAGATAACACAATAGTCCACATTTCCGGTATTTGAGGCCAAACTCTATTTTATCTAGTGGCTGAGACAGGACATCACAGCAGTCTTAAGATAATCCTATGAGCAGCATCAAGTCTGGAGGCAGTAAATCCCCGCGAAAAGATATGTGCGACAAGATTGTGGCAATATGGTTTAGGCAAAGTCCTAAATGAGTGCAGGACGAGGAACGGGATCTGAGTAGGTCTCTGGTACCACCCAGTTCTGTGAACAATATCTCGAAATGGTCGACTATAAGGGTGGAACTGCAATTCACTTCGCTAACTGGGCTAACAATATCCCTCACGCCAAGCTTCTTCTAATTAATTATCCAAAGTCTTTGGACTTGCCACTCCTGGCTTGACGTTTAGCCGTTGCATTGCTACCTTTGGCCGCAGCGGCCCGTCTTCATAATGATAGGGTCATCATGTCGTCAGCTCAGAGCTTCTTCCTTTGCCAACCTTTAAGAGAGGATAAAATGCTCCACTTTGAGACCTAACTCTACAAGAACATCAGGTTGTACTTGGACGGTGTTTCTCAAAGACTTCGGCAGCTTCTCGTAGCGCTGTTTCAGGCTAGATCCAAAATTCTTTAAGCGGGGGTCCTCGAGGATGAACTCGCCAGATGCCAGACAATAAAATCCATCTTTCCAATCATTCACCTGCACATCCCAGCGCCTTTGTGGCTGGAAGCTTGCTGGGATAGGTCCGAGAATCGCCTCTCCAAACTGGACGTGGGACAGAAAGCAGGCCCCGACGACGAGATAGCTGCCCTCTGGGTCAGGCCGCAGCAGCATCGGTCGGTCGCAGCCGAGAAGCACGCAAATCCGGTCGCCTAGATCAGAACTGGCTGGGCCAATAGCGAGGCTTCCATCGTCGGTAACAAGGAATTTATTCCCTTGAAGATAGAATCTGCAACGAGTGAGAGCCGCTGTTGACTCCGCCGCGATCTGCTTGATCACCTCATTGTCCCCGCTTGCGCTGGCAAGCTTCTCAACGAGTCTCAGGCTATCCGCCAGGCTAGGAAACCCGCCTGGAGGGGTGTAAAGCTCCGAGAACCTGTCAAGAAACAGAGTGCGGGTGAACGAGGTGAGGAACGACAAATGCTGGGCTGCGGTGTCGCTGAGGGGTCTAACCTGGCTAACAAGGCGGTAAATCTCGGCCGCGATGTGCTCGCAAGTGCTCGAGGAAACAACATCATGGCCCACCATATGCTTGAAGCTGCCGATAGAAATACCGGCAATTTTCAGCAGGCCGGGCGTTGGCTGAGTCCAGTATGCCGCGAGCAGACCACTCGCCCGGCTGGCACTTGGCAGGAATAGCTCGCTCTCGCCGCTGCTCTGCCAGTTAGGCACCCAACTTGGTCGAGGGTTGTCTGGGAGGTATTGGCACTGAGTGAAGATGCAGGCGTCAGCGGAGTAGGTCAAGAATCCCAACGTCACGTCCCGAAAGACTTCAGATACGGTTTTGCTGTAATCGGGCCGAATATCCAGCGCAGCACGCTCTTTTGCGTCTAACATCTCCAAGAGTCCATATATCCGATCATGCCCATCTTTGCATCTTGCCCTGCTGACCATTTCTCGGAGGTCGAGAATGGATAGACTCCGTGGCTGGTGCAGAAAGCCATAGAGATTCCCCATCAGTTCGGTGCACTCCGGTAAGAGGCTGAACGGTGGCCAGGGTTTGGCGTACAAGCAGTACCAGGCTTTACGGAATATTGACCAGAGAATCAATTTCGTCCCGCATTGAACCACGGCTGAGCTTGCCAGAAATATCTCTTGTCGAACCCATAACCTCTCGAACCAGGGCCGGGACATCAAGTGATATAGTGCGTTGAGCTGCTGCCTGCCGTATGGGATCTCCATATTTCTATCACTCATGCGACCGTGGTCTGCCTTGTCGGAGGGTATCATCGTATAGTGTTCAAAGTCGACCTCCACCTGCTGGCCTATATCGCCCATCGTGTCCATGGCGAGGTCGCTGTCGTTGGATGTGGGCCCTAGCCACACCACAACGCGGCTTGCTAGGCGATAGATCTTGCCCATCATTGCAACCTGCGGTCCCTTTTCGGAATCGTCGGCCTGATTGATGCAAACAGCATCGACCCATACAAGCCGAGAGTGATTCTCAATGCGCAGATGCCTTAAGGCATCCAGGAGGTTGTGCGTAACACGGAGTATTCCTCGATTTATTGAGCTACCGACGGATATAGCGTGTGGATCCTGCTCTGATCCCCAGACATAGGACAATGCTTCGTAAGGTGGTGGATTGTCTATCTCCAACCGGAAGGTGCTTAGAGTCAGCTCAACCGCGTCCATGGGCTTTCCTGGGTGGATCGTTGCTAGCCGTATGGAGGGCACCGTCGGCAGAGCTTCATAATCGTAGTATCTTAGCTGCGGAGCCATCTGTGTTTCATGGTCACTACCGGGCGCCTGTTTGTTATCATTTTCTAAGGGAAAGGAGAGAGGGGGGAGAGACAAAAGAGTAATTTACCATCTTGTCAGTCCGTTTAACAGCCCTGGGTAAAGAACTTAGAACTTGATATAGCCGGCATAGTTGAAAGTCGAACGGAATACTAGCATGCGAGTTCACCGGATGTTTGCTTCAGTTCATTTATTTATTTCTCCTCGCCACCTGATTTAACAGCTCCGAGGAAATCTTAACATACGTGGAGACTGCTTGCGATATAAAAGAGTGTCTAGACTGAGTCGAGATCTGCTGATGCTTCTCGCTTTGACTAGTCTAACGAGACAGTGGTCTGATCATGTAACGACAATCACGTGCTAGGCGCGATGTCAGGCAATTCGTACGTTGCATAGGAGGATACTATCAAGCTATTGTAAAAAAAACCGGACTCAATACCTTAAAGTACCTTGCCACAGGGCTAATTTTCTCTAGAATCTAGGTGCCTCTCTGATACCGCACTGTTAGTATCCAGTCACCTGACCATCGCCGGCTAACGCAGCCTTCATTCGCTCTACCATTCAATCAACCATCTTACTATGAAGATGTGTTGTAAAATTGTTAGGGCTGTTAGCGTAAGCCACATCACACCATTTCCACTATCATTGTAGTCTGGTTGTTTTTTTTACCACAGCTTGACTATGTCTTGGTCCCGGAGAAAGTCTTCATGCATCATTTTATCGCCTGGAAAGAAATGCAACGCTATGCGCTGGTGCCGGTGTTGCGTGTTTGGCAAGCCCGTTTGGAACCCTGGCTCCGATCTTCCAGCGTCTCAACGAGCCTCAAAGAGTATTATAGAAACCATCCTTTAATACCCCATTCCCGTTCAGCATTATCTTCAATATAGGTTGCATCTTAACGAAGAAATGATCTAACCGGCTTAAAACGCAGGCGGCATCCTCCGGCTTGCGCACGTGACAACATGGTTTGAACACTAGGCGTAACAGGGATTAGAGATAGTGTTAAAATAGCAGGTTTTTTCTCTGTCGTTTAAGTGAAGGAGAGCGCAGCTAGCTAGTGGGGGAGGTAGTGGTAGTGATGGTGATGGTGGTGATGCGAGGACCCAAAACTAGGTCTTTACAACTCCATGGCTATTTTAGACCGTGGCAGCTATAGCCGAGGCAGCCCAGAACAGTGACCTCCTCACTCAGTCTGGCTCAGTCTGGCTCAGGCTAAGGCGGCAACTGCTCAGTTCCGAAGAAGGAAAAGGAAATTTGTGGTGTCGATTTTAGGGTGGTGAAATGGGTGTTTCTGAAGGCGAGTTGGCTGTTCATCTGTCTTAGTCAGCCTGTGTACAAAGGTACGTACCAACAGTTTCTTGAAATGGTGGAGGAGGGAGAGGTACACTCCAGTGATTTGTAACTCTGTCCTCGCACGATAGAGAATCAACTCCCGTTGCGACGCCGCTATGATAGAACGCAATACGCTCAATTCTTCCAATAAGATCAAATTTTGCTTGAATACCAATTTGGAGCAAAAGGTATCCTTGACCTCAGTTGACGGCACGTATGAAGTGATGAAGTCTTTCATGATTAACATCACGGCTATTGCCTCGTCCAGACGGTGGGATTCGCGAATAAGGCATTGGTTCAACTTGACCGCTTTGGCGCTGAGCATTGGGTCGTCGCATGAGTCCATAATCACCATGAGCTCACCTCTGTCCCATATATCAAAGCCGGTCAACCCGCCACTGGCTTCAATATCCCGTAGGTCATTACCATATTTGGAAACTGAGTTCAGAGGTTCACACAGCCGCAGCTTGATGATCAAAACTGGTATCGTAGCCGGGTGCGACGCTAGGACGGCCATGGAGCTCGCAAGATCGCGTAAAAAGAGCGACTGGTCCTTGGTCATGTGAAAAAGCATAATATTTGTGATACCAACCTCTTTCAGGTGGGACATCGAGATAACGGCGCCCATGTAATCACGGTTATTACCGGTACATCGCAACAGCATCTCTATGTGCGTGTCAGTTTGATATGGCTCCAAGGGGATGTCTGGTTCACATACTTGTCCCTTCCAAAGTTGTCTCGCCGTGAGTTATCGGACATGGCACAACGTAAGATCCGATAAAAATTGAATTTGAAGTTGAGACACGGGGTAGTTGAAACCGATTTTGTATATAGTCGAAAGTCTGTTTGCTGAACTGAACACTGGGGCGAAAAGGGGCGAATTCGTCACTTGGAAATCCGTCCTGTGCTTTCTCTTCATCCGTGGAATTGGTGATGGGCGTTGTAAAGATAAGACGCATCTCCCCAATCATGCTCGTATCCCGCTGGCGTCTTTCAAGCGAACTTGACCATGATTTCTGCGCGTCTTTTGTCAGGATTTATAAATCAAACTCGTTGGAAAGGGCGTTTGTATTCATACGCGGTCGACCCATTCAACAAATTCTTCAGGGTTCAACTTGAGCTCCGACACACGAGGTGAAGAGTCCTCATACAAGGAAATCTCCAGGATATCCACGACCCCTGGCTCAAAACCCCAAGGTATGCCGTCGATCGCTTTCTCGTAGCGATTCAGAATATCAAGGTCGATGTCCATTACTGGGAATCCGATCACCGATTATCCAATGGTGGCTCCGGGCGGCATTTCGGGTAAAAATGGGAGATGGGCGAACTTCAACGGCGAGACGCAAGCGGGGACGACAGGTATTTGTACAGACAGACAACGCAGCTGGGCACAGCCTCAGCTTCGTGTGCAAGAAGGCTTGCAGACCGCCCAATCGAGAGAGAGAGACTTGCCGCGGGGCGGACAAAGAAAAGCGCGGCGGTACGCCAGGTCCAAGTCATCCAGCGCGGGCAAAGCGGACGTCGATGACACCTGTTTACACATCCATGGGTCGATGTCATCGGCCTCATGGCGAATGACGAATCGGGCGCTAAATATTCATAGTGCCGTGCCGACTTTGCTGTCTCGAAACGGCCCAAACCTGGAAAGTTTCTCACAAGATTGCATTCTCTTGAGTAAGGTAAGGTACCTAGGTACCTAGGTAGTTTCTGTCATCGCCACTAGACTGAATGTTTTGGTCCAGAATTTTCGGCTTGAGTTGTTCAAGTTAAACGTCTGAGAGCCTGGTGGGGCTGGAAATCGCCGATACAGGTGCCTAGGTATTGTCACAGGGATCGATAGAGGATGAAGTAATGATTGGTAACCCTGGACAGAAGGTCGAGACTATTATTTAAGGTACACAGCCTCGTACAGATCATGGATCCTCTCACAACATTTTGCACAGTGCTTCAAGTTTCTTTCGACATAAAACATCACGCCCGCCCACCCAGTCGCTGCCTGACATCAAGCTCAAGCACTCGCATCCAGAGGTTAACATGACGGACATGCCAACTACCAGTGGATCAAAAATAAAATTTCAATTAAACCCCCCCACAAGAACTCCGAGAAAACCCCCCACCCCAACACTCTCTATGGCATCGTAGGATTAACCGCCGTAATCTTAAACTGCGCACACTTCCTCCCGTCCACATCGGTCGTGACCTGCGCAATCTTATCATGGCCGCTCAAGCACGCGGGCCAGCCATCGCCATTGGCAACGATGCGGCCATTACCCACATCGTAGTACGCCGTCAGCAGGCTCCTGTTGGCGCAGTCCTCGGCGCGGAAGCTGGTCCCGTTGAAGCCCACGCAGGCGACCTTGCCGACGAGGTCGGGGCGGAAGGCCTGCACGAAGGAGCGCTGGATGATGAGGATGTCGGTGCCGAGGAGCTTGCCGGGGGTTACTTGGCGATCGGCGTTGCCGTTGGCGCAGGCGGCGTTGACGATGTTGCCCTGGGGAGAATGTTAGATATTTGCAGCAAGGGAGGAAGGGAGGGAAAGGGGGACGAACGTTGTTGGCGAAGGTCAGGCACTCGTTGTTGGCCACGCCGCCAATCTCCTTGAAGACGAGCGTGTTGGGGCCGCGGACGGGTCCGGTCGGCACGATGACGACTTGTGCTTGTGCGGTCGCGAGAGCGCCGAGGAGGGCGAGGGATCCGGTGAACTTCATTTTGGCTGATGGAGTGTCTGTGTGGGTTGGAGAGTGCGAGGCTGAGTGATGAGAGTCGCTGATGGGTACCGAGAAGTACCTAGACAGATGGAAACAGAATGCTGCCCGTCTCTTAAATAGAAGAATCATCGAGGATGGGATAACCGGGAACGCGGGGAAAACACGACCAAAATAGTAAGATTGCATCGCGAGAACCACGCAAGCGGTATGGTGTTTTGGTGGTTTGATGCGTTGCCGTCCTCCCGGCTATCAAGAAAACTGCGACCCAAGAGTCGTGAACTGCAACACCAAAAACATGAGCTACGACCCAAAACCCAGAGAATCTTAGATGATCGAACCAAATAAGACTGCCACGACATGTGGAATGTCACCTCCACTCCTAAAAAGTCCGAATGGGCAGCGGAGCCCCATACCAAGACATATCAACCAGGTTAGGGTGTTTTGTTTACCCGGATTGAGGTCATCTCCAGCGTTGCGTCGTACGGTACCATCGGCTCGATTTAGCCACCACGATGTCCCTTTCAGTCAACTCACCAAGAGCAGCCGAAATCACCACGGCAATGCATTGGAGCAGCCCACCGAAACTCGCCAACAACTCCCCTCTCAGACCCAAAGAATGCCGGAAGAGAATACAAACTTATTCAGAATACCTTGAAGCACTTCGTGCACCTCTGACCTCAACCAGTCCTTTTCAAGTACAAGTCTTTTACACCATCTGACAACTTCTTGAATTCGCAGCACGCGGAGAGAAGACTGAAGCCTGGTTCCACCAAGCAAACATCCAAACACGTGGATAATTTACGCCAGCCTTGGGCGGCGGTTGTACCGCCAGATCGGGACTCGGGACTCGGGATTAATCTTTGTGTCCCGAATTACAGAGCACATAATCCCGTCTTCCCGTCGACGCCACCCGTGCGGTTACAACGTAGCGCATGCATCTTACTCAAACACACATTGCATAACTCGCAGAAGCGAGTTCGGTTCACGAAAGGAGTTGCCGTGGAACCGACAAATCTTCCGTGCCGAGCAGCCGCGCAACAAGACTTTTATCCATCCATTGCGCCCCGACCTAAAAACGCGAACTACGTAGGCACCTACCTGATATCCCGTCGCAACATTTCGTCCATTCTCATGTCCCATCCCATCATACCCCTACTCAATATTAACCCCGAAAGAATCAGCCTCCCCTTCCAATAAATCTCTCCATCTTACTATCAGTCGCCTTCTGACTCGGCAGATGCATACTCTTGTTCCCATGCGTCGCCGTCACATAGCCCTTGGGCTCCACCGTTGCCGTGGGAGTCGGCGCGGCGCTCATCTTGGGGACGTGGTCCGGTGGGTACAGTGTGCTCATAATGGCGCCGTAGAGGCCGATGGCGCCGATGGAGCCGATAAGGGCGTACCTGGGTAGTAGGCGTGCATGGTTAGTATCGGGGCGTGGTCGATGGAAGGGCAAGGGGACGGAAGCATCAAGAAAGAGGAAGGATGGACATTGTCTTCTCTCTGCGCGAGTGTGGGCGACAACAACAGTGGCAGACATAACATACAGGATCCTCTGATCAGGATATCCCATCTCCTTGTCGACGCGAGCTTGGTGAGCGCCCGCCGGGGTGGTATACGTCTCCTGCATCTCGGACGGGTAGTCAAAGGCGAGGTCGATGTCGTCGACGGCGCGGCCGCCGTCAGCCATGGCGACGTGGCGTGGGACGGTAGTTGACAGACACCGAGCGGCCTGGCTGCAAATCGGCAGGCGGGGCACCGCACGGCAGAGGGATGTGATCCAGAGTGCATTGGCGGCGCGAAGGGGATTCATGGTGATTTGAGAAGATTCGGCGTGGTATTTGGGTGTAATCTGTGTGCCGTTTCAATGGGCAAAGATGAAAAAACAACTCCTCAAATAGAAGGGGGAGCAGACCTGTCTGGCTTGAAATACAACCCGCCATTGTGCGGGGTGGGAAAGCCTGACGTACCCTTGACGTCGAGGTCGAACGCCACGGAAATGACACCCGTTGGTTTTGGCAATGTATGGAGGCGAGACCGGGATCATCATTGTGACTTGCAAGTTGAATTTGAGTTTGAATACCAGAAATGACGATCCGTCCTGGATCAGGGGTGCAGTGATCCCCAAAATTTGCCCTTAAACCCGATGGGTATGTCCTATTTCGCCATTCCATCTCCCCATAGCCTAAGAAATCCGTCACCATTCACAAACTTCCCATCGACGACGCAAGACCAAAATTGAGGGGGTATGGACAGACACACCATATTATGTACCGCCCGCCCAGAGGCCGTATTACGCCCAGAAACCTTGCCTTAAAACGCTAAAACAATCCCAACTAGCAATATGGGTATCGAAATGCCATCACACCTTTCTCGAGCCTGCCACAGCGAGAAGGTCCGCGGCAACATTGCCAGGCTCATTGTCGTGCCCCTTCACCCAAGTGAACTTCGTTCGGACCCCTTTCTTGTCCCGCGCGTTGATCTTGTCACGGATTGCCTGAACGAGATCCTTGTTTTTGACGGGTCCGGTGGTCGTGTTCCATTTGTTTTTCTCCCATTTTTCGTACCACTCTGTGACGCACTTGATCGAGTACTTGCTGTCACTGCGAATCTCAACTGGCTGGTCATCACTAATCACCTCGAGGGTACGCAGGATGGCTGTCAGTTCAGCTCGCTGATTGGTCTGGGGGTCGCCCTCCAACCGCTCTGAGATGTTTCTGGACAGAACCGTGGTCAGTAAGCACGTTCGTGCTGTCTTCTGGATTTATGGATGGAACAAACCTTGGATCTTGAGGTCCGAAGTAAACGCCCACGCCAGCAGCCGCACCGATCTTGCCGTTGCCACGGCTGCTTCCATCAGTGTACACAACAGCATCGGCACTTTTCGGAGAGGCCCCGGTTGTTTTCTTGACTTTCTTGGCTGGTGGTTGTAGCTCATCGATCTCCTCTAGGGCGTCCTCCGAGGCGTTCTCCGAGGCGTCAGAAGTGGCAGCGACGGGAGCGGTGTTGGTCGCTTGGCCGCTGAACTTCCGAACAAACTCCTCCGCCTCGGCAAGGGTTTCGAACCTCTTGTATTTGGGGCGCCCCCAACCGACAAATGCCTCCTGGGCCTTGCCCCAGTCCGTATACACCCCCGGCTTACGTCCGACAGCGACGCCATAAAATCGGGTCGGCTCATCGTTTGCGCTGGATGGCGGGTTCTGGCCGGCAACGAAAGCCACAGCATCCTCGTACAGGGAAAACTTCTTGACTGCGGGGGTTTTAGCGTATAGAGCAAAGCGGAAGATACGGGGACAGGCGTACACTGAGCGCCCTTGAACCCGACAATTTGGTCTTGGCACTCCTTCCAGCTCGTATAGATGCCTGGCTTTCTGCCGGCACGCACAGCGTAATGGAACGTTTCCATTTTTCGCTTCTTCGACGGCGGGTTGCTCGACGCGGCTGCTTTGGCAGGAGCCGAGCGTGAGGAGCCAGGCAAAGGAGCCTTCTTATTTGTGGCAGGCATACTGACGAAGGAGTCTGGGAGACGCGCTGCCAGACGGCTGATCAATCCTGCTGCCCGTTTTCTGAGATGCTGCCACCAGCCGGGGGGCCGGGCGCTGTTTCGGGTACTATTTGAGTACCAAAATCTGTGTTGCGCAGCCCAAGAGCGCTCTTTGTCAAAGGCGCCGGGACCGCAGATGGCGGCTTTGTTGCCCAGACGGCTGAAGTTGGAGAGGGGTCGCAGTCGCAGCAGTCAGGGAGCCTGCATTCTCTGCAGCTTTGTCGTCTTTGTGGGGATGGGCGGCGCCGGATTCGTTCGCGCTGACGGATAGTGTCGTCTCGGTATTTCCCTCACTGTGAGGCAGCGGGCAAGATGCAGTGGAATTGAGGACGATGGCTTGCCGTTAGGGCGTCGCAGATGGTCGGGCGGGTGTGGGGGAGGTTGCAAACATGAGTTGCGCCGAGACCACCACAATTTCCGATAAGATAAGCCGAACCGCCAGACCCTAACCCTGGTTTACGCGAAGTTGTGCGGCGCGGTTGCGCGACTTGGCGATGCCATGTACCCGAAGCGTCGGCCATCTCTGTTCCCTCTAGTGAGCCTGAAAGAGAAACACTTCAATTTTGGGGAGAGAAAAATCAGCCACGCGCAGACGGCGTCGACGGACAGCAATGATGGAATTTCCAACGGCCCGTCGATAACGTTGATGTCTCGCATGATGTGACATTAACCTGGGACTGAGGGGTTACCCGCCAGCAGCCCTGAGTTGTTCATTGGCCTGATGTCTAACCTTGCGGGATGTCCCGCGCCACGTCCTGTAGCGTTCAACACCAGACGGAGGTGCAGAAACCCTGAACTGATAATGGACGAGCGAACTAGAGTACCTCCGTACAGTGCGCTACGTAATCCGTAGCTCGTGCTCGATCTCCTGACGGGCCGCATTTTGAGTGTTTTGGCCGTTCGCAGCTCTGGCCGCGAACCGTGAACAATCAAGATTCTTTGGGTCTTGGCTCCTGCCAAGTCCAGGCTGCTCCGTCGACCAACCGTATTGCTCCCCACTCCCCTGCTGTGGATCACCTCAACGTCACACTCGGTCGTAATCGTCCGCCCTGCCCTGTTGGATGATGCCTGACTTGGCTGAGCTTGGTCTCGGTTAGGGCCTGGCCTGTGCGTTTTTATCAGCACAGCCACTTTGCCCGTGCTGCTCACGCTGCTGTTAGACCAGCTCGTGGCCAGCTCTGTGGTGATCGATTGCGGCCGCTGGCACCCCGCGAAGAATCATCCCTGCCCAGGCATTCCAGCCGCCCTCCCGCCGTTGTCACGAACACGAGCTGCCCGTTCTGCCCGCGCCTGGCTGCACGCCTGGACCCACTGCAACGGGGTGATTGCGCACTCTCCCTTTCATCCCACGACGACCCAGGGATGTCCTCCCGCAACCATCTTCAATCGTTCGACGTCCTTCGTTGCGGCCCAACACCGCCGTCTACGACCCTGGTTTGAAGCTGCGACAATTGACGCTTTATCTCCAGATGGGTCCTGTGTGTTCTTAGGCGCTCAGCCAATCCCGCTCGCTTTTGTCCTCGCCGGCGTCAACGTCACTTGTCACCAGTGATCACCCGTACCTCGTTCCCCGTCCCTCGGACCGTCCAACGTCATAAAAACAAACAGACCGATCGCAGCGACCCGCCTCAGATCGCGAGCTGCTTCGTGGAGAATTTCGGCCGACTATGTGGAGCGAGGATTCGATCGCTGTATAATCGAACTTCCGAATCGGACGGAAGAGGGCGCCTCTGTCGAAGCGATTGCGCTGACGACCAGCCCACCCCAGCCGCAAGATGGCCTTCGAAATGCGACGACCACTCTCCCTCCTCCTCTCCTGCCTGGCGATCCTCGCGCTCCCCTTTGCGAGCGCCGAAAATGTGCTCCGATCGACCTCCCTGAGGGCCTGCCAGGCAAATTCCGAGTTCACGGCGAGTCTTTTCGACGTTGTCTTCACCCCGAATAATAATACGGTTTCGATCAACATGGCTGCCACTACAACCATTCAGGGGTTGGTGGTGTTCGATATCTCAATTCGTGCCTACGGGTATCAGTTCATTCGTACCACCATCGACCCGTGCGAGATCAACCTGCCCGGGTTGTGCCCCATGGCCCCCGGCAATCACAACCAGCCGCCGTTCAACTTGAAGTTAGAGCCCTCTGCTGTTCGCCAGATCCCCGGCATTGCCTACACATTCCCGGATTTGGATGCTACCGTCAAGGTTCTCTTCAACATGACAGATGGTTCCAAGACCGGACAAACAGTCGCATGCGTGCAGGCCAATATCTCAAACGGAATGACAGGTTCGTTCGGGCATTAGCGCCCTGTAATCCCACGCTGGGTTGCTAACACTGCGATAGTTGACTTGATAGGCGTAAAATGGGCCACTGCAGCGATCGCAGGTCTTGCCCTGATTGCGGCTGCCGTCGTTTCAGGTCTGGGCTACTCGAACGCAGCCTCACACGTCGCATCAATGGCGTTGTCGCTATTCGCCTACTTCCAAGCACAGGCAATGATCGGCTTGTGCGGAGTACCCCTTCCCCCAGTTGTGCGTGCGTGGACCCAGGACTTCCAATGGAGCATGGGTATCATCAAAGTGGACTTCATTCAGGACATTGTCACCTGGTACCAGCGATCGACTGGTGGAACTGCATCCAACATATTCAACTCGCTCGCTACTGTGTCCGTACAGGTAGAAAAACGTGCAGCACCGCTAATCGTCCCCACACGCGAGCTCATCCACCGTTCGATCGCTGCTCTCCCTGCGCCGGCCCTGGAGCTTGCATCCGGCCTCGCAAAACGAGCGAATATCAAGACTTATTCTGGCAGCTACATCGTCTACGGTATCCAGAGAGTCGCCTTTCTCGCAGGGATCGAAACCACCAACGTATTCCTTACCGGTCTTACCTTCTTTTACATCTTTGTTGTGTTCACCGCCCTCGCCACGTTGCTGTTGAAAGGCTTCTGCGAGCTGGCCGCAAAACGCGGGTTTATCAAGGGGGAGGCATTTGAGGACTTCCGGAGAGGATGGAAGACTACCCTGAAGGGTATGTTACTTCGCAGGAATGAGCGAACTTGGGACGCTAACTGACGTTAAATAGGCCTCATGTTCCGTGTGCTTGTCATTGGGTTTCCGCAAATGACGATCCTTTGTCTATGGGAGTTGACGCAAAACGACAGCCCTGCCGCCATGGTACTCGCCGTTTTCTTCTTCTTCGGTATGATCTTAACTCTCGGGTGGGCCTCCTTCAAAATTATCAGCATAGCTCGACGATCTATCGCCTTGCACCAGAATCCCGCATACATCCTGTTTTCTAACCCGCAAACTCTCAACAAATGGGGGTTCTTATACGTCCAGTACCGTGCCTCGGCGTATTACTTCCTGGTCCCCATTCTGTTCTACCTCCTTCTCAAAGGCATGTTCATCGCCCTTGCGCAGGCTTCGGGGGTCGTCCAGGCGGTTGCTTTGATCGTCCTCGAGGCCGCGGCCCTCATCACTGCCAGTGTCATGAGGCCATGGATGGACAAGAGCACCAACTCTTTCAATATCGCCATCTGCTCGATGAACTTCGTTAACGCCATCTTCCTGTTTATTTTCACGGACGTTCTCAGCTTGCCGCCCCTGGTCATTGGTGTAGTGGGAGTGGTTTTGTGGATCGCAAATGCTGCTTTCTCGCTCATCTTGCTCCTCATGCTCATAATCACCACCGGTATCGTTCTATTCCACAACAATCCGGATACTCGATACCAGTTCATGAATGACGACCGTGCATCTTTCATGAAGTCGCAAACGCATCTGCAGACTTCCGACCAGCTCGACGCACTTGCCGCCACAGCCCGCAACAGCGGCAGAGGGTTCAAACCGACACTCGATCTCGACGACGATGTGTCCCCCGTGTCGAGCGCCGCAAACATGCCGCGTCCTTCGTCGCATCACTCGGCGAGGAACTCCATGCGACACTCCATGCGTCACTCCAATGCCGATCCATCTTACCCCGTCTATCAAAATGGCCAGGGGCAGGATTCGGGGCTTCTAAAGAACCGGGCGAGCAGTCACTTTAGGGAGCCAAGCCCACTTTCTGGCTCCACTTCGAACCTATCTGGCCACCAATCTCACCATTCCCAGCACAATGTCAACGCCGCTGTGGGGTACAGGAATCCTAACGGGCCTGCGCCTGCCACTGGTGCAGGGTGAGTTAACCTGTAATGAGGCTGCATGCCAAGCAAAATTATGCTAACCTTCGGCAGCCCCTGGCAACGCGGAGCTGGTTATGACTAGAGGCGCTCTTGGTCCGCTCAACACTACGATACCCGGTTTCGGTCTCGGCTGTGGCGCTCGTTTACAACGAGCCGTTACGGCAAGGCATTAGCATGCGGTTAATGGTTGTAAATATTGGTATACCCCTATCTATTCTTGAGATCGTATTTCTTTTCCAGCTATTTGGTCCATTTTATTTCTCTCTTGTCTGGGGTCGGTTTTGGTCATGGATACGTACAACACGGAGTTTTGTACATAGAATTGGCATCTTTGGGAAGGATGAGATCCAATATCGTGATGAATGTTATGGTCTACGGAAGAGCTCGAAGGGCTGGACAGCAAGGCGGATTATAAAAAGCGGAGGTGGCTAGGTTGTCTAGTTTTAGCCGGAGGAGGTATCGTTGGCTTTAGTGATAATACATTGCGGTGTTGATACAGCCTGATGGTGTTCTTTGGCGTTGCCGGCATGGTTTGACGCTCCGACTCGACGTGAATGTATCTGTTTGAGGCGAGGTCTTCTGCAAGTTGCCGCTAAAGCATCATGTTGTATGGCGGTGCTTTGCTTCCACCACCGCCTAGTAGGTCAACCAGTTCAAGTTTCTAGGTGCTGCTAAAGTAGTGAGCCCAAAGACGAAGCATAGACATTATCATCGATTCATTTCCTGCCTGGCTGGCAGAGTTTGGAAGTGGGCAGTTTGCTTTCTTGGCGATATAAAATAATACCTCTCCAGTCCCGATCGCTTTTCGTCCCACTTGCGATCCTTCAACTGTTCAAATCACGGCTCTGGACTCGGCAACCCCAGCCACTTTCACCGGCACCTAGCACGTCAGGCCCTTGGCCCAATCACTTTCATCAACAATGATATCGCCAAAAGTAACCAGCAAAACGAGTATTACCGCAACATCTTACGTGCCTGCGTTGCTGGTGTCTAGAAATGGAGCATGTTAAGTCAACCGCAGAGTGACGCCATGGGAGCTTGGCCCGATGCTGGGGTGTACTTGGTCAATTCTGCACGCTATGTCATGCCTAGTGCTCCCCCCCTCCCAATCTGCATGAATGCCCAGATGCTCATCCCCATGATACCTCGACACCTAGATGGCTCTACTGATCCTCTGAATGCCGAGCGAGGCCGAAAGGATAGCAAAGGTCGTCGCTAAAGCGCTTGCTGTCGTGAGGGTAGTGGAAGACCCAAGTCTCCCAAGCTCGACGAAGAAGTCTACTTTTTGTTCCGTCCAGCACGGTGGTACAGGCGCAGTGCGTAGCGGGGTATGATCGGCTTAGTTGCGTTGATTTTTCTCTGGAATTCTGTTAGTCTGAGATAATAATAAATAGAAGGAGAAGAAATATACCATAAGTGGCGCTTTCGGGGCTTGCTGGCCGGTCAGTCGCTAAATGGCCAGGCTGAGGACGCCGCCAAGGACAACACTCTTCGCGATTCTCTCGGCGGGGGTGGTGGTCGCCTGCATCGTTTGTAGTATCTCCACCGCCGCCGCCGTCGCGGAATTCGAGAGGGCCTCATTAGATTGACTGTTGGTTGTAATTTTGACACTGTGGCGGCTGGTGTCGACCACGCCGTCGAAAATATCAGCCGGCTCCGGTGCCGGGGGCGGAGAATCTATTGTAAGATAATCTTACAATTGGTGGTCGGGTGCAACATATTGGTGGCAGCAATCTCGTCTTGCTCAGTGGTGACGATCAGGTTGTCGTTGTGGGGAACGGAGAGAAGATTGGTGAGGAGAGACGCCATTTTGATTTAGGGTTTTGGAGACTGCAAATTTTTGTGTGGAGAGTTATTACGAGAAATGGCGAGTCTCGCGATCTGATGTGTGGCGTTGTGGTTGTTGCTAGGAAAGGCAGGTCTCGCAATCTGGTATGTGGGTGTTGTGGTTATTGCTGGGAGAAAAGGTGCACAAAACAACGGCACGCAGATGAACACAACCGCACGGTCCACTTTCATTGTCTATGCACAGGCTTTACTCAGATTCTCCAGAGGTAAGTCAACTCTTGTTCCTCTTCACACAGTAAGCTTGAGCACTGGGTCCCCGAAAGTTGCGAGTCTCGGCGCTTGTGATCATGAGTCACTCTTGCCTCCAGTGCCTCGAGGCAACTATCGAACACCAAGCCCGAGGGCTAAGTGACGAAGAACAATACCATCTCATAGCGCAGCTCTACCACTTATTCTTCATCATGACCCGCACTGGGCACAAGCCCTCCCCGACGACCAGATCGCCACGTGGCGGCACGGTTGGCGGACGCCGCCGTGCACACTGTCTCGTCAGTGGCGGCATCGACGAAGGTCACCCCAGCGCTCAGGTCAGATTACCCGCGGCCATCCTCCTGCCCGGTGACTGCTGCCAATAGCGGGGCGACGTCGACCCCGAACTTTCGTCAATGGGTGCTGAGCTGCCAGCAGCAAGATTGTGGTTGGAGGTATTGGGGAAGGACTTGACACGTTCCGCATTTTATCTAATTCTATCGGCGACAGCACCAGAGTTCTCACGTACTTGAGATTTCCCCAACTCCCCAACCGTTCCTCATCTCTCCACCACAATTTATCGCCCTCTCGCTTCACGAGGCAGCATAAAAGTACTTATGCTCTTCATCCGCGTAAAGACCAGCTATCTTATTTGAAGTTCGCATTCGTAAATATGTTTCTTCTTCATTGCTTCTGGACCCAGACCTCCCTTTTCGTATCCATTCCAGCTCACGACTTCCTCGCCCACTGGGTTTTATTCTGCCCAAAGATCTCGCCTTCTCACTGGCTGGTCTTTGGAGCACCTGTTCTGCGGCCTGCCAGGTCCCCTCGCTTTCGACCTTTTCACCTGACATCCTTTTCCTTTGACTCCACCTTTCATCGCTCGCGCTTCCTTCTTTTGAAATTTTCTTTCCTCTACCTCACCTGGAATCTCTCGCCTCGGAAATCCAGGCTCTTCCCTTTCTACCCGTCACTTCACACTTCTCGTGCCCTCTCCGCTCCCCTCCTTCCACCCGGCAAGGCCTGCTTTCACTGCCAAATTTTAACCTTTATTTTCTATCTTCGTCATCTTTCCGCCGATCTGGGCTACCTCTCGCCTCCGGGCTGGCTGATCAACCCTGGTTTCATTTCCAATCGCTGCTTTCTTTTTCTCCTCCAGGTTTCCCATATCACACAACACATACAACGCATTTTCTAGCCCTTCCCAAGACATTCACCTCGATCCTCTTCCCACTTCCTAAGACCGCGCCGCTTCTCTTCGTCGTCCAAGCCTTTTGCGTTGTCGGAATGGCAACAGTAACGGGCACTGGCTCTTCCCCCGGAGTTGCGCGGGGGCTGTCTGGCTTCGGCTAAGCACCCCCGCGCAACCAACCGGCCTTGAGTATGCGTCGAACCGCTCACGTGGAGCCCTACGTCACTGGGCTGCGTAGCCCAGAAGTGATTGCCGGGTGAAGTTTGTAAGTCCCGGCTAGCTCGTCTGATTTGACAAGGAGCCGAGCAGCTTGCAGAGCAGATGCTGATAATCAATAGTTCTCAACCTCCAATGACCCAAGTACGTCACAAAAGTGCTTCGTGAGCCCAGACGGACTGGGTAAGGTGAGTGATCAGTCCAGCTCCGAGTGCCCGCTGATGGCACCTTTTGCAATGTACGGGACTGACGAAGGCAGGGATTTTCCGCAAAAGCAAGAAACCAACAACCAACCAATAGAAATTGAACAACCTGATTCCCTGCTGGGTCTCCATGGTTTTGTCACACATTTCATCGCATCCTGCTCTGAGCGAAAGAAAATCTATTTCGGATTGATCATCGAAGTCTGTCAAAATCTCGACAATGCTTTGTAGGCCGATGACGCGCGAGGCAAGGATTGCAAACAACAGGTCGGCAAGCCATTGACGAGATCCCTTCCGGTATTTCTAGATCCATCTCAGCGCTTTTATTTGAGGAACCGAGCCTCGTTTGTATCTACCGGTCAGGGTGAACTGACGTGGCTGTACAACTCCGCATCTTCAAGAGTCAACACTTTGTTCGCAGACATCTTGTTTCTAGGATCACCGCTGGGTCAGACAGGCTTGGTTTTCTCTCGGGATTTGATATCTTGAAACAATGTCTCCGCCCCCTCTTGAGTATTCTACGCATTCAACAGTTGACACTGAAGCATATCCTCTGGTATGTTTGGCTTGTCTTCTCCCGCGCCCTGACTTGAATGATACTAACAGTGTCAAGTTCGGACCACAACCAAGTTTCGAAGGGCGGTGATGGCAATTTCGGCACGCCGCATACCGAACAATGCATGAGATCTTGAATCGACTTCGACAACAGAAACCTCAGCGTTTCAAGTGGCAGCTCTTGGTCCTTGGCTCCCTTGAGCAGGATTCCCACCAAATATACAGAACAGACAAGTTGTCAGTTCTGTACGACTCGGTCCCCAACGGATAGGCAAACGAGCTACATCTACCCGCTTAATGAGCACCAACATCCACGAAGCTCTTCAATTGACTTGTTGTCTGAGTCTCCAGTATTGGGATAGTCACAACGCATGCAACATCGCACACAGATCTCCCTCTCACGGAACGACCCTCCCAAGGAGCCCCAAACGCCCCTCTCCAGCAATTCCCCTGGAACCCCCTCAAGGATGCTGCTCGCATTCTCTTGACTAGTAAAATTCGCAACCCTCGCCTCAGCAACACCAGGAGCTTGATACCCACCTATTGATGTGACTGGGTCGATCATAGAACGGAACCTTGACTTTCTCCTCCCACTGGTAACGCCATCCATGTCTTCACATCCCTCGACCATCGACTCACTGCAGCATTGCCAACATCCCAGCACATGAAATCTTCGATGAATGGGGTCTTAAAATGAAGCCACGGCTTCTGATATCCAACTTCCTGGGCGCTTTTAAGCGTGGAGATCAAGAGGACTGGTTCGGAGGTTCTCTATGACGTCTTGCGACAACTTCAACGTTTCTGCCCATGCGGGTATGTATCTCAACGAGCGTTCAAGGGAACTCGTGGTCTGGGAGGCAAGTAGAACACTGAGAATCGACCTTAGGTGTCTGATTGGGGGCTGCTGCTTTGGTGGGATACGGGAACTGGCCTCGGTGGATGAGGGCACAACTGGGCTACATAGACCGAAAAGCGGCGACACTGGTATGGAGACATGGGATTTTCATCGATATTCATTGTAATGTTAATATGGCACTTGTGGAAATGGCTCTGACAGGTAGTATCTTCCCGAAGATGCTCATTCTGGTACCGGGGATAGATCAAGTCAAGAGATCATGGATTTATTGCCTGACAACAGTTCTCCCTCATCGTCTTCTTGCGTGCTAACACTCGGATTTCGTTTACTACCGTGATGGCCACTGCTCTGTGTGGTATTGATATCGTTAGATCCCTAGCCGAACACGTCGAAGTTAATCCGCTCTGGAAATGGATCATCATGCAAAACATTGAGCAGCCGGAGTTCAACCTCCGCAGGTGGCACACCACCCGGTCGGAACAGGCAGACGAGTGAAGGGCAGGCAGCCTCTTCCCGTTCCCGCTGTTGAATTACCGATGATTTGCATGACATGATAAGCTTTTCTGCATGCACCATGCCAGCCCAGCCCCGATGGTCCACTGCCGTCAGACGCCTCTTCGAGTCCCGGTTATGTGCTGCTTCGTCATCCAGCCCGCGTCTCTCATCTCTTGCATACCATCGGCATTCCGCAATTGGGTGTCTGTGAGCCACGGGTGCGGGGACAGAGGCAAACTCCCCCCAAAGTGGCAGAGTGCGTCTGCAATGGCGGCGTCTAGAACGGGCTGGCGTAGCTCAGCCCCGATCACACTGCTTCCCAAAGGAGAAGTCAATGGGACGCTCGGCGCGGCTCCCCGCTCGGAGGCTCTGCCCCTATTCCGCTTTCGATCGCTGTGCAGGTGTGCATAGTTGTCCCGTCACGGCTGACTACGGGCATAGAGGCTTGCTGAAGTTGGTGTAGAAGCAGCAGCAGCAGCAGCGGAGGTCTTTCACCTCGGAGAGTCTGCTCCTTGTCAGCTCTAGATCACTGTGTACATGTTGGTATGCATCATGGTACTATCTCAGCTGGTTACGAGCATAGAGGCTTGCTGTGCAGAAGTATCAGCTCCGGCGGGAGCACGGCTATCCGAGAGCTTCTCCGCCAATCCTCTCATGGAGTCGCTGAAGCTGGCTTGTCCGGGCATCGAACACCGCAGGGTGCATGAAGCCCGACGTGATGTGAGCACTCGATAGTGCCAAGCACAGCACCTTCTGGCGGGATTCGAGGAGATAGATTGGCAGATCATTGGCTCGATCTCGTCGTTGTATGGCAGGAAGGCTGTGATGAGGCAGTTGCCGGCTGTGACGAGGTGTGTTTCTCAGCCAGTCACGGAAGCATGATGTGAAGAGAGTGAGGGATATTGGCTTCATTGGGGATAGAACGCTGCAGAGCCCGCAGAGCGGACTTTCAGTCTCATACATGATCGGCGACGGTGGCGAGCTGGAGAGGTCCTCTAGGAATATCGAGACATTGAGCTTCCAAGGACTCGCCGAGATTGGACAGGATACGGGATATATCGACCTTCCCTTCCATTATGATCCTGGGCTGTTGGTCGAGAATTTAGAGACACAAAGTGTATAAAAAGAGGGAAGCAACCCCATCAACAACACTTCAGGTCCAGACAGAAACAAGTACACTCCCCCTCCGTCTACAACCAATCTTCTGACACATTTCTCTCCTCACAACACTCGAAACATTCCACCTCCCGCTCACCATCAAGCCAAAGAACCATCATGCCTTCAGCCGATGAAGTCCTGTCCGCCTCCGGCGTCATTGGCGCTACCTGGAAGGTAGGCGCCCAGACGCCTCAGCTGGGTTCCCCGGGCTCCTCTGAGTTCCTGCTCTCCCTGCTCCCTCTCCTGATTGGCAACTATGCCACCGGCGAGGATGTATTCCTGCCTGACAATCGTATCCCGGTCGACCCGAGCGACTATGCCAATGGCGGCAAGTATCGCGGTAGGTTGCTGAGAGTCCCAAATAATCAATCCCATTGGCATGAATGGTGTTGACGAGTGATAATAGCGATTGTCAAGCTTATCATCCGCTATGAAGGCATGGGGCCCGATGACAAGCGTTACGCGTGAGTGTTTCACACGGCCGTACCGTACCTACCTATTACGTTGGAGGCGGACAGCACTTCATCGGCTGTGATGGCATCAATTAACCCCTTTGTCGGCTCGTAGTATCGGCACCGGATATCTCATCTCCCCCGACACCCTCATCACGGCTGGCCACTGCGTGTTCGACATCAGCGCTGATACCAAGAAGGGTCTCGGTCGCGTGAGCGAGATGAAGGCCTACATCGGATACCACGGGAGAGAATTTGTGGGCCAGGACAAGAGCGTGCAGGAGCGACTCGCCGTCCAGGCTGGGTCCACGCTGCGCTGGGTGAAGGGCGCTGAGCGTCAAGGCGATGTTGGCTTCGTGAAGCTCGATAGACCATTCGAAGGCAACCTCCGCCCTTTCAAGTTCAAGGACACCCCCACCAGGCGCACTAACGTCATGCTCGACATCGCGGGCTACCCCGGCGACAAGATTGTTGCGGACGAGCCCGGCGCGCGTATGTACGAGCTCATGCAGTCGACCAGCTTCGACCTCGACAAGAGCGACTTCAACATGATCTCCTACAAGATCTCCACTTTCAAGGGACAGTCCGGTGCTCCTGTAATCCAGCGAGACGACGAGGGTGCTTTTGTCATCGGAACGCATTGCTATGGCGGCTCGTTCAACTCGGCCAGTGTCATCGGGGGCAAGTACGGCGTCAACTACAACGCCTTCCTTGAGGCTTTGACTGCCCCGAGCCCTACCATCCCGTCCATCACCTCTCTGCCAATCTCCACTCTCCTCAACAAGCAAGAGTCCGAGATGCTCTCCGACTCCCGCAACACAGAAGACTTCTTCAGCGTCCTCAAAGACATCGGCCGCGTTGTCGCACCCATTGCCCAAACCGCTCTCGCCGTTGGCTCCCCCCTGCTCGGGCCGCTGGGCGCTCCTATCTCGTGCATCGGCGGCATAGCCCTCAGCGCCTTGAACAAGGCGGTCTCCGAATCCGGCCTCATCGGCGACGCGCCGCCCAGCAACGCCGACGAGGTACACACCATGAAGACCGCCGTGTCCACCAAGCCCATCTCACTGGAGCGCGGCACGGCCCAGCGCGCTATCCTCGCCGAGTCAGCGCTTCAAACCGTTCTGCGCATGGAGCGAAGCCCCGCCAGCGAGAAGCTCCTCGGCTCGATCCGCAAGAAGTACACCGAGTGCGGCTTCAACGCCTCCCAGGCCGACAAGCTCGGCAGACAAATGGTTCCGCTTCTGTCGCAGGCCGGTCTTCGCTTTGCCATGAATGAGGGCCTTGTGAGGAAGGACACTTCCTGGCACCCGGCGGCCTCCTCGCTCCGCAAGGACGGGGAAGCGGATGTCATGACGGGCGACGAGGGCGTGGACGGCCTGATCAACTCGATTAACACGGTGCCGGTGAAGAAACTCAACAGCCCTGAAACCGAGTCTCTTCTCCAGGACATCACCGGATTCTTGTCGAGTGCATTGACGGTCGCGAAGCCTGTTCTTCTCACCAGCGCCAGGGCTGGGCTGAAGAAGATTGATGAGATCTTGGCGAAGAAGGGCGGCGATACCGAGGCGGGCCTGGTTGATGATACTAGTACCCCGGGTGTTGTCTCGGACGAGAAGGCGGCGGCGTGGTTGGCGCATCGCGCGGTTGTGGCCGAGTGCGCCCTCCAGGCGGTGGTCGAGGCGGATAAGAAGGCGCTACAGGAGAGCGTGATCTTAGGGGGTGTTGACGGTGCGCAGCAGGAGAGCTTTCTCGGTGGCCTGATGAAGGTGGTGCAGGTCATTGCGCCGGCTGTCATGAAGGTGGCGCCTGCGGTGCTGAAGACGGCGGTGCCGACGCTGCTGAATGCTGTTGCGGGCGGCGAGTCGGCTGTTGTGTCGCCAAAGCACGAGAGGCCGTTGGAGAATGGTGATAGCAAGGTGAGGAAGTTCCTTCAGGTCATAGGCAATGAGGGTCCGGATGATCGGATGTTCCTGATGCCGTAGGGCCAGACATTGGGATGGGAGAGGGGACCGAGGGGGAGGTTCGTCCAGGTCATTGAGCGGGCCCCGTAGTTGAGTTGCCTCTTGCCTTGAGTCCGAGCGCTAACAGTTGCGGGCACAGGTGAACTAGTGAGGTTGGAAGTTGGGTTCTGGGACTGGGAGAACATGAAGGAAATTGGTGAAGCAGTACCGACCAGAGATACGATTCTGGTGTCTTCTTTGTCTTCTGTCATCGCATTGCTTGTCTGCGGTTTATTTTCTGGGTGTACCTGTTTTAGTGTTCGTGTCCGAGCCAAGGATGCACCTCGGCTGAATCATGTTTCCTGTCGCTACTCACTGAATAGTTCTGAATAAAAACCCCACGCTCGTTAACATTTTGTGCCTCCACGAACGTCCTTGGCACTTAGGCGTGCAATGAATGGGGCCATTTTGGTCTAGTGCTTTGACATGGCGGTCTTGGTTTGTGTGCAGAGAGACGGAATGGGTGACAGTGGTGAGAAAGTTTGAGAGCGGGTTTTGCACCACAGAGACAGGTCAAGCAATCTGGAAAGAGCAAGCACGGAGAACTGATCACATGTCAAAAATGCCCCAACAAGTGGAACCCTCCGCGCCATTCTTTGTACAATCCCCACGCGAGCTTCCCCAAGTCCGGCCGGCCCTTACAAACCACGTACAGCGCCTTCCCTGACCATATCCTGAGCGGCACCCGAATAAGGTGGCGAGAGGTGATGTGTGTGAGGGTAACTTGAATTTTACGGCAAACCAATGAATGCGTCCGACTCCAACACTCAAGCCTTGAATGCGAGACCGGCGGCTAGTGCCGACCTCCGTGGCGTCAACGAGGCTGCACCCAGCAGCGGGAAGGGGAAAGAGACAGGAGGGAGCGCCTGCCTTGAGCCCTGGCACGGGTTTCAAACACGAGAACATGATCCCCGGGCGAGATTCAGAAGTAAGCACCTTCTACTCCTTGAGGTAGCACGCCACATTGTTCTATTTGCTGATGATGACAGCTCTCGCGGCTCGTGGACTTCAAAGTACCCGAAGAGAGAGAACTCTGTTGATGATGGAACGTGCTTCTTTTGAGCGATTCGTCCACGAGATCACGGCCAACAAAGTCAAGGCGGGCGGCGATTTGACGTATGAGTCGGGAGCGATCGCGGCGCTCCAGCAGATTGGGGAGACATTCCTTGCCGACTACTTCAGAGGTATGTTGGCCCTCTAGTGTTTGCAGAAAGTTTCCTTCGACTGACACTCCTGTATAGCTGCAGGCCTTGCTTGCGCCGGGAGGACCTTGCAGGTGGCAGACATGAAGCTGATCGAGACTCTTTGCCTCACGATGTTTCGTTGATTGCGGGTTCTTTTGTCCACATTTTCTTTGCGCCGATACGGCGAAAAAGTGACGCGGGATGTGGAAGCCTCGGGGTTTCAACGCTGAGCTTAGAGAGGACTCGAAGGTGAAAGGCGAGGCGGCAGTGGGGACGATTGGCGTGGGGATGCTGATTGCCGAGCAAAAGGGTCATGTGTGCTTTCTCATAATGGGCAAGGATTGCCATTTGGCTCATGGTGTGTTTTGACCCCAAGTCCGCCTTTGTGCAATCCTCTCATACAATTCATAGGCATTGAGTTAAGCGATGAGTTAAGTACAATCTGGGGTGCCTGCAGGTTTTCTCCTTTCTGCAAACATGGAATTTCACAGCTTTTAAAGGACATCAATTTTTAATCTCTTATTCTTCTAGGAACTTTTCGCCACTCTCCTCGAATAGAGCTACATCTAGACTAAACAACACGAGAAATAACGCAGCTTCATTCAAGTCACGTAACCCCAATAACCCTGATCTTCACGATCTATAACAGCAGAACATACCTACCCAGGGCAAGGATAGAAGACCGGATATGGAATTCTAAGCTTAAACAGATCAGTCACCACACCTAACTTAGCTATGGACAAACCCTCCGTCAGCCCACGAGGTATGTTTTTGAGCAATCGAGGTCCTTCGCAATGCAAATAAAGCCTATTGCAACACCGAGCATGCTTCTCACAATGCAAGTAGCACACAAAAGTATGCACAGGAGACCTTATTGGCACAGTACAGGGTCTTTGGAACATAACAAAAAGACATGTTAGCGAGGAAAGGAACGGTAGCTACTGTGTGAACAGACAGCCTGAAAGTGAAAATATAGGGGAGAAAAGAAGGTAAAGGGTTGAAGAACACAAATCCCGAATGTTTACAGCACCTCGTTCTACTTCCTCACAGCTCTGAGTACTCCAGCGTGTCCTCGGCCAAGAGCCTCTACATTTTCTTTCCACGTCCATCAGAGTCGGGATTGTACTGGAAAGATATTGATCCCCGAGAGGTAGTCGGCATCTGTTGTAACTCGATCGGATCTTTCGTCTCTAGAGGTATGTAGAGTAGCATGGAGGCGCAAGGAATGGCGCCGATAATATTGTGAATGGCTTCGACGAGCTCGCCTTTGGGTTTGTAGCGTTCGTTGTACTGGTACTGTCCGGAGATTTGATGCTTTTCTGTGGAGTGTGTTCCTTGACAGGCGTCAAAATAAGGACTTTTGTCTCGCCCATGGCGAGGTGGTTAAACAAGTTCTTGTCGATTCCAGGGCCCTCTGGAGCCTCGTAGTCCGATCCACCGTTGAGAAGTGAGTTTGTCGCCTGCTGGCCGCGCAGGAACATGAGCACGCGCTGGTTGAAAGCTGGGTCACCCCAATGTAAAAAGGTGGCATCCGAGGTGTGGTTCAGGCCATTCGATACACCTCCCACGGATGGGTTATCCAGACGCCGCGCCTGGACATCAGCGCGATGGCTGTGCATCCATGTATTTCCCTGGCCCGGAGGCCTTGTTGGGGTCTTGTCGGGCAAAGACGGCGGCCGGGTGATGTTGGTGGCCGTCGAAATCCGATTCATGCGCAAAAGCACACTGAGGGGGGAACTAAGGTCTTACCCCGGTCGTAGGACAGATGCCCAGCAGTAGAAATCAGGACGACCTGGAGGACAGCAAAGAGCCCGCAGAACATAGGAAAGGTAACCGTCTTGCGTTGCGTTTGGGACCTGTTCGAGCTCATTGCTGATCAGTGAGCTGCGCAAGAGGCTCAGGGGGAAGGTAAACATGCCTACCTACCTTGTACGGGCATGTCGAATACTGTCGCAGAGCGCGGTAGAGGGCAAACGCGGCTGGCCATGCTGGCAACGGAACCCCCTTGGCCGGGCATAAAGTGCAAGGATGTAAAATAAGGTTGTCCGTGTGCCGTTGAGAGAGCATCAATACGACCGCAGACCCTAGAACCAAGCGACATCTTTGCTTTTGACCCTGTTGAGCTGCTTGCCGCGTGGGATGTTGCCATCACTGTTCTTTTATCAATAGTGGTTGACTATAGAATGGTTATGTCGTATTGCGGCCGCTTCCCGCTTGCTGCAGGTACCTTGGGTGGGTGTTTTTTTCCGTAGTAAATTCGAAGTTCTTTCAAGTACCTTACCTAGGGTGGCTGTTTAGCTGTTTGGCCGTTCAGGTGTTCAGGGGTATTGGATGTTTAGGGGTTATGGCGGGTGTGTCAGCTAATACCCCACATGCTACGTTCACAAACGGAGATCCATAATGCGTCATCCTGGCCACCTTACATAATTTCTTTCGGGTGGTACGTATCAAGGCACTGTCAATTCCAAGCTCCTTAACCCCGCAGCAAATCGACTTTGTGTTCAACCCCATCCATTCAGCGGCCTCCGCAGTGCTCCTGGCCTACGATGAAGAACAAAATTTCTGTTTTTATTAGTCTTTGCATCAATACCTGATACCGTAGTCAAAGTCTCCCCAGCAAACCCATTGAATGGCAGCCAAGCTCGAGACGCTGCCCTGGCTCGTCCTGAGCGGCATTTGCGACTACCTTAACGACGATGACTCCTACCATCCCGCTCATGAAAGGCGCAAGGGCTTATGGGCCTTTCTCTAGCGAACAGACGATGCTGCGCGGTCTGACAGGTGCGCGTGGTAGTGGCCGAGCTTGCCGATGTGAAGCGCGCCCTGCAGCAGTGTGCCGAAATACTCGACCGTGACGGTGGCCGCTACCGCCACGTGCGGAGGTTCAAGATCACCCCGCCCTACCAATCTTGAAGTCGACGACCAGAACCAGCTGGACGCCCCGCGCATGCCTCGCGACATGCCATATTTCTACCTCCCACTAAGGGTGAGGGTGTGCATGCCACACCCACATGACGCAGCGCAGTTGGATACGAGTGCCAGCTCGGACGAGGCATGGCTAGCCCTCGCCCAGTTCATCCGTCAGTTACCAGGCCTAACAGATCTAGTCTAGGGCCTCCGCGTTATGCCCCGGACCGTCCTCTCGGCCGTCCACAACGCCCGATTTTGCCTCCTTCACATGCATCACTTCCACCTGAGATGTGCCGTACTCCCTCGTAACGGTCCTCCCCAGACCGTCAACATCGACCAGGACGATCGCGCGCTCGCGGCCTCACCGGCCCTATTCAGCGTTGTTGCTGGAATTCGTGACTACGAGTTGGATGGTCAGCTCAACTACACTGAGGAGGCCTTGTTGGCTATGGCTGCGGGTGCAGCACACCCAATCTTCAGCATCTCTAGGTGGTGGATACACTGTCCGGCGCTTCTGCCCACCTCATCGGCAACTCATAGCCCTTGGCAAGCCCCCGGCATCTTTTCACCATCTCCTGCCCACCAAACCTCTATTCGGGAGCCTGCGGAGCCTGTTTTTCTTCTTGGGCACTCCACACAACATCAAATCCTGGGCGGCACATGTCGACTTCTCCAAGCTTCGTCGTCTAGCCTCAGCGTAGGGCGCGGCATATGTTGCTATCCTCGCGGACATGGCTGCCCGCGGCGAGCTGGCGTCCCTCGAGGCCCTATGGTTGATCAACATGAGTTTCGACGGCCGCCATTCTCTGCGCCGGCTTCTGGGGGCCCTGAATGATTGCTCGCTTCAGTGCCTCCATCTGGAAGGCCATGTCGACGAGGCCATGTTAGACGTGATACTGGACCGTCATGGTAGATCGCTGCGCCATCTGTTGTTAATCCCGTACGCGGCTGCCCGCCCGGGCGAAATTGACGACGATGGTAATATGCACACTGTGTCTGTGGATTTGACAATGGCGCTGGCTTTACGGGTTGCCCAGAGGTGCCCCAATCTGGAGTGTCCATGGCTCTGCCGTAATTGTGTGGGTTTATGGTCCGAATAGGCCAAAGTCATAGGCGCAAATAAACATTTCTATTAGGACATAATGCGGCCTGTCTTAGCAGGGAGAACCCATCTTTCACATAGTCTTGGGGGATTTGCGTAGCCGAACATGGTTGCCATAGGGGGCAAAGCGCAATCGGGCATTGTCAGGTCCTTTTTTGCCTCCATGTCAGGGTCATAACCTGCCGCTCTTATTCTTTCCCTCTTTTGGAATAAAAAGCTGCTATGTCCGAGCTCCTATTTCAGAGCCTTTACCTACCACCTTCGTGCTGCGAAAAAGTCAGATAAAGAGAAATTGAGGGCAGTAGCTGAAGTCGCAACTTGCCCTTCGTCGGTAGCGATGCCGCTACAACCCACATTTTCAACGCCTTTCTCACCTCGCGACCAATGCCACCCTCAACCCCTTTTCAGCCCAGATCTCGCCATTTCGACTTACCACCCCCAAGACCTCGCCAAATCCAGCCGACCAATATCAACCCCACATCGTCATCCCCCCCAAGCCCGCACCTCACGCACCAGTGCATCCCGCCGGCTAAACAGGCCAAGCTGTCCTCATCCAAAAAAGGCAAGTTCCTAGGTATCTCCCAAAAAATCCGGGGTAAGCTGAGCCGCACCGGGTCCCATCCCGCCTCACCAACCAACCGACCAACGCCCCTAATAATACAAATCCCAATACTAGCCTACCTACCACCCTTCCCTCCCCACCAGGCCATCCCAAGCGGGGCCTCTCAATTCCCCCCCCCCC
>Ga0247760_1000841_pt1 | contig 31399 bp, 35 predicted proteins | sample UWRJL171409R4_FD_179936 | JGI IMG/M metagenome (GOLD analysis project Ga0247760, IMG submission 179936) | Plant litter microbial communities from Arlington Agricultural Research Station in Wisconsin, United States - UWRJ-L171-409R-4 | ecosystem: Environmental > Terrestrial > Plant litter >... | reverse complement strand
CGCAAAGGCATAAAAAACCAGATGAAAGTATGTGAAGATAATAATAAGATATTCCTTCTTCATGTTCTGCAATGGGCCCTTAAGATTATAGCTAATAGTATATATGGTTCCATAGGGGATAGAAACTCCCATATCTATAGCCCTGCTTGTTCTGCTGCTGTTACTACAGGTGGTAGATGGTGTCTAGCTGTTGCAGATAGCATTATGAGAGCTTGCCATTACAAAGTCGTGTATGGTGATACTGATTCATGTCAGGTATCTATGACAAAGAAAGCAAAATGGCCTATACAAGATGTGACTAGGATACTGTCTATGATATTTGAATATACACCATTTCCGGGGATGAATATGGAGGTAGAGGGTAGGTACTCAAAGATAGCTTATCTCGGCAAGAAGACCTATTTTGGCAGACTCTCCAATGGAAGTATAGTATCTAAAGGTATGTCCAAATCGAGGAAGGATAGGATTGGTATATGCCGTATACTGTCATCCATCATGGTACCACTACTACTAGACCCACATATGGATAACATAACTATACTAACTATTACCGGAGATATGGTAACATATGTAGCTGACATGGCCACTAATATGGGGCTTAATATATCAGAGGTATCAAAGATTATTAAGAAGGGTGGATCCAATTATTATGACTTCCGATCTATTAGTGGAGATAGAGTTAGTATGGAATGTGAAACTGTACATGATAAAGACTATGTGGAGTACTCACCCAAAGAGGTCATAAAGCTCACTATGCGAGAAGTGAAACTATTGCTTTCTATAACTGGTACTGGAAGCATCTCATCGGCGATACGCATGTCCTCTATTCTATGATTTTAAAAACAGAGTATAATCGACAATATGATATATATTTATGAGATACCATGCTTAGCCCTATGATGTCGTTTAACATTATCTGGTCTGCCTTTATATGGGCATCCTTCTTCGGGACATTGAAGTAATGACTTAGATATCATCTCAGGAGAGGAATGATATTTCAGATCATGTCGGCTACGTTCTTTCACTTCAGCAAATCCCAATGGAGTACCATCCTTATTTGTGCATCCAAGCTCGCATTTAACTGGTCGCGTGTGATTTCTCTGATGCTTCTTAAGATCGCATGGTCTCTTAAAGATACTACCACACACCTTACCATGCAAATCCTTCATGTAGCAAGCGTGATATTTGGCGCTAGTATTGGGATCCATAGTAAAATAACATATTTAGAAGTGGAGTAGTTCAACAACGTTGATTATACTATTCATTTTAAGCTAGGTTGCTCCACGAGTGCTAATCCCTTACATACCGGAGTCTATGAAATTCATCAACCTTACCCTGGGCATGTATATCACACATGCTATGATAGCAGTCATGATAGTCTTTGATCTTTCCTAGCATACACTGTATGTTACTATGAGGTACAATACTTAGCTCTATGCAAGTACGATCATCATCTTCGTATGCCGGTGATACGTACCTCCATTTAGATCCACCAGGAAGCTGAGCTGGAAAGAGAGCTGAAGGAAATTGCTTGTTATTCTCAGGTTCACTATACTTTCTGCTTCCTTCTGTCCTGTTCTTTCTTGTAGGCATTAGGCCATAAAGTAGCTTCTCTGCTATATGACTAGCACATCCGCTATCAATACAGTCGAACCATGCCATTTTGACATGATCACCGTGTCGTGGATCCAACTGTGGTGCATCATCTGGCTCTCTCTTATATTCGCTCTGGTTGTTATAGATCAGATTTATCCATGTATTTTTATGTACTTCGGTATCTTCTACTATATGTATCAATGTAGTATTGGTCAGTATTACCCAGACAGGATTATACTGGTCATCAGTAGATGAGGCACCGATCTGAGTAGGGACATCCATCATGCCCATAATGTATAGGTATGTAATGCAACTACGTTGCTATGTATGGTTATATAAAGCACAGGATCCGTAGTGAGCATGGTACTCAAGACATATAAGAATAGAAACGGAACATTTATGATATCTTTTCTAGGATATGAACAACTATGTTGTCTGCAAATACACAAAGCTAATGCATGCAATGAATTCACTTAGACCAACCCGTGTAGTATACGATGGGTCGGATCCGTCTGATGATTGGATCATTACTGAATTAGGTCATTCATCAGTAGATATAGACAGATCCAAACTGAAACGAGTAGAAACATTGGACGAATATGTGTCAGGGTGCAAGGATCATGACGAAGGATGTATGGGCGAGATGTGTGTGACACCATCTGGGGTTATCCTACCACCACAGTCCCTTGCTATATATACACCATCAATAAGAAACGATATATACCAAGCCGCAAGGGTAGCATTTCAGGGATCTACAGACTATTATCGCACACAATCAATAGGTATATTATCAAAGTCACTAAAGGGCAAAGAGGGTCGTATGCGAAAAGGTATTCTCAACTGCCATATAGACGGAAGCTTGAGAATGGTTATATCTCCAGATAATTCTGAAGTTTCATCTATATTTGCATCTCTAAATAGTCCTGGTACAGAAATAGTAGAAGGTATTGGATGCACGATATATCTCCCATGGTACTTGAAGGATAATTGGTCCACAGTCCGCCTTGATGAAACTACAAATAGGTATGTTGTTGGTTATGTTAGAGAAGGAGATCGAGCTATATTAGTACGCGAGCCCATACTAACTGGAGAATCCATTCTATGCGTACGTATAGCATTCTGGAACAGAACTAATATAGGAATATCTCCAAAGTTGGTCAAACCTATTGGTGGTGATTATGATGGAGACGAAGTTCAAATATATCCAGTGTATTCAGAGGAGGCAGTAAAGGAATGCGATGACTGGATAACCATACAAGATAGACAATTCAATGAAGCTGATACTATATTCTCTACTTCAGGCCTGCTACCCGTGGATAACACAGCACTCTCTTATATGAATCATACAACAATCTCTCTTCGTGATATAAAGGAAGGGCCCTCTACACTACTGCTTGCAGAGCAGACTCGGACTCGTATGACCAACATAAAAGATATGCAGATACGAATGGATACGCGATGGTGTATAGAGAATTTTATAGATGAATCCATACGAGGGTTAGATGATATTAACAACCAGCAGTTATCGCAGCCTATTGTTGGTGATATGTCAAGAATAGCGCGTATAGCTGCCTCGTGTGTATATCAAAGCGATGATGGTAGTATCTATGTTATGACTCATGATGGCCCAGAGTTTATATGCAATGCAGAACTAGATACTGAGGCTGGGTTGTCAGGGGTACGCAGTGAGTCCAGGATATGTGCTAGGTCACAACAGATCAGACTGGACTCACATAAGGCTTCCGAAGGTAAGCTTCCAACCCATGATATAGTATCGGATATGGTAGTAGATTCAGATGAAAATTCAAATACGCTTATAATTTTAAGATCCACATTAGGCGAAGATTACATACGAAAGAATGCATCTACAAAATGGGTCCACCGAGATGGGGATTTATTGTACTGCTTGTGTGATCCCAAGAAATCTGGTAGTATATCCCGACATGAAATCGTAAATTCATTTAATCCTATAATCTTAGCCAGCATAGCACCGGAACGGAGAATGGCTGTATGCAAGGCTGCTATTGAATATGTAGCAAAATACGTAGGCGTGCCCATATCTGCTCCAGAAACCAATATACTAGCATCTCTATATACTTATAAACCAGGGGCTACATATAGACGCTGGACCCCGACAGGATCGATAGATATATGCCTTCCCATTACCACCCGAGAGGGCATGCGAGCCAGGAGGCTATGCTGGATAGATGTAGTTATGGCGAACCATTATAAATGTCTCCAAGAGATGCTAGAAGATGGCAATATTCCACGTGTCCCTATCAGAACTGTAAGTTCAGCGTTAGTATCCGGTAATTTTAGGGATCTGTTTTAAACTGTCTCCACTATGAGCTTCATACTGTCTGTGATATCAACATCTGTGGAGTCTATAACACGCAGACATGATTCCTTAACGAACTTCCTAACCTCGGTATTCTCCAGATTGTTGTCAATATGACCGGGTAGCAAAGGTATCTTAAAATACTTTTTATTTGTATCGAGCTTACCTTGCTCCGTTCCACATCCCGCAGCTCGATACTCTACGTTAATAAGATTTCTATCTATACTAGATCGTATCCATCTACGTACTCTTTCTATAGAACCGATACTCTCTGTAGTCTCTGGTCTTGCAGTACCTATCAAAATGCGGTACTGAATCTTGCAATAAGCACATCTATATAGTATGTATACCTCCTTGTTTTTGGCCATTATTGATACTTTATCTGCGGATAATATATAGCATAGTTGTACTTTCAGTATGCGACGCTGTCGCTGGATGCTACGTAGTTCCATGTAATATTTAGTAGTAAATGTATTTTTAAAAACTACTAGTATTTACTATCGTATCAGCCGTATCTTTAATTATTTCTACTCGATATTTATTCTTATGTTTAGTAATCCTTGACCTCCTAGTGATAGTAGTGGTTATCACCAGATTCATATTGCTTTTGCGAACATTGTATCTGGATAGTATCTTGGTATCAAAATACCAGTATTCTGCTGCAGTATTATCCATAATTATCTTGAGTATCTGAAGCAACGATGTTGCCCAGATCACCGATGTGGATATATACAGACATGATGACGATACAGGAGATTTTTATATCAGCACACGAAGATGGTACTAGCACCACAGCTTCGAATTGCATTATTACAGAAAGGAATGGATTGATAAACATTAAGAGCTCAATTGCAGATAGACATTACAAGCAAACCCGTGATGCGGCTATTGGTGAAGCTATTGCTAAAAGTATGAAAGGAATACCATTCGGGGTTATTATCGGAAGACGATACATAATATACTGTGATGCCCCAGCCATGGGTGAGTTAGGTATAGTATTGAAAGGGGCAGTAAACAACCCATATAGCTCCGCTGTCTGTAAGTCAGATTGGTTCAAGTGCAAGCAACATCATCTACATATGATGGTAGCATCATTGGAAGAGATACAGGACCCCAGTTTAATTAGAGAACTTCTTCCTGACTCATATAGTACAATGGAACTAGATAGAATCAAGGCTCATTATAATACTGCAAGGCTAGAGGCGGAGAGCAATGTTGATAGAACGCTCAAGAAGAAGCGGAGTCCATCATAGAGTTTTTTAAAATATTAAAAACCACAGAATTAGCTATATAATTAATAAATTCCCTATATCCATGCAACGGTGTTGCATAACTATACCGGTATAGTTTACTATTAACTAGCACACTCACAATTATGGCTCGTGTCAAACATGACTCCGATGTGGATACTGATCATACTAAGAGGCTCATCGAAGTGCATCGGAAATTATTAGATGAGATCATTCCTCTATGTGACATAGAAAGTACAGACCATACTAGGATCATACTGGATAATCTACTAGTTCAAATTAATCCTTTGGTATATGCTCTCGATGATGCTGGGATAAGCACTGAGATCATTTCATGGCTCTATCCTGAAGACTGGGATAGTATCTCATATACAAGACGGAGCTGGGTACACAGAGGGGAAATAGCACCAAGTTATATAGATAACAGAGACGCATACGCTATGCCTGCCCTGCATCAGGCGCATCATCAACTTTTGTGGATTTCATGTATATATGATGACTGTAGAGTCAAGAGTCATTTATCTATGAAGCTACTCTATGATCACTGGCCAGCAAGAGTTACAGATCAGATAGTAACCATGGCATACTATAATGTTGATTCCGAGCACTATCGGGTTGAATCGACACCATCCAAGATTAGCATCCATCTTCTATCACCCAGATCATGCCGCGCTGGTGGCTCATATGAGAGGTGCCAAGAAAGAGAATGTTCAGTTCATAGAAGCCAGAAAGTTGATGAGTGGCACGATCACAAAGAAGAACAGAGACGTGGATGTATTGAATCGTCCCGTAATGAATACAAGTTATGGTTATACAAAGGACGCCCATTTGCAGAACTTTCTAGGATAGATCCATTCGAGGTATCATGGGAACTAAGGAGGGATGCAGGAGGTATAGAAGGCACTAGTAAGAAATAGTATTTCAGATCCTAGTCTCTCTATGGATAGGTCTATGAACAACTGAACAGAGCTAGGATATACTACGCAACGATGTTGCCTGAATCACCAGATACAATGGAGCAGTTTGAATGTGATGTATGCCATGATTGTGGATACCTTGATATCAATACATTCTGCGACTGCAATCATGGCGTATTCTATGAAGAAAGATATGAAAGAACTCTTATGTTAATGGAGGGAGAGTTGGATATTGGCCAAGTTTCTGATATGGATGATGCCAATGATTCTGGATATTATGGGGCTCACAACTACGATGTTTTTGATGATGAATCTTTTAATCTAAGTTCGCTATTTGGTGAGGATTAGATGCAATGGTATTTTAAAAATCAGTGCTAATAATATTATCTCTGTGCTGATACCTCAAGCTCAAACTGTTTCCGCCGTGATAGCATCTCCAATTCGAAGTTCATTCCAGTAATAAGATTTATGCAGGTTTCCATGCTATGGGCAGACTCTAGATCGTCTGTATATCTACCTATAATCTTACAGTCTTCCACAAAATCCGAGTTGTTATGTACTGTAACCCATGTAACAAGAAGTGTCATACATGAAAGTATATTAACCTTGGAACAATCTATATTATCAGTTGGCGTACCTATAACTATAGAGATATTTCCATTGCATTGTAATCTTGATTTCAGTATCTCTATAATACGATTCTGTGATTCTGATCTGTCATACACTCGCAGTATCAATGCAGATAACGTCGATGCAGGAAAGCATTCTAATGTATTCACATCACCAATATCAATAATGCAGTTTCCGCATCCATTAAGTACAAACGCATCTGTGCAGGGTTTGGCCTCGGTGTCCATCTTAACGTGATACGAGCATCTTAGATGCATATCTTTTAAAAGTAATGGAATCTATACAGATTAACAGTATTATTTCATGGATCAGATAGTAGTGTCGATTGCCCACGGATCTATTTCAGTATGATCGGTACCATTACTGGTATCTACACCAGAACGAAATTCATCCAACATAGAAGCTGGAATTCTGTGTATCTTTCCAAATCTGGCGAGATGCCAGTAATCGTTATCAGTGGTCTCTATCTTTGATTCAATAAAGGTATTAGTGACCCTTTTCCAGAAATCTTTACGAATATGATGCACTGCTCCGTACGGCCCTTTCCAGAGCATCCACTGATCCGGGCTATCTAATGATCCACTAGTAGCTTGTCCGGACTTGTCAAGAGTTGGCATCATGCTAATGGCACCTGGATTATCTAGTATTGTAACTGTGTACTATCGGTGTTACGTGCATCTATGATGCAATATATAGAATTAGTTTATTTTAGAATATGCATCTCATACTAGTCTGAATCACAATACCGGCAGAGGTTATCAGTCATATACTCATCACAAACGTCACATAATCCGTTAGGGCAGTCATGACCTTCATATTCATAATACTGCATCTGACACTTACTGCAGTACTCATACATATCAGCCAGCTCATCATCCGTAAATTGTAGTATGAGGCCTTTACATCTGGTTATATACTCATCATCATGTGTTAGAATATACTTCCTATATCGCATAGGATTTGACATGATCATTCTGCCTATGATATACAAGGATGATCCTGTTGGTCCAGGCCTGGTGCGTATGTATTCAGTGAAATCTCGAATTGGGCTAGCTATATGACCACGATAATCCTCTATTGAATCAGGGACTAGTTCTGCCATCTCTAATCTGGAATGCCAAGCATCATGATTAAGTTCCCGCATTATATTAATCAGAGTAGTAATATCGACCAATCCGTATAGGCTGACACTAGAGCTATAAGAACTAGATGTAGGATTTATCCAGATAATATAGAGATTATAAAGATAATAAAATAATTCTTCATCTCCGCCCATCCAAACCATGGTTCTTGTTCGTGCATATATATACTCTTATATTAATGGTACTCTATCATAGTGAATTTTACATCGCCGATGTCGTATATGAAACAGATTTTAAATATAGCATTTATTCCTAACTCTACACTACCATCCTGACATATGCTACATCACGGCTATTATCAGATTCATCTGGATTATAGGCATTCCACTTAGGGAATGATGTATCAATGGACCCTAATATGTTAGCTAATGAATTGACTTCGAGATTCGATAGTCTGGTACTGGTATCGCCATATGCAATCTTTCTCACTGGATCCATCTGATTCGCATATATATCATAGAGATAATCAAAAAGTTGCTTTTCTGAACCAATACGAACCATTGTGTCTTCTTATATGCCTATCTGCCGTGTAGGGGGCATCTTAGATGCTATATGACATAAGTTTTAACATATTATACCTGCTAATGATATCTATAATGCAGTATATAATAAAATCATAGGATAGTATCCCTTACATGACATAGAGCCTTACCGAGAAGATTCTGACCCCTCCATTTAACACCAGCCTTGGAATCCGCGGCAGATATACCTATGCCCCATACAAGATCAGTACGTGATGCCTCTGCTAATCGCTGGCCCTTCGTGGACATGAGATATTCCAATAAGTCTGGATTCTGTTTGAATTTAGCTGTTATTCCATAACACGATATATGGAAGCATTTAGATAACCATTCATCTTTGTCGAATCCTACAACTGACCTCCCTAGACTCTTTTGCTCACCAGGATTATCGGATTGGAGTATACGATTGCCAGTAGTAGGATCGTTAAACACAACAGCTTTCATATAGTGATGATATTGTTCCATGCAGTTAAACTTAATACGCCTATCATTTATACTCATGCTAAACTCTGTCATATAGAAGTTGGATAATTGGCCTGTAGGTAAGTAGTTATGATTATAGAAATATAGCGTATTCTTCATCCTAGTGCTCTCGACCATACTGGAGGCCGATGTTGCTAGTTTATCTGCTTCTTCATTCCCATGTATACCATGATGCCCCCTGACATATTCGAATGATGTCGCGTAGCTCTTCTGTCTACGATTCCCCATGTATTTCAGTATAAGTTGTATAAGATCCTGGTTGGATACATCCTCCCCTTTACTATTCTTCCATCCATTTTGTAGCCATCGCTGAGACCATGTAGTAATGCAGTTTATAGAATACTGCGAGTCTGTAAGTATTTTGATATCAGATACGTTAACACAGAAATGTAGTGCATACCGTATAGCTATAAGTTCTGCCCTTTGGTTGGTAGAATCCGGTTCATGAATGCATATGGTCGTATTGCGAACATCATTATCGCCAAACCAGACCCCACTACCAGCACATCCTTCATTATCCTGCCCAGGAATCCAGCTACCATCTGTATATATAGTGAGCATTGTGTGAACACTATACAACGCTGTTGTATTTTAGCATAGGTTATAGAACTGCAAACTTTTTATGAATATACAAACCTAGCATATTTAGTTATAGCATTCATTCCATCAGTGAACATTAACCAACGATAAATAGTCGTGAGGTCCTCTTTGTCTCCTATGAATATAGTGTCCTCATCCCCCAGTGTTCTGGTGTTATGTCTATGAACATATCCCACCCTTTTTATGTACTGGAATGATCCTTCCCGTACATCACTAGGCATCATAGCAAATTGTATCATGTTATTACTACCACGCATATAATAGAATTTAGCTATGGCCGGGAGGTATGGTATCTCCTGATTTATAGCAATATATTGGCCATCAAAGGTAAGCCTTTTATGCATATGAATAGCATAATCAGGGGTGAAATAGCACTGAAATACCGATGATGTGAATCGGGGTATAATATATGCTGGATTCGTACTGGGACTATGGCATATCTTTATTGTATGAGTATTGCCACGATATTTGAGGTTGCCCTGCATATATGAATCATCCTTCGTTGTAACTACCATACCACGAGATTGTAGATATTCGACAAACTTCTTATCCTTTGTAATACCCCCTAGCTTAGTACGACAACAAAAGTCCCAGGACCTATCACCAGAGTATACCATAGGCGTAAAGTAATCTACTACGTAAGTACCTGTAATGATACATCCTGACTCCCGCATTATATTAAGTAACTCTGGGACATCATTGGTGAATTTGGATAATATCCTTTTGTAGTTAAGTCTATTTGAGATACACTCATGTATATTGGCCTTGCAACATAATGCTAATGCTACATTTAATATGTCGCCTATATTTGAAAGACGGAGGATATTCTCTACAATTTCATAAATTCCAAATAATTGAGACATGATGGTGTAATATGGTGATTTATTCAACTCGTTGTACTATTATATTCTACATTTTAAACTATATATACATTAATTCATCCCGTATACAGTCCCAACAAAACGAGTAGTGGAATTATAGATCGCATATACTATATTTGTATAGTAATTATATGTAATTCCGAATGTAGCGGTATCAAAGTCACAAACATTTTCCATTTTTGTATACTCAATCCTGGTATCCATTCCATAATGTACATTAGGTATGGGTTGTGGAGCTCTGGGTTTGGCTTTCCTCATAGACTTCATGCTGGTTTCGAATACCGTAGTACCTACTGGATACCTGTCGAGATCAGTATTCCTATCAAATACCCTATATAATCCCCTTTCATTTAAGCGTGGCCAGAAGCATACTGCTATAGACGGAGATATAAAACTCTGATTATAACTGTGCCTATACTCTAGGATTGATGCTATAGGGGGTTCATTAGATATAAAGAGGCGTACATTCGTAGGCTTCCTAGAATTCTTTATGGTAATAGTGAAGTATATAACCATTAGTTTATTGTCGGATGATACTGATTCTATCTTGTTCAGTCCACATAGACCAGTGAGAGTACTTATGATATCCTGTTCGACCATGTCATTGCCACTATTCTTGTGAAAGAAGTCCCATGGTGCATCAAAGAGCTCACATAGCGGATAAAAGAAAGATGTAGCTTGGATACCACCTAGTATTATTTCATACCGAAGCATAATATCTAATAGGGCCTTAGGGTCCAATGATACAGGTGCAAAGAACTGCATCAAGTCTTGAAGAACTTTCAAGCAATCATCTGCTAGCTGCATATTACCATCTGTTCTATTAATTATAAACTTACGAGATTCTTGGAGACTACATTGCCGTGGAAGCTCTTCATCCATCATCTCGAGAACATCATCCACTGTCTTCGCAGTCTTAGTAGACTTGGCCGTACTAAATGATCTTACCGAATTTGCGGGCATTTTGTATCTGTTTATTATGCAACATCGTTGCGTAGTATACTTAATCATGGAGACTTGGTGCGAGGTTCTCGAGAACGATGGGGGATGGAATACACAAGCATTCGATGGTGCAGATGAGCTTACTCCTGCCCGCAACAAGATCCTACGCACTAAGATTATTAATAGAAACCTATTATGTGCTTCTGGAGGTAATATATATGTGTTCCTACCAACCATTAATATATGGTGCATCATGTGCTCCCGCCAAGCTATTGTATACATGAACACCCTTATGTCCATGGAATCAGCATCAGTTAACTATGTAGATGCCTTTGCTCCATACGTTGAATACCTTGAGAGACATGCAGTGGATAATGTAGCCAGACCTATACCGACAAGTATATGCATAGGAACATCAAGATTGCGGGTTACATATACCAAGACCGGGCTTGAAATGACCATGTGTGAATCGCTAGTTCCTACCTTTCCAGATAAAGCATATGAAATACCTTCAAGACTATGTCACACATCCCTAGCGTCGCGTATATGGGTCCCTCAATGGGAGAGAACAGACTCATTCCCCTTATATAGGTATATATCGCCACTATTTACAAATCCAATTGAGATGCTAACATTCGAATGGTGCCTAGGCAATGCATTAGTGGATCCACATTCATTCAGTAAAGCTGTCATCCTATATGGTGAGGGTGGAAAGGGTAAATCAACGGTTCTGGCAGCATTAAACACCGCATTTGCTGGATGTTGTGGAAATATACCAGATGGAGCCCTTGTTTCATTAAGTAAGGGCATGCCACCAGTAGTAGCATCCATAGTAGCATCCAATCGCATAGTAACAGCCGGTGATGTAGGTAATGCGAACGAGAGCACCAATTTATCAGTGGTCAAGAGTATCACAGGACATGACTATATATCACTTCCACCATCGAGAGCCAAAACGTCATGTACTCTTGTCTATGCTACTAACCGATTGGATAATCCTAGGGAGAATGTAGAATGGGCAACGGCCGCGATTACGCGTCGTGTAGTTGTAATAGTAATGGATGCCGTGCTCAATGGAATATTGGGTGACCCACCACAGGATAATATTTCCAGGTTAGACTACTTTAATAGATGCGTTCATACCAGACTAAAGTATCCTGATATGCCCGTAAGTAGTATGAGCGTACTTATATCTATAGTAGGATCTCAATTGGATTCACTCAGTGACTTTGTAGTTCCTGATGATCCAGATAACATAGATGATAATGATGTGATCACCGCTAATGCTATAGTGGGGGCGTATATTAATCGAAGTGCAGAGGAGGTTGGCCATCTTGCGAAATGTATGAGTGCCTCAGCTGTCTGTACTATACGAGGTAAGTACTATATTAAGGGAATAGCACCACAATATAGTAGCACGGAATGAATATAGTATCTGATTTTAAAATATAAGCCATATACGGGCTAATTATAGTAATTAATTAAATATTCATCCTCATATAAAGTCTTATACATACTATTTATATATTTATTGCATGTACTGCATAACATCATACCTAAAATGCCTAGTAGTGCTCCACTAGACTCTTTGCGCATTTTACACATCTCGCATACACTAACACCATCTTCATTGATATCTTGGAACATATTTGTATATAAACTGATTGTATGATACAATGAGTTTATATAGCATCAGCGATGCATATAACCGTCTATATCCAGCAACTAGGTTGCGGCATATACATTACGAATCAGATATACATCACAATGGCTCTTTACAATACACTCAACGACGAACAGAAGGTAATCTTCGATAAATGTATCGATGGACGAGACAATATCCTATGTACTGGCGTAGGTGGTACTGGTAAAACATATTTGCTGAATGCCATTATCGAAAGATTTAAATCTGATGATATCAAGAAAACTGTAGCAGTAACGGCATCCACCGGAGTGGCCGCATACGGGATAGGTGGCATAACAGTCCATAAATTTGCTGGTGTTGGCATACCCAGCAATGATATTACAGATATGATCAAAAAGGCACGGCGTGGGGCTTCGTATCGATATTGGAGGGATACAGATATACTTATAATAGATGAAATATCCATGTTACAACCCTCATTTTTCGATATCTTGTTTAATATAGCTCAAGCTATACGACAATCTACATCAGTATTTGGGGGAATACGCCTGCTAGTGTTCGGGGATTTCCTTCAGCTACCACCAGTATCCAAGGATGCACAGCATACTTTCGTATTTGAAACTCCATCATGGAACAAAATGAATTTTAAAGTTGTGCAGCTTGGCACTATAATGAGACAACAGGATAATGAATTTGGTAGAGTATTATCATCTATACGCCTAGGTAAATCATCATCCCAGATAGAAGAGTTTATATCTAGCCTATCACGAGATGTTCCATATAATGATGGTATAGATGCAGTACGTCTATTTTCATTGAAGAAGCTTGTAGAGGAGTACAATACAGCTAAACTTGATCAGATAACAAAAAAGATATATAGCTATAGATCAAGAGATACTGGTGATATAGGTACTCTACGTCAATGCCCAGCACAGAATACTTTAAATCTTAAGGAAGGTGCCCAAGTGATGATTATCCGAAATCTCAGTACAAACATAGTGAATGGCAGCCTAGGTAGAATAGTAGGATTTAAATATCTGGCTGGATCATTCTACCCTGAGGTTGATATAACCATGCGGGATGGTAGCATTACTCGAATGATAATATCAAATACTACATGGGAAACAAGAGATCCTATGGGCAAGGTTACATCATGTCGTGTACAAATACCTCTGATTCATGCATGGGCTATCACTATACACAAATCTCAAGGCCAATCCATACCACGACTATATGTAGATATGAATGGTATATTTGAATATGGTCAGGCATATGTAGCATTGAGTAGGGCCATAGATCCAACCAAACTCCAAGTAGTTAACTTCTCGACTGACAAGATAAAAGTCAACCACAAGGCTGTAGAGTTTTATAATAGACTGGATACACAAGAAGGAGACGCGACCAATGTCGCACTTACCACTAGTTCAACATGGGATCCCAGCCAAGTAAGCCTGCAAGAGGCAATGTCGGATCTCGCCATAAAAGGGGACAACAAAGATTAAGTGCTATATTTGCTGACATTTTGGGCAATCCGTCGTACGCCTCTGGGGTAACTCCAGGTTCTGTGCTTGACATGATAGAAAGCCTCGAATCATTGTATAATATAGGTTATGGAAATGTAGTATGCCCACAACCAGTGAGTGGTATTGCCCCATACCAATACGTACCTATCCCTACTAGCGATACTAAGCGCAGATCCACTACTAAGCGTACTGGTGGCCATACGGTCAGTACTATTTCCAGACGGTCTCAATCCATTAACATAGCTAAATCGCGACGCATTAAAGGTCCCATACATAAAGAGATGTACAGGGGTATTAGGCGACTGAACATAAATAACGATACGAAATCTACTGATGATATTGTTTTCAAGGATGATGAGGATGAAATTGACTACATAGTAGAGGAGGATGGTTCTACCACCATAATTAAGGAGCCTATTGTTGCCCGACCCAAGAAGCTAGGTAATGCCCGAGAACCCATAACCATCGGGCAACCAGCACTGCGATCGACCAGTAGATTCTATAAGTAGCTTAAAATATTATATATCTAGCAACGCTTACGCAGTTGCATCCTACACTCAGATCTCATATACATATACTACAATGGCCGTGCAATACGTGATCAACAATGAGCTTACGGAGAATGCCATATTCTCTGCAGAACTTGCGAGGAAGTGTACCATAGAGGTTGGACAACCGTTCCCTGTTACCATATCAGACAAGACAGGTGGCAATGCTATTAAGAAGAATCAGGGGCCCAAGTCCGAGTATCACCAGCGATTTCTATCTATAACATACCCTGATGGTTCCAAGGTAACTTCGTTCAAGCTTCCAGATGTAGCAGTTCATCATCAACTAGGAGACTCATTTGGATCCACGGAAGTATATCTTGCTATTCCGCAGTGGATAGTAGCTGAACTTCAGAAGAAGATCGCGGCAGCTGGTGTCAATGTTATATTCCAGGATAGGCGACTTAGTTCTGATGATAAGTACTGGTGGACAGCGGTAAAGTGCAAGGATGCTGAGGTGGATAAAGAGTATATCCGCGTAACGGAAGTAAAGGATACGGGTGAAACAGAAGAATTGTACTATGGTAGCTTCTCTGAATTGTTCAAGGAATTCCCATCTTGTGTCCTAGCCAATCTTACATGTGATATTAAACTCAATACAGCAGTTCCTGAGGGCAAAGAGCTTACTGGCAAAGAGCAATATAGAGCAGGAATCAAGCTGGGTATGGTTGATCCGTTTGATGTTATTACCCTAGCACTTCCCACCATCGGAATGAAAAGCCATAGTATTGCAGGAAAGCGTGACGTGATGAAACCAGGCCTCCAGAAGATTAGACGTGTTATTTAAGCTTAATAGTTAAGCAGTTTCTTATGTTCGCCATAGTTGATGTTCCGTAGTACTATAGGATTTTAAAAATACAGCGAGTGCTGGTACATACACATAAGATGGATATAGAATCGGATATAGGCTTGACACTAATCTCTGATACCGTGAGGTTGGAATATGTATCAGAGGTATATGATAACCCTATATTATTCAATCAAGTCTCTCTAGTAAAAGATAGAATAAAAACATGTCCTGATGAGACATGTCTTTTGAGGGCAATAAATAAAAACATAGGGAGAAGCGAAACACTTGGGGGTAGGAAGTATACATCATCACTGTGTGTACTACTTATTCTTAGCAAGGGTTATTGTATCAATTCATATAATATGAAGGATGTACCTGATATATTTATAGAGCGCTGTTGGGCGTGCATACAACAGATATCATTTACCGTCTCTGATCCATTGAAATCCTGGATCCAGGGAGCTATGGAACAACGGGACCCATCCACATATTCATTGCTATTCTGCCCCAAACGCCAGCTGCCACTTAGTACTGAGCTTACTGGTGATATTATATCTAACGGTAGGTATGAAATACTGGACAATTTTAAAGATATGGTACCTGCGAACATCTGGCATCGTGATGATGTGATAACTAGAACGGTGCTGATGCATCTTCAGAAGTAGGATTTATGGATCTGATAATGTTGAGAGATCTTAAAAACCTACTAGATGCATCGGAGTTCATTACATAATGAATACATTCCCTAAAACCTGTCGTAACTGCATATAGGTAGCCAACAGAACCCTGGTATTGCATTACACCAGATCCATGTACAGTTAGAGCGGGACCCGTACCAGTACCTGTAATGATATTAACAGACCGGAATGAGAAGTTAAGAGTTCCCGATACTGGTTCTGCTATATTCATGGAAGGTGGCTTGACTTCCTTCATTATGAGGCAGGAATTGTATGTCATAGCGCATTCAAAGGCTCCTTTTTTACATGCTATGACAAATATAGGTTGGGTCTGACCCATGACTATATTGCTCCAGCTTACGTTAGACTCTTTTATATAACCCCCGTCTATAAAGGAATCTGCGAGTGGTACTGCATACCTCCCCATAACCTGCGATGCATTAGCTGTAGGGCGCAAGGAAGGTCGGTTTGAATCATATGTTGATGTAGATAATTCCATATACCGAACAGCTAGTCCATATGTGAGTCCCCTAAAGTGCACAGTAGCATTTATTATATTAGGCTGCACTAGGCTACATGATACCGTTGTATCATCTACTATGTTGCTCCATACCCCTATCCAATGTATAGCTCTTGTGTTATCATCAATCTCTACTGTATTATTTCCTGTTATGCCCTTGAGGAACGATGATATGAATTTCTTTTGATGTGGTGTCAGGGTACCTAGAGGATACTGTGTAGAATTATCGTCATCACTACTTATACTATATACAGAGCTAGCATCCTTCTTAGAATTCTTCGAGTCATGGACCACTTTCTTCGATACCTTCCCTAATCTACCTGTGGTCTTGCTGTAGAATTGACTTTCCATAATGTCTTTATATAAGCAGCACTGTGCTGCATAGTCCACATATACCGCAAATATGTCTGATACGGTAAAACAGGCACTTGAGAATATAGCCTCCCGGGACAGGGATGGTTCAGTTCGATCACAGATCCGGGAGCAGGGTGAGTCCATGGCTGAATTAGGTGCACCTACGAACAATATGTTATTGGCATCTATTTCTGCATCGTTGGCCACACTCGTTCAACGCGATTCGTCTAGTACTAGGATCTTAAATTCGTTGAATGATAATATATCCATGCTATCTCAGCATATTATAGACGTAAAGGGACTACTAGAGACGCAGAATACTATATTAGCCTCTCTGTCAATAGGTACACCAGACAGGAGCTCTACATCGGTATCCAAGAAGACGGGTGGTGAATGGTATTATCAGGGGGTTCCCTTAGTAAGCCGATATAAGGTGTATGCTTGTATTATATCCCATATGATAAATATGGTACAGCTCCATATGGACTCCATTGGGATATTCTATCCAGATAGTGTGGATTGTGATTTCCAGACATTATCTGAAGCCGTTAGATTATCTTGCACCAATCGTACCAGTGTTCCTAATACTACATATAGGAATATTATAGAAATAAAGGATACGGGTAGTCAGGGCCTTGACATAATATATCCTGTTATAGCATCACAGGATAAGAATACACCTACGACAATGCTTGAATCCCGACTTACAGATATCTCTAATCAGATAACTAGGGATATCATGCAACAGGTTGATTGGATACGTCAGCGTTTGTGTTACATGGACTGTATTCTATCTGTAAAACAAATAGATATACTTAAATCTATACAACATCCATTCGTAGAAGACGATGGTCTTAACTGGAATAAGGATTCCTGTAAACCCCGTGGGTCTCATCCATTAACCCATGAGGTTCGATCCCTAGTTCAAACAAGGAAGAAGATATACATGACAGAGAGACTGAAGAATATACCTGTGTTAGCTGCGTTACAGACAGCACAAAGTAATAATGATAAGAAGTGATAATATTTTAAAATTTCATCTACGTGTATATTATCAGATTATTTTATATTATTGCTAACCCAATCCTTAATAAACATAGTACTTCTTGAATCTGGATCAGAAAGCTCATCGAATGCATCATAACCTGGATCTCCATTCATTCTGCCAGTAATATAGGAGATCATATCCCTGGTGATATCATTCGATATATCCTTCTCTTCTGCCGAAGTATGTAATATCTCGGCATATGAGCTATCTGTAACATTATCCCTAAACCATGTAGCAAAAGATGTGATATGATACGACTCCGATCTACCCATAATGCCTATATTTCCCGAATTAACCGGAGTTTTGGATGTATCGTTTGTATACTCTGTACCAGCGACTGATGCTGAATTGCCTACTACAACCCTTCGACGTCTCGCCCGAGATACATTCGTAGTAGACTCTACTACAGTACTTCCTGATGTGGGTACCACTGGATCCGGCTCTATAGTCTCCTGTATGGGGGGTACCGGTTGAGGAGTAGCAGCCGGTGTAACTCTACGCCTCCTCGCACCACTTGTACCAATAGTAGGTACTATAGACGCGGCAGGATTACTATTAATGGTAGAATCCTTTCTATCTGCATCCTTGGCCACAGAATCGACTACCATAGACATCATGACTTGGTGTGCCACAATAGCAGAATTATACTTATCCATAGTACGCACCATGGAATCACACGAATCTAAGGCATCCTTAATAGATATAGTATTAGCTGGATTCTCAGAGGCTATGCGGAGTCTATCCTTAAAGTTCCGGACCTCGGTTGCATGAGATATGTAAGACTCGGTTAGTTTCTCACTTGCTTGTTTCAATGAATCTATATTCTGCTGCCTACGCTTCTGCGCTACATTGGACTTATTATATGACATCTTCACATACTCCGATACTATACCAGACAATAATTTGCTTACTGACTTCTTTCCTAGTGTAACAAAAAGCGACGTTGAGTCGCCGCGATGACGTGATATTGCTGCTGGATTGGGACAGCTTAGTATCTTCATGTTGAAAAGATCCTTAGGGCACCAAGACCGTAGTATAGAGAGCATCATAGTAGCAGGGGTCCCCATTCCCAGTATAGTAAATGTATTTTGAGCCAACAGGTAACTTTCGGATAATATGATCTGTATAGCTCGAATCTGTGCTTCCATTTCGCGAATACTTCTAGTATTAGTCCTATTAGTAGGATCAGCTATTTTGTGGAATACGGTTTCGTTTATTAGAATAATACCCTTTTCTAATAGTATCCACGAATCCTCAAAGCATGCTATAGTATCCTGTCTAGATGTACCATCGTATAAATAGACATCATCAGCAAGTGCATTAACGCTAGGTGGTACCCTTTTGGATTTATTAATATCGTAAGATAGTGCTGAACCTATCTCAGGATAGATGTTAGTGGGATATGGATTTTGACCTATAATTATAGTATTTATAGGAAGATGGGCAGACCAAGACATGACATATTGCATATATGGTAGGCAGTATGGATGATCTCTATATTTATAGTATTCAACCTCGTATAGAAGCCGAATACATGCATTATATGATGCCATGATGTATAGGCTACAACTTGTTGAATTTTAAAAGTCACAATTGTGACGCATGTTGATCTATTAGTTCATTCAATGCACCCAATGCCTGTAGAGAATTACGCTTTAGTAACCTATTTGGTATTGGGTTACTGTTATCCCCACATAATTTGCATATATTATACGCCATATTCCTAAGATCATTACAATCTGTGCATGCACCGTTTATGGGTACAGATGAAATCATATTCTCATAAAAATTAAACGTTCCTCTGTAATGGTTAAGCTCCGATTCTGTACATACCCTTAAACCTCCAGTGCCCACAGTAAATCCAATACGTAATGGCTTTTGTGACCATGGAAATACTAGATGGGAGTAATTATCTGATCCATTTTCAGAAACATATACTAATTTATCATCAGCTACACCACACCATATATCAGGATCTATAGTATTTGTCAGTTCCATAAATACTCTATTGAATATAGGAAACCCTATAACTGTGATCCTCATAAAATGAAATGATGTCATAAGTTTAAATAAAGAGCCCGATGTATAGTATGCATGTTTAGCAACCACATCATGTGCGTATATGCACATATCAAATTCCATTCCTTTGTCAAGAATAGTTATAATGATAGATCCAGATTTAAGTACAGCAGCCATTATATTCCTAAGGGTTATGCATATAGGGGTTTCCTTCGAAAATAGTATAATGTACATACGCACATTATCATCCATCAGTACTAGCTTGGTGAACATATATATTAGAGTCTCCGAACTAAGAAACGACTTCTTACGAGAATGGGATGAGGATGACGGTGATGAGTACAACTTATATGAATCTAGATTGTGGATATCTGTTGATTTATGTACTGCTGAGATTGCGGAGTACCCGTTTATATTCTTTCCACATCCCTCTCGATCATGGACACCTTTGTTGAATCTTGATATAACCGAAGTAAGAGCCATATTGAGTGTTTTAAGCAACGCTGTTGCTATATGTGTGTGCTATTGTATATAATGGACCTTTACGTGGAGTCTCATCCTGCCATGTTGTGTGGTAGCACCATGTCTGGACACTGTACGTATAACGCTAGGGATCAATGAGACTGATACCACTATGTTCGTAAGCACATATTTGTTAAATCCATTGTTAGCAAGAGGAGTATGACTTGTTGATACTGCATGCTTGATATTCTTCATGTAGGTATCCCTACATAACTGCTCGAGTTTTGATGGAACCGGCAGGTTGTAGAATACATCATTCTTGTTGAAATTCGGGATATCTACTGCTATACCAACATCACCAAGGTCCTTATATACCTTGCGTATGAAACGGGATGCTACATAAACCGATTGTGATGGTCCCTTAACGCACAACAGGCAACTATCTATACAGAATGCCATATACTTATTTCCATAAGCACAAGCAGATACTAGTATATTAGTACCTCCATCTCGAGTAAGGATATTGTGTGTGCGTTCATGTAGGTTCATATCTCCTGTTTCTGCACTCATCACAAATTCATCCGTGCTCGACATTGGTATGCTAGGGATATCCTGGCATGTAATGGTACTGTTTTCATCTACGAATCCATCATCAGTAAACCCTATAATGATATTAGCCTCACCGAATATGATCTCTGATGCTTTGTCACAAAGCAGCGTAGGATACCAGGATGATGGACTGTACTCGAGGGAGTAATCCACATCCTGGAATGCAGTAATATAGTCAGTGCTCATCTTGGCGTGAATATAGCAACGCTGTTGCAGCGGTATACACAATGGAGAATATGAAAGGAACATTGTATGTACCGCCTCACCAGGCTCATACTGGTGATAGTACATTTTTATCCATACATTACGTCCTGCGTCATTGCAATGCTGATTATAGGATCGCAACTAATAGTTATACAGCTCTTCAACAACCACCAGAATTGGATGGTAATAAGATACTGGGTAAGATAGCTCCACTGTTAACATTTGATAATCAGTCCGGACATATATTCGACAATGGCACAAGAGTATTTGATATATCTCATCACAGCACCCTTCATTCCTTCGTTGAGTTTATATCACAATGCTGCAGAAGATCTCTTGATCGATGGAGAGCATGGGATTTAGATGGTCTTAAGCTAATTAAACTCAGGCCTCTAGATCATAACAATACATATGAGCCCCTATGTGAACACAATAAGTATTTCGCGAGGGTTATGAATTCTCAGTACAAAAACCCATATTGTCCTATATCAGTCCATCCTATACAGGCGTATATTGAGTCATCAGAGAAGAGAGGAACAGATTCTTCTATATACAAACTGTCCAGTCAGTCCACCGTAGTCCCCGGTATGTGGGGCGGGTTCCATAACAATAACTCTGTAGAAATGGGGTTTGACGAACCAGAAGGAACTAAAAATGTAGCTTTGCGGGCATATGATGAGAAGTATAAGGGATTCCTATCTGCTGGATTTACACCACATTCCGCTGATGCAGGTAAGACAAGAAGAGTTTGTAATTACACTCGGGTTCGGGTCGTATCGGAAAGGCCACTATGGTCAATAGAGAATATCACAGTAAATAATGATGGACCCTGGATAGTGTACTGTATGGGCTCTACCTTTAGTACGGATCTCAATGGTATTACTACACTGGTAGACTGCCTATATAAGGGGTTGTATGATTATTACTCTACACAGTTCAACTATCCACATATCTCACAATGCAGATCACCACCTACCTTTATGGTCTATCATAGAGAGAAGATATTATATATCTCTATATCTCCTGGTGTTATCCTCCGATCTACAGTAGACGGGTGCATGGTTGATAATTACATGCTCTACCATCAGGTATATACTCCTCTATGCAAGAATATGGTAGTAGATAGTAAATCTGAAGAGAATATCAAGTACTTTTTTGATGCCTTCTATCAGACACAACTATTTCCACATCAAGGAAGACAACCACGAGGAGAGTTTGCAGCCAGCCAACTACCACAAGCTGTATGTCTTCCCTGGTCCCCTGCCACTGCACGGGTGTCGCCTATATATCCATCTAAGCAGTTATTAGCTACTGAATTCGTGAGACAAATGGAAGCTGATCACGACACGAATCCAGAGGCCATCTGGGACATAGTTCCTGGGTCTGATCTTATAGTATGTTTCATGAATTTACCAGGCAATTATGAAGATTCTATTATAATGGCAAGCCATTGTATAGATAGAGGCATGTTCTCTACTATGTCTTTATGCACATACAGAATATCCGAGAAGGATAAGGTACCTACGATAGGGGAGCGTCTATGTGGAAAGGTATATAAATGGTGGAAGATGCCATGCACGTCGTCCTGTACTTGCAAACCGAAGTCAAATAAAAAGATTATATACCTATCGGTCAAAAGGGAGCCTACCGCGAAAGTAGTAGATATTACAAGAACCGCTGATGGAGCCCTCTCAATTAAAGTTGAAAGCTTTGCTCAATTCCAGGGGGGTGACAAATGCAGCACATATCATGGTCAAAAGGGGGTTGTGCTTATAGAGGATACTAATGATCTACCTATACTGGTAAAGGATGGGCTAGATTCATTTACTGCTGATATATATATGGCAGTAGGTTCTGTAGTTACAAGGGAGACTATGAACCAGATGTATGAATCTGGAGCATCATGGCGTGCTGCCAGAGATGGTATCAGAAATGCTATTGCCAACCTCGATGACATAGATACAGAACAGTGTGATTTCGTTATACATCCCCATACTGGAAGACCATATGAGGGGCGCACAGAAACAGGTGAGATAGTACTATTACAACCAACTTTTGGAATGATACGAGTTGTGGATCAAACACAGAAGACAAGGGAACGACAACATTTTACTCATAACTCTGAAGGTAAGTATAGTCTCGGAACGAAACCAGGAAGAGCGGCAGGTGGCGGTGTATCTATGTCTGAGATGGGATTCCATGCCTTGATTGGCACAGGTAGATTCGGTATAGCACAAGAGATATATAATAGAGGTAATATGGTGCGGGTTTTAACATGCCAGAAGTGTGGTAGATTGGAACGCATATGCCATATAACCAAATGCAGTAACTCAGGAGAATCTAGTATGAAGCCTGTTCGGATGTCTCACGAATTGTCAGTTTTAGACTACATTTCAGTATGTGTAGGTGGTTCATCCAATGAGTATACTATTGAGCATATTTAGTTTAGCGGGATATTAAAACCTCTACATGTGATGATATGCATTGAAGATTATCTTTACCTTCTACCTCAGGATTACCTATAAGTTGCTTCGAATTTATAATATTTATACCATGGTATATAGTTTCTTTTGTAACGGCTGGTTCGTCATATGGTTCATCGGAGCCCCAATATACTTTGGCTGTCGACTCACTGGTTCTGTGCATCTTTATCCCAGATTTATCTATTATGTACGAACCTACTGGTATACCATCATACATATAGCAACATCCAACGAAGCTACCAATACTACATATACCAGCCAGTTGTGTAGTTATGAATTGAGCACTGAAGCATGCTATTGTGCACCCTATTATCTTCTTCATGTTATCTACTACTACAGCATCGCTTAAAATATCTTCCATACTGCAATTTAGTATATGGTATCGACGAGATCTTTTTTGTATGGGTCCTATATACCGGATAATGGACCTAGGGTTCGTATCCATGTCTCTAACCCCTAGTCGTCTCATCAACTTCTTACATTTACTACTGTCTGGCTCTACTAGAATGAATGATACGTCTTGTATCTCGGCGAATGCATCTATAGACTGACCTTCTCCAGTACCGATATCTAATATGACCCTTTTGTCTTTAATCATCCTAGATGCCATGGAGTATAGTGTATGTCGAAGCTTATTTGACCATCTCCATATGCTTATTCTTATGGTATTCTTATCTAATCTAGAATGCGACGACTCTATTACCCCAGCTATTGCTGATATACTGTTTGCTTTTCGCTTGTCTGGCCTATGGAAGGTGCTTATTATATTGATATCAGTACCTTGGAGCTGAAACCTTATTTCTATTATGCTGCCTTCTGCATATGTATTATGGAGATCAGAATCGAATAATTCAATCCCTTCTGCTGATACCAGCTTACCTGAAGATTGGAGTTGAAGTTCTATTGATTTTTCCGATTTAATTTTCAGCATATCTGTACCGGATTTAGATATTGCAACTAGTCCATCATATGGGTAGTTGATAGTTGATAGCGCATCTCTAGCCTCTGCGATAGATGTGTAGAACTGTCTAGTATGTATCATTGAGAGTATAGGATATTTACCACATAGTTTTCTGAATTCTAATCGGATATAGTCAAGATTCCTATCATGTGGAGACGGCACGGAGTTATCGCTCATAAGTATATCTATTAGAATAGGTGGGGTTGCTATCATTAATTCAATGTCCACTACAGGACCCTTGTAATCAGGGATATCTATAGATATATCACTATCTACAAGCCAACCAATTACTTGGTGTTCGATAAGACGCCTTGTAAATAACCATACTACGCCTATGCGGCTCATCCATATCCTTTCACCATCAGGCTTATCGGATACCCAATAGAGAGATTCATCAAATGTTGATGCATCATACGCACGAGCACTGAGATTGGACAGAGTTCCCAATATGGAATTATCAAGGGATGGATACAGCTTCTCCGGGGAGAATCCCATAAGGTATAACTTTATAATAGCGTCATGTACCTGTTTCTTTTTATGTACTTCGATAGTAGTACTGATAGCATCTTTGTCGTGTACATACATAACCCCATACTTCACGGAGTATGTATATATGTCATACATATTATCATTATGACCAGATAACTTAACCTCTTCATATGTTGATACTGATATATTAGGAGCCACTATCTTGGAGCTAGTGAGTGATAATATCCTTCCTGACCATGGACCATTGTGATAGTACCTGTATAGGCGGGAAGCACTATTGAGATAATCTTTGGCTTTGCATGTATGAAGATCAAGGGGCTCCCTCTCTTGATATATTACTTTATTGAACGAGGATATGCCCGTAACCATCAATACCTGGGTAGAGTTGGTAGAATTTATGAATGGTAACTTCTTGCGGTTGTTCAACTTCCTCTTGAGATGAGATGGTGGTTCTCTTATTGTTCTATGAAATAAGGATATATCTAGAGGGCAATTACTACATCTATCTATCGATCTCTGGGCCTCATCTGCAGATCTGGCTTGGTACTCTATGTGGGTGAGGATACTACCACAAGCTTTACACTTCATCTTGTCGTATATGATAGCAACAGCGTTGCCACACTCACATAGTAGAATATCCAATATACTAACCGTCCATAATGTATCTGAATACACTTCCACCTCTGCTCGGGCTTCCGAGTGAGCTATATCTTCATATCTTAAGTTTTATCTCATTACCGGATCTGGAGAATATCAAGAAGGCGGTAGATCCCCAGACTCACCAGAGGACCAAATCAGCATGGGGGGAACTATTTCTTTGTTGCGTAGAAGAATTCGATAAAAGGACAGTACCATCTACTATATTATCTAGATTCTTCACGGATCCAAACCTATTACTAGAAGCCATGCTGGCTACGCAATGTATAATGGTAGGAACACCAGTGGTAGATAGCTTCATACAACGCTCATGGGATGGACCCGATAAGATGATATTCATTGTAGATGAGCGACATGCTGGTATGATGATGTCAGTGCTAGCTATGTATGGCGTCATATGGATGACAAAGGATAAATTCGAATTGAGTACTCATAAAGCATACGAGTTCCAGTACTCTCGTTTACTCGAAGGTGCCATAGGGAGCACTATAGTAGAGATCCTGTTTATATGCACTGGTAATAGGCCAAGTATATCAGCAGCTATGTCATATGTTACTGATATAAGCATGAGTATGTGGCAATGCTTTCTTCATCCGGCTGGTATCTTCCATCTATATTATGATCTTGTACGTACTAATACAAATATCATATGGAATCGTAATGACATGAAACCTATGGATTTTAATAGATATAACCTCAAGCTAGGTTCTATTGATATTCCTCGAAATGGCTCTCTGTTGATCCAGGACATAGATACTATAGAACCTGAAGATCTTATTCGTCGGACAATGTATGATCATGGTGCAAGACGGATTTGGGCTCCCCCACTATCATATATAAAAGATGGAACCGAGCACAATCTATTTCGATACTTACATGTGCATCAGCTAATAGATGACTTTTCTTGGTATGAGTACAATGGTAGAACATCTCCATATGCTGGACCAATAGAAAACTTCCTAGCGTATAGCATACGTCAGCATACCATATCGAACCGATATGAAGAAGTACTAGGATGGCTTAACATAGATACAGACGAATCGGAAAGGTATCTACTTTACGTAATGGAATCGGTAGGTGATGATGTAGCTATCCCGTTTCACTGGCGAATTCACTAATGGTACTATATATATGAATGAATTTTAAAATATAATTGGTACTAGTTCAAATCCTCGATAACTATATCGCGAGCAATGGAGGTGCCATAATAATGATTGGTAATAAAGGCAGACATAGTAAGTTCAGTATCCTTTGGGATGCATTCCAGGTTGTCTATCACCTTAATGTCAGGGGTTCCATCATCTTTCTTGATTCTAACAGATATCTTCTCAGGATTGTATATAGTAGTCCTCTCGCATGATATATCGGTACAAAAGGACCTATTTTCTGGATATGACCATCTTGCACTTAGTCCGCCGATCAGTACGCGTGTACCTTTGCCAATTATGACACCACGTATTCCAGTAATATATATACCCTTATCAGTAAGCTTACCCAATACAGGCGAGTTAGGAGGAGACATTTTGGGCGTAGTCTATCGGTGTCCATGGCGACAGCGTCGCATACTACGTTTGATTCAGGAGTCCCCGAACTCTATATCATAGTCTAAAATCCATTCCTTCATAGACCTCATAATACGTCGGGTTTTGTTTAGGCTACGGTCCTTATCAAATAATGTGTTAATCATCTGAAGTGCTGATTCATGTGTGAGTATACGGCTGGTACTAGGCATGCTTCTAAGCATAGACTCATGGCATTGATCGAGTAGCACTTCAAATCGGTCTATGATAGATGCACTAGATCTGTGAAGATCTTGTGTAGCAATATAGTCTTTTATATAGAGCATACGGATATTGTCCAATAAATCTAGTTTGGCATAGAATTCTATTAAGAGTACCCATAATCGGGATGCAATACCAGTTATAGTAGAATCTGGTCCATAGAAGGATATAGTCCAGTCATATATCCATTTGCCTAGCGAACCTGGATCGAATGCACTACCTACTATAATTATTGGAGCGCTGGTATGATTCCAATGTTTAAGCTCAATACCTTCTGGGATGCCTAACTTTCTTGCTAGTATCTCCTTCTCAGTCATGCCTCTCTTTGAGATATCTATACATTTATGGGTATTCATGCATCGACTGCATAATCTTCGTATAGGTTTATTACTGTAGTTTTCCATGACTAGAGAGTGGTGTGCATCTGTAGCTGAAGCAACAACGTTGCTATGGTTGTGTTTTAACATATGAGTTACGTACTACCTTATGAATTATCGGGAGTATCTACCAACACGAAGTCATCGGATAGTTCTTGTGATGGGTTAGTATCATGACGCGTTGTTTGTGGTACATCTTTGGATTTTATTGATGTCTTGATGGTTACATCCTTCCTGGATGATACCATAACCCGTGGCTTGAAAAGATCACCTAAGGTAGTTATAGCAGACTTGTCATCTGATGGCTCCTTTGCACTAGCTGCAGCGCCGGCAATTTCACATATCCTAATACTCTCCAGTATGGCTGCCCTCTCTTCCATCAGACGCTTGATCTCGTTATTATCTCGTGGATTAGCCATCACTGGTATGTATATTCGCGCAGTGACAACTACAACTATGTTGTATCCAGTACCATAAATATGGATACATCACAGTCCACAAGGGGTTACGCCATAGCACCTAAGGATAAGGTTGTTCGCATAACTATAAAGAATGTAAAGATAGAAAAGGTAGAACTCAATATCTGTGATGATAAGGTAAAGTGTATAATCACACCGAATGATGATGAGATATTGTTTATTACGACAAAGCTTGCAAATCTGTTAATGGATTGGAGATTTCCCAAGTTATCATACTCTAATGCAAAGATGTACCACGCACACGAGGATTATACCACTACGGATACACAGGTCGTGTTTAGACCCGCAGACACTATGGTCTCATCACATAGGCGACCTATATATAATATAGTAATGGATATGAGCCATCGTACTATCCAGGGGATATTCGACCTTACATTGGTTACAAATCTAGAAACCGAAACTACTGGATTTACACTGATAGGTTATACCATAAGACATATATTACCTAAAGAGATACATGAACGCAACACTGAATAGTATAATATGCTTTTTTTTAAAATACACTATACTATAGGTTATTATGCACAATCCGTATACATTCGATTTGCTTCATAGTGTGATCTTTATTATGATAGCAACATCCTGTCATGATAGCCTCTATATCCTCCTCTGATATAGTGTCATATGAATGGCTACTGGTACTATGTGTATATATCAAGTTTCTTGTATACTGGAATATGTATGACGATAACAGTATAATACTAACCTGATATGTATTAGTAGGTGGGTCATGTATCCATCCCTCTGATTCAAGATACTTGTCCAATGAGACTATATCCTTAAGATATATCTCTGTCGACCCATCGTTATGGAATATAGTCGAGTTAACATCTATAATTTTATCATTTTGTATGTTTGAGCATTGTTGTGATGCTGATACAAGACACTGCTTAACTATAGCAGGACTTTCATCCCATTCACCTAGATCCGACAAGTATGTATAAGACATGATGTTATTTGCAATTATCAACGTCGTTGTATTCTAACTATACGTTATATTGCGACGTCGTCGCTGTTGGTACATCCCATATCATGGAGAAGCTATCAACCCTGGTTTCTGATGGTGGTATCATAAAATGGGTAGGATATCATGGGAAACGTACTGTATGGGTACATATCTTGATACATGGATCAATTAGCAAGTTAATAGTACCTCTAAAGGAAGATTATTCAGAGTCCTGGTTCAAGGATATAGAGGCATCATCTGCTGATGTTCCTGGTTCAGTGAGAGGAACAATATGGGGTTCTAATACCCGTCTCGATCTCCTCAGGTTAGCATCCATTCTCGGTATCAATGTAGGTGGTAGTGCTACTCCTGCATGCGGACAGGAATTCCGAGGATTTGCTGGATGTACTATGGCATATGATATTGAGTCCGATAGATCCCGCATACCATCAAGCTCGTTTGGTACAGTAAGCGAGGCAATAACTTCACTAGCGACATATTGCAGTTGTGGAGATACCAGAGTATTTAGTTTTGTGCCCAGTGTGGACTATAAGTATACTCTATGTAATGATTCTATGGATACTGTGACCAAGTTCCTTGAGTACGTGACACATCATCAACCACAATGGCTTCTAGGTTATAACAACTTCGGATATGATAATACAAGAATAGCGTATCATTCCAAGGATGTATTTGATAGTATATTAATTCCAATGAAAGTTGGTATGGGATCCTCTATGACATATGCCTACTATATAGATATAGCTGGTGTATACAATGTGGACCTTTTAGTATACCTAGATAAAACCAGACGAAGTGAGTATGAGAATATGACACTATCTACAGTGGTGAAGCACCATAAGATAGATGCTAAGATGAACTTTGATACTGGTAGTGTATATGACTTTGTAGAGTTATTTAGATATAACCTCCATGACTCCAAGATAACACTACAGTTAGCTGAGAAGTCGAATGTCCTGTGGGAGATGGCATTTCTATCAAATGCTGCATGTTGTCCAATAATAGATAGCGCTAGGTTCGTCAGTGGTACATTCGCAGCATGTGCTATAGCCGCATATTGCCTGCAGCGAGGTATACGAATGGATTGGTCACCATGTACTGAAGTAAAGGAGTATAAGGGCGCTCATGTGATGGAACCCATAATAGGGTTGCATGAAGATGTATACTCCTGTGACTTCTCGTCTATGTATCCTAGTGTAGTACTCGGATCCAATATCTCTATAGAGAATGTAACGGAAACTAATACTATACGCCTCGATGGAAGTACTTGGAGATCTTCTACAACTACAAACTTTGCTATAGATGGTAGAAGAATATCTTTTAATCTATATAAGGATTGTATAATACCACCGGTTATGAAACTCTTTGTAGATAGACGCAAAGGCATAAAAAACCAGATGAAAGTATGTGAAGATAATAATAAGATATTCCTTCTTCATGTTCTGCAATGGGCCCTTAAGATTATAGCTAATAGTATATATGGTTCCATAGGGGATAGAAACT
>Ga0247760_1000840_pt1 | contig 31419 bp, 27 predicted proteins | sample UWRJL171409R4_FD_179936 | JGI IMG/M metagenome (GOLD analysis project Ga0247760, IMG submission 179936) | Plant litter microbial communities from Arlington Agricultural Research Station in Wisconsin, United States - UWRJ-L171-409R-4 | ecosystem: Environmental > Terrestrial > Plant litter >... | reverse complement strand
CCCCCCTCCACAACCTCCGTAATCCCCCCCGCCACTGTAACCGAAATCCACCACCCCCGCGGCCAGAGCCCATCCACTACTTGCCCCTGCCTCTCCATTTCTACTTGGGGGTACGGTCCCACGATATAGTTTCAGACCATTCGGTTTGCGCCACTCCAACTCCTTTGGCATCTTTGCTTTGGTGCGAATAGCCTCGGGAACTAAATAGGTTGCCCACCATTGTGACATGTATTTCTCGCGGAGCTTGTCGGTGGAAGATACTACCGCTTCGACGGGGTGGGCTTCGGATCCGATGGCGGAGTATATCGGCGTGTTCTCTCTTGGGTTTTTGTCGTTTCCTCTTTTCGCTGTACTTGTGTTTCGTTCTTTCTCATTGCTCGTGTTTCCGTCCCCGTCCCCATCACCTTGACCATTACCATGACCGCCAAGACCCTTCTCTTCCTTTGAGAGAGAAGAAGACGAAGAAGACGAAGAGAGTCCAGCTAAACCCTCACAGAACACACCCTCCACTCTCGCCCTCTCTCTGGCCAATTCCGTCTCCAACTCCCCCCTTGGCAATTCTACACCTTCTCTCCATTGAGTTTCCGCAACTTCCGCCTCTTTTTTGAATATCACACGAGAATTTTCTTTTGCGATAAATTCCGCTTCGTGTTCTCTGTACATTTGCGAAAGCGTATTCCAATGCCTCTTTAACTCTTTTAGCCTCTCTCTATTCTCCTTGATATAGAGCCTGATACCGATGAAGTTAAGAGACAGTTTTGGATGAGATTTTAGCTCTTCCCGATCCAAGGCAAATCCCACCATCATGTTTGCGAGAGAATGCAGGGTTGCTTGTGCGGATTTTTCAGCAGTTTCGGCCTCAACTAAACGAGATGCCGTGCGGGTTTTGGAAGCTTCAAGACTGATAGTTTCCGGGTTCGTCTCAAACGCTTTGCGACGCGCAGAGATTTCCGATAGCCCGGCTTCATACCGAGGTAATCGCTCAGCGAGAAGAGAGAGTTTGATCGAGTCAAGTGGGTCGAGGTAGGGTTCGTGGTACGCTAATATCCAGGCGCGTTTTGTAGCGTCAAGACCCGGGGACCGTCGCGTGGTAGGGATGCTGTCGTCGTGGTGGACTTTTTTCCCAACGTGGGCGAGGCAGTAGGTTTCATAAGCGAGGGGACGAAGTTGATGTGTGTGCCAAAAGAGGTCAATATCGACGGTAGGGACAAGGACGTTTTTGGAAGAAGTGGTCATTAGCTGGAGGAATTTGAGATATCGCTGTTGCGCGTGCGCCGTCGCCCCTGCAGTGTCGGTGACAAGTCCGAGAATGGTTTCGATAAACCCGTGTGTGCCGAATTGGCGGAGAGGAGCATCAGCCAGTTCCCAGACCTCAACGCCAAACGCGATTTGACACAGAGAATGAAACTTGCGACTGTCAAACCCTCGGGTATCTGCATACGTCGTTGAGCACCCGGGACAAGCGAGACGGGCAAAGCCCACCCGGAAATCAGACCAGCTTGCCATGGGGATTGTGTAGCCGCCTTTGTTCTGGATGGAGGGATCCGATGTGCAAGCAAACGACAGACAGCGAAAGCCATGAATATCCAGCACGCCATCACCCGTGACGCGGACATGGTCGCCGTTGGACTCAAAAGCCACAACCTGGTATGGAACATCTGGATATTTTATATTCCATTTGGTTTCCGAGGCAATATCATTCGTTGGGGGGGGGTTGCGGACAAGTCTCTCGAGAGGGAACTCAATTTCGGCGTTCCAAAGCTCGGGGAATGCCTCTGCGACTTGTTCGTGAAAACGTTGCGGCATGAGCAGGTGGGTGTAAAAGATGATAGCGACGTCCCTGACCCCCGAAATTATTGTGAGCTGGTTCCATGGTTGGGACACCTCAGAAAACCCTTCCAGAAAACTCCCCAAAAATAGAGACAGGACAGTAAACATAGGTAGATAGGTAGGTAGGTAGGTAGATAGATAGATAGATAAGTAACATACCACGGCGGCAGAGGCCATAGATCCTTATCCTTGCTCCGCTCAGGGTTATCCGCCACCCACTCATGGAGAAGATGCAAATACCGCGCATAGCGAATTTCCGCACTCATCAAAAAGGCCTGAACTCTCCATCTCTCGTGCACATCTGTTCCGGTAGCCCCCTCGGGAAGCTTGGGGAAGAAATCCTTATCGGTGACAAAGGGGGGAGACCTAACATTGTTGAGGATACCGTGGAATCTCCTCATAAGGGAAATATGATCCCTGACGCGTTGTAGGGAAAAATCTTGGGAAACCGGAAAAGTCACTGGAATTGGCGAGGAGGCCATGGCGAAACCTAAAACACGTCGTCGTCTTCGTTTCTTTTCTTTGCTTTGCTTTGCGTTGTTTTGACGGCCCAGTTGTTCAAACCCTTCACCAATAAATATACCTGGCGTGTGTGTCGTCAAAAGCGGGGATCTTTATGCCCCTGCTTATCCCGCTGCAGACAGATTGATAGATACTTAATAAAATTGACCATACAAGTCGGGCGCAGGTAGGTTGCAGGTTGCAGGCTTGGAAGGCAGATGGACAAGGCTCAACCACCCAAAGCTCAAAAACCCCGCAACTCCAAAATAACGCGGCAGGATCATATTCCGAATTATTGAAGCAGCATCTCTCATGGTTGGTGCTCCGCCTGTTGGATCAGGCCTGCATGGTCAGCCTGGTATTTGATTCGTCGGGTGGCGCCTTGGGGTTCTTGGAGGATTGGCTCTGGCTGTCCGATTTGGCTGTGGCTGCAGACGAGGTTTTCTCCATATAACTTGAAATGTCGAGTGGTCCCGTGACTTGAATCGCTCGATAAAAACTCGCCCAAACACAACATCTACTTACAAAGAGCTGCCTGCTCACCGTAACATGTCCTGCATCGTATTCCATGCTCGACGCGCGGCAAGTGACCTGTGAAAGAATCTGGTGTATTGGAAGAGGAGAGACAGCCGACGGCTAGTAGAGCATAGGGTTGAGGTAGGTCAATCCCAAGACGTATTTCTCTATGTCGGTTCGGCCACTCCCCTTAACCTCTCGAGCCGGTAACATCCAAACCCCAGACCCAGGGGCCTCGGCAATTACCTCGCGCCTTACTTGTATGGATCGTAGGCATTTTCCCCTTAAGATATCGAGCGCCTGAGGGCCGTCGAGTCCAAACAGTATCACCCTGTTCATGGTTAGACGACCTGTGCCAGGTGGGGCGTGGCTCATAAAGCTCCGAAAGTCGTCTTGTTTGAAAAGGCCACCGTTGAGGTGAATGTCTGTCAAGTTGGGGGAAAGGTTGCCATTTGCAAAACAACGGCCTACGTCCAGCTGCCTATACGGCAATATTTCTAGATCAAGTTTTCGAAGCGCAGGGAGCGCTGCACATCGCTCTATAAATGCCATGAGCCCATTGTGTCGTTCCCACTCTCTCAACATTAGAGGCTGGTTGTAATAGAAGAGCAAGAAACTCTGTACTTGTTGCAATGCCGAACTGATCTTGTTAAATGCATCTTGGTGCTCCGTGGCAGTGTCAGCTCCAAGTTCAGCGTAAACATCAATCTTGACACAGTCAATGGAATGCTCGGCGCTGTTCTGGATAGCGACAAGAGTCTCGGCAATGGCCTTCATGGATTCTTTGCGCTCCCATCGCTTTTCGGGAATCCTGTACGAGCTAACGTCCTCGCGCACATTCTCATAAAGCGAGTCTGGGAAGCCTGGGAGCAAATTAGACTCGGGCAGGGACCCGGCTCGGCGGCGGCGGCGCCTTTTATGCGGATTCAGTCGGTTCCAGCTTGCTTCCTTTACATGAAGCTCCTTTGCAAATGGTAGCCTGGCAAATGCGCGACCGACAAGATGGCCAAAGATTCCGTAGCCCTGCGACGACATTGCCTTGTGGTCCATTCGCAGTGATCGCCACTCCGAGATCAGACGGCCAAGGGCTCTATCCCGAAGACGCGTTTCTCGATTCGCCAGGTTCTGGTTAAGTAGTCAGCGAACAGGTGAAATATTGGAGACACCATATATGCACGCACATCATCCACCGACCAGCTCTTGCGGGTTGTATGCCATTCAGCAAATTGGTCGAAAAACATTCCCTTGTCCATGCTCCGTGGGTCGTAGCGGCCAAGGCGGATCTTGACAACGCGAACGCCGTGGCTGATGGAGGGGTGACGCGAGATCTCTTCCAGGAGTCGGACAGACGAGAGGCGGTAATCAACGTGAATGCAACGAACGAGTTATTCGGAGCCGAGTTGGCAGAACCGCCGACAGGTCAAGCGGCAGTTCTGCATGGCCTTGATGCCCTCTGCATCGCGGCACCCGGCGTCATTCGCCGTCTCCAAGAGCGACTCCGAGTTGGGAACAAGACCAAAACCTTCAGCAAACTCAAAGATGTCCAAAAGTAGCTCATCGGGCAGGCTCAAGATGGTCGTGTCTGCAGATGCCATATTTGGTTGTTGCGCTCTTTCCGGCGAGGGACTGTCCCGCCGTCTTTTTCGGTCTCGTCTCGTTCGCTAACTTGGATTTGGTGAGAGAGGGAAAGCGGAAAGTTATTTCAGCTCAAGGCCCAGGCAAAGTCCACCCGCAGTTTATAGCTTTCTGGCTCGAGATAAGGTTTGACCGTGTCCAGTCCAGAGTCAGGTGTCAAGCCACAGTGGACTTTAGCTTTTCTCAGATGTCACCTGCGCCGGCCAATTATCGAATCGGTATTTGCGAAGCAACACTATCGTGGATCGGACCGTACAATGAATCATGCCTGGGCATCCGGAAAATCTAGGCAGATAAGCAAAGAGAGTTTGGTAACCTAGAAAGAAAAAGAAAAAGAAAAGACACACACATGAAAGCTCAGTCAGGGACACCACACATTTCCCGCATAGTGGCTTCATTTAAGCCTTTAGGGCGTCCGTACCCACGGCGACTCGGGTGGCGCTCCATCCATGCTAGCATGTGTTGTCCAGTCCCAGACCAGACTCAGGCCCAGACCTTGTACTGACTTGCTGCTTGAAGTCTCTCCATATGCTAGGCACGCACTGATCTAAACTCCAGTGAATACAAGCTGTGAATTGCCCCGATAACTCCTTGCCGTTGCGAGGTCCAAAGAAAGAGGATCAGCATGTCAGGTCGGAGGTGAAGTCGGAATAGAGCAACAGGGTGGAATGTTTTGTGATCCCGCCGCCTCCATTGACAAATATCTCGTTTTGTTTGACGAGAGGTGAGATTTGCAGGTATTCTTCTTGAAAGGGTGACCACCACGGTGTCTTTCCCTGGTGTGCGGTGTGTGTCCTGACTCCTTCAGCGAAAAGCCAAAAAAGTGGGTTCCGCGATGACATCACAGCACGCGTCGTCCTCCAGAGGCTCCGCCAAAAAGACACCCAGAGGGTGACATAGCAGGCTCAGCTAGGGCCGCCAGCTGGCTACTGCGCAAGCCCCTTGGTCGACGCATGAAGAGCAGGGGGCACTTCAGCCCTGTGCCCGCTAAACTGGTGACCGGACAGCCAGGAGCTGGCAAGGGTCTGGCATCGAAATTTGGCAACATAGGTACGAATACAAGGAGGGCGATCCTTTCTTTTTGCTCGAGCCTTCGCAGCTGTTTGGTCAGTGACGGATTAACAAGGATGGGGGATGTAGATGGGCCTAGTCACCGGGGGAGGGGGTGTCCCAACCTGACTGACTGAAGGTGAGGGTCAACTCTACGTCAAGCCGTGTCATACTTCCCTCACAAACACCTACCTTCCTAGGTATTTATCCAGGTCATCCGTCGTGCTGCGTGTTCACTGCGTACCTATATGTACCCCTTGTTGTTTTTTCTCTCCTCCCCTCCTCTTCCATTCCTGTCACCACCAAACACCACCATAAAAAAAAACACCCACCTCAACTAGGTACCTTAGGTATTCATCTACATCCCACGTGCCAACAATCAACAAAGTGAGAGACAGACAGACAGACAGATAAAAAGCATGGTCGAGCGCGGCAACCGCGAACGCGGTCTCTTCTCCGCGATCCATAACCCGCGAGTGTCTGAACAAGCAAAGCAACGGGACCGGGAGATTCTGGCGACGGAATTCGGCGAACATTTCGAGGAAGGAATTCGTCGTCCCCTCCCTCTGTCTCCGTCTCAATCTCCCTCTTCCGATTTATCTCCGCATCCGGGACAAGGCCAGGACGAGAACGAGAACATGAACGAGAACGAGGACGAGGAGGAATACATCTATACTTATACTTCCTCGTATCTCTCAAGGAGTAACGGTGCCAGTGCAAGTGCCAGCGCCTCCCCGGCACCACCTACAGCAACGGCCCCCACCAACAAGTCCAAATCCAGACTACAAACTTCAGGTCTTGGTTCTTCCTCTCCTGGACAGAGACAGAGCCAATCGGCGATAGAACCCAAGTCAACCTCCTCTGGAATGTCGGGCAAGCCACGGGTCCGAAGAGCCTCGGCAGGCGCGGCTGCAAGTTCGGGACGAGCAATTCATGGAGGAGGAAATGGAATGATTGATGGAAAAGACTCGGGTAATGTGTTCGTGCAGTCTCCTGTCCGCCCCGTCAGTTTCATATTGTCACTTCGCTAACTGAACTTTAGGATTCGCGGTCTAAAGGCAGCAATTAGCAATCCGAACGTCTCCGAAAAGGCCAAGGAGAAAGACCGCGAGAGGCTGCGGGAGTTGGGTGAATCAGTGGATTGACAGGGAGAAGATCCCTGAAAGAGGCGTCCGTCTTCACCAAGGTTGGCTCCTTTTATGGCGTGTGGCAGTCTCTGTTACCATCCAAATAGGGGATAGAATGGTTGACGAAAATCTCAAACTCCAATTTTTATGCAGCTTCATCGAGAGTACCTAGTTTTGTTTCCAAATCGAACAGAAGTAAACATGCATTCAGCGAATAATGAATCCCCATATCTCACCTTTTCTCTGCCACATTTTGCCCAACATGTTAAAACTCACCCCGAACCATGCCCCCTGTGTCTTGGCCACCTACATCACCTTACCCTCATCCAGAATGACCTCTGTAGAATTCACCTTGGCACTTCCCACCTTGTCTCCGTTGCTATTGACTTCTGGGAGCATGGCCTCAACAACCACGGGAGCCACCAGTGGGGCATCCACTGTAACTTCACCTTCAGCAGTACCATCGGCGAGACTGAGGTGGAAAGTACGGATGATGGAGTCGGCGTCGTCGATGGCGATGGGCCGGACGTCGGCAAGGGCCTTGATCTTTTGCGTCCTACAACCCAAATCAGTACCTTGCCAAGGAACACTGTGAAACCTTTCACTTACACAACCTTGACTTGATCGTCAGTCATCGATAGGCCCAGCTGGCCTACCCGTGTCTTGACGGCATTCCACCCGGTCAGCCGCGAAGCAAAGTGAACGTAACGCGTCAGGCCAAAGTCAGCTGGGTTGATAATCTCGTAGGTGCTTGGATTGTTCAAGATCGCCTTGGCGTGGATGCCAGCCTTGTGCGTGAAGGCGCAGAAGCCCGTGATGGGGTTGTTGAACGGTGTGTTGACCTCAACAGCCTCTGCAACGAGATCTTCCAGCTGTTATCGCATCAGTATTGTCGTCCACCTCATCTCCCACAGCTCTACATACCTCCTTGAGTTTGTGCAGCTTGTACTTCTTGGTGACGTAGTCCCTGTCGGCCACTATCATGCGCGCCATGAGTCTGTCCGTGTCAGTGAATGACCGTAATCCGCAGTGTCGGTAACTCACCCTCCGAGAGACTATATTGACAAAATTAGCTGTGTCTCACACATCTCGTTGGCTAACATACCGTAATGCCGTTTCTCTCACCAATTCCCAACACCGATGTGTCAATGTGCGTTGCGCCGGCCTCGAGCGCGCAATAGGCGTTCGCGATGGCACATCCAGTATCGTCATGCAAGTGAATCTCAATATCGCATGCTATATACCATCAGTCCTCCATCGAGAGCGGAGAGGCCGGAGAAGGAAGGGGTCCGACTTACAAACCACACCCCTTAGCGTTCTCACTAGGTCATATACCTGTCTCGGCGATGCGCAGCCCACAGTATCGGCAATTCCAACGCGATTTACACCAACCTGGTCGACGGTACGGTACAAGGATAACAAGTCCACGAGATCAGAGCGGAAAGAGTCCTCGGAAGAGAATCGAACCTCGAGCCCCCTGGACTTGATGAAGTTGATGACCTCAATAGCGCTCTTGGTAATGTACTCCATGCTTTTTCCGTGCGAATACTCACGAAGCACATGCGAGGTGCCGATGACGACGTCCCTGATATTCGTTAATAAATGAGAGCTCCTCGCGGGACCGTAGGGGGAGGAAAAAATAAGCCAACACATACAAGCCATCGACACCAGTTTCGACAGCAATGCGGGCATCTTCCATGGTGCACCGAACATCTGGATTCATCAGTGTTTTGTTTTCATAGCAAAAAGGAGGTGGACACCAACGTGTCAAAATCTTGGCCTACAGACACAGTAAGGTGGTCAGGATCAATGTTCCATCAAGATAACACAAAAAACTTGCCTTGAGACCTAGTTTGCAGATAGCCTCACAGTCCCGACGGGACTGCTCTGACGCCGCGGGGGACGTCAGTTCGATGTAGTCGACGCCGAAGTCATCAAGAGCCTTGGCACTGATAGTGGCGTATCAGAATGCGAAGCCCAATAAAGTACCGCCCGATGGGAAATCTTACATTTTGATCTTGGTTTCTGTGTCAAAAAATGCGTTTGCAAACTGCTCACCCTCGCGCAAAGTCGACTCGATGATCTTAAAGCGTGAGACATTGGAGATGTAATCTCCGACGGGCTGGTATGGGTTCCGGGTGTTGATCGGTACGGGACGCTCCGGAGCGTTGTTCGGGCCCTAACATGAAAGGCGGGGTCAAAAAATCGGAACCGAATAAACGCGGACGAGCTCGAGCGTCAGCTTACCGAAGATGCGGTCATGTTTCCCAGTCTTGTGGTTGACAGAAACCCAAAAAAGCAACGTCAACTGTGTTAAGAACCCAAGTCTCCACAGACAGAAAACGAGAAAAAAAAGTGAAAGAGGAGAAAAGAGAGAGAACCGAGAAAACGAAGCCCCAGAAAAATCTTCACCAAGCAAAGCAGCCGGAAGCCAAGTGAATCTTGTACTTTGGGCTGCAGCAGGCGGGGCAGTCATCACCTCCAGTCCCCGCGCCGGGCAGGGGGAACATCCATCATCGGATGCGGGAGCGAGCGAGTGAGCGAGCCCAGTGCCAACTGATGGGTCTTTTCCCTGCTCGCCTGCCCGAGGACAGCACAGCACAGCTTTTTTGACGCACGTTTCTGCCGGGTGTTGGCTGCAGATTGCGCTATTCCCCATCCTTTTGCTTCAGCAGCAGCTCTTTCTTTGATGGAAGGAAGGAAGGGGGAAGGGCGGGGTCCACGGGTTTCTTGCCCCGACATGCTGGGTTCCGACCCGAACCAATGACACGTCTGTTTGTCCACTGTTTGACAACATTGGCCACCCCGCTTCCCCATTCCCCCTTCCTATGTGGGGGTGAAAAAAGCCAGTGGTTATTAGGTATTACAGAATGAATTGCTGCTGCATGCATACTGCAGTTGCGGCCAAGCAAGGGACCCCAAAGAACCCCGCACCACATGCACCCGCACCCGCTGTGGCAGAGCAAACAACTAGAAAGCCGGTGAACAAACAAGAACCCAAGCTGCTCAGCCATGTCTGCCCGCTGTGCAGAGGGCCTGTGTGGTCGTGCTGTTGTACTGTGCTGCACTGCTGCTCCTCTGGCCTCGACATCCTCCCGGTTAGCAGATCGTGGGCATGGGGCCGATGGCCGTTGGGAGCTGCATCTCCGGAATCGGGGTCGCAGGGAAAACAACCTGACCCGGGTAATAGAGCTAGTCCCTTGCGAAATGGTAATGTTTGCACCATTGACGTGATCCATGTCAGTCATGGCATGGCCTGACATAACATCAATGTGCCAATCCAGTCGATTTGGTGGTCTTCAATCCTCAGTGCGAATATTGGGACATCCTTCCACCCGTCCGGAGGGACATATTCGAGACCATGGTGAAATATAGGTAGGCATGTGGAACCTCACATTGTGCTTTAGCGAAATGCTTCCTTCTCGGCCGCTTGAGAGAGAAAGGGAGAGATGCATACTGCATCGATACAGTACATGTAGTATAGCACGGCCCACCAATTAATGCGCTGCAGCAAACCGATGGCCTCGGTCTGGGTGTGCGTAACCGCGACGAAATGGAGTGAGTTGTGAGTCTGGTGATCGTCGATCCAACTTTTCACCTCATGATCTAATAAGTCTGGCAATAGCCGACAACTATATTCTTATTTCTACTACCTCATTGCATGGCAAAGCATGACCATTCTTCGGGTGTTCCCCAGAACCGAGGATACCTCCCTCTAATGTAGCGTTCTCTCATGTCTTTTTATTGTTGGCATTGTGGAACAACATGATGCATCGTGCATTGGACTATAAAATACTTGACGCTGTGTAACTAGCAACGCTAGAAACGCTCAAGTCTGTGAAACCACTGCCGGGGGCTGATCGAGTATAGATCTAGATCCAGCATTTCCAAGAGATCAATCCCTCACCGGGAGCCAGGTAAAAGCTGTCTTGTAGTGGGACAGGCATAGTGCACAAAATTTTGAACTCTCCGAGAGATTAAGATTTCGCTTTTTACTCGGGCCATGAGCCATGAAAATCTGGGGCTTTGCCCTGTCGTGGTTATCTCCATTGTTGTGTAACTTGTATTGGGTCTGGTGAGTCAAGAACTTCCTCACATGCAAACCCAATTGTCGATCGTGAAGATCAATCTGTGGCAAAGCCTCCCTGGCAGATCTTCCAAAGTTGATGTTGGCCGTGATCCCACAGCATGGTTAGGGTCAGGTCTCAGCATCAACTACAGGTACAGTACCTGCGGTATGGGTCCAATCAGGGATTGTGGCACGTACACAGAAGCTGCTGTGATTCAGACCAACCAAGCTATGACGAGAAAGTGAACGGCAACACGCGCTCTCCAACAGTCGCGCTTTACCTAGTGACGTGGAAAGTCCTCACAGAGTAGACTTGGTGCGTACGATACAGCTCAACAACCCCTGAAAGATTGTTCGTGTGGTACTTTACTCACCAAGTCACACACTAATAATTTTTCAGGGGTCGTATTGAACCAAGCTACTAAGCTTATTCGTACGCCTAGTAGGTTATTACTAACGGGACTGGGAGATATCCGTGGCTGAGTGGCACATCGGCATTGAACCCCGGCTCAAAACAGGGTGACGGACTAGAATAGAAGGGCTTTAGCATGATGATTTGGGTCAACAGCGAAATGAGACCTTGGACGCACGTCTAGCAAACGGGTATTTAAGGCGGACCTCATAAAAAAGACATGCTGACCTACAAACCAATCAGGACAGCGAAAATACTCATGACCAAAGTTGGGAATTAGTTTCCCCAGCAGTCAGCCCATGCGTAGGTACTACACCGCCGCAGCCGATGGTTACTATATGAACCTCAAGAGGCGGGATGCCATCTTGTAGATAATATATTAATCCATCTAAGAGCACACTTAATCTTGCGCAACCGAAACTTAATTAATCTATCCAAACCAGGCTCTAGTGTTGAGAGCGCGGAGAGTGCCTGTAGAATTGTAGTCTTGTCTGGGTAGTGTATCCGCGGAGAGCTCTCTAGATGATACGAGACATTTGACTAGAAGAGCGAGCAGATGTATGTCAAAACTGTCTTGTGACAACTGGATCGCATAATGATAATTTGTGCAATGCTGAAGAAATTTTCTCTCGCGGCCGAGCCCCCGAATATCACGATAAGGGGCCAAAACTGCTTTAATATGGGACTAGTAAAGTTCATTAGAACGTGGAAAAGGGCAGAAGCCACTAATTTAATCCATACCTCCAGCGGGTCATTACTGACGGGACTGGGAGAAATCTCTCCAGTACAACAGCTGCATGGCCAAGGCAAAGCATTGCTTTCACACAGAAAGGAAAAAACCAAGAGAATGTGAGATTACGCTCACCATCCACCATCAAAGATAAAGCCAGGCAATCAGCAAACCCCCCATAACAACCCCATGTTCTTGGTGCTGTCCTCAACAATGTTGGATCAGATATGTACAGGTACAGCCATCCTGGGACGGGTGGCTTATGAGGACCAATTGGGATCCTCAGAACCCTTTCCCTTGTCCTTCTTGCCCACCACGACTTCCTCGACAGCAGAGCTTGGCTGAGACTGAGACGGAGCATCCACCGAGGCCCGAACTGCCATGGCGTCCTCGTCGTAGTCATCGTGATAAGGCGCGCGGTTACGCTCAGCATCTTCGGCAAGTAAGGGACCCACGTCCTGACGTCCCCTCATCCAGGCGGGCGCCTTCCAGTCACGAGGCCCCTTGGCCCCCGACATCCCTGGGATGGTAGCACCGGAGAAAGCTGGCCCATGCCACGAAAAAGAAGGAACGGACATTTTACGGAACCAGGGCGGCGTCTCAATTGATTCCGGACGCACTCTGTTTCCGCAGTGTGGGCAATCTGGAGGAACGGTGCGCCACGCCGCACTATAAGACACGTCAGCCCACGGCGTCGACGACGATGACGAGGCTTACTAGTGAACAAAGTCGGCAATTCCGGCCCCGACGATGAATTCGCGTGCAGCCAACCACGAGTGTATAAGGCTGGCAGAACACCGTTAGTGAGTGTGGCTTACCCCAGCGATGCAACGGAATGAAATAATCTTACAAGTTAACGAGCAACGGAACTGTGCCATACGCTGCCAGCATCGCGCCCCCCGTTCCTCCACCCCACCTTCTTGGCACTTCGATCCACGTGAACACCAACACAATCATCAAGGCGGCAGCGAGGATGGCGTCAGCCAGGAAAATCCAGAAAGGGTGGACCACGGGACTGGACAACTCTTCCTCGTCCGAATCGGGGCCGATCTGGGCATCGCCAATATCATCAGGCCGGCCCAGGAGAGGTCGTTTCTGGGCATGAGAGCGCAGCCTTCCCGATGCAAAGAGATATAAACCCAGGCCCGAGGAGAAGAACAGCGGCACGGTCCCGACGGCGGGAACCTCATTTCGCGTGATAGCACCGTGAACTGTGCAGAGCACGAAGCCCGGGATGAAATTGGCGACAAGGATGCCGCGGGCGATCCGTTGGTCGGCCATTGGTAACGAACAGGCAACGCAGGGCGCCGTTGTGGCAGCTGAACGACAGAGGGCGATGGAGTACTGATCCGTAGATCCTCGAAGTAGTCTGCTCGTGAGAAAGCGTCCTCGAAGGTCGCGGGGTCGTTTATCGCTGCTTATCGAATCGATGTCCCAACCAATCAGATTGCGCATCGCGCTCGCCGTTACCACTGTCGACGTATTTTCAACCCTCCATCTCACCTTCTCCCAATTGCTGCCACTTCGACTTATATAATGATTTGATCTGGTACCCAGTTTACCCTCACAACTGCTTTGTGTCTTTCTTTTTCGGAAGGATTGGAGGCGCACCACGAGATGCTCAATCCTGATGCGCGAGCGGGCGCGCGTTGAGGGGACAGGCAGCTGCATTCCGACCAACGAGCAGCTACCATCACTGCCGGAGCCCACAACAAGCTGACGCGGCCCACCCAGAAAAGGAACAAACACAATGCGACGGGGCAGACTCAGGACGCGGTATGCGGGCACGGCGAGTTCCAAGCTGCAGAGGATCGAATGGCTGGACACCCACAGCCCAAATGAACGCATCGCCTGATCTGAAAGCTGCAACGAGCCTGCAACAAACTCAGAAATGCGGCCATGCCAACCGAAACAATTAGAATAGGGTAGCGGGCGGAACAATCCAACCCCTGAAAGACTGTTAGTGTGGGACCCGGCGAGTATCCTGCGGGGGTTTGTGCACTAGTGTATATGGACCAGCTGGGAGCTGTTTTGCGAGGGGTCAAGCCAAGGATATTGAGGACTAAGATTCAAGGCCATGAAGTTTACTCCTTATGGCCTCAACCTTCCATCATCAAGCCCTCAAAAAAGAAAAGAATGCCGGGGGTAGGTTGGCCTGGAGGCTGCGGCCAAGCCGTGAAGTACCGCGCGAACAATCTTTCAGGGCATGGACTGTGCAGCCAGCGAACTCCCAACACCCAACGCGTCGCCCGTGACGACAGTCGTCAAGACAAACGAGATAACAGAAAGGAACACCCAGAAAACCCTCGGCCCTTATTTATTGCCGTTCCAAGCCGTCGGGGCAGGCCAAATTATTGGCTCTGCCGAGGAGATCGCAGGTACCGACGGGCAAGTGTGTCATCGGGCCCCGGATAGGCACAGGGGATGGGTATCCTGGCACCCGAAGGCTAGTCAAAGCCTCATGCCACTAGCTCCGCGGATACCCTTCCGATGCCGGAGAACATGGCCTAATTTCAACGACTCCTGCTTGCCCTTCGATAAACATACCAGCTGTCGTTCGGCCGCGCGGGCGGCAGCTAAGGTCACTGATATCCAGGAATTGCGATTGGTGCAATTACATCAGAGCCCACACCATCTGCCGCCCTCCCTTGACCGACATTGCTGGGTAGTTGCGAATCCTCATTGGTCAGCACTGCATTCTTAAGGAGACGACATGTCTTGGAATAACGAGACCGCGCAGGAGAATCTTGCCATACAATTATCTTGAGGAGCAGTCGCAAGCCGTGTCGGGGAGGAGACTGGCCTCTGTCGACAGTTTTCCTTTGTCTCCGCACTCGCGGGAGCTGGCAAGAGCATAGATTCCTCCCTATGATGACTTCAAGGCAGGGCCAGTAGTTTGAATTGACGTTAACGATGTCGCACCAAGTGACCGCACCGCACAACATCTACCTAGGTACCCAACCGCAACGGCAGCGGTATCCATCAAATGACACGATCGGTCATCCGTGAAATAGATCCAGAATGATATCGAGGGCTCCGCATGGATTCGAAGTCCAAGCACAACGGGAGGGGAACGTTTGCAATTGCAAACTCGGAAGGGAGGGGTCATTGGCAAAGCACAGAAGATGAACTACCCTCTGTGACCGACCAACGAGTCTGCTTGTGAAGCTCAGCACTGACTTGTCTCTAAGCGTAAAGAGCCCGGTCGACGTGCGCCGTACTCGTCAAACGTGTCTGCCAGCATGCGGCAATACGTCCCAGAGCTGGAAGCCACTATGGTTGTGAAGATGGTTGTGGACCATGTCCGTGGCTATAAAGGCGGAAGCCCGCTGCGAGGGCTACACCAGACCTCTTTTCCTCCTTTTCTTCTTCGTAGATCAATCCAACTGCCTTCAGGCCAGCCACTGAGCCAACCCTTCTTCGCTGGACCCCTCACAATACGCTCTCGAGACGGAGCATACTATCTGGGCAGCGCTAACCCTTCCACCCTCCGTCGTCATCCTTTCATTGAGGCGAGCTTCGGAAACGAATGGCGGGGAGCCCCGGTTGCATTTCAGCATCTCGGCTTGTTCTCGCAGACTCGGCAACGCGACGAGCTAGTCTGTGGCAGTCTTTTCGGAGACTCTTCGAGCTCGCATCTCAGGGGGAAAGTTGAAAAACTCGAGGATGGTAACAGTCTAAACACTGGGGAGGTCAGCAAGTTCCAGGGGTCTGGGTTGTGGTTCTACTGCTGTCTTAACCTCACAATTTGACGCGACGCGACTTTAATCTGTTTCCGCGTTCCACGCGCGCGCTGGCTGCAAGAGGAAATCGGAGGGCAGGGCAGGTTGATATCGTGACAACTCCGAGAAACATTTCTTGAATGGCCATGGCGTCTCTCTCATCACAACACGGAAGCAGGGAAAAAAATTCGCCTAGTCTGAGCAAAGAAGAGAAGGAAATGGCCACAATAACAAGTTTTCAGGCAACGGAGAGCAGTGGACAAGCACTGTGAGGTTCTAAAACTCAGGCAGCCTTCCGCATTAGAACTTGGCACCTTCCCGGTCTGGTCCGAGAGGCGAGAGAAAAGCTAAACACAAAGTCGTTTTACACACCTGCGTGCACCAAAGAGTACTTAGGCAGTAACAATGCGCACTCCGGAGCGCCCGCGGGCGGAGAGCAATCTGCTTTCGGAAGATATCATTTATTTTTCGCTCTCTGCCCGCACCATGGTCTCCTCAATAACATAGACAACTTTTCTCTCAACCCATGGGCTGCCTCAGTTGCAGTTTTTCTGTCGCACCCGTTAGCCTGCAAAACCGCCCAAGGGCGTGGAGGCAGATTTTGACCCCATGGGCTCATCTCATCGACCGCATTAACTCCGGCCTATGAAGCGGGCCAATTTACAGGGGTCGCGGCGCTTATGGGAGGGCTCGAGTTCATCAACTTTTTTTTTTTTTTTAATTCTTCCCCAGGCCCAACACTAAGGCCAGGAGGGTTGATCTTTTCACCTGTCTGTCTGGTCACGCGCTGCTGCTTCTCCTTGGCTCATACCGCCACAAAACTTAGATGGCCGTATTTTCGATTCCTGGCGAGATCCCTTCGGAGCTAGGCTTGCGACCCAGAATGTTCCCGGGCGTGTGTCGAAGTCGACGGTGGTGGGGCGCACGCCTACAGTCACTTGAGGTCCTGCCAACGCATGCGGCCGGGAGTGCAACCGCGACCGCCGCTACCGCACACAGGGCCATGTCTCAACTCCCGCCGAGTGGGAACGTTGAGTCGGTGGGCGAACTCGTCTCCGAATGCAAATTCGATCACATGATGGACTCAATGGTCCTGGACAAAAAGCCGCCGTACTCAATTCAGGATTACTTGGAATGTTCGAGGGGTTTAAACCCCTGTCACTCTCAAGCCGGTCGCCGGGGGTGCTCCGGGTAATCTCACGCCCTCTGGTTGTAGGAACAGCACAGCGGTGCTGTTTGCATTGTACACACACCCATGCCTTAAGATGTGACAAATGACACAAATCACCTTGTCTATGACCTCCCAGCAGCCGGGGTCCTTACCTCTCCAGGGGGTGGACCACGGAAGGAAGTTTCCCTTCTCTGGTTTTCCAGTCTGGCGGGAGGACAATGGATTTGAGGAGAAACATCCCTCACAGATGTGCATCGCACCAACGGTGATCAAGCCCGACCTCACCGGTACCCTCCGTCTCCAGTTTCTTTAGCGTGTTTCGTTTCTTCTTTTTTTTTCTTTTTCTTTTTTTTCGCTGTCTTTCTCACCGGCGACATGCCTCCGAGTCCCCGAGTTCACATAAGAGTCATGGAACCTCCACTGCTTCCCGCCACGTCTCACTCTCAGAAATGACAGAATCCTCTATTCTATGGTCCTTTGTCTGTTGCCATCAATTATGCGACTCTCTGCCTCCCCGGGAATGATGAGTGTCCCATCAAATTCCGTCACGCTAGGTCGCCTAGACTCTGATACCGAAACACCCCCTACACCACCGCACGAGCAGGAGAGCCAGCGCCACACCTCAGAACATAGTGGGGTAAATACTGCACAAGTCAACGAATACCCTCCAAATCACCCGCTGAATTCCTACATGCATCCTCGCGGCAAGTTGGGCCCCTCTTCCCACATGCTCAGGTTTATCGCGCCGTGGAAACGAACCGTATATTCTAACTCATGAACCACACAGCTGCCACTAACGACGAGGACGCCGAGCAGAAAGATGAGAAGGACATCGATCTAGATGACTTGACCGCCCAAGCGGCCATACCTTACCGGCAAGCCGCGGGAGAGTACCTTGCAGCATGGCAGAGTGAAGTAGACCGCGTGCCTGAAGGAAATAACAAAGGGACAGCGATAGCGACAACGGATTCAGCGCTGGCCCAGTTTTGTCCTTCTCCATGCCCTTGGACAGTTTTTCGTGTTCACTATGGCAGGCACACGACATGCCACTGTGGAGGTTGGAAGAGAAGGCTTAAATGAAGGACGGGAGCCCCGAACTTTGCAAGGAAGTGGTGACGCCAGAATGTAATCTTAATAAAATAACAAGGACCATGGACCTAACAAGCTGGTAAAACCCCTCGTTTCCCCAACTGCGACACGCCCACAAAAAATAAATAAAAAACAGTAAAATAAATAAAAATTCGGGCCGGGATTGGGCGGGGCCGATCCTGCCCGAGCGGTGGAAGCCGTCCCATCCCAGTTCCCCAAACGCCTTGCAAACCGGTTTCTAGCGTAGGTCCCCAGATGGCCGCGAACCACTGCCAACCACTTACGTACTGCAAACCCCAGCGAGACGGCGAGGAAATCTCTGCCCACCAAGCAACGAATTAGCCCCAAGCTGCATGACGCAGGGGGGGGGGGTTTGCCCAGTTTGCCAGGCGAATTCTCTCCATGTTACTTTGCTTTAATTCCCGCTTTCAGTTTGGTGTCAGTCAGCCCAACCAAGGTGAGGGAAGTACCTATATAACAGCCTTCGCATCCCTTATTGGGCATCCCACTCACATAGATCGGTACTTAGGTACCTACCAGGGGCAATGAGCCACTTTGCCTGCCGGAGTTGCCCACTGATCGCTGGCTGGCTCGTTCACTCCCTGCCAATAATAGAACTTCCCCCCTTGTCAACGCCTGCGACATGGAGGATCGGTCTGGCCGCGCTAGCTGGACCTGAAAAAAAAAGAGCTCTCTTTCTTTCCATTGCATTCCCCAACGATTGTCTCATCCAAAGAATGTGAATGGGACTCGAGGCCTCCGACCCAAAGTAGGTACCAAGGCAAGGCAGGGTAGGCAGCCAGGCCCTGGTTGAGTCGGCTAGGGGGGGGAAGTCGACCTCGCAGCCTTATGGTTTCCAACATTGGCAGGTGTGGAGACCAGAATAAGCCAGGCAAGGGTGACCCCCTTGTCATGACTAATTAAGTAGATTGGGTACCACTTACTTCGTATCTTTTTCCTTTTTTGCAGATGCTTTAGTACGTGCGGGATACATGCTGACGACGAAACGAGGCGGTAGTTTCCCAAGTCCGAAGAAAAAAACACCAAAAGACACATGCGGCGCGGCGTGAAAGTCATGGGACGGGGTGACTGACACGAAACGTGTCTTTTACACAAGCTGCAAAGCTGCAGAGTCCGGATTGGACACGGCTGGCAGGCACGGCAGAAACCACGCGTCATTGCATGTGACTGTAGTAACTTTGGGGCCGGGGAGCAACGGAAATTTCGTAGGATTCTGTGCCGCTCTCACCGAGATAGGTGAGGTGGCGTTTGGACCCGACAGTTCGGGACAGGATTCACACTGAACCATGGATACTGGTGTGCAAGTGTGTGGCTGCTTATGCTGGCCTGGCCGATATGGTCGCGGGGCGTCTGGTGTGTGTGAGACAGGTTGGAAAAAACGGTTGGCGCTTAGATTGTAGGAAAGACCAAAGGGGGGAAAGGACGAAGGGGGAAATGCCAGCTCACATCATTCATTAATCTCAACCTGTTTCAACCTTGACAACCGACAGATTTCGGAGTCCGACGCCGGAAAAATTTGTCAATCTCAGCCAAGATCATCCAGGTGCATATTCTTCAACTGCTTTCCACGCAGACATGTGATTGGGTATCCTCCTGCGCGCGCGCAGCGGTCCGTACACTACTTAGTCGGGGAGGAGCAGTACAAGGGGGCCACGTGGAAAAAGTCTTCAGCTTGCATCGAGGAATCCTGATACGACATATGAGCACAAGAAGACAAAGAGACGCTTAGGATGGTTGGGACACTGCAGGGTCTAGGGCCAATCAGCATGCTTCGGCTCTGGCGCCAGCGCTCCGATTCCGTGATCCCCGAGGGGCTTTTGGCTTGCAAGGCTTGTAACATGCCCATACGCTCGGATGAGTTCCGGTCAATTGTTTCTCCAATCGCGTCACTGGCGCGAGTTAGACAACTCAGAGAGAAAAAACACACCCCTGGCATGTCTTTCTCTGAAGCTTGAAGCTCCAGATTAGGAAGCCATTGATGGATGCATCTGTGGCTACCCGAAAAGCATTGATTCGGATCAGCAGCACCAGCAGCAGCTGGGTGGGGAATTGCCAGTCACCAGGTGAACATGGCTTTCCCCGTTCTCCGTTTCTTTTTGTTTCTTTTTCCTTGTGAGTCCAAGTTAAAAGATGCGGTGAGACAAGACACATAAGTATCTAGAGAAGACCATTCATCTCGCGCTCTCTCTCTTTGTTTTTTGTCCAGAGATTGTTTCCATTGTCAACACTCAAGCAAGCACCTAGCCACCAAGTATCACAAGCCTTGCCTACCGTCGAACCGAAAAAAATGTGTAAGTACAGTGCTGGCACCCCGCAACCTGCATATAGCAAACATTTTACAACTTACACAACCCACAACGGCGGCTCAGCACAGCCAACGGTCCCAGTCACTCAGGGGCCTTCTCCTGCCGCCGCCGCCGCCGCTGCTGCTGCTGCTGCTGCAAGCCATGACTTCGTCGGTATTGGCGCCTGGGTCGTCCCGTCTTTGGCGGCCCCCGTCCCGGCCCAAGGGGCCCAGAGCCTGAACCAAAATGGCCACTTGGAGGGTGAGATGTTCCAGTCCCCCCCTGGGTAGGGTAAACTGCTGACATTTTGATCGATCGCTTACCTTCCCAAGACCAAGATCACCCGTCTCTTCCCCGCGACCAAAATGCCAACCCTACCGACATGCATGTCAGCAACATCTGATGTGTGCGACAGAGGAAGGGTGAGCTTGAAGGGGGGGACAACCCAATTTCGGGGCTGGGTCCTAGCTATTTTCACAGGTCTTGAGGATATTGACGAGGTCGAGATGGAAAAAAAGCAAATGTAACTTTGTTAGATACCGTTCATCGTCAACCTTTTGTGCCGACAAGAATCAATGACTGTGCGCCCCGCTGGCAACAGAACTGGAGCGCCAGCACTGCCCGCCTAGTAGTGGATAGCCATGGATTCCAGGTTCTTGTACGATACGGCACGACTTGGAGCCCTCACAGGTCCGTCTGTCTCCGTTTCAAACTTAACCGACTGGGCCGTTTCAAAAAACGTTCGTCTCGGCGGCCACATGAGGCCCGGCGACCTCTCACCCCGCTGACCACTGGCGCTGTGGTTGCACAAATAGGTGCACAAGTAGGTAGGTACCCAAGCCCCAGACCACCATCACATCACAGCCTGAGGCCGGGATCCGAGCCGTTCCGTTCTCTTGGCTGAAGGCAGAACCGGAGTAAGACCACAGGACCAGACATGCGTGTGCTTGGAGCTGAGTCCAAAAATTCAGGATTTGATTCACGCCATTCCCGCTCCATTCGCACTCCTTCCACCTCCCCTCCCTTATGCCCCTTCCCGTCCCTGCCACTTAAAACATTTGAAACAGTGAGGCGGACACGTCATAGCTATTATTTAATGCGTCAGAAAGAAGAAAAAAGGATTGGAGGGAAACAAAGGACAAGACACTAGCTCGAAAAGGGCGCGAGACGCGGCTACGAAACGAGTTACCGGAGCATGCTGTGCACTTGGCTGCAGATCTTTTTCCCCGAAATTCGTTTAGGCGTACCTTACGTATTAGGGCGGGTGAGTGGATGGACGAGCTGCCTGGCGGGTTGGTTGACCCGAGCCGAGCATCGTCGGTATGGTTGCAACGGACAAGTTTGTCAAGCAGGGATAAGGCGCAGCCAGTGTGCCCAAATATCCGGATCGATTGTCATCCAATCATTCAGATGTGCAGGACTTAGTCTGAATGCCCGGAGACATTGTTAGAGAGAGACTTGGACACTGATATTTCAAGGTCTCGAATCTGCAAAGACTCAGGAATGAATCAGGGGATTCAACTCCCAGAAGTTTGCCATGTCTCTTTGTCTCGACGGCGAGGGCGAATGGCTTCGGCTTCCAACCCTAGGCCTCTCTACCAACGGGCTAAAGTGCGTGCCTCGTGTTGCCGATCAAATGGCATGACATGCGCCTGGCCTAGGTGGTGGTCTCTGACTAACAGACCTTCAGGGAACCATCTGCTTCTTTGGCATTTTTATCTCGCTCCCATCCCAGATAAAGTGTGGAATAAAGTGTGGTCTCAGAGATTCCCGGGTTTGCACGCACCACCCAGTGCCTTCATAACTGGCTTCCCGTGCTGAGACCCCATCCGCATTTGCTGCCACACCCCTCACATAGTGCGCGCGGGCTTGCCGTCGGGGGACGGTGAGGCGGCTGCCTTGGCAAGACATGAAAACCTTGGATCGTGTCGCTTTCTCCGGGCAGGACTGGATGAGTTGACACTATGTAAGTACAACCGAGTATTCACTGAGCAGTCGCTTTCGCCGCAACAAGCTTCCGTTCTCGCAAGCAGATCCCTGATTGGGACCGTTATGACGCGCCGTTTGGTGCTTGGTGCTGCCTCGGCGGCGGTCTTGGTGGAGTCCGGCCAAAGGCTCTTCCCCGGACCATGACAGCGCTGCATTGATGCTTGGTGGGGAGTACGGCTGAAGAAATGGAAGATGCCGCTGCGCTGTATCCCTGCTGTGACCACCGTGCATTAGAGGACGTGGACTCTGGACTTCAACTCCGCCGAAACAAGAAGCAAAAGAGAATGACGAGGTGATTTGCATAGACGAGAATCAAAAGTCCCTAACAGCAAAGACGCTTGCGAATCGATGCATGCCACGTCGTGTTTGCTACCTGTTTACCTATCTAGGTTGGCGCGGCGGGTGATGAACAGCGGGTGATGAACAGGCGGTGATGGTGGCCCAGCAGCTGTGGTCAGAGCCTGGGGAAAGAGGGAGCTGCGTCGCTCCTGCCTCACGCCCGGATGATGCCACAGCATGGGTCATGTAGCTTCCCGCTGCAGCGAGCAGAGAGACTGGGGGAAAATGGCTGTGAATCACAAATACCTGCTAGGCCAACATGAAATGAATGTCGAGTGTCGAATGGTTCAAAATCTGGTGATGCAGCCTCAACAAAGCCGCTTACCTCGGTGACTCCCACAGGCTTCAACAGGAAGACGGGCAGCAGCGACTGTAAAATCCAGGTGCCTGTGGGCGGTCTTCAAGGGGAAATTAATGCTATTTGGCGAGTGCCCGGCTAACAATGAAGGCACCTATAAGGGCAGCGACCGAGCTTTGAGGGTGGTTGGTTTCGGCCTGGAAAAACCTCGTGGGGGCTGACCACAGGGGGTACATCGCCCCTCTCTATCTCTGACCTCGACTTTCAATTGTCCCCGTGGCAGTCATGCGTCAGTTCAACCCTATCGGCCCTCTATGCCGACCATATCTGCCTTCGATGGCTGAGCTTTCATCAGACTGGAGAGAGACCCTTTCAAGTCCCCCCCCCCGCGTCCTCCCTCCGTCGCCCAAGTCGAGTTTCCAGGTAGTCTCCCCGTTCTGCCCGGCCATGATCGGCGGCAAACGCAGAAATCTGGACAACCGGGCCATGGTGACAGCGATGTCTCCAACTCACACGCAAGCCCGAGTCGAACCAGTAGCCGTCCATCTCCCAGTATCGAACGTATTGAAGCCACCGAACGCGCCACATGCCGCCCCCAGCCCGAAGACTTGTGCCCGGACGCCTCCCACACCTCCCCTCTCCGGTCGGAAACCGCGCCGTCTCAGTGCCATCTTCCGAGAGTGGCCCATGTCACCCGGCCAAGAATCTACCCCTCCCGCAAAATCATCGAATGCGGCTCTGATCCCCCGCCTACGCGGGGCCATCCCGACTCTCTCTCGTCTTCAACGAGGGTGCCTTGGGAATCACTACAGACGACCCTCTGGTGCCTAAGACTCGCCGCCTCTGTCGGTCCGATGTTTCCGCAGGCGAAGAACATCGCGTGGTTCCAGCAACGCAACGGCCCCGACGCCGCGCGCAGCCTACCGCGATGAACTCAGCGCGGCGACAACACCCCGCGAACGCGCTGGTGCCCGGGGCCCAGGGCAGTCTCCCGAACCCCCCCCTCCCTGAGGTGCGACCTGCCTCACCTCGCTTCGACGGGAACGGACGGCCGATGGCTTACACCAGCTGATTTCTTCCGTTATCCCCAGCCTTCCACTCATAACCCCCGAGTTCGACCAGACACTGGACACCAGACATCAGCAGGCGGGCTGGCTTTGAGAATTCAGAAGGAAACAGCCGAGACAACGGGAACGGGGATAGCGTTTGAATCTGTGCGTGGCCACTTTTTCTCAACCTCAGAGGAAGTGCTTCTTCCCATCCCCTGAGGGGAGTGCTTCTTCTCGTCCTCAGAGGGAGTGGCGGTCAACTAGACCTGGCTGGCAACACTTCCCGAGGCAGCCCTGCCCTTGAATACTCCTCCACCCACGGTGTGTCATCTTCCTTGCGGAAACAAACATTCGGGCAGGCCGCCTTGAAAGGCGGTTAGTTGGAACAAAGCAGTTGAAAGCTGGGAAGACAACAGAAACGGATATGATATACAGCAAGACAAAGGAATAGGGGGTTCACGATCAAAAAGAGACCCAAGGGGAGCAGGTTGGAGGATTGAGGACAATATCATCACACAGGAAAGTGGGGGCCTTCTAACCCCAAGTTAACCTGACGCAAAGTTTTGACAGAATAACAGAATGCATGTTAACTTTTTATCTCTCAACAGACCAGCCTTAACGCCCCGTTTCCTAGAATATGCGTCCTCCAAGCACCCCGAACGCCGACATATGAATGCGTTGTTTCTCTCTTTTCTCTGTCTATCATTCTGGGACGCCCTATTCAGAGTGTCCTACTCCTCCGGGCCTGGCCTGCCGTCGAGCCACTTGCTCATATATGGCCCGTCGAGCCAGTACCCCAGCTTCCTATAATAGCTTCTCACACCCACCCCCGAAATCACACTGAGCTTTTCGCTCCCGTGCTCTTCTCTGGCGATACGCTCAGCTTCCTCCATGAGCAACGTTCCGAAGCCTTGATGCTGGAACTTCCTCGGGTCTCTCGCATGCACAGGGACTGCCATTCCGTATACGTGGAGTTCCCTCACCAAACTCGTCGGTTGTCCGACTAGCTCCTCGCGGAACGTATACTTCTCCGAGCACTTGCGCAGCCGCAAGAGCGCTACCAAAATGTCTTGTTTGGGGTCCTCATACGCAAGGAACGTCTCCCAGCCGCCGTTGGCCGTATAATCCCGCCGCACTAGCTCGATTTGGTTGGGTCGAATCTTATTTTTGACCTCGTTGACGCCAACCTCTCTAGTGCGGACATCTCGGCATGTGGTGCCAAAATCTTTCATGCGTGCGAGCGCAAGCTCGCGGAGGTTGCCGTTCTCGACACCGGACGTTACAAGCGGCATCGGAATGTCACGCTGGACGCGGTAAATACGAGTCCAGGGAGGTACCAGAGCGAGGATGCGCGCTACAAGATCAATGAGACCGTTGGGCGTGTAGTTCTGATACCTCCCCGTCCGCCAGAGCTCATACAGCCCGGTACCTCGGATAACAAGGGTGGGATAGATCTTCAAGCCATCGGTTCGAAATGCAGGGTTTTCGAAATATTCGCGGAACTGGTCGAGGTCTCGCTCCATGCCGACATTAGGCAGGTCAGGCATCATGTGGCTGACCACCTTGAAGCCGGCATCCTTGGAAAGACAGAAGGTCTCGGCCACAGCGGCGACTGTATGCCCGCGGTTGGTGTCGCGAGCGACGTCCTCGTAGAGTGACTGCACACCAACTTCGAGACGTGTACAGCCATACCGCAGCATGCTGGACAGATGCGGCTGGAGACAGTAGTCTGGTCGTGTTTCGATCGTGATGCCAACGCATTTGATATTGCTCTGCTCTCCTCCTCGAACGGCTTCGTCGACATCCGTGGTCGCATAGCCACTCAAAGCATTGTGAAGTTGTGATATGAACTCATCTCTGTAAGATTCCGGCAGTGACAGGAAAGTCCCTCCCATGACAATAAATTCCACTTTATCGACGGAGTGGCCCAACGCCTTGAGCTGGTCAACACGGCCTCTTGCTTGCTCAAAGGGGTCGTATCTCGCCCGGATAGCACGCATGCTGGTGGGTTCGTAGCCAGTGTAACTCTGCGTGCTATATTCAAAGTCTGAGTCTGGACCTCCAGGACAATATACGCAAATATTTCCCGTATACGCAATGTGCGGACATCTGTGCGGCTTACACATGACGGCGACAACAGCGATACCAGACGATGTCCTGATGGGCTTGGCGATGAGCCTAGGCAGGATGTATTTCTTGTAGTGCTCTGGGACAGCAGCAATAATAGCCGTCAAGGGAGGCACATTTCCTATCTTGTGTTTCTTGGCGAACTTGGATCGCAGCGTGTTCAGGTTGATATCACGCCTGTGGTCAGGATCTCGCGCCACGGCTTCATGTTCTTCAATGAGCGCATTGGCAATGTCAGCGCAGCAACGCAAAAACCGCTCATTCTCGGGCGGTAGATTTTCCTTGTTGCGGATCGTCGCCGTTACCGTCGTGGTGGTGGCCATTTTAGTGAGTGTGTGTTGTGCGTTGGATGTGCGTCGTGATGACTGATTTTGTGGCCTCGAAGTCAAGACTCCAATCCAATCCGCCCCACCGGCTTACCTAAAGCATCAGTCACCTGACACAGCCAGAGCCTGCCAAGAGCTGGTCGGGACGAATCGGTCAATCACATTGCCGTCAGAGCCTGCCGCGTCGGATCGGGGCTTTCCAGCTGTCGAGGTTTTTGGCGACAGGAAGCTTGTTGCTTTAACTTACTGCGCAATATCGACGGCGAACGAACGAGACATCGTCAAAAGCCACCACGTATCTCTGCTCTTCTTCCACTCCCTTTCCTTTGCACTCTTCTTTTGTTGCGCGCACTTCACACTCCAGACAATGCAGTCCTTCGCAAGGCAAGCCCGGCCTGCGGGCGTCCTCCTGCGAAAGCTTGGTCAGAGAGCATACAGCTCTTCGTCATCGCCCTATGCTCTCACCGTTGACAACCTGCGCATCAACGGCGAGACCAAGGTCCTCTTCCAGGGCTTTACTGGAAAGCAGGGAACGTAAGTCTCAGTTTTACAAACACGCTCTGAATGCCTGGCTCGGCTCAGCGGAGACGAGTTGGAACGAACACATCGCAGCTAACATTAGATCTCGCGCAGTTTCCACGCACAGCAGGCGATCGACTATGGTATAGGCTCAATTCTCACGGCGACTTTCCGCAGACACTACTTCTGACACGTTGCACGCACAGGGACGAAGGTTGTCGGCGGAACCAACCCCAAGAAGGCGGGCCAGACCCATCTCGGCCTCCCCGTTTTCGCAAACGTCGCCCAAGGTGTGAAGGAAACGGGTGCAAATGCCACTGCTATTTTCGTCCCGTAAGCTACGAGACGCCCTATCAACGATTGAGATATTGACGGAGAGTAACTAGCCCGCCGCTGGCAGCTGCCGGTATCGAGGAGGCGGTCGCGGCCGAGGTCCCGCTTGTCGTATGCATCACAGAAGGCATCCCCCAGCATGGTGAGTCCATATTGCAGTTGGAGAAGCAGAGATGGAGCAACCCCTAACAGGCGACGGCAGACATGGTCCGCATCACGTCAATCCTCAAGTCGCAGTCCAAGACGCGCCTTGTCGGCCCCAACTGCCCCGGCATCATCGCCCCTGGCCAGTGCAAGATTGGCATCATGCCCGGCTTTATCCACAAGCGCGGCCGCATCGGCATCGTCAGCAGGTCCGGCACCCTAACATACGAGGCCGTTAACCAGACCACTCAGGCTGGTCTCGGTCAGTCCCTCGTTGTCGGCATTGGCGGCGATCCTTTCAGCGGCACCAACTTTATCGACTGCCTTCAGGTTTTCCTCAAGGACGAAGAGACCGACGGTATCATCATGATCGGCGAGATTGGTGGTTCCGCTGAGGAGGACGCTGCCGACTTCCTGAAGGCCAACAACACGGTCAACGGTGGCAAGCCCGTTGTCTCGTTTATCGCCGGTATCTCCGCGCCTCCCGGACGCCGTATGGGTCATGCTGGAGCCATCGTTTCGGGCGGCAAGGGCGGCGCCGATTCCAAGATCAAGGCCCTCGAATCTGCTGGTGTCATTGTTGAGCGATCCCCTGCCAGCCTGGGCAAGGCACTCCGTGACGAATTCCTCAGACGGGACCTGCTCTAAATGAACCCTTTTCTTTGATAATTCGTCAGCGGTGGCTTGTTATTCCTGTACATGAGCTTGACACTCTTCATGTTCCCTAGAAGCGTCTGTGTATGAGCGTGCAAGGATCCGGGCGACAAATTGGCGAGGCGGAGCTACGCCAACTAATCCAGGAGGAGGAAAAGAGAGCAAGGTGGTGCTGAGCGGTGACGAAGAGGCGGTTTTTAGAGTCTTCTTGTCCTGTGTATTTCCCCTGTGCATTACCATCTTGCGAAATTTATAGACTGGAGGGAACTGGCGGTCTGGCGAAAACATATTGTGCATTGCAAGCCCTTGCTTTCCTTATGGTTTCCGCGAATATCTGCCATGAGATAGGGCTTTTTTTCGTCCCGACAATCTAAATGCTAAGTTTTCATGAAAGAGGGCCAACGATTGCCAAAGTATCACGTCAACAATTTCTCAGGGGCTGAACCCGTCCGTGCGGGCTTCGCTGTCGTCCCGACAAGTTACTGTCTGGCTGCGCTGGACAGAAAACGAAATACAGAGTCCGTGTTGGTAGTTCATTCGCTGCTGGTCGCCCACACTACCCCGTTTCCTCCGCATCTCGCAGGAAATGAACGCTACCACCATGTCAACTCAATCTACGATGATCGGAAAACAAAACCCAGTACCGTCTGTCAATGATAAAAAAGAGAGCCCGATGTAAAACCCGTTTAAAGCAACCACGTCCACCGCCGTCCATGAACTCCATTCCCGATGCTTTTGGCCGCCTGTGTCGGGCCATGCTCCGCGCGATGCCCCTGACGAACCTTCCATCACCAGATATGTGCACACACCGTGATGGCCCGAACGGAGGTCACTGCTCGCCGAGCAGCCGTGCAGTGATATCACCCATGTATGCTTCCTCCAGTTCGTAGTCCTCCCCACCATTCCGGTCGATACCCACGAAGTTGAAGGCCTCCACCACGGCGTCCACGTCGAATCCCATGTTGACGAACCGGTCGACGAGCTCCTTGTTGTAGCCCTGATACCTGTGTTGTTTCCCGCGTCAGCCATGCCATCTCTACACCCGCATAGCGTTGTGCTTGGGACCATGTCCAACGCTCTTGCAAGATCGGATGTTCTCCATCGGCCACGCACCTCTTGGGATCGTCCTTCTTCTTCTCGGGAGGTTTCACCACTTGGTAGTTGTGTTTCGGCATATCTCTGCGCGGCGCACCGGCGTACTTAACGGCCCACTCGTGAGCTTGTACGGCAAACTGGTCCGGGTCTTCCATCAGCATCTTAGCTACCTCGGCATCTTGCGGGTCCTTCGGGTTCGGGGACTCGAGCAGCATGCGGAGCGATATCAGCGCCATCTTGATCGTGCCCACGGGAGACCATCCCGTTCCAAGTGTATCGAGACAGATTGCGCCCTAGAAACCACAACGATGAAGAGTGTTAGCTAGGGGTATGTGGTTCGTGTACAGTGTCCCCCGCACTCAGCCCCGTAGTTGCGACGGCGCGGGGAGTCCAGTCTGTTAGGGTTCTCGAGTGCGGGCCAAAAACTAACCGTCACGCTGCTGACGTTCGGGTGCCAGATGCGGGTGTCAAACTTCATGATGGGTGATTTGAAGGGATACATGTCGGGGATAACGATATCGACCTGAAAAGTTCCGCCGGCGTAGGGAGTATCCGGAGGTCCAGGGAAGGTTCCCTTTAGGTGGGTTAGGTTGGCGGGATCGAGGGGGTGCGCCGACACCCCAGAGTTGTTTTTGTCATTGTGGATGTCGGCTAGCTCTTTAGCAATCCGACGCTCGCGGGTCGAAGACATGTTCAAGTCGGGGAGGTAGCCTGTAAGGAACGGAGCGGAGTGAAGCAAGTGAGGTTGGGTTGTGGCCAAACTGCGTGGGAAGAAATGCGCAAGACCGCCAGGCGGCTGTAGAGGGGAAAACTTGAGGGGCGAGGGGTAGCCTGCAAGGCTTGAACCTAAACGATCCCCTCCGCAGGCGTCAAGCTTGCAGGTTCGGTATGGAAGCCTTGGGTTTTAAAAAATTGGTCTTTAAAACTCTCGGATCAAGGTTTTCATAATGGATTAGAGCTCCCACGGTCGCCGTAAGCGCAAACAGAAGATGCCCACGTACACCAGAACTGACTGTCGGACTGTGATGTCTTGCGGATGCCAAGCTGCAAAGAACCGAACAGTGTTCCCTGTGTAAAAGCTTAGCTCCTATAACACTACACTTCAGTGACTACATAGGTAAGAAGAAAGGTGAACGGGCATGACACAGACTCAGACAAAGTTAGATATGGAAACGGTCGGAAACAGATGGAGGGATGCCCAGCTCTCTGGTCGCAACCTGCCGATTCCACAATTCCGACGCAGGCTTTGGAATGGAATGTTGGCACCGCCTGCGCCTGATGATGTGCCGAGAGTCTTGGCCTGTGCGTTGAAAGCTGGGACCGCTGAGCGAGGCGTCCCTCCTCATTGGCTGATAGCCGTCCAGTGGGTCCCATACCCAGCTTCCGCCTAACTGGTCTGTGCGCGTCGGTGTCGCGTCGCTTGGGCGCCTGATTACAGAACGTTGCGAACGAGAGCTCAGCTCACGGCAGCTGCAACATCGCCGCTGCCAAACTTTCATCGCAATCACATTCGGATATCGCAACACCGCAATCCTGAACACCTTGCAATTGGAACACAGCCAAGTGTAGTATTCAAGCTATCGCTCCTCTCGAGCACCGATAGTGAAGATGGTAAGGGCAGCTCAGGCAGAAGCAGGACCGACTGAAAGCTGGACCGACTCACGACTGACAACGCGCGCAGGGCCAGAATCAATCCGGCATGGGCGGCGGAGGCGGCCAAGAGGGTCGAGATGATAAAGATAAGAAGGTTAGACTCTTCCACACGATGACCACGCTCCTGGTCACTTTGAACTTGCTGACCCGTCCTGCCTCAACAGAAGGACAAGCCAAAGTACGAGCCGCCGCCGAGGCCCACAACCCGTATCGGCCGCAAGAAGAAGAAGGCTGGCGGTACCAGTGCCGCCGCGAAGCTCCCTCCTGTGTACCCGACGAGCCGATGCAAGCTCCGACTTCTGCGGATGCAACGCATCCACGATCATCTCCTGCTCGAGGAAGAATATGTCGAGAACCAGGAGCGCCTGCGCAAGGCAAAGGCAGCCAAGGACAGCAACGCCCCTGCCTCGGAACAGGAGTCTTCGGACCGGATGGCCGATGAGCGCGGCCGTGTCGATGACATGCGAGGCAGCCCCATGGGCGTTGGAACCCTCGAGGAAATGATCGACGACGACCATGCTATTGTCTCTAGTACGACTGGGCCAGAGTATTACGTCAGCATCATGAGCTTTGTCGACAAGGACCTTCTTGAGCCAGGAGCCAGTGTTTTATTGCACCACAAGAGCGTCAGTATCGTTGGCGTTCTCACGGATGATACGGATCCGTTGGTCAGCGTCATGAAGCTTGATAAAGCTCCCACGGAATCATATGCGGACATTGGTGGTTTGGAACAGC
>Ga0247760_1000839_pt1 | contig 31427 bp, 24 predicted proteins | sample UWRJL171409R4_FD_179936 | JGI IMG/M metagenome (GOLD analysis project Ga0247760, IMG submission 179936) | Plant litter microbial communities from Arlington Agricultural Research Station in Wisconsin, United States - UWRJ-L171-409R-4 | ecosystem: Environmental > Terrestrial > Plant litter >... | reverse complement strand
AACCCTGATAGACAGAGCCATCCTCGAGCTCGAGACTGACCATCCCGCCGCTGTCAGTCTGGGAGAGGGGCATCGAGGCCGGGCGGTACACAAGGGACGTCATTGCGGCAGGCGCAAGACGGCGAGGGGGATGATGGCGGGAGAACGCAGTGACGACAAATGGTTTAGTGGGGCAGCTTGGGAGGATAGTTGGACTTTGTCGAACTGCTCAGGAGCTGCCTCCAGGCAATTTGCGACGCGTCTTTTGGAGTTGACAGGGGAGCTATCGTCTGTCTGTTCTCATGGCATAGGTATGAATGAGTTTCTTAGGGAGAGAGAAAAGAATAAAAAGAGTTTCGTGGTAGAGGAGAATTTTGAGTCGAGCTGCCCCGCGATCCGCCCCAAACCGCGCCCGCCAAAGATTTTCCAACTGCGGGGCCACCCGGTCGTTTTATGGGGCACTTGGGCGTGAAGGGCAAGGTGCATGCGGTGTTCATCGGAATTTTCACGGATTGGCCAATTATATTGCTCTTAACCTCGCCATCTAGTGGGGGTTCCCAGGTCTGGCATACCCCTGCAATTATGGATACACTAGTGTAGTTCGGTTGTCAAAATTCGAAAACATGAAATGCGATTTCTGTCCCAGATCTCAATGCGTGTTTAAGTGGCAGATCGGCGGTATTCCTAATAATCCGCGAAGCTATTTCGGAAACGGGCATTTTTCCGACTGCCTAGGACAGAATATCGAAACGGTAAACCATTCCAGGGACCGCAGACTCTTATTTACACTCGATGTAATGCGTCGAAGCCTGGGTGGCACCGACTGCTTCACCGCCCTGCTTGTCAGCGCAGCGGGGTTAATCGCTCAAGCGACGCCACCATTGGAAGGGAGGACGACCACCGAATGCAATGGGAGACTCGGATTGGCTACCCGCATCAGCAAGGCAGGTGAAGCGTAGAGAATAATGCCGCCCCTGATCCTCAAGATCATGTGGGCTGGTCTCCGGTGCTGGTTGAGGACGGAAATGTGGATCACGGCTCGGGGTGGGCCCTAAGCCGGCGCTCCGGGATCGGCTGTGAGAATTTGGAGGCCTTGACCCGTTTGAAAGCTCACCATCAAAGTTGGACGCCCACACAATCCAAACCCGTACATTTCCCGAGCGTGGCGCTCGTTATGTGTGCATCTGAGCATTGGATACGGCGCTTGGGAAGAAGCATATCAGGTCGCATATGTCGGCTGACGGATTCGTATTGATGCTGCACAGCATGATACCTTGCCCGTTTGTGCGGGCATGTTTCTGGACAATGGAGACGCTCTGTCTTGACCTCTGGTATTGATTCCGGTGGTGTTTACGGACTCATGCAGGGTACATGGTACAGGGATCGCCCACGCGGGGCGTACAGTAGGGTGGTGCCGCGGGCGAGTCAGAGGCCGTCGCCTCGATGCCGGAGTGGTGGCCCCGTTGAAGGAGGGACGGGACACAATGTCGCAGAAGGAGCCCAGGACGAGGACCCTTCACCGTCCCTCGATGCACAGCACAGATATGTGGCATAACATTATGAATATGGTCATGCGATTGACAGCTGCAGTTGGTAACACTGACAAACTGGCGACATGCAACCTGCGGGAAGGTGGGAGGCGGCAGATCAAATGAGGGGCGTTGAACCTGCTGATGTGGGATGGCGTCTGCCCGTTTGGCGAAGCGATGCTAGACCACTCCGGCGCGACTCTCGTGATGCGCTTGGCAGGATTCTAAGGCGACTCGGCTCGGGTAGCAGCAGCGCCCTGAAGTGCAAAGATACTTAGTCACCTATTCGCCTGCTCGCTGTGCAGACGACAGAGTAGTCGGTTCTTGGGGGTGATGCATGGAATATAGGGAAACTGCTCCCTAGAGAAGTTGCCCTCCGTTCCATGCCCATTTTGAGCGAATGGTTGATTTTCTCGTGTCACAGTGCCCAAGAAGCAGGGGTCCCCAGCCTCACTTTAGGCGCGCTTGCTGGGGAGTTCTTCTCCTGATCGTTGCCCTGGTCGTGACTTCCTCCACTTCCTCTGTGGTCTGGAGCTTCAGTTTAGAGTGCCCGGAGCAGTCGCGCTCCACGCGCGTTTAGGCCGCCTTCCATCACTCCGAGTTGTGGGTATACACTTCTGCATATCAATTGTATTTTTCCTCCGCGCGCTCGTTAGTCACTGTGATTTGCTCGGCGACTCCAACACTGGGCAACCCAGCTGCTACTTTTTGCATCGAGGACATACCCCCTGTCGATAGGCTCGGCGTGAAAGACCCCCTCTCGCCTCGCGGGTCGACTTCGTTGCCTCCTGCCCCCGAATAAATTGACACTCAGTTCCCCGTGTCTGCCTTTCATGGCGCTGTAGGACCGGCGACGAAGCGATTGGGCTGCCAGAGCCAGCTGGGAGGATGTTGTCCGGCTTGTTTCGGCCCTTCAACAAGGCCGCTTCTGATCAAGAAGACGACGATGTCGAGCAGGTGCCGAAACATGTGGCCCCGCCCACGGTTCCGCACCACGAATACAGCCATCATCGGCACGCGACCGCTGATTTCACCGAAGCCGACGACGACGATGAGGATTCCAATGATGGAAGGCGACAGGGCTACTATGACGGCGCAGAACGAGATGAGGATGGATTGGCCCAGCCTGTTGGCGTCCTGCCTCTGTTTGCCGCAAGCCATCTTGGTAGTGATCCCACCTACCTCATTCATCCAAGACAGAATGTCTTACCGATTTACTGACTGTTTTCTCTCCAGATTTGTTGCCTATCTACAACCTGACTCATGCCATCCGAATCACCGTCCAGGCGAGAACCGACACAACCCTTACCTGGGATCAGTTGCGCTCCCCGCAGGTCTCCCAGTTTCTCATCAGGCCAATGCAGCAGCAGATTCGGAATCAGCATTTTTCTAGAGGCACATTATATGCTTTGATGGCTAACTGCCTGCAATTTGAGAAGGAGGGCCAACTTTACCCAGGAAACGCTGGTGCCAGCAGCACCAGGGCCAAGGTCTGCGAGCTGCTCGCGATCAAGTTACTTAAGGAGTATACGACTCGCGAACTCATTGAAGCCCTTTCCTACGATTTCTACCCCTTACAGGGCATATCAGGATCTCACACGCCTGTCACACCCGGAGGGCGGCCCAAGTCCGCTGCGATGAGGACTTCCACCCTCGAGGTTGCCATCCGAGCGTCTGCCAAGCGGTTCCTCTCTCATCCACTCGTTGTTCAACACTTAGAAGCTATATGGAATGGTGCAATCAGCTTCTACTCCGCGGCTGACCAGCTTCACCGCCCAAGCTCCGCGTCAACTGCACCAGCTCGGAGTATGTCTAGGCGCCAAAGTGATGTACGAACCCCTTTACTAGGCGCCCAACAGGCAAAGGAGGAACATGTTCATTCGCCTCAGGGCCGGCGGTCCGTGATCCTCTATGACCCACGGAACGCATCTCCTCTCAAGCTGTCCCGTCTACGAGTTCCACGCTATAGGCAAATCCTTTCTACCTGCTCTTTAGTTGTATTGATCTGCCTGTTCTTTTCTGTGCTCGCCCAGCGGTCGCATAGGATCACTACGCTGGAACTGGTGTTCTGGTTCTGGTCCGCCGGCTTCATGCTGGATGAACTGGTAGGCTTTAACGAACAGGGTTTCTCGTTTTATATGATGAGCTTCTGGAACATCTTCGACCTCGGTATCTTGGCCCTCCTGATCATATATTATTGCATGCGAATATATGGCGTCTTCCTGTTGGACCCCCACAAACTGAACGAAATGGCCTACGATGTCCTTGCAGCCAATGCCATCCTGCTGTTGCCAAGGATACTCAGCGTCTTGGACCACTATCAGTACTTCTCTCAGTTACTGATTGCTTTCAGGCTGATGGCCATTGATCTGGCCGCCGTCTTTATTTTGATACTGGTCTGCTGCAGCGGGTTCTTCGTGTTCTTCATTTTTTCCAAGGATAAGCACGATCCCGCCCTCGTATCCTACAAGATTTTCCAGATCCTCATGGGTTATACTCCGGCGGCTTGGGAAGAGTAAGTTCTTGCCCCAAGATAAGCCGGGGAAAACAAACTAACGTACAAGCAGTTGGCCGACCTATAATCTCATGGGCAAAGTTTTGATGGGGTTCTTCCTTATCATTTGTCACTTTGTTGTCGTGTGAGTTGGCACCTGTCCCCTAATTTTTGGCCCCACGAAGCTAATCCTGCCTGTAGGACGATCTTGATAACCGTCTTGACCAACTCATTCATGTCTATCGCGTCAAATGCCAACCAGGAACATCAGTAGGTCTTTGCTAATCCATGACTGTCTTTTAAGCTGACCAGGCAGGTTTCTATTTGCCATCAACACAATATCTATGGTGAAAACCGATGCTCTTTTCTCCTACGTTGCGCCGGGTAATGTATTTGCATGGGCGTTTATTCCTCTCAGGTACTGCATGCCACTGAAACAGTTTGTACTCCTCAACCGGTTTGTTATCAAGATAACCCACTCCCCAATCTTGTTCTGCATCTACATCTACGAAAGGCACTATTTGGCCTCGTACATGTATGAACCCACGGACCTGGTGGAAAATCCAGGCCGAATCCGTCATCGAAGCTTGTCTTTCGGAGATCCAGAAAGCAGGACGGCTCTCTTCAGTCCCAGCGTTCGAGTTCGTGAAGAATCCGTGGTAGGGTACCAGAAGGACCGCGCACTGGAAGAAGTTTTTCGGCGCATACCCGGTATCGCAACCCTCCGAACGCAGCGGCGGAATGAGAGGCGGAAAACTCAGAACGCCATCAGATCATGGATGGACCAACACGAGGGGACATACCACTCGCCTCATAACTACTCAACAATCGAAAGTCGACTTGGAAATGATTGGCAGCAGCGGCAAAGCATCTCACGCGATCGACCGAGGAGATATCCCAGGCAATTCTCTGATATACGGTCGGCGGCGAGCGACCCAGCAGATTTGGTGTTTGACGCTCCGTATGCCCGTCGGGTCAACTTGTACCACGATGGTGTAGTTAGGCGAGACTATGGGAGGGAAGTCAAGGATAGCACAGATGCCGACGGCGACGATGAGCTTGTTACGAATGATGAGGATGAGGAGGAGGCTGTTAACCACCTAGCTGCAGGTGACTCGTCCGAGGCCATTGTGGAGGATTATTTCACGACCCCGGTTGCCACGAGGTTCACTAATCCAGACTACGGTGGGACAAAGTCAACGTCATCGCCGCGGCCTGGGACAGCCCGAAGGAACCCGTTGCACCATCGCACACTATCAACCAACACGATTCTTTACGCGCCGTCTGACGACCCACAGCCGAGCTCCCCATCCACTTCAGCGGCACCAGGGCCCTCATCTCGCCCAAGATCCTCAAAGCATACCCCGATAGCAACCCCGACCAATGGTAGGCGGTCGCCGAGGCGCTCCATGTACATCACCCCAGGCCGCCCGCACTCAACGCTGCCCCCGAGGGACATAGCACGCACTGCGCCTAACCGCACACCCCTTGTGTTAGATATACCTACTCGAAATGTTCCTGCGCGCCGCCGGTCCTCGGTCGACCAGGACGCGGACTCGGACCTCAATGTAGCTATGGCAGCCGATGAGACGTTCAGCGGAGCGCCTTCAAGCTTCACGACGCAGATGGCCATGGCCAACGCCATGCTCAGCAAAAGCGCGCAGACGGAAGACAGCAACAGGATGAGCAAGCTGATGTTGTCGAAAATGAAGACACTGGAGAAGGGCCTTGACGACATGGTGAGAGAGGTGAAGGATTTAAGGAGCACAGTCGCAAGCACAGCACATAATTCTGGCGACGACGGCAGAGGTAGTGCCAAAAAGCGAAAATCGGATTCAAGACCAAGCTCGGCAGGACTAGGGTCGCCGGGTCTAGCAGTAATTGAGGTATCGGGAAGAGAAAAGGGCGGGTCGAGAAGGTTCCGGACCTCCAGCACCAAGACACACGAGAGAAGATTGACGCGCAGGCGGAGTACCAGGGAGTGGGTTGGGGAAGGCCCAATACCGGGGACCGAATATGAGAAGTGGAAGGGAAAAGAGAAGATGACGAGAGATGACAGGTCTTCGACAGATGATGATGATGATGATGATGGGGAACCCAGGAAGTTGGGAAGCTCCGTTTGAAGTTGAAATGCAGTACAGGCTTGTGAGGGTTGGGTTGTCTGGCACCATTACATTGGGAGATGTCTGTAATTTCTGCACGTTTTTGGGCTCGTAGCATGAGGCGTTGCATGGAAGTGGTCCCTGACACCTACGTATTGACCCGCTTGTTTGATATTTCCATTGCCTAGGTGTGTCTGTACGGTTATGGTTGCGGTCCTCTGAACCGAACACGTCAAGTCGGTAGCGGTGCGATTGGTAAGTTCCCTCCCGGCTGGGATAGGAGGGTTCGAACACGTGATAGAGGCAGTGCTGGGGGTTTTCTCTCTCTCAGTTGCCGATGTCTGAAAGAAAAGCTCTCGTGAAGTGCAGCCAAAACGATATATCGACGCCCTGAAACCCCAATCCTTTGCCTCTCTGACCATATGATTCATCATGACCCAGTCTTCGGCCGCCTCCCTCTTCTTTGGGCTGCAGACGTCGCCATACCGTCGTTTTGACATTTCAATTCTGGACGGGCGGTGACCTTCTGGACGGGCGGTGACCTTCTGGACGTGATTCTCCTGGCACCTCCAACTTGCTCGTTTTCTGGTTTCTCCGAAGTATTGTATCCAACACCCCCCTCCATTCAACTCATCATGTCTGGTCCATTTCTTGCATGCATCACCACAGGGTCGTCTAACCACCGTGACGCCGTTTCTCACCAAAGCTTCTATGCCAGCATCCGATATTGCTACGGCAAAAGGCCAAGAGGGTCCCCGAGTCGCCACTGGGGTCTGGAATGAGGATAGAGAAATGAAACTTAGATGCCGCCGCCGCTCCGGTCAACGGTGACGTAAAAGTTGCCTGTGCCCGACCTCTTTTGTGCGAGCTCGTTCTCGCGCATCGTCGTGGCGACGTACTTGAACCCAGCGCCGGCACTGACTAGGGCGAGGCCAACGAGGCTGAGAGTTCGCCCAGGGCCGCGGCTGGATTGTGTTAGTGGGGAAGGGTTAGGGCGAGAGATAGGGAGAAGATGGCGTAGTTCGGATAAGAAGTAAACATTAGGTAAATCAGGTCCCTAGCTCAGGTAGGTGTTTTGAAGTGGGTTGCGGGACACGATGAGATCCATCGGAGCCGGGGTCGATAATATCAATAGGAAAAACTGAAGCGCAACTTACAGAGCGGCTCTAGGCCGTGGCGCTGTAGCCGAGCTGGTGGGTGTGGTACCCACAGAAGAGGATGCAGATGAGATTTGCGAAGGGGACATTATGTGGTGGCTTGCACAGAAATGTATGGCGTCGGTTACGGTATCTTGGAAAACAGAGAAAACAAGTACCCAGCAAGCTACCTAGGCCGCGAATGTATAGAAGCTCGAGCAGCGGTGAGAGTGACAAACTCTGGGCACGAGCCAACCGGTCGGGTTTGATCCAGTCCTCCTTGCCGGTAAGCGGTGGAAAGGGAGCGAGGAAGGAAGGGAGGAAAGGAAGGAAAGGAGGAAAGGAGGAAAGGAGGAAAGGAGGAAAGGAGGAAAGGAGGAAAGGAGGAAAGGGAGAAAAGACGTCGGAAAAGCACGGCTTCACCAATGCTGCCAGTTAATGTAGTGTATCTAATCGGTTGGGAAAAAGGAACTGTATCACAAAACAACTGGACTGATGGACAAAGCGACCACTGAGCAACAACCACAGACCGCTCCCGTCGGTGCGCTTCGCTTCCGATGGCTTGCCCCTGCTTCCCAAGCAGAGCCCCATAGATAGTCTCCGTAGTGTGCACTAACTACCTAGTCCCGCAGTCGCGATACTATGTGCGTGTATGTGTAAGAACTTGGAGACCAAGTGCGGGGTCGTGGAGGTACCTGCGGCCTAGTTAACACAGGTACCAAGTAAGTGATACCTGCCTGTCATGGCCCGGGAGAGACAGCCATCAGGCTGACTTGACCAGACTAAAATACCTGGACAAGCCAGCTGAGTGGTAGATGCAAATATAGCAATGTGAATGAACGCCTGCAGCCTGAAACTGATGGAACTTGATAGGAGGAACTTTGAGTGGTAACTAGCGTTGGAGTGGCTGATGTGGGGAAGAATTGTGCACTAACGTTATAACTTCGCAACAAACCTGGACTGATGTTACCATGGCTTGAGTGTAGTGTGCAATCCAACCCCTGAAAGATTGTTTGTACGGTTCTTGGAGCACAGGCCCCCGGCCAAATCTTTAAATCCCGGTTTTTTTATCACCAAAGATGTGATTTCAATACAGAAAGTTAGACAGCATAGATAAAAAGCCACAGTGTATTTGAAATCTCTGAAAAAGCCTGCGTTTTGTGGCGGTAAAATGCTAAAGTTTTTGAGAATGCCAAGCCTTGGTGGTATCGGGCGAACAGTCCTTCAGGGGTTGGATTGTATTCTAGGCCTTTCACGAAGGTCAATCTCGGAATGCAAATGGCTGGATCACGGACTGTAGTGTTGAGTGGGCAGTGGGAGGTCCCGGCTTGTCCACTGGGGCGGAAAGAACATCCCTGCTTCCAAGTACAACAAAATCCATTGGGTATATGGAATCAGTTGTGAAGGGTCAGAACCAAGCATTTGATGCCAACGTTTCTTCAACACCCTGACTTGGTTCAAAGGAGCCTACATATCTTGTCGTCATCTACCGCCTTATTGCCTTGTAGCCTTATGGCCCCGTCGCCTCATGACCTTCACCCCAAATATCTGAGAGTTCACACAAACTTCAAGAATGCAACAGGGTTTCTATTGCCACCGAGCTAAAAGCCGGTCGCAGAAGAGGAAGCATGGATTGTGCCGTCACAGTGCATGGTAGGGGAGCAAACAAGAGGGCGGCGGCGGGCAGGCACATCTCCTGGCTCAGTTAGATGAAATAGGACACTTCATCCCACTATGGAAGCTTTGAGCCCCGCATATCCCATGTTCCTTCCAACACTGGGGAACCGGCGAGGCTGACCGGAGGTGAGGTGATGAATCACCCCTCCTTCGTCCTTTCCCTTCGTCCAAATTTCCTTCCTACCACCTTTTGGGCAATTAGGTCTTTCTCCTCCTAAGCTACTCGCGCCACGGCTAAGCTATCGCGCGTGTAGTCCAGACCTTCTTCGGTCGTTCAAAACGCCAGCACTCGATAATTCTGGTAAGCACAGAGCTCAAAGCCCAAACTGCACCCGCGTCCAGCCCCATCCCCACTAGGCAACAGAGGCTTGGTTTCTGCCTTCCTCTTGTCGTCGACATGTCCTGCCACCCTGTCGCAAAGCCCGACTCCTAGTCATTCGCCGTATCCATGCACCAAATCCTATCCATATCACCAGGAAACGTTAGACGAGATATATCTGTACTGACCTGGCACAGTAACCCTAACCACAGCGAAGAAATGGAATCTCCTGCGACACCGACGCCGACACCGACGCCGACACCGACGGCTGCGCATTTTCCATACGGCCTCAGTGAAGGGGAGGAAATGGGAAGTGCCAATGCGGCTGATGCCCATATTCTTGAGCTCCAGGCAGTGATGCAGTCGAAAACTACGGCCGAAGATAGTGGCAATGTCCTCGCCATTATCAAATTCGACCCTAAGCTCGACCAAGGACGTGCATGCACCGGCCAGCGCTGGCAGAGTCTCCAGACTCGGCTTAGCCTCGACAAAATCCTTTTTTACAAATCACACAAGATTAACTCCATGCTGGAGCCCGCCAAGCAGCAACGGATACGCCGCCGACTTGGGTTCACGACGCTTCCTCCTGGAGTCGACTACGTCCTGGACCTCACTCCGCCCAACGAGGGTGCCGAATTGGCAGATCTCACTGCCGCTCTATGGCTGCCCCAGGTTGTGAAAATTTGGTTTCTCGCTGGTCAATACATTCCGTTGGCAACTCTCAATAACGACCGGAGGGGCGTGCAGGTCCGCCCTCTTGGAGACAAAGCCGCTGGCGCCACGCTCACGCTGGGACATGATGATGACTGCAAGAATGAGTCTTGTAAGTTTGCTCCCTCTATGCACATTCGCTCCCGGTCATTTCGTCCGTTCTTGGTTCATTACTAATTATGCTTGCAGGTCTGGATGACCTGTCACTGTGGCAAATCAAACCCGAAATTCCTGGCATTGTCGAGGAAGATCCGCTCTCTCCTGCCCCGAGACATATTCCGGACTGGCGTAAAGTAAAAGACTACTGCAATATTCGTCACCGCGCGGCCATCATGAGAATTCTCCGTGCCATCAACGGTCAGGGTTTACTGATCAACTCCGCCACACGAATGTGGACTCTCGCCCAGACCGCACTTTATCTTGAGGTCCCGGATGTGGTGGTTGACCCCATCGCTTCGTGGCTCATGGCCGCTCCAAACAGCAAATTCATTGAGATCTGCCCGGAGAAAACGTTTCAGCTTGCGTATTCTCTCAAGATGCCGGATGTGCTCACCCCTTCTTTCAGGCTTTTGGTCTCGGAGCTTGCGGTTGACTTTGCCGCAACTACACCTACGCCACGTCGGCCCAGCACGTCCTGGATCGGGCGCAAGCGGGATGACTACGGCGATTTTCCATCAGACCCGGTGGAATATGCGGCACGCGTCTTCTCAGAGCGAATGAGTGGCCTCATGGCCAATGTTTTAGCCGACAACCCCCTCGATGCGTTGACGAAAGCGTCTGCCGCGAATCCTGATGGAATCAAATGGTATATACCGGAGTGGGAGAAGCTTCGGGGCTTCGGCGGATACATCATGAGCGGACCTGATGGCCCCTTGAAAAACTCCTACACCTCGCTACTCAATGCCCTGGCTGAAGTAGCCAAGCAAAAATTCAGAGCGGCCCTAAGCTCAACAGTTTCGGCCAACCTGTTCTCCCTGATAGAGGCACAGAGAGCGCATTACATCCCGATCAGCCAACGTGCATGCACACCTGTCTCGACTCTCTATGATAGCCTCAACGACATTCAGAAGGGACTTACCGCAATTTTTTGGTACAATTTGCAGGCTACGGCATGTATGGGCGGATCGACGAACCAGGCTACGATATGGAACGAGGCAACATACATGAACAAGCAACTCTGGCGTCTGGTCAAGAGCTTTAATGATGAACTCAAGATCGCGAAAGATAAGAAAGTCATGCCCCAGTACGTCCTCACTGACTTCAAGCTCGCATCCTTTACTTTCGATTTCGTGTGTGCCGTCAACGGTCTCTGCTCGAAAATGCTTGACGGTCGCCCTATTGGCAACGAGCAGAATGACATGCCCCTGTTCCTATCGGACCACTTGCTGTTGAGCCTTGAAGAAAGGGAGATCTGCTTCCTCCCAATCTGGGCTTATGGACTCGATGATGGGACCGGCGGCGTTTTCCAGGATGCCATTCCACCTACCGATATGGGTCCATCCGAACCTGGCCCCGCGTACCACACTGGATACACGGTGGGCACCGACGCATCGATGGTGGATATGACCGATTGTGCTTCGACTGTCGCTCCGTCGGATTTGGGCTTTGAAAACCTTGACATCTATAGCGCGATCGGTAGCACAGTGCACGGTAGCATGGATGCAGAACAAAGCATTACAACCGGCCCGGCCCGCGGCCGTGTCATAGCTGCGTCCGAATCGATCCAGTCGGAGTCCTTCTCGAGAGCTGACGAAGAATACGAGGACGCCGTGATTGCAGTGCCGTCATCAGAACAACAGAATGCAGGTGCTGCGCTGGCGTGCGTTGAGGATCCAGATGAGGTTAGCACCGCGACCGACTCCGACTTCGATAGGATAGCGTTCAGTGTGACTGAAAGTGTCACCGGGGTTGTGTTACTGGATACGGGTTCATCGATTCCGGGCGCTGCTACCGGTAGGACGGAAGGGGCAGCCACTAGCACTCCTCCGAAGACCACGACAACTACTCTGGTTGACGGCTTTGGCCTCGATGCCGACGACGAGGACATGTATGATTTCGACGACGATACGTCTACATTGGATGAGTTCGACATGACCTAATGGGTTCTTGTCGTTATTTTCTTGTTGGGATATGATGATATCTGCGGATTGTTGGAATACGGAGCATTGAGGGACTTCAGCGGGGCGCATGGCGTTGGTCTGATCAATGTACCGTTTTGGGCGAGGATTCGGTTATGAAACAAGTCTTTGAGAGGCAGCTTGCTGCAAAGAGCGAAGAACGGGTTTCATTGGGAGGCAAAACCTGGGTTTGCCCTATCTTTTGGATATACCACGGCTCGAACTAGGATGTTCGGGCCCCCGAGATATGGTAGCTCAACGTTTCACTCGTCACAATAAATACCTTGATACACGACCTTGCGGTCATCATGTGTGGGCTGCATGATTTGGCGCTATTTACTCTCTAAAGTCCATTCACCCTGGTTGGCGTGGACTGGCGCTACCTAACAAACGGGAGCGTACCAGATACACTATGATCACTCGCTGACAGTAACAGCAACATGGCTAATCTTACATACATGGATGACCCATCAACCCCGGTTGAGCGTATTCCCAGCTCCCTTGGGGTTTGCTTCTACAAACTCGTCCCAGGCCCTCGCTTTCATGGTTTCCTCATCCGCCTTCTTGATATCATCCTCGTCTGGCTCGGGTCTCTGGAAGCTGGTCTCGCCTCCTCCCTCAATGATGCCACCCCTTCTCCTCTCCTCCTCGAGGTACTCGTCAATGCTCATAGTCGGCAGGTTATGACCAGGTCTAAACACCCCCTTAGCCAGCTCCTGCCTGTTCCCAACCAGGGTAAAAGGCTGCAACGGCTTGCCCTCTTTGGTGAGCAGCGGGCCGCCGCCTCCCCTACCAAACCCCCTTAACGGCCGATCCAGCCTGTCAGACCAGTTATCTTCTCCAGCCCGCCCTCTTCTCCTTCCATCTTCTACCTCATTGCCTCCCCTCCCCTGCTGTTCCGGATCCGGCGCCAACGCAAGAATCTCCCATTCCCGATTCAGCCCGTCAAGCGCTGCAAATGCTTGGTGGGCGCCCAACTCCATCTGAGCAAGATAAACAGCCCTTTCGGCTTCCTCGTCTCTTCCCCCGGTGGTGGTATCCTCCTCCCTATCCAAATTCAAACTCGCATACCCCGGCTGACTGAGCAGATGTGCCAGCCTAGTGCGCAGCCCCTTTTCCGCGCGGAAGCTAGAAATCTTGGCATCCCGTTTAGAGGCGGCGTCATTTCCAGTCGCAACGGAGAAAGTTTCGGGGCTGTCGATATACCGGGCGAGGAGCTTCTTGTGTGGGACGGAGAGGAGGTCGTAGCTGTCAAGGCGGTGGAGGAAGGATTCGTAGTGAGAGCGCGAGGTGGATAGCAGGGATTTGCGCGTGTTGGGGGAGGTGGAAGGGAGTTGCTGGGTGAGCTCGGCAAGGTGGAAAGGCACGAGGATATAGGGGAGGTGGGAGGTGGAGAGGTCTTCGAGGGTTTCATTGGAGGAGAAGAGGGAGAGGGAAGAAATGAGGTCGGCACAGGTGCGGTACGCCGTTAAGGCGGTGGCTGTGGCGTCGTGTCGTGCAGGAGAGTTGGGTAGGTGCGGTGTGGTTTCGAGGGAGAGGCGCGTCGTTTCAGCGGTGGTGAAGATGGTTTTGAGGGAGGTGGGATTGTCGTCCATTATGTAAGCTGGTAATTATACGGGCTTGAATCTTGTAAGTTCCTTGGAATGAGGCCTGAAAGCGTGATTCTGATTTTTGGCTTGATGTGAGACTCCAAATTGGACTCTTGTCAGTGGAGATGAGCAAGGCGGGGGGCATTCAAGCTAGAAATTGCCCCGCTTGGAGATCGGCGTCTCTTATCTTATCTCATCGATGGGGGATCAACATGGGGAAGATTCATCATCTCTTCTTGCAGCATAATGCATACATTCGCATTCTTTCCGCTTTTTCGAGAACACCGAGCACTATTTCCCTCTTCATGTGTCTGCCTGGTCAATGTGTCTCAGCCCAAACGTAGTCCAGGTCTTTACCACACATGCTTTCTGCCCGATGTACAGTCCAACCCCTGAATGACTGTTCACACGGTACTTCATGGCTTTGTCGAAGCTACCGGGCCAACCTGCCCCTGCCATTCTTTTTTATTTTTGAGGGTTTATTGGTGGAGAGTTAGGGCCATACGGGGTAAATTTAAAGGCTTTGGATATTATAATTAAAGTCTAAACATTCTTGCTCGACCTCTCACAGAACAGCTTCACAGCTGTTCGTGTATCGCACAAGCCCTTATTAGATACTCGCCTGGTCCCACGCTAACAATCTTTCAGGGGTTAGATTGTACAAGCTCTGCACTACTGGTGATTTCCTTGCCGTCACAAGTACGGTATTATCCTCTTGTTTAGTATACTTACTATTTAGATGTCTCTCTCCATCATTTCACCAGAATCAAGTGTAAACAAGAGAAGCAACACTGCAAGTTCCACGCTACAATAGCAATTCCCGGACCCTGATCATTACGCTCCTAACCGAACTACATGAGGCCCTTCATCAAGGACTTTATATGGAGTACCATAGGCTGCTTCTATATTGCAGCAGCATAGCATTCTTAAGCCAGTAAAACGGCAATCAATCACCATCACCTGTAATAAAACGACAAATCCAGCATCGTACAATGTTACTAGGGAAGTATTAGCACTAGAATTTCAACTTCTTTTTCTTCGCGATCCAGGCCCGCAAAAGGGAGATATTCTATGTAGCATTCAGAACCGACAGCGGTATGCAGAGGACGTCTAGGCTGTCGTACCCAGATTAGACTAGTCGATTAGATATGGGCATGGTTTTCGACCAGTCAAAAGTGGCAGTCCCGACAGCGACATAGGAACTCCGCATACTATCCCGTGTGTCCTCGCTGAGAATTCTTTCCAAGAGTGTGGCATTCGCAAGAAACTGCCCCAGAGTGGCAAGATTCACATAGAGTGTTTGACCTTTAAGTTGCGAAAGTTAGGTTAGAGGAAAAACAGAAGGAGTAGAGGGAAAGATGGGCTTTGTTTAGTGAATCGTACAGTCGAGGGATCGTTATCTTGCGTCGACTCTACCGAAGTAGGCATAGTACGGAGTGCCCGTAGCTAATTAAATGGCACCCCTTCCCGGAACCTACCACGAAGGCCCAATGCTACGCCCGAGAGCCTTGAAATGAGCCGTCAACACCTCGGTGTTGGGCATGTTGCCCATAGGATCCCAAGCCCTCAACAAGTCTAGCGCAACCCGGTCCTCGGTTGCCTCCCTACACGTGGTGCACTGATCCGGAATCATACCGCCCTCGAGAATCGTTTTGGGCATTCCCTTGAGAAATTCCATACTGGGGATCAGCCGTGGCGTCACATAGTGGTTGCACAGCTCATATTTGAGGTCGAATCGACAGAGGGGACACTGCGGCTTTGTCTTGAGCCAATGGGAGAGGCATTCATAACCGAAAAAGTGGCCGCAGGGAAGCAGTGCGGGCTGCTCGTCCATATTAGCGACTGGTTGCATTCTTTCATGGCATAGCAGCTTAGTGGCCATGCAGATTCCACATACATGGTCCTTGCTGTTAAAGCCCTGGTTGAATGTGTCTGCTACGCAGGCAGTGAACCCGGAGGAAGGCTCACTGGCAGGCCCAGATGTAAACTCAGAGGTGGATGCACAGGTGGATGCAGAAGTGAGCTCCGGGTTTAACCTAGAGGTAAACTCTGACGAAGACCCGTGGGCAGACATGATGTGCAACTGGACTGATGACGTTCCTCGGGTTGGTCCTCACACGAATCTCCTGAACACTACAAGCCGCTCTGCAGTCTTAGTGAGTAAACAGATATCAGTTTGAGGGCTGTGATGCAGAACTGCCACGACAGGGAGAATAGTAGCTGTCCAAGCCTACAAATGCTCGAAGCCGGAACAATGCCCTGTGTTGTAGGGGTCAATATCTTTATTTGCCTCAGAGTTGACAAAGAAACTGAAATACCAATGTGTCTGCATAATCTCTCCTTACACCCCATAAGTCTTTGGCGCAATGTACAATACACGGCTGCGGGCTACCCTCACCCCATCTCACTCCGCGACATCATGAACTGCCTTGCGCCTTAGCTTCGTTCGCTGCCTTCTCTTTTTGTGCCTTTTCATGCTCAATAATTTGCTTAGACCAGCTATATTTGCTCCCGTTAGCAGCAATCTCACGCACACAGCAAGTCCCTAACGTACTATCTGCTGGGGTAGAAACGGTCGGGTTCGGGCATCTTGTGTCGGTATTCCAGTTCAGAGCTCAGCTTCCACACAGCTGCTGTGACGCCAAATATAACCAGTCCCGCGATAGCTGTGTTAGACTTCCAATTGGCAGGCCGTGAGTACCAGCCACCGGCCGGCGACCAAACGTGCTTGGGGTAGCTATGGGCAGTTTCGGCTAAGTCGTGGTTTCGAGGACATGGAACGTGGGAGAGACACTCACGGTACCCTAGGACCACCGCCCTACGTTCTATGTCAGCTCGCATAGTGATCAATTAGGGAAAGACGCCATACCATTGTGATGGATTTTTGGGTCTCGCGACGAGGGGTGGTGTTGATCGAAGTTGCCGAGCCGAGCAAAAGAATGCAATTCGGTCGATGTCAATTGAGGTTCAATGCAACTGATCCCAGTGGAGCCGGGCTTGGCAAAGGCGCTCAGGCCAAGCCAAACGCGCCACCAGCAGCTCCGAGAGATTATGTCAGCCGACAATTCGTGATCCCTGCGCAGTGCGGACTGGGAGCTTCATGTTTGGAGAACTTTTTTTTTGCTTTTGGAGACGCCAGCCAACGCGACGCCCAACGACCACGCCCAACACATTTTTCTGCGCAGGCTGGACCCCGACTCACACGGGCTGTGGGGAATTGTTTTCCAAGTAAATCAATCATACCCGATGAAGAGGTTACGACTAGACAGAATTACGGGCCAACTGCTCGTTGGCCGGGCGCGAATATGTTGCTGGCCTGCAGCCCTCCGATCAGCTAGGCCAGAGCAGTCAATGCAGCTAATACGGGCTCAATCGACAGCCGCACTCCTCCATGATTCCGCAGATGCTCATCTGCTTGCCGAATCCGACTCCTATTCCGACCCAAGCCGGCTCCCTTCTCCCTTACCCGAACGGGCCCTCGAGTCGATTAAGTTGGCCGCCCTACACGCCCGCCTCACACTCCCCCAGAAAATTCCTCTTCAGACTCTCGCCAGGACGCTGGTCGACGCGTCAGCAGACGAAAACCCCCATTTTAATAACACCAACCTCGCCTTCGTCGGCCAGACCATCATCAACTTCCATGTCGCCGAATGGATCATGTGCCGGTATCCCCGCCTTCCCATGGCTATTGTCTGGGAAGCAATGAAGGGCTACGCCGGGACAAGTGCCCTCTTCCAAGTCGCTCAGTCATGGGGCGTCGAGATGGCGGCCGTACCTGGTGGGGAGGTTGATCCCGGCCTGTTGCAGTTCTCGGTCCACAAGAAGCCCAGCAACACCCTCCTGGGCCTTGGGTACAGGCGCAAAGAGGCCGATTACCTCGATAAGTACAAATGGAGGCGTGGCATCAGCAACCGCGTTGTTTTTGACGATGATTTTGGCGACTCGGTCGATATCACGCCCACAACGCGCCAGCGAAAAAAACTTGCGGCAGCAACCACTACCTCTGAGCAGGAGGAAGAACCCTCCTACACTTCCTACGGCACAGACGAGACGCACGCTATTGCCGAACAGGCCCACGCCCGCTTTGTGCGTGCCGTAATTGGCGCCCTATACACACATTGCGGCCGGGAAACGGCCAAGGCATTCATCAAGGCCCACATCCTGTTCCGCACTCTCGACCTGGCCAAGATGTTCAAATTCGAGAAGCCCACCGTTGAACTGGCTACTCTGTGCGCTCGCGAGGACTTCGAGCCTCCTGTCGCCCGCCTGCTCTCTGAGACGGGTCGTCTTTCTCGCACGCCCGTCTTTGTTGTCGGTATCTACAGTGGGAAGGACAAGCTCGGAGAGGGTGCCGCCGCCAGCCTTGACGCTGCTCGCCTGAAGGCTGCCATTCACGCTCTTAAGTCGTGGTACCTGTACAGCCCAGGCGAGGGGGTACGCGTTCCTAGCGATATGCTACAGGAGGACGCGAAGCCGTGGGAGTCAGCACATATTGACATGGGCGAGATCATCACGTCTCACTGAGCTGGCTCGCCAGGGGGCAGAGTAGGGAGGAAGACATGGCAGGTTGGCGGGTGGGCGCGACACAGTCACCTTGCTGCGCATGTACGAAAAGGGTGTGTAAAAAAGCTGATGGGGCTGGGGTGGGCGGACTATGCTAAGCTACAAGTCCGTGAGTCCGTTGTGCCGCGTGTAGTAGAAGCGTAGACGGCTAGCATATTTAGGTAGGGCAACCCCGGCCTTTTCCCCCCTCCGGTCTGATACCTACTTCTCAACCCGTGGGGGGTTTTTTTTTGAGGGGGGAATTTGTATATCTTGCATGTTCGACAACAAAAGTAAAACCCCTTTTCATCACGGCATTGTACGGCAAGGGGCTTGATCTGCTAGCATGGGGTAGAGCGGAGAGGGGACAAACAAGTAGACCTTCGTCAGGTCGGCGACGGTTTGGGAAGGGTTTTCGTGTCGATGATATAGACGCTATAACTGAGGTCGACTAGGTTATGAACACCTACTAGCTACTTTGTATATGTACATATAGAAATTCACTTTATAAGGCGCATGTAATATACGTAATCATATGCCTCCAGCTGGTTGGCTCGTGACGACCTCGTCTATCTACGCTGGCTCCCAAACATGAACCAGAACTGGGCATCGTGACTTTGCTCTTTATTTTCGCCTATGGCTCAGACCCTCTCTAACTAAAATGATCTCCCTCCCCCAGCTTTCCCACGATTCCTAGTCTCATCTTCCTCCTCAGTTTCTCCATTTTAGCTTTCCCCTCGTTTTCCAACCGCCGCTTCTTTTTGCGCTCGTACACAGCCCGCACCGTCGCCTGGATCTGCGCCTTCCCCTCTGCGTAGTTGGCACGCGCGAGAGATACTGCGTTGTCGATTTGCTCGGGCGTGTACACAAAGTTCCACGTGCTCATGTAGTCGCTTGTGGCGGGGTCAACACCAGGGACTGCCTCATTGGCGAGAAAGGGTAGATACACAACGGCAATACCAGCGTCAGGTTCCATGAGGCGCCATGACGACGCATCATCGATTGGGGGAGGTGGCGGATCTGAAGACCTTTCTTCCGTGCGCCCGACCCAGACAGTGCAATAGCCAAGTTCTCGGGCCGCCTCTTTTGCTTTGTCCACTTCGGATTTGTCGCTGTTTATTTTAGTGGCGGCATCTCCTATCCCAGTGTGGCGAACAGCCTGGTCCACCTTCGCTTCCGACAACTTTTCCTCCGCGTCGGCGCTGGTCTCTGCCTGGGCCTGATCCATCTCTTTGGCCAATGTCGGCGGAGGAGTGGATGGCTTCGGCCACCCAATTCCGACTGGCCAGCCCTTGATACCACGTTGACGAGTATATCCTTCAACTACTGACAACCAGTTGTCTGTCTTTATATCAGCGGATGCATCAAAGGCAATCACGATTTCAACTTCTCGGCCGGGTCGAAGCAGCGGGTAGATGGGCAGGTTGTTTGACATGCCGGCATCCATGAGCTGGAGGTATTCGTTGTCATAGATGGTCTCGGGTACCGTTTTGGGTAGCTTGCCATGCATGCAGTAGACGAAGTTCGGCAGTGTGGCAGGGTCAATCGGATGGACCTTGCTGAGATCTTCATTGTGGCCCCAGATCAAATCATCGATAGCCTGAAGACCTCCGAAGGTCTTGACGAATGGACGGACCTCGCGATAGTAGTGGCTGAGGGTCGCACAGAAGGCGCTCCCCCATATTCCCAATAGTGGCGGCACGCGAGTCTCGGGGAGTCTGAGCCCTTCAGCTATTGGTTCGTCGACGCCGCCGCGGAAACGTCGGCCCATTGCCCAGGTAGGAATACCTGCGCCAAATTCTTCACAAAACAATTCGTACGGTGTCATCTCAAACCATTGAAACCACGCCTCCTTCCTGGCCACTTCTTTCGCCCCTTCGGAAACAGATCCTGATGCTTCAGCTCCCGAAGGACCCAACCCCGGAATTTCATGGCGAACAGCCGTATAGATGGGCAAGGGGTTTTGCCCATATCGAACGTATTCTTGCTGGTTGGACAGTTTAAAATCCTTTACATCAACTCCCAGCTCGCCCTTAGGGACTAAAAGCCGAGCTGCGAGGAGCATCCCGTATACATCTACCAGGCCAACGTTGGCTGTGGGGTCCCCTTTGAGCCTCTCAACAATACTGCTCAAGATGTATTTGTTGGTTGGCGCAGCGGTCAACAAGCCGAAAGCAACAGGTGGGTATGCGATATGAATACCAATCCGAGCCTTCAGGTGATCGATGACACGGTGCAAATTTCTCTCGGCTAGGGATGAGAAGTAGAGAGTCTGCAGCCAGCAGGAACCGCTGACCCCACTGATGTAGGTGGTGCAATCGAAAAGCCCATCTTCCGCAGTCGCTTGGAATGACCCAGCCCCAGCAACTAAAGCTCTAATGCCGCCGCCTGAGCCGCACATGGCAATGACAGGAACATCGTCGGGATGAACGTCATCCGGGTCGAGGTCGAGGTACCGCGCCAAGGCGGAAGCAACAACCTTCTTCCGCCGAGACAAGAAGGTTTTCTCCTCCTCACAGAGGCTCTCCGCCACGCGAACCTTGGCTTCGTAAAGTATCTCGGGGTGGATCGTCGCATCATGTGCCTCCTGCCAAACTTCGTCCGCAAGAGTGCCCGGTCCCATGGTCAGCTCTCGCTGTAGCTTCCTCACATAGGCAGGGATACTTTTACTCCACTCTGGCATCAGACCGAGCACTTTGTTCGAGATGGCGTCGAGGTCGGTCTGGCTGACAAGAGTCACGCCTTCGAAGCTCGCTGAAACCTTGGACCAGACCGAGTGGTCGTCATACTCGGATTCACCATGCTGCGTATCGGGCGTATCGTTGCCACTCTGGTGGGAAATATCAGTCGTGTAAAGCGAGTAAACAAACAATGCGCTGAGAGCTATCACTGAAAGTGACTTGACTACCGGGCTTTTGCTGCTCGGTGGATCAGAGTTTTGTCGGGATGAGAAGTAGCCGAATCGAACCAGCACAGGCCGCCGAAAGAACGGAAGATGACGCGAATTGGGTCTGCACTTGTATACGAGTCGGGTAATAGCACGTCGTGGTTCGCTTTGCATCGCCTGGAGGCCAAATTTGAGGACCGTGGGCGAAGGTCTCAGTAAGGCCACCAGGCGCGCACTACACTGTCGTGATTCCCGCATGGCCTCAAGAGGATTTCAATAGGGATTATCATCGTCGCAAACTCGCACTCTCCGCCCAGTCAATTGCGGTTCGAGTCGCAATGGCTGAGGTTAACTGCTGCTCCTAAGGGCGCGGTTTATGACAGCAGTCACGATGGCGGGTGGGCAATTACATCATCAGCAAAGCAGGGATTGACAGGGACGGGGCCGAAACCCCACAGAACAATACAGATGAACGCTACATTATCTAACTCTCAACACCAGGCGCCATTTGGCTGGCATAGGGCTTGCCGGCCCCAGCTGGTAGCGAAAACTCGAGACAGTCGGGTTTGGGGTCCAATTAACCCGAAATTTCTGTTTGATGAGCCGCAAAACGGCTACTTCAATCATTCAAGCCGGACGCCAAGGATCACCGTTGATCATGCCGTGTTCTTCGTGATAGGTAGGTAAGGAGACCAAAGTGTATGTAACACACTTTAATAAGGAACGCAAGATCTCGGGCAAATTCACCTGCAGATTTCCGGTCGCGGCGACTCAAGCTGACACTCTGTGTCTGTGTCCGTATTCCCTTCCTTTTTGCTCCGTTGCCCTCTTGGACTACATGCTACTTGCTTTTTCTGTCCTGCTTCTCCTCGCCATCCAGTGAGGTTCCGTTTTCTGCTCGGCGTGCCGCATGAAGAGGCCAATGCGTAGCCGCCACATCATGAGAGCATTCCATCCATGTAATTGGGCGACGCTTCACACCGCACAGAATTTTCGGCGGGGGACCGACCCTCCAACGGCTGGCTGCACACGAGCGACTGCAACCCCTGCTGCATCGCAGGGCATCGGGTGCAGTGGGCCTTCGATCACGGGCGTGGGAAGCTCCAGCAATCAGTAATGTTTCGAAACATTGTTTCCAGTTGGTGTCTTCCATTTGAGCGATATCCGCAGTTGGACTGGACGGAGGTTTGTGAACAGAAAAATTACACCAATTGATCTTCACCAGTGTATCCCGGTCCAAGCTCGTGCCAGCGGTTTGTTCTGCGGCAGCAGATTGGAGGAAAAGGTGGAGCACCGATGCCTTTTAATCTGGGGTTCTCTAGACTTTCCTTCAAAGAGAAGGTCCCGGTTGTTTCTTGGTGCCAAATGACGATGCTTATTGGCAATCGAAAAATTCAAGCGTTAGTGGTTTAACCTCCACGCAACCTCCTCGGATTGTGCAAGCACCAGTTACTTCGTACGAGTGTTGAGAGGATGGATGTCATCCAGGCATGAGCAAAGGCGAGTGAAGAAAAAAAAAGGTCATAGCTTCCTCAGGCCGAGATTTCCTCATCAGGCCTGAGGCGATGGGCGGCCAATGAGCATAGGCTTGACGAATCACAAGCTGCACACCCAGCCCCCTGGTCATTAATTGCCCTCACCCCTGGTGCTTGTCTTCTTCTGGCAGAGAGGCCCATCCCCATGTCGGTTGGAAGTTGCCAGCTGCCTCCCATCGTTACCCAGCCCAGCTCGAGCAACCCCTTTTGCTCCCCAGCGCGGCAGAAGTGAGACGGGAAGTCCTCCCACCCAAGTCAGCCAGGGCGCACCTAAATTTTTCCCTTCTGGTCGCGACAAACTCCAACACCTCCCATTTTCTCTTGCCCTATCTACATTTTTCGTACCCTTCGACCACTCCTTTCGCATTTCTACGCGATCCAGCGTTACCCTTCAGATTCACCTGCCAACTTTACCAGAGAGTCTTGCGCTTTGTAGCGCCCATTGACACGCCATCACGCCTGCGCTCGTCGTCCCTCTTTTTTTCTCTGGTACGTGACTGCAACACCAGCCTCCCCAACTTCATCTCCATCCCGCCCACAATCCCGCCTCCAAGGTGCTCGCAGCTGTCGCGTTTCGAAAACAGCCTCGGCCAATGTCTGGGTGGCGGTGGACCTGGCGGGCAGTCTCGCTCGATGCTCCATCCGCCAGGTGGTCATGCTGACTTCGGACTTGGTCCATTGTGGAGGCAACTTCGACTCAACACACACCTCGCTCAACCCGGCTTGACTAACATTAACACTCCCGCAGACTTCGCGCCTTCCTTCTAACACAGTCAATTTTCGTTCCGTCACCACGGTTGCCTATCGAAATGGGTAAGCTCTTGCTCTCTGTTTGTTCTTCGGAATCCGTTCGTGTTGGGAGAGGGAGGAAGCACCGTCGCTACAACGCAACCACATCTCACGCCTGGCCTGGGTCGAACCGCTGTCATTTTGGCTTCAATTTACGACCGATCCTTTCTCTGTGTTTCACACAGCAACATCACAGCTTGTCTTCCGATAGTCGCTCTTCGCATTCGTTCAGTGCCATCTGCCGTTTCTTGGGTAAACGCTTTTTTGGAAGAACATCTTAACGTTCGAATACCTTGTGCCACGCATTCGACAAGATGCACTTTGCTACAATGGTGCACCAAGCCACCAGGGCCCGCACAAAAAGTGTGCAGTTCGACAGCCGCCTCCTTAGCTTCAACCCGACCGATGCGGCTCCTTCTCGGGAGGGGGGTACCTTTCCACCCACACCTGGGACGAGGACCAGCAGCCTGCCCGCGTCCGAGAACAAGGAGGGTTTCAACAGCATACGCCCTTATCGGAGCATGCTCGACGTCGACGGTGCCCCGAAGCTGCCTTTGACCAAGCCACTGTCGTACGAAGAGTTGTATCCCAGGCCCACCGACCCGTTGTTGGTCCACAAGCTCCTACCGAGGAAGTGTTTTGGCAGTTAGGCTCCGCGCTTCCTGATATGGACTTTTCATTATTATTTATTATCATGAATTTGGAGGAGTTACAAGGCTAACGGTTGATGTTCGCAGCTACGAACGGTACCCCTACCATTTCTTCTTCCCCGTCGATGGCATCTCCCGTCGTCCCAGTGGCGAGCGGCAATGCCTCTTCTACATCTCTATCAGATGTTCCTCGAGATGCGTTTGCTTCTGACACATTGGCCGTAGCTCTTCCAGCTAGCGACAGCAGAAACATTGTCCGCAGAAAGCTGACGGGCTATGTTGGGTTTGCCAACCTGCCCAACCAGTGGCACCGCAAGAGTGTCCGGAAGGGTTTCAACTTCAATGTTATGGTTGTCGGTACGTGCTTCCGCGGTCTCTGTGCTGGCTTCCGGCCTAACTCAGTGGCTCGTAGGTGAATCTGGTCTCGGAAAGTCTACGCTCGTCAATACCTTGTTCAACACGTCGCTCTACCCCCCGAAGGAGCGCAAGGGACCAAGCCTCGACATTATCCCCAAGACGGTCACGATTCAATCCATCAGCGCTGATATTGAGGAAGCCGGTGTCCGTCTTCGTCTGACGGTTGTTGACACACCCGGCTTTGGCGATTTTGTGAACAATGACGAGTCTTGGAGGCCCATTGTTGACAATATTGAGCAGCGTTTTGATGCCTATCTGGATGCCGAAAACAAGGTCAACCGCATGAACATTGTTGATAACCGTATCCATGCTTGTGTCTTCTTCATCCAGCCCACAGGCCACTCGCTGAAACCTCTGGATATTGAGGTCATGAAGCGGCTGCACACGAAGGTCAACCTCATCCCTGTCATTGCCAAGTCTGACACCCTGACCGATGAGGAGATCACTGCCTTCAAGCAGAGAGTATGTCCACCGCTACTTGTATGGTTCTGGATTTGTTGCTAATAGGCTGTCCTAGATCCTTGCCGACATCAAGTTCCACAAGGTGCAGATCTTTGAGGGTCCTCGCTACGAGCTCGATGACGAGGAAACCATCGCTGAAAACAACGAGATCTTGTCCAAGGTGCCGTTTGCTGTTGTTGGCGCTACCAATGAGATCAACGTCGATGGTCGCAAGGTTCGAGGTCGCCGCTACCCTTGGGGTGTCATTGAAGTCGATAATGAGGAGCACTGCGACTTCGTCAAACTGCGTCAGATGCTCATCCGCACCCACATGGAGGAGCTCAAGGAGCACACCAACAACATTCTCTACGAGAATTATCGCACGGACAAGCTCATCCAGATGGGTGTCTCGCAAGACCCCAGCGTGTTCAAGGAGGTCAACCCTGCTGTCAAGCAGGAGGAAGAGCGCGCCCTACACGAGCAGAAGCTCGCCAAGATGGAGGCCGAGATGAAGATGGTCTTTCAGCAGAAGGTTTCTGAGAAGGAGTCGAAGCTGAAGCAGAGCGAAGAAGAGCTGTACGCCCGTCACCGGGAGATGAAGGAGCAACTAGAGAGGCAGCGGATCGAACTCGAGGAGAAGAAGCAGAGACTGGAGAGCGGAAGGCCGCTCGAGAAGGAGCCCAAGAGGAAGGGGTTCTCGCTTCGATAAGCGCGCGGTTCAGCCTACAACCGCCACAAGCCTATGTCCTCTGTCATGACGCCCTCACAATATCAGCCTGCCGCTTCTTTCTTTTCCTTCGCTTCTTTATTTCATTTGTCTCTTTTTTAATCGAGAACTTCCTAATAATCGCGGGAAAGATTTTCTGGAAGGCAGCCAAACATCCTCTGGACGCGGCTTCACAACGGCCTCTGAGTGCCGAAAAGTGTTTTTCACTGTCAAATAAACGGTTAGGCTTCCAAGAAGGATGGTGTTTTCACTAGGTTTGGGATCAGGTCGGATGTTCTTGAACACTCTCACGCAGATATAATTGGTTTCACGGTTTTTTTTTTGTTGATCACCTTTTCCCTCCCGGGCTCGGGCATAATCTGATCAGACTTACCAGAACCAGTTTGGAGAGTGGATGCTGGGGCTTACTCTGTAACAAGGGTTGGACGAAAACCACTCGGTATTGTCTACCTGTGCCCAGGGATGAGTCGCCCATGCTCCTATTTGGCCTGCTCCCCACGGCTCTCCGGATGACTGATGACGACTCTAAGCCAGCCTCCCATCCACTGTCTGCCTTATCTAAGTCTCTGGTAATCTTCAGGCGTTGGTTTGGAATGCCTTGTGGGTGGGCGGTTTCGGGGGCTGATCTTGGAAGGAGGATGTGGTCGCGGCTTACCGAGCTGCTGCGGAGGGAACATTGAATGAGACGCAAGCACGACCAGATATCCAACCTGTATTTGTACGGCCAATCGTAGTACGGAGATCTTTCTCTTTTCTTTTTTCTTTTTGAGTTTGCCTCCTTTACAAAATCATACCCCCCAAGTCTCCTTCTTGTCTCATACGGGCCATTTTTGTCTGCCCGTTTTCTCTGGAAAAAAAAACCCAAAAAAAACAGAACCTATTGTTCTTTCCCGTTTCCCCCTTTAGATATTCGTTGTTTGTTATGGTTAGTGCGTCTGGCTGTCTGTCTGAAATAAAAGGACATTTCACTGTGTCTCGATTCGCAGTGCTTTTGTTGGCTAGGGTGTTGATGTTGAGTGAGCTGTCGCCGTTCGGGAGCATAGTGACAGCGAACACATGAGGGTCTAAAACGCTCGTTTGTTCAAGTGATTATCGTACAGTAATACATCAGACACATGGGCTGGCATCTTCAAGCTCAGCTTCTCCCACCTCCAGCATCGTTCCCTGCTGCTCCTGGACATACGAAGCAACGAAACACCTCTTGTCATCCTATCGGCAATTCCTGGATGAAAATCTAACCTCTGCGCAGATACCAGTTGAACGCCAACTCGCTGATAACGCGCGGGAATGGGGTCGGCACCTCCGCTGACCCTGGTCGCGCCACAGGGTGACGGAGGTAGACAGCCGCGCAGATCTTCTGGTTCACTTCGAGATAGCGCGGAATAAAGGCAAAAGGCGCAATGAAGGGACGTGGCTGCCACCCAACCATATGTTTGGGTTCGTTTGCCAGCCTCCTAATAGTAGTTTTGAGATGAGACCGCAGGGCTTTCTCGGGTCCTTCCACGTTCGGGTGGAGATCAAGGTTGGTCATGAGCCGAGTGAGCTGGTCGACATTGGCATTGAGCTTCGAACGATTGGGTTTTGCAGGCGCGGAGGAGAGGATTCTACTTTGGTTGATTAGATCCCGAAAAGCCGATGCACGCTTAGATTTGGGTGCCCCGAGTGCCTCGTAATACTTTTTGGCAGCATCTTCAATGTTCTTAAGATCAGTCTCGCCAATGTCATTAGCAGAAGCTTCCTCTGCCACTTCTTCAGCATCATCTTCTCCTTTGGCGTTCTTTGGCCTCTGCAACCCGGTGGCATAGTGAACCTTGTCCATGTCGACTTGGAACATGTCGCCGGGGTTTAGGAGGTATCCTGGATAGACCATCTGCAGTACAGGCCGGTTAGAAGCTGATTGTTCAGGATCACTCGCTGGTTGGGCAATTGCCGCACCTTCTTGCCATTGACCTTCACAGCGCCGTGAACGACGAACTGGCGCGCTTGCCTTGCGCTGCTGGCAAACATGGCTCTGAAGACAGCAATGTCCAGTCGTCGCTCCATGGGCGCAAATGTCATCTGCATGTACGGGGTTTGTTCCTGGGGCTTGCGTAGATGAGTCAGGATCTTGCCGGAGCCTCTACCCTCGGCGAGCTCGCTGCCATCATGCCGAGCCATATACCCGGGGTCCATGTTGACGACGGATCGAATACGGCGACTGAACATGCGCTCCCAATGGAACTCTTTGATGTGCTCGCCATGGTAGGCGCGAGCCAACGATTTCGCGTACCATTTCTGCTGAAAGAAGGTTTTCGACCCAGGTAGATTGTTGATCCTTAATCTGGCGAGATTGAAGAGATTGTACTTGTTCCATGTCAAGCGAACTCGCTGCAATGGGTAAAATGCGCAATTGTCAGTGACAGTTCAAGCTTCAAAATCATCATCATTCAGGGGTCAATTGCTCGACATACCGGTCGCTTGAGGCCATGGTACCTTGCTAACCTGCGATGCCTCATGTTGGAAGATGCGGACCGATTGGGCCGACACCCTTCGTTCCAACGGGGTTAGTGACAGTGTTGATGTGGATTGAGCCTGCTTGATGGTAGCTCGGCTTCGGCTTCAATCGACACACCCAAAAATTTCAAGAGCTTCCACGTTAGTCACGGACCATGGCCCGTGGGCCACATCGCCCAGATTGGATGGTGGGGCCAGCAAGCGCTGGACCCACCCTCCACTTTGCAGTACCAACGCCCACATTCTTGGCGGGCGGTGAACTCCTGCACAAAAATTTCCTGCAATTGAGGGACTCGGGTGGGGTAGCTCTGCGCGCGACAACCTCTTTTTTTTCCTCACTGGCGAACCTCGGCGCTGTGCATCTGGCGATCTCAACTTGGCACTCAGAGATTGACACTCTCAATTCAGTGAAGCCCTGTTCACATTCCACTGCGCGACTATTGTTCGGGTTTCTACGACCTTGAAAATTGTGTAAGTTTGACTCTTTGCCGAAGGTTACCAAGGTGACTCTTCTGCGGACTCTGGAAGCTCCCTTCCTCTAACTGACCCCGCTGAGAAGCGTCCCCTCTTACGCAGCACATATTTAAACCTTCCTCTTCATCCAAAACTCACCGAAATTACTAACTACAACCCAACTTCGCATTGAAGTCGCTTTACGATACTTTGATCACTTTGTTGCAACCTCTCCTCGAAGTGATTCACAATGGTCGACACCATTGCTAATCGGCAGCCTGAGGCTCCTGCCGTCGCCGCCGCCGTTAGCCCCGCTGAAAACTATGGTGCGATCGTCGACACCGAGGCTGCTCAGCAGAACGGCGCCGTCATGGGGAGCGACAAGGAAGTTACGAATGAAGACATGCCCGACACACCCGCTTTGACGAACGACGCTGCCCCGGCCAATGCCCAGAACGAGGGTGAGAAGCCGACTGTTGATACTGACTCCGAGGAAGATGCCCCAGAGCCAGTGCGTATTGTGCGCCAGGTATGCCGATTTTTCTTGTCCATTTGAACCCATCAACTAACCTTCGGGTCCTAATGTTGTCATTAGGTTGAGTACTACCTCGGCGACGTCAATCTGCCTACGGATAAGTTCTTGTGGGAAACAATTGGTGGCCCGAAGAACAACCCAGTCCCGCTCAAAACCATTTGCACATTCCGCCGGATGAAAGAGTTCAGCTCGTATAGTGCTATTGTCGAGGCGTTGAAGGAGAGTCAGATGATTATCCTGGCTGGCGAGGACGGAAATGAGACTGTCCAGCGCAAGTACCCCTTTGTCCCGGACCCATTGGGCGCGAAGAAGCGCATGGAGAAGAGCGTTTACATTAAGGGGTTCGGAGTCGAAGAAGATAAGAAAACCCTCGACAGAATCTCCAAATGGCTCAACACCTATGGTGCTGTGGATCGAGTCAAAATGCGCCGTGAGGATAACGATAAACCGAATCCCAACCAGTTCAAAGGATCGGTGTTTGCCGAGTTTCGCACGCCAGAGCTAGCGCAGGCGTTTGTCAAGCTGTCGCCTGCCCCCAAGTACAAGGGCAAGGAGCTTGTGATCATGATGAAGGCCGACTATTGTGCGGAAAAGAAACGCCAAATCGATGCAGGCGAAATCGAGCCGTCGAAGAGCCGCCCAAATTTCTACGAGGGCAGAACTGGCCGCGGTAGTCATCATGGCCGGGGAAGAGGGAACCACAATGGAAAAGACAGAAAAGAAGATGGCAAGAGCCACCGTAACAATGGCCAGAAGAACGGATTCAGGGGTGGCCGTGGAGGACGTGGTTTCCGAGGCAGAGGGCGTGGCGGTGGTCGTGGAAGAGGAGGCCGCGACAACAATGATAGGGAGAATACCCCCAAGTCATCAAACAAGTATGTGCAACCTCCGTTTGTTTGATATCTAGCAACCCTACTCACACGTTACCAGTGTCAAAATGCCGATGATCCAGGCAACGAATGATAAAGGCGAGGCTGTTGGCAATGGCGCCTCGACCAACGGCAAACGGTCCCGTGAGGAGGACAGTGCTCCGGCTCCTCCGGCAAAGAAGGTTGACATCAAGGCGTAAACGGTCTCGGCATAGATGGGCATGGACATACCCATGTTTCGATCATGGAAGCGGTGAAGGTAAGGGCGTTTTCGGGTAGCGAGCCCCCCCTAGGCTGAAGGTCGGTTTGATTTGGGCGCAACCTCTTGCAAAAGCTGTATATATTAGTTGCGTACGGCGTTCGGTGGCTGGCATTTGCTTTAGACTAAAATAGCGATACCTCACTGCATGAAACGGCTGAGATGCCGGCCGTTCCAGGGCCACAAGAGCTTTGTGTGGTGGCTGATGTCGGTATCCGGACTGGGCGGGTTATTAGGTAACTCAGGGGTTTTTGCGGAGGAGCATTCCGCCTGTTAGCCAGTCGGACAAATTGATGAGCCAATAGCCACTGTTGTGGATAGTCACCGCAGGGGGTCTGACCAAGCATCTTGACTGTGGGGGGAGCCTTGTACGGGATGGAATTGTCTGCAAAGTGTGTGTCGTTCTGCTGCTCAAGTCACAACCACTGCCGGGACAAAGCGAAGCAGACGTTGCGGGACAGGAGCTAATTGACGCAGAGGGGTTGCTTTTTCTGGGTCCAGGGAATAATTTGCCAGGACGCGTCTTCAGCTCTGCACGGGTAAGCCAGTTGGACTACTACTAGAATGAATACACAAGTTCAAGCGCTAAGTGGCGTATGGAGACGGAAGAACCGAATTCATGATGCTGTAACAGGGTTCTGGGGATTCTGAAAATGAAAGAGTCCCTAGGGGAGCGATGAGCCTTTTGAGGTTGTTGAATGGGCTGTCCATCCCGTTGCTTTGCGCATTACAACAGGGAAAAGAAAACCCAGGAATACTATTTCCCTCAGCTGCGCGCGGAAGCTCCAAGAATGTCTGGTGGTAGCCTTGCTGCACGACGGAATGTCTGTTCCACTAACGGGACGAGAGCTTATCTGTAGAGCGAGGATGGTCTATCTAGAGTCGAGGCCACAAGTGGATGGCTGCGATCGACAAAGCATGACCCTCCTCTCCCCCTTGCCCCGCCTCGAGCGAGCGCCGCTGCAGCGGTATGTCCAATCCTAGATAACTACCGACAATACAATTACCCCTCCTGCCCCACGGCTCATGTTGGGGGTCTTCTCCAACAAAATCGTTTGTTTCCAAGGTTTGGATTGGAATTTGGAGGCTCGTTCCCCCCCCCCCCCCCCCCCCCCCCCACCACCCCCCCCCAACCCCACCCCCCCCCCCCCGCCCCCCACCACCACCGCAGACAGGG
>Ga0247760_1000838_pt1 | contig 31431 bp, 19 predicted proteins | sample UWRJL171409R4_FD_179936 | JGI IMG/M metagenome (GOLD analysis project Ga0247760, IMG submission 179936) | Plant litter microbial communities from Arlington Agricultural Research Station in Wisconsin, United States - UWRJ-L171-409R-4 | ecosystem: Environmental > Terrestrial > Plant litter >... | reverse complement strand
GAGGAATGGCTCTCCTTATCCCGAAGTTACGGTAGTTAGTTTGCCGAGTTCCTTAATGATTGTTCACTCAAACGCCTTCGTATTCTCTACTAGCTTACTTGTGGTAGTTTTTAGGTACGGTTAGTTTAATGCTGTTTTTCCAGAACCTTCTTCACAAAGGTTGTTACTAGCATTAAAGACTTTCTCATCGTCTGTCCCCCTTAGGCTGGCAGACTTAGAGGCCGTTGCTTTATAAAATCCATAAGCTTTAGGCGAGGGTGTATTTACCTTGACAGCTTGATTCATCTATTTTGACGATATCCGTCAGATAGTCATATCTACCTGCATCTAAATGTCCCCTTTTTCGTTACTCATGTCAGCATTCTCACTTGGGATATTTTTTAAGAAAAAAAATTCATTTCAGAATTTTTAGATTTTAACAAGTTAATGTTACATAATGCTTCAACATTCTTTCACAACTAATTTCTTAAAAAGAATAGTCTAAATTTACCCAACGTTCTGCTACCCCATTTAATATTCTATTACTGTATTAAATGGACAAGGTGTCGGTATATTGTTTAGATCCGTTAAATTTTCGGTGCAACTATCAAAGTAATTAAATAATTACTAAACCAGTGCTCTGTTACGAGATCTTCAAAAAATGAGCCGCTTCTAAGTCAATTTCCTAGTCGTATTAGATAGTAACTTCCTTAATTTCACTTAACAATAATTTTGGAACCTTAACTCTTGTTCTGGGCTGTTTCCCTTTAGACATACAACCTTATCGTACTATGTCCGATTATTCAATATTCATCATTGCCCTTCCGAGTGCGAATACTCACCGATAAAATCATCACGATTCCCCGATATATGCAAATTTATCTCATATTTACTTAAAAATATTAAGATAATAGTTGCCTGAGATCACAGTTCTGTACCTGCTATGATGTAGTTTGAATTACCTACTTATATAGGTTTCGCAGAAAACCAGCTATCCTAGTCAGTGTTGTCTTTCACTAACTTACCACAGTTCTTCGGATATCTATACAACGATAACCCGTTCGGACCTTTATAATCCTGACCGTGGTAAGATCACTAGGCTTCGGGTCTAATTTTAGATACTAATTCATTATTTCATAATTGGTTTATCTGGGCATTTCTGCTCGCATCTAATATTAACTCGCTGACCCATTATGCCAAAGGTACGCTCTTACTTTTTATTTAAATTTCACTCGAGCTGCTTATAAAACTACTATTTCTCACCTTTCCTTCACAGTACTTTTACGCTATCGCTTATATATTATATTTAGTCTTAGAGGAAGGTTCCCCCATGTTCAAACAGGTTTTACCCGTTTTACACTTAGACTTATCTACTTTCATTCACACTAATCATAGAATCTCGTTTGATTTCTTTTCCTGAAGTTACTAAGATATTTCGATTCACTTCGTTTATTATTTAATTTCTCTAAGAGTGCATGTATGTTTGGTACTTATCTGATTTAAACAATAAATTATTATAAACCTCTCTTCGATCCGAAGAGACTTGGAGACTTTCAGAACAGTGACAATTTTATTTTGGCTACTCTCTTTAATATATAGCTAGGTATCCCTAATAGTTTCTTTGTATACTTTTCTATACTATTTAAAAAAAAAATGTATAGAAATATTGCTAGATATCATTGTCACAACTCATTACTAATATAATCGTAGTAATATTACTAAAGTAGCATAGTAATGGCTGTATTATTATATAATCAGGTTATTATGATTCGAACATAACAGATCTTCTACCCAAAAGAAGCGTCTAACCACTTGACTTTAACCTGTAAAAAAATCAAACTATCCGGATAGACAGCCTAATTAGGCTGCCTCCTCTTTTTTTTACTATAAGTAAACGCTTACGTTTAGTAAAAAAAAGGTTTTTAGTAACTAAACCAACCCGCAAGGTAGTTAAAAAAAATAGTATTAGTACTATTTTCACTAGCTTATTATAGTCACATATATAAATTCACTATATAGTGTAAATATAATAAAAGTAGTACAGAGAATATGGGATTTGAACCCATGTAATTAATTAATTAAACAAGTTTCAAGCTTGCCACCTTCAACCACTCAGCCAATTCTCTTTTATTCTTTTTTTATAGTTGATTCCTCAGAGACTTGAACTCCGAACATATCCTTATCAAAAATATGCTTTACCAATTAAGCTAAGGAACCCTAACTAAAATTTAGTTTAGTTTTATTGGACTTATGCAATAGTTATGCAATACAAGAGCACTCAGATTTGAACTGAGACAATAAAGTTTGAAGCTTCAGATTCTACCATTAAACTATGCTCTTAATATATTTAATTAAATAAATAAATATAATGTTTTAAATATATATATTTATGTTTTAACTATAAACATCGGAAAAGAGATGATTCGAACATCCAGGTGAATAACACAATATTTAGCAAATATCTCGCTTTACCAATAGCAACTTTTCCTATAGCAATATTATATATTTTTCTTGTTCTTTGTATTGCACACTACTGTAAGTATAAACAGTAGTACGAGCAGGATCCCTGTGGATCGTCCGACTTTACATGATGCAATGAGTCTGAGTCACTACGTATGTATGAAAAACAAAAACACATGCTTAAAAAAAGGCAGAGGCCTTATTATATTTTATTAAACTATAACGGGCCAAATCGGGCTCGAACCGACATAGTCTTTCTTGACAAAAAAGTTCCTTACCATTAGGATATTGACCCTTTATGTTCTACAGTCAGTCGGATTTGAACCGACAAAAATCGTTTGGAAGACGAAAGTTTTACCATTAAACTATGACTGTTATACAGGTCCTTAGTGTAGAACCCGTATAATATATAGTATTAAACCCACATAACGAAGATTAAAAGTATATGTTTTATCATTAAACTAATATAAATTAATACTACCTTTAGGCATAAAAAAAAAATATTTTTAAATATTAAACCATTAAACAGATAGAGTTTTGAGATATTTTTTATTAATTAGATATTTAAGATCTGAGGGGTTCGAACCCTCGTAACAAAGATTAAAAGTCTCGTATTTTACCATTAAACTAAGATCTCCAAGCTAGTATTTACTGATATAGGTTGAGCATAAGCTATTATTTATAGTAAAAAACGAGTAAAAATTTAATTTAGGTTTTATTTTAACCAAGTTTTGGTGCTTAACAATAAAAATTATTATTTATTTATTTTATATAAAATATATTTTTTATTAACTTTATAAGTAAAAAGTAAGGAATAGGTGATTTGAACACCTAACCGACCGTGTGTAAAACGGTCGCTCTACCGTTGAGCTAATTCCTTTTAATTCCTTTTAAATAAAATTAAATTTGGGCTCTTTTCTATAAAAAGAGCCCAAATAAGCAATACTCTATAAATATAGTATATTACTAAAATAAATCTACGTATAAACAAAGTTATATTTAAATAATACTATTTCTCTTAACTAAGAAACAGGTAAATTTTTGGGTTTAATGGTTATTACAATTGCACCAACCATAGCTAGTAATAATATAATAGAAGTTAATATTAATCATATACTATAACTAGTATACAAAATATTACCTATAGTTGTAATATGACTTGTTTCTCATAAATTACCATCTCATATTTTACTAGTCACATAGTATATTTTACCATTATCTAGTTCTACACCACTGACTTTAAGTATATTGCAAATAAAATAATAAGCATAACTAATTGTGTTTTTTATATTTAGAAGGTAATCCTGTACAACCACGATACAATAAGGTAATACAACATATACTGGATAACTAATTGAAATAGATATAAAGATAGCCAAAGGTATACTATTGCTAGTGTTACTTAATAACTCACTAATTCTTACATTAATTAACATAAGAATAAAAAGGAATAGTATAGAAACGGCTCCTACATACACTAATAAATAAGAAAGACCAATAAAATTTAAACCTAATAGTATTAGGTAACTAGCAATACTTAAAAACAAACCAATTAAAAATAACACAGATACGATGGGGTTTTTACTTATAATAACTAATATACCACAGAATATGGCAATTATTGAAAGAATATCCAAAGTTTCGACTCTATAACCATTTGTGTACGTTTCACTTAAAATATAAAGATAGTCCATATAACCAGATAAAAAGATTTTTTGTATTTTACCTAACTACATGGAATACTGCTTATTTTAGATTATATATTTTTTTTGTATTTTATATACATTATTCTAAATTATGGGGTTAGAAACACTTATATATAACTAAACAGGATATTTATATTTTGAGCGTTAACGCTCAAAATTAATATAATAACTACCTATCGCTAAACAAAAAAATACACCCGATTTTCTGGTTCCTATGCGCTTTTTTTTTATTTGGTCTGAGCATTAACCCTTATACAGAGAAAAAAATAAATAGGGAGGCACAAAAAAAATGGTAGCTATTTAGCTTAAGATATCTTTTGTATAACGATTTTTGAGGACTATAGTGGTTAAGTCTATACTAAAAAAAATAAGTTAGACGTGTACAAGACTCGAACTTGTAACCTATGTGCCTTAAACACAATGCTCTACAGTTGAACTAACACGCCTTAATGTATTAGCCCTTAAGATGAATCGAACATCTATCAAAATATTAACAGTATCCCGCTCTACCATTGAGCTACAAAGGCTAATTAAAAATTAAAAAATATATTATATTAGGAAGAAAAGGACTCGAACCTTCGACAGCTTAATGCTACTGAGTTTACAGCTCAACCCGCCATACCAACAAACGGAACCTTCCTTTATACACATATATATATCTTTATTTATTAGACGATATATCACTAGAAGTAGGTCACTCCTAGAAAGAAACAAAATATTTCGTTATTAAACATTAAAAGTAAAACTACAATAAAAGAATAATTACCCAAAGGATAAGTTTTTATTTTATTATAAGCCACTGTAATAAAAGATAATATATATGTATACATATAACTGTTAATTTCAATTAATCCCGTGCAATTTCCACTACACGAACCATATTTCGACTTAACACCAATCAAAGTCACGCATACGAAAATCTACCATAATATTAACTAGATAAATTAATCTAGTAAGAAAAACATCCATATTAAAGAGATATATAACATATCTATTAAATAAAACATGTATCATAAATATAGACCAAACTTATTGCACACACTTCTTTCGGCGCCTGACGAGTAGTTAGTACCTATCTGAGATTAAATTCACCGTGACGTGGTGATTCACGATTACTAGTAATTCCTTATTCATGTAGTCGAATTTCAGACTACAATCCTTGTTCTATCCTACTTTATTAGATTAGCTCAAATTCACATTTTCGCATCATTTTGTATAGGGATATGTGGCACGTCTATCGCCCACAATATTTAGGCCATGATGACTTGTCTTGGTCCCTATTAACATAACCAATATAAAGGTGTGCTGCTTTATTCCATAAAAATATAAATAAAGCAAGGGTTTCCGTTAATTTAATGGAATTAACCAATATCTCACGACATTAACTGCAGACAGCCGTGCAACGCTTGTAATATCTTTTAAAAATATAAAAAATAATATTCAAATTGTGGTAAGGTTTTTCGCGTACTTACGAATTAAATAACATACTTCACTACTGGTTTCAGAAACGGTCTAATGATTTCAGTTCCTGCGTTGCCACATTACTCTTGAGGTGAAATGCTTACACTTTCATTTATAAACTAAATATATAACTTATTTTTTCTTGCGGGGTTTTCATGCCCTTACTCTAGTACTCCTTTTAAGTACATAAGCTTTTTTTATATACGTAAGTATTAGAATTAGAGAACTTTAAATAACTTAAACTACTTCAAGTTCTCGCAAAAAAAAGGTTTGTTTCAATCTAATCTATGGCATTCATAATTTTCTGCTTGGACTACTAGGGTATCTAATCCTGTTCGCTACCCGAGCCTTCGTCCCTCAACGTCAGTTATTAGATAAAAGGTTGCTTTCGCCGTTATCAGTCTTCATGGTATTACGGAATTTCAACTCTACTCCATAAATACTCCCCTACTCATATATAACTCTAGTATAATCGTTTCCTATTAAAGACTAATTATACCGTCTAGGTACCCTTTAAACCTAATAAAGATGAATAACACTAGTCTTCTACGTATTGCCGCGACTGCTGGCACGTATTTTGGTCAAGACATATAGATAGAAAATTGTCATAATCAGTATCCTATCTAGAATTTTATTCGATAAAATCGATCTTACACTTGTCCGTGGGAATAAGATAAACCTTTATATCTCATTCCCCTAATCACGCAGAATAGACAAATTAATTAACCCGGTTAACCTGATAACCATAGGGTTAAAATGAATAACTTATTATAAATAATAAATTAAACAGCCAAGTGTAATTAGCCGAAGCTATTCATTCTCCCAAATTGCTGGTTCAGCCGTTAGGCTATTGACCAATATTCCCCACTGCTGTACTATACGTATTGGGGTTTTTTCAGACCCAATGTGATCGATCGACCTCTCAGCCTCGACTACGGAATATCCAGCTAATTAAGCCATTACCTTAATTACTACCTCTCCGAAATATTTATAATCCTCTTAAAGCGGAAATTGCTTTCCTTTCATTACTATATAAAAATAAAAATAAAGTATCATGAAAGTTAACAATTACGATTGTTAACATAAATATTCATGAATGACTTTATTAGTGTAATACATAAGGTATTTATTCACCTTACTTTAAGGCAGCCAAAATATTATATACTCACCTGTACACCACTTCTAATGAAATTAGTGAGATTCATTTAAAATAAACCTACTAATTAAATTAGACGTACGATTAGCATGTGTCAAGCATTTGGACAGCGTTCATTCAGAGCCATCATCAAACTCATATTAAAAAAAAAATGGTGGCGACGTGTTAAAACATAAACACACCATTACTAATAAGTACGTATCGGGTGTGTGTGTCAAACTTTAAAAATGGCTTTTTACCCTCTCTATGTAAAGAATAAAAGATTCGAACTTTTATATAGCTTTTTATTATTAATCTGTATATTTCAGAATAATAATAAAAAAGTTGCTTTACCATTAAGTTAATTCTTTTTAAAGACTTATTACCTATTCCTAGGTAATAAATCATAATATTAAAACCACCTTATTTTTAACTGCATTATAGGCAATTGCCTGTAAGACATTTTCTTTACCAAATAAAAATAATGTTTTATAAAACGCCTTATTAACTAAGTGTCAGAAAGCTATCCATATGCTTTTATAAAGTTTTATTAGGTGTAGCATATAAAGAACTAAATACGTAGTATTTATATAAATGTAGCCATTAGAATGCTAAGTTAGATTGTTTTTAATTTAATATTATTTTTTTAAAGGTTCAAATACTCCTAATAATGTAGTTGTTTGCTTGCTATCTAAAAGAATTGTTTGTCTGCTATCAATTTTTAAAGCATTTTTACCTAATTCAAAAGCAAATCCCAGTGTCAAAGCTAAAAAAAAGATTAGCATTATAACTAAACCATATATACCATTTGTATATGCACTAACTACATAAGGATAAACTAAAAGAATTTCTAAGTCAAATAATAGAAAAAGAAGTGCAAAAATAAAGAAAGAAATACTGAATTGAGTTCTGTTTTGACCTAAAAAAGAATGAAAACCACACTCAAATGCACTATCTTTTTCTTGATATGGGTTGTGAGGAGCCAATAAGATATTAACGGCTAAAAATATAATAGCAAGTAATGGTATAAAAAACAAAAAGAAAGATGTAGATGTCATATTAAGGATTAAAGATTATTAATGCTAATATATTAGCCATACTTAATCATTCTTCGGGTATAAACATAAATAAAAGGATTATCATTGATAAGGTTGAAATGGTAATAGTTAAAGGACTAGATAGTTTAATACTATCTACTTTAAAGGTAATTTTTTCGCAAACTTCTGTGTTTTTTAAGATATTTACTTCTAAATTTAGATCGTTTATCTCTTCGTTTATTTCATATTCGGGTTTGTCAAAGAATACTTGCTTAATTATATTTAAATAATAAACTGCACTTATTACACTTGTTAATATGGCAACTAAAGACATAAAAACATAACCACTATCTAAAGCAGCACTTAAGACCATCTGCTTAGCAAAAAAACCTATAAGTGGTGGTATTCCTACAAAAGAAAAGATAGTTATTGTTAAACTTAATGCTAATACAGGGTTTATATAAAAATATCCTTTTAATTGACTTACCAACTGTATAGGAGAGTTTTCTTTTTCAGATAATTCTTTATACTCCTCTGTGTTATTTTTATAATAAAATAGAGAAAAACCTATACTTATTAGTATTATAAACGCATTTAAATTACTAATTGAATACTGCATTAAGTAAAAAATAAATGCTTGTATAGATTCAATACTATTAATACTTAATGCTAATAATATAAATCCTACGTGTGAAATCGTACTATAAGCAAATAATCTTTTTATTCTTACTTGAGTAAGACCCAATACCGTTCCAATTATTAACGATAGTAATGAACTAACAAGTAAACTAGTGGTTCAACTAAATTCATAGTTAAATAATGAATTACTACTATAATGAACTAATTCAAGTAAAAAGATAAAGATAGAAATTTTAGCAACTATAGCTACGAATGTAGTTACTATTGTCGGTATTGCATCATAAACATCCGGTGATCAAAAATGAAAAGGTGCTGCACTTACTTTAAATAAAAAACCTACACTTAAAATAAGTAAAGATATATTTATATAGTCTGACTTATATCAATCTAAGGGTTGGTTATTTAAATCTTTGGCTAGATCAAAAACCCCGTGTTCCGAAGCAGCAAAAGCGTTGGCCAAATCGCTTATACTAGTTACAACATATATTCCATCTAAGTTAGTTGTACCCGAGTTTGCATATAATAAGCTAGTACCCAATAGTATAAAACAAGAGCTTAAACCACCTAATAAAAAGTAAGTTAGACCTCCACCAGTAGCTAACTCTGAGTTTCTATATAATGTACTAAGTAAGTATAAACCATAACTTTGTAGTTCAATAGAAAGGAATATAGAAACTAAGTCACTACTTGATACCAAAAATACTGCCCCAGTTATAATAAATAATAGAATTAAAGGATATTCTATGATTTTAAACTGTTCCCCCATTTTATCTTGGATTTTGGTTCTGTAGTATTCTAAATTATATATAAATAATTTGCTTATGGATGAATATTCCGGTATTCAAACTCTTCTAGGGTAAAATCCGGTTAAAGTTAAAATAAGCGCACTTATTATAAAAATAAAGATTTGGAAAATTTGTGTCGTCGTAGTTGCATGAAATAAACCACCAAATAAACCAATACCTCGGTCTAAAGAAGTAATATATAAGCTATTTAACCCCAGTAAAGAAGAGTAGAGTAAAACTAAAATAGCTACTCTACTGAAAAGTATAGATTTATCTCGTCTTAAAGTGACGGCGTTAGATAATAATAAAAAAATAATAGATAGGATCAACATATAAAGAATAAAAGATTCGAACTTTTAGATTTATTTTACTAATATTGTTTGCTATTAAGTAAAATTTGCTTTACCTTTTAAGCTTATTCTTTTTTTTTAACTTATTATAATATGTAATAAGTTAAAAAAATATCTAAAATATATATATATATATATAGGCGATAATTCTAAACAAAAAAGCCTCAAACTATAGCACTATATATTTATAAAAATAAAGAGTTAAATATGATTAAATAAAAAATATTTATTTATTTATTGTTTATTGATGATAAATTAAAATTGTACAAAGCTAATATGATTAATAATAGCAATAAACTGTTGTCTATTATTGCTAAATAAGGTATTAATAAATAAAATATTACACCTATTAAGATATATAAAGCATAACTTGTAATAACTTTAGTATCTAAACTAGCTATATTTCTACTTAAATTAATTAAACTTTTTTCTAAACCATAAGGTCCTAATAATTCTACACTTCCTTTATCTATTACCTTAGTAGTTTGACCACCTAATTTTAAAATTAGACCCGTTACATATTTGTTATAGAAAAGTTCTATTAAGAAACGTTGATTGAAGAATCCAAATATATTGTAACCTAATCTAGTAAATTTGAAATAGATAAGTATTTTAGGTAGATATTCTGATAGAACTATAGCTAAAACACTAAGTGAGACAGTAAATACTAGAGGTAATAATTTAAATAAAGTAGGCACAGCAAATTCAGTATCTAACATTATTTCATGTGTAGGATGAATAAATAAACTATTATCCGCAAAGAAACCTGAACCTAACCCTATAAACATATCTTTAGTTATATAACCAAAGAAAATTGAGAATACAGCTAGTATAATTAAAGGTAAACTCATGTATATATCACCTTCATGAGCTTGTTTATAATTAACCACTGGCCCATTAGGATTAGTTAAGAAAGTTAAATATAAAACTTTAACAGAATATAAAGTAGTAAACATAGCACCAATAGTGGCTATAAAGTAAACAACTATACCACTAAAGTAAAATTGTCCATAAGCAGATTCTAAAATAAAATCTTTACTATAAAACCCTGTCATGAACGGGAAGGCAACTAAACTTAGACTTGCAATTAACATAACAGAGTATGTTAAAGGTAAATATGCTCTTAAACCACCATATTTTCTAAAGTCTTGGTTATCGGAAACTGCGTGAATAACAGCTCCTGCACCTAAGAATAATAATGCTTTATAAAAGGCATGATTAACTAAGTGGAATAAAGCTACATTATATGAAGACAATCCTACTGCTATCACCATCATCCCTAATTGACTCATAGTGGAGTAAGCGATAACTTTTTTAATATCTTGTTGGAATAAACCAATAAGACTACTAAACACAGTAGTTATTGCTCCTAATCATAAACATAGAATTAATACAGTTGAACTGTATTCAATTAAAGGACTTGTACGCATAAGTAAATACACACCTGCAGTTACCATTGTAGCAGCGTGAATTAATGCAGAAACGGGTGTAGGACCCTCCATAGCCATCGGTAATCAAACGTGAAGACCAACTTGAGAACTTTTAGCCATAGCACCTATTAATAAACATATACCAATAATTGTCACAATATTTTCATTAACAAAAGGTGCCAATGAAAAGACAGTACTATAATCGATGTTCCCAAATGATCATAGGATAGCAAACATACCTATTGTTAAAAAACAATCACCCACTCTGTTAGTTAAGAAAGCAGACATAGAACTTTGATTTGCTGCGATTCTAGTAAATCAGAAACTAACTAAAAGATACGAACAAATACCTACACCTTCTCATCCCACAAACATTAATAAAAAATTATTAGCTGTTACAAGTATAATCATCATGAATGTGAATAAACTTAAATAACTAAAGAATCTTTGATTGTGCGGATCGTGGCTCATATATCCTATAGAATATATATGCACTAAAGAACTAACAATTAAAACTGGTATCAACATGGATACAGTTAAACTATCAAAATGGAAACCTCATAAAACGTTTAGAGATTCACTATCTATTCATCTAAATAGGTTTATAGAGACAGGTATGTTATTTAAACCTACTTCAAAAAAGGCAACCATGGCTAGTAAGGTTGTAACAATTACACATGTACATGTAATTAATTGCGCTCCGCTAACACCGACTTTTCTACCAAAAAATCCGGAAACTATTGATCCTAATAAAGGTAAAGTAATTATAGCTAAATACATTATTTATATTCTATTGCAATACTTCCTCTTAATCTGTAAAAAGCAACTAGAATACCTAAACCAATGGCTGATTCTGCACCTGCTATTGCTATAACGTATATAGCAAATGTTTGGCCTAATATATCATCAAAGCTAAGTGAACTTATCAAAATTAAGAATGTAATAGCTAATAGCATTATTTCAATTGAAATAAGCATCAATATTATATTTTTTCTATTTAAAACGAAACCTAAAATTCCGATTAAAAAAAGTATTAAGGTTAAATTCATTGTATATTTGTTTTTAATTTAATTATAGTCTTTTTAATTTATATTAAAAAAAGGTGAATACCCTGATTCGAACAGGGAAACTACTGTGCCACATACAGATGTTCTACCGTTGAACTACATTCACATATATGCATTAGTAATGTAACTAAGCATACAGGGCTAATATAATTAACCATTAATTTACATAAATTTTAATTATTTTGAAATAAATAAATATTTTTTTTAGCGCAACTACCTTTAAATAACAATAGATTTGAACTCTTATTCCCTTTTCTTACTCAGGATAGATTTACCGTAGCGCATACTTTTCTATAATAAAAAAAGACGCTTAAAGAAAATAAGGTATCAGAGAGAAAAGTTGCTTTACCATTAAGCTAATTATTTTTAAAGACTTATTACCTTTTAAAGGTAATAAGTCATACCATTACCCGTATCAGCAAAGCCATAAAAAAAATTCAAGTTTTAATGACTAGATAAAAAATATAAACTTTTTAAGGGCTCATGGGAAAACAAGATAAAGAAGACTACTTTCTTATATTGCTTGATCGAAAACATTGTTATAAATTAACGATGAAACCGAGTAATGTAAACCGTCTAATATTGGAGCAGGGTATATACCTAATACTACTGTAAATACTACTAAAGTTAATAATATGAAAAATTCTCGCTTGTTTAAATCACTTATATTAGCTTCAAAAAATTTACTGAAAGATCCACCAAAAGCTATTCTGTTAAACATATATATAGTATATGCAGCAGAGAATACTATAGATGAACTGGCTAAAACACCTAATAAAGGCAATCTTTCAAATACACCATATAAAGACATAAACTCACCTACAAAGTTTAAAGTAAGAGGAACCCCACAATTACCTAGAGATAATATGAAAAATAAAATAGAAAATAAAGGCATTACCTGAGCAAGACCTCTATAAAAACTAATTAGTCTAGTACCTGATCTATCATACAAGACTCCTCCTGCACAAATAAATAAACCACTAGAAACAAATCCGTGTGCTAACCCTAGAGCAATTCCCCCTTCTATTCCTTGAATAGTATTACTAAATACACCAATTAAATATACAGCTGCGTGTGATACAGAACTATAAGCAATTAATTCTTTTAAATCTATTGTTCTTAAAGTACTAAAACTAGCATATATTATAGTTATAACTCCTATAAGGTAAATTATATATGTATAATCTATAGAGGCTTTAGGTAATAGAGGTAATATAAGTCTGAAAATCCCATATAGACTTAATTTTAAGACAATTGCAGCTAATATTATACTACCACCTAAAGGTGACTCCACGTGAGCTTTTAATAATCAAGCGTTTAAAAAAATAGTCGGTGTTTTCACAGCAAATGCTATAAATATACCATAAAATAAAAATAATTGTGTAGAATATTTGAAATTAGTTTTCATCAAGGCATCAAAATCAGTAGTACCCATTATAGATGACATAGTCAAGATAGATAACAATAAAAACAATGACCCAATTAGTGTGTATAAGAAGAAATAAAAACTCGCTCGTACTTTATTACTTGATCCGAATAAACCTATTAGTATAAACAATGGTGGTAATATACTTTCAAAAAAAATGTAGAATAACAATATGTCTAATACTAAAAAAACCGCTAATAATAAAGTTTCTAATAATAAAATTATTATAACATATGATCTGACATTTTCATGAATAGAATTTCAATTACTTAACAATGCTACCGGAGTTATTATAGTAGTTAATAATACAAAATATATGGATAATCCATCCAGACCCAAGTAAAAATCAAAAGAGCTTATTTGGTGGTATTCTTGGACAAATTGGAATTGATTGTCACTAAAATCAAATAATATAAAAATTATTAAGGATATAAAAAGATTAATTATAGATGTCGTTAAAGCGATTTGTTTTAGGCGAAGGCTATTTAAGAAATTATAGGACATACCCGTGGATATACCTAATATACCTAGTAAAGGTACGATTAATAAAAGAGAAAGTAACATGTTTAAATAACAAAAAGATATACGAATTTCCCTCAGGATTAATTAAATTAATTTTTACTATTACTATGCAAACACATAAATAAACTCAAAGATTTTTAGATTTTTCATGTAAAGAATAAAAGGCTTGAACTTTTATTTATATTATTAACTTAATGACAGTTAAATTTGCTTTACCGTTAAGCTAATTCTTTTAAAGACTTATTACCTATAAAAGGTAATAAGCCACATCTAACCTTATCTCTATAATAAGTTAATTATATAACTTTAAATAGAACTTTGTAAAGGTAAGCTTACAAAAGCATGAGGTTTAGGTGGACTACTTAAAGCTCACTCTAAACTGTTATAACTTCTATTTAATAGTGTTTGTAAAACATCACTATAGAATTGTGGAGTTAATCATGGGTATCTGCTTGCAGGTTTACCTTCAACTAATTGTAACTTAACTAGGTGTAAAAATAATCAAGTAGCAACTACACTAATAATACTTCCAAAACTACTAATTAAATTTCATCCGGCAAAAGCATCAGGGTAATCACTGATTCGACGTGGCATACCTTGTAAACCAAGGAAATGTTGTGGGAAGAATGTTACGTTAACCCCAATGAAAAGTAATCAGAAATGTACTTTCCCTAACATTTGGTTATATTCTAACCCTAGTATTTTAGGGATTCAGAAGTATCATCCACTAAATAATGCAAACACTGCTCCCATACTTAATACGTAATGGAAATGCGCTACAACATAATATGTATCGTGGAATGCTATATCAAGTGATGCGTTCGCTAAAACTACACCAGATAATCCTCCAATTGTGAACATAAATACGAAACCTAAAGCAAATAACATTGAAGGTGTTAATTTTAAAGATCCTCCGTAACAAGTCGCTAATCAAGAGAAAATTTTAATACCAGTTGGTACTGCGATAATAAGTGTAGCTGCTGTAAAATAGGCTCTTGTATCTACGTCTAACCCAACAGTATACATGTGATGGCTTCAAACTACGAATCCTAATACACCAATAGACATCATGGCATAGACCATACCTAAATATCCAAACACACTCTTGTTAGAGCTAGCTGATATAGTAGTACTAATTATACCAAAACCAGGTATAATTAATATATAAACTTCAGGGTGACCGAAAAATCAGAAAAGATGTTGGTATAGGATTGGATCTCCACCTCCAGCAGCTTCAAAGAATGATGTATTAAAGTTTCTATCTGTAAGTACCATTGTAATTGCACCGGCTAATACTGGTAGTGATAATAATAATAATACAGCCGTAACTAATACAGCTCACCCGAATAAAGCTAATTTGTGTAATTTAACACCCGGACTTCTCATATTTAAGATGGTAGTTATAAAGTTTATTGCACCTAATAAACTACTTACACCTGATAAATGTAAAGCAAAGATGGCTAAATCTACACTTGGACCACTGTGACTTTGTACTCCACTTAATGGAGGATAACATAATATTGGTAACTACATTTTTAGATTAAAATCCTGTTACACTCAATAAATCTCTTTATTGTTTGGACTATATCTTTATCTTGAAAGTTCTTATTTCTCAAGATACTCTTCGTCTAGTCTCTGATGAACAATACCTCTAGATTATTTATTCATGCACATTATATAACCTTTCATGAATAATGCATCTAGATTAATTGTACATGCGCATTGTCTCCGTGCAATAAACATTTTTACTCAAATATCCCTGCTTGTGCTACGCAGGCATACGCTTGCACTACACAGGCATGCGCCCTTTATTCTGATTGCGATTATTATTTTTTTTTTATAATAAGCACATATAAAAAAAAATAATAATCGCAAATAAAAGAGCGTATTTGATTACTAAAAGAAATTTTAATATATAATAACAGAGTAGTTTATAACATGTGATTTAAATAAAACACTTGAAGAGTTCCACGCATATAGAAGAGTTTTATTGCCTCTTTGTCGCCAAAAAGCAACTCCTTACCCTTAAGAGTTCAACCAGTACCTGCTCCATTTTCTATCCCACTTGCAAATAAAAATAATAATAAACTAGGTGGTAATAATCAGAAACTTATATTATTTAATCTAGGGAATGCCATATCAGGACCTCCAACTAGTAATGGTAATAAAAAGTTACCAAATCCACCTATTAAAGCTGGCATAACCATAAAGAATATCATTAAAATTGCGTGGGCAGTTATGATGGCATTGTATAACTGATTATCTGCAATATATTGAACACCAGGTCCGCTTAATTCTATTCTAATTAGAACCGAAAAAGCTGTACCTAATAATCCTGAAAATAAAGCAAATATTAGATATAATGTTCCTATATCTTTAGCATTTGAAGATAAAAATCATCTTTCCATCCATAGTGAAATGCTCCCTTTAATTAGAGAACCTTTAGCACAAACAACCTCCTTCGATTGAGAATGCTCTTGTACATCTATCTGTTTTAAGGTATGGGAATGGGAATCAGGCAAAATGAAATACCTTATCGCCTTACTTTAGATAATAAAACCATGTTTATTACTAGTACTAGGTGCGATTTATTTAAGTAGAAATATTTCGTCATACTTCAGTAATATATATTTTATTAGAACACCTTATAAGATATATACCGGGTGAAGTATAACGATCACTTAACCATTATATAATGGTGTTATGATATAAAAATCTGCGATTTTTAAAGTATTGTAGGCTATTTTTTTTATTCCTTTTAGAAAATCTTGTCAAAAAGTAATATTTTTTTTTATAATAAAAGAATATTCCATATGTTTTTATGGCTACGAATTTTAATCCATATAAATATTATATATGCTCTTATCCAAGACTTGAACTTGAATCTAAATATTAGAAGTATCCTGCTCTACCATTAAGCTAATAAGAGTTTATTATATAAAACTATCCTGGATAATTAGGCTTATTATCCTATTATCTAATATGCTCATGTTTAATTTAGGTAAATATCTTTAACTAATATTAAATAAGCCACTATGGTTTTAATAATAATTATATAAACCACCATTGAAAGATTAAAATAAAAGAATTTTCGCTAATTGTATTATTTTTTTAATTATTATTAATTAAGAAAAAAGGTGAATACCCTGATTCGAACAGGGAAACTACTGTGCCACATACAGATGTTCTACCGTTGAACTACATTCACATATATACATAAGTATTGTAACTTATGTACAAAACAAAAAAAGGGGATGGTAAAGCCGGGAGAGAAATTTGAATTCTCATTTTTAATGCATGAAATTAATGTTCTAACCATTTAAACTATCCTGGCTAATACAAACTCGGTATTATTAAACCGATTCATATTATGTTTTAACCCCTCCTTATCTAAATAAAAACAAAACGGGTTTAAATTTAAATTATTTAAAGCTTTAATTTAAAGCTACAAACCTCTTTACTATAAAGCACGTAGTACTAATATAATAGTATTTTTACACTTTTTTTTACAAATTTTATTAATATAATTACATCATAGATTTATAGATGATGTAATTATTAGCACGGGTTATGTAAACACCAACTATTTAATATTTTAAGCGTATTAAAACATAAAAAATATGAAAAAATATTTTCATAGTACTTAATAGCAATTAATGTAAATAAAAATATCTAAGATTTCTTTAAAACGCTGTGTTGGCTCAGTGGTAAAATCATTATCTGCAAAAAAAAAGTCTCCATAAAAAGTCTCCATAAAAAGTCTCCATAAAAAGTCTCCATAAAAACACGAAAAAAAAACGACACACAAATACGACACACAAATACGACAAAGGCAACAGAGACAAAGTCAACAGAGACAAAGGCAAAGCCATGAGATTTAGGAAAGAGACAAAGCCAAGAGATATAAGTAACATAACCCAGTAGAAACACGGCGTTTTAAAGAGATCTTAGATATTTTTTTTTTTATTTTTAAAGAATAAAAGAATCGAACTTTTATCTAACAATTCGGTAATTAAATATGCATACCCCTATATTCTATATACAAATAGTAGTACACAAAAAAACATTGCGCAGGATTTTAGTTAGTATTTGCTTTACCTTTAAGCTAATTCTTTTTATATCCTCGACCTAGTCGAGGGCATAATTATATATATATTCCTAAGTTTGGTTTTAGGCTTTTTTTTTTGTACTTCGCACATAAGATCATAATTAAAACCATCATTCACTCTTCGCTTAGAGTAAAAAAATATTACATGGTATTATTTCAAAACTATATAGTACACAAGGTATTAATATAACAAAAGCTATAACAATAGGTAATAATATTGTTCAACAGAAAGACATTAATTGATCGTAACGTATACGAGGGAATGAAACTCTAGCCCATATGAATACAAAAATCATAAAACATGATTTTACACCTAGAGCCAGTCCATAAGATAACCCTTCTATTGATGAATAGTCTAATAAACTATCATTATGTAAATTATTTAAATAATATTCAATATCAATGTATTGCATCAAACTGAATAAAGGTATATAATTGTATAAGTAACCACCTAAGAATAATATACTAGTTAATATACATATTAAAATAATACTTGCGTATTCAGCCAAAAAGAAAAGTACAAAAACAACTGCCGCGTGCTCTGTCATAAATCCACTAACAAGTTCTGATTCAGCTTCGGCCAAATCAAAAGGAGCTCTGTTAGTTTCCGCTATAGAACCTATAAAGAATATTATAAATATAGGGAATAAAGGTATTATAAATCATATAACCCTTTGAGCTTCTATATTAACTGTAAGATTTAAACTTCCAGTTAACATTACAACCAATAATATAGCAGAACTTAGTATTAATTCATAACTAATTAATTGAGCGGTACTTCTAAGTGAACCTAAAAAAGCATACTTACTGTTTGCACTTCAACCCGCTAATAATATCCCATATGTAGCTAAGGAAGAAACGGCTAACATATATAAGATACCTAAATTTAAGTCACTTAAAGCTAAACCTGGACCATAGGGTATAACCAGGTAACCTAACAATGAAAATATTAAGGTTATAACGGGACCTAGAAAGAATAATGCCAGGTTAGCCTGTGCTGGTGAAACATATTCTTTTAATAGAAGTTTTAAGGCATCGGCAAATGCTTGTAAAAGACCATAGTATCCTACTATATTTGGACCTAATCTTCTTTGCATACTTGCCATGGTTTTTCTTTCGGCTAAGGTTATAAAAGCTACGGTAAGCAGCACTGGAACGGTAACTATTAAGACTTCTAATACTGAAATTAAAGTGGGTATATATATCATTTATTTTTATTTGTATATTCTAATTTTAATATATATTATATTATTAACATAAATAATGTAATATTATTAATGTATTAGATTAAAAATAGCTTATAATAAAAAAAAGTATTTTATGTTAAGTTATCTATTATTATGTAAAGGGTAGTTTTATGGTATAAATTATAATTACAATGGCTAAATATAATAAATGTAAAAAAAAAAAATATATATTTAGTAGACTTATAGATAGAAAAAAAGTAATATAATCCACTAAACACCTAAAGAATAAAAGAATTGAACTTTTATCACTTTTTCTTACTACGCACAGAGATTTACCTCTTGCGCCCCTTTTTTTGTTTTTATTTTTTTTCTTTTAATAAGCGCTTGTTACAAAAAAAAAGAATAAAGCGGTTTTTACACATAAAAGAATAAAAAGGCGCTAAAATAAATAAGGTAATAGAGAGAAAAGTTGCTTTACCGTTAAGCTAATTGTTTTTATGACTAATTTTTAATATTAGTCAAGTGAACAAGCGTAAAAGGATTACTAACATAAATAGTTAACAACTCTAAAAAAGTTAACTATAATTTGGCTTAATAAACTAAACGAACATTTAGTTTAAGCTGCCGTTATTTTAATTATTGTTCTTCTAATCAAGATAAAAATTTTTCAATTGATACTGATTCTATTACAATAGGCATAGAGCTATGTAAAATACCACAAAGTTCGGAACATTGACCGTAAAATACTCCTTCACGGTTTATAAGTACAGATACTTGATTTAATCTACCAGGGTAGGCATCACATTTTATACCTAAAGCAGGAACTGCGAAAGAATGTATTACATCCGCCGCAGTTATAATAAATCTTACGTGTGTTAATTCTGGTATAATAACTCTATTATCCACTTCTAACATTCTTAAAGCACCGTCTTCTAAATCAGATTCTGGAACTAAATATGAATCAAATTCTATAAATTCTTCGTCTGCATTTAAAAAATCAGGGTATTGGTAACTTCAGTATCATTGATGACCTTCGGCTAATACTGACATGGCTGGATCACTCACTTCGTCCATTAAATATAATAGTTTAAAAGAAGGGAATGCAATTAATACTAAGATTAAAGCAGGTGTAATTGTTCAAATTAATTCGATTAATGTACCATGATTTAAGTATTTATGTGATATAGGTGATTTAACATTACTGTAATTTCTTACGATAGATATCATTACTCATCCTACACCAAATAAAACTATAACTAGGTAAAACATAATACTATCATGTAATTCGACTAATCCTTCCATTTGAGGTGTCGCACTGTCCTGGAAATAAAGCCCTCAAGGTCGAGGGGTATCACAAAGGTTAAAAAGGCTTATAAATAATAAATTTAACATGTATATATATTGAAGATTATTTTTCTATTTAATTTGTGTGATGATTTATTTAAACTCAAATAAACTTTAAAAGCATAAAGCTTAAGCCGCTCAGAGCGCGTAGGGGCTTCTGAGTTTATAATATTGAGAATAAACTTCAAGCAAAATAAGTCGGAAATTAAAAATAGAAACTACTGAGCAGATAAAGAATAAAAGATTCGAACTTTTATATAGCTTTTCTTATTATTGATCCGTGTATCTACAACAATGAAAAGTTGCTTTACCATTAAGCTAACTCTTTTAAAGACTTATTACCCATTAAAGATAATAAGTCAAAAAATATCTTAAAAAAAATCTTTTAGATTATTTTTTTATAGATAGTTCAATTAAACTATTTTCGAATAAACTAATTAAAGGAACTATAATTAAAAAATGTGAAAAGTATAAAACTGTACTAATTTGTCCAAATTCAATAAATGGACTTTCAACGTGTTTAGCACCTAAAACCATTAAGATTAAAAAGTTAGCTATAAATACATAGAAAGCTATTTTACTTAAAGGTCTAAACTGCATACCTCTACTTCGGCTTAAATCAGCATATGGCATAGCTAATAATATTAAAATTGCACTTAACATTGCTATAACACCTAATAATTTATTAGGTATAGATCTTAATATAGCATAGAAAGGTAAAAGATATCACTCTGGAACTATAGCAGGTGGTGTTTGCATAGGGTTAGCCATTACGTAATTATCACTATCCCCTAGTACATTAGGCATAAAGAATACAAATATACTTAATGCAATTATGAATAAAAAGATAGTTACTAAATCTTTAAATAAGAAATAAGGAGCAAAAGGTAATCTATCGTAATTACCTGAAACACCTAAAGGATTACCTGACCCAGCGCTATCGTGAAGTGCAATTAAATGCATTAAAACTAAGGCAGCTAGTACAAACGGTAAAACAAAGTGTAAAGCGAAGAATCTGTTTAATGTTGCATTGTTAACAGAAAAACCACCTCATAAAAATTCAACTATATCTTGTCCAATTCAAGGTATAGCACTCATAAGGTTTGTAATAACAGTAGCACCTCACAGAGACATTTGCCCAAATGGTAAAACGTATCCCAAGAAGGCAGTTACGATCATAAGTATGAATATAACTGTACCTAGAGTTCAAACTAATGTTCTAGGAGCTCTGTAAGATCCGTAGTATAAACCTCTACCTATGTGAAGATACACTAAGAAAAAGAAAGCTGAGGCTGTATTACTGTGTAAGTAACGTATTAATCAACCATTGTTAACATCTCGCATAATGTGTTCTACGGAGTTAAAGGCTTCTAAAACGCTAGGGTTATAATGCATAGCTAAAGTAACACCTGTAACTATTTGTATTATTAAACAAAAAGCTAATAAAGAACCGAAATTCCATAAATAACTTAAGTTAGCAGGTTGTGGCGAATCGATTATATAGGAATTAACCAATTTTAATAAAGGATGACTTTTAAAAATTCTCATGTTTAAAGTGTTTTGTTTTTATTGTTTTTTTACCTAAAAATTATAAATAAAATAAGTTAACCTAAACCCGTTTAGAACTTGTTTAGTTAAAGGTTTCAGAATAATTTAATTCATTTTTCTTTCCTCAATACCTAGTTGCTTATTTAATTAAAACTGCGAATACATATTGCTTATGTAATATGAGCAGAATTAGTTGATGTTTTTATTGCTCCAACTCCGTTTAATGTATTGAACGGAGCTAGAACTAAATATATATTTTTTTTTATCTTATTTCTTTAATTAAGCCATAATTATATTAAAAAAAAGAATAAAAAAGGGCTACGCACTAAAAAATTAGACGTAGTATACCAGAAAAAATAATATTTTGTTACTTTAGTAGTTGAATTTAACTATTTTTTTTTTACTTAAATACTTAATAAAAAAAAATTTTTTTATGGGGTAATATATTATTTATATTACTTTTTATTTTTTTTTATATGACGAGTATTGCCTTTAATGGTTGTTTAATTAACCTAACTATTAGGCTTTTATTTAAACCTACAGGCCTATTTTTATATATCTATTTATTTTAACAAAGAATTGCGCCTAGTTTACATAAGACAAAGCCACAATTAATTTTAAAGTAAATACCACTGTTCAGCTAAAGAATAATAGATTCGAACTATTATCTCCTTTTATTACACCTAATTAAATTTTCCTTGCTGCGTAGCACGCGTTAAAATAAAGTAAAATAAGGTATAAAAAAGTTGCTTTACCATTAAGCTAATTATTTTTTTTTACTAATAAAAAAAAAGTTTTTATAGTAATAAGCTTAATTAAAACAGTATTAACTAAGCTTATTTCTCCCTTATTTTAATAAAAAGGAGATTGCGTTTAATTGGTAATATTTAAACGAATAATTTTTCTAGACATAAAATTTTAAATAAGGCATTGTACTGTCATTTTTTCATAATTAAGAACCTCAGTAATATATAGAAATATATAAAAAAAGTCACACAACATCAACAAAATGTCAATACAAAATACTAGATTCTAAACCTAAATGGTGGTTATCGGTAGAGTGATATGCCATTACACGTCATAATCCCACTGCTATGAATGCTGTACCAATCATAACGTGTATTCCATGAAACCCAGTACCTAAATAAAAACATGAACCAAAAGCTCCATCACTAATAGTAAATGAAGATACACTGTACTCTACAGCTTGGAAACCAGTAAATATCATAGCCAGGATCACTGTGGCTAGTAAACCATATAAAGCTCCTTTTCTTTCACCTTGGATTAAAGAATGGTGGGCATATGTAACAGTAACACCAGATGATAATAGTATTACAGTGTTAAGTAATGGCAATTCAAAAGGATTAATGGCATCTATACCCATAGGAGGTCATTGAGCACCTAATTCAACAGTCGGTGACAAGGCACTATGGAAGAATGCTCAAAATATCCCTACAAAGAATAATGCCTCAGAAGCTATAAATAAGGCTACACCCATGTTCAGTCCTTTTTGCACTGCTAATGTATGATTACCTAAATATGTTCCTTCACTGATTACATCTCTTCATCAGAAAGACATTGAAGAAATAACTAAAATTAAACCCGATAGCGCAAAATAACCTGCGTAAGGGAAAGCATGCATTGTTGATGCACCACTAGTAGTTAATATAAGAAGAGATAAAGACGTATATAAAGGTCATGGTGAGGGTGATACTAAATGAAATGGATGGGCTTGAAAATTACTTCTGGTTAAGTTTGTCATTTTTTTTTATCAGAGTGCTTTTTATATAATTAATTCGAATATAGTTAATAAACTATTTTACAGTTATTTGGGTAATTCATTCTTTTAAATACAAGAAAGTATCTTTACATATTATAAATGTATAATATATTAAATAGTTTTTAATAATATTTTTTTTTTGTTTATCCTAATATTTGTAATATAGGTGTTTATTATATTTGAAATAGCTTTTGTTTTATTAATATATCTTGTGCATACCATTGGTATATAATTTTAGCTCTATAAAAAAGGTTAGACGTGTACAAGACTCGAACCTGTAAGCTATGTGGCCGAAACACAATGTTCTACCAATTGAACTAACACGCCTTAATCTATGGATCAATGAAATTAAAAATATTAATCCACAATTATAAGTTTGGATACTATTAAGCCGGTTCCTGTGATAGTTATTAATCTATATTAAAGCATAACATCGGGCTTGTAAGTTCGCGAACATCCTATACTGTATTTAATTGAATTTAGTTTAAATTAATACATTTAGCTATACCTAAAGATGTCTCTTATTTTCTGTGAAAATACCCTAGCTTTGACTTAACACACATTTATTTATATGTTTTCGCTTAATATGCGTCGGACTTTCCTATACTATACTAATGTATAGTAATTATACTATTAGTATCACAAAACAAATATAATATTAGATTATGCTCATAATACTTTTAATTAAACTTGTATACAAATTAATAAATATCGCGCAGTTTTTATTACTCAAAAAAAAATAGCAATAACATAATTTGAGGTATAAAACAAAGTAAACCTGAAGTATTAGTATAAACATAGTATATAAAGAGATATGGAGGATTCGAACCCCATATTTAAGATCTGCAATCAAAACGTAGATCCAACTACAACATATCTCATTTTACTTGGATTTTAGTACACACCCTTTGAAGCTATTTCTAAATTAAATTTAATTTTAACCTAACTTTTTTTAATGCATTTGCTAGTTTTAGTATACGCATTGCATCTATATACATGTCGTACAAATGTTTGGGGGTGCTATATTGATAAATATAGCACCCTATACAGATTATGTTAATATATGAAATATATTACAAGAATCTTTATTTTGAACCTGCACTAGTGTAGATCTAAAGCATCTTTAATATAACTACTTGTTAATACTACAAATACTTGAGCTTGTATGAAAGCAATACCTAACTCTAATCCTGAAAATGCCATAATAAATGCTAAAGGTATTAAACCTAAAAAGAAAAAAATGAAACCAGATGTCATTATATTGTAAGTAAACCCAGCTAAAATATTTAATAACATATGACCACTTAATATATTAGCTCCTAATCTAAGCCCTAGAGAAACATTTCTAGATAAGTATGATATAAACTCAATTAAAACCAGTAATGGTAATAAGGCTAAAGGACAACCGGCTGGTACTAATAAAGAGAAAAACTCTAATTTATGTTTTTGGAATCCTAATATTGTTGCACCTAAAACTACGGTGAAGCTAAGAGCAAACGTGAATATAAAATGACTTGTTGACGCAAAACTATATGGAACCATACCAATTAAATTGTTCATTAGTATAAATATAAATAAAGTGTATATAAAAGGGAAATATACTTGCCCTTTTGTTGAGTTTATTTGGTTAACTACGATGCTATGGATAGTAGCATATAATGATTCTTGACCAATAGATCACTCATTACTTACTACTTTATTATTATTTGTAGCTAAGAAATTTAATGATAATATTAAAAAGGTTCCTGTCACTAAATATAACCCTATATTAGTTATAGATAGTTGTATATTACCTAAAATTGGCGCATTCACGCTTAAAAGGTTTCTGATTTCAAATTGGTCTAAAGGGCTACAAATTTCCGTGTAAAGATTAGTCATTTTTTCTTGGGTATGTTAAAAGAGAAATTATTGAAAGAACACTCTTCTGACTTTTATTTTGTAAAAGACAGACTTTTTTATTTTTTCTATGTATAAGTGATAACGCTAGAAAAAATAAAAAAAAATATAACCGCTGCGGTGTTTATATTGATTTATATAATGAGTGTTTTGGTTTAACTATATTATAATAATACAAAACTGAATAAAATTTATATATTTATATAGGAATTTATATGTATTATAATTTACTTATAAATATTCGTGAAATAAATAAACGAACAAATCTGGCTAAAACATATTTAGAAAATATATATACTGTTATTACAAGCAGTATAAAGGCAAATGTTATTTGATTCATAAAATAAAAGGGTACTAATTGAGGCATTTTACGTTATTTTTTCGATAATTATTATTTTTATTTACATGATACTATGTTTAAGGCTATACTTATCTTTTTTTCGTGTCTTTCTGATACGTGTGTTTATCCAGGGTTTATGTCGCATTGGTTGCTTTCCCTTATGAGTGTTTATCCTTTGTCGCTTTCTTTATTTAAAAGTTAGATTATTTTATTTATTAAATTTTGCTTTATCATTAAGATAATAGTAGTAGGAAAATTAATATAATTTTCCTGTTATTTAAACCAAAAAACAGTAATATCTTTTATTTATATTTGAATAGCCGTTATGATATTTAACCTTAATATAAGCCACTGTTAACAGAGTAAAAAAAAATTGTTATTTTATGCTACATATAATAACAAGAAAGCCATCATAAGAGCAAATAAACCAGTAGCTTCTGCAAAAGCAAAACCTAATATAGCGTATGAGAATAGTTGACCTCTTAAGGAAGGATTTCTAGCTACACCTAAAATTAAGGCACCAAAAACCACACCTATACCAACACCTGCACCAATTAACCCTGTTGTAGCTAAGCCAGTTCCAATAATTTTCGCTGATTGTATCATTTTTTGATGGTTTTTATATTTTACACTCTACCATGAGAAAGTTTTATTTAAATTGCTACTATAAGAATTAGACTCAGTTATATTATATAACCAGAATAACTTTAATTCGTAAAAAAAGAATTTTTTTTTACTTTATGTATTTATTCTAAATATAGAATACCTTTTATACAAGGCATATCTATAATAACTATGAGCACACATAATACGCATTTAATGTGATGTTTTTACTATACATTTTTAAGAAAAAAGAGGGTTAAATTATTTTTCTATAGATAGCCTGCCTATAGGTAAAAAAAAAAAGAAAAACCGTATTCGAAAAAAAAACTATTTGTTTACAGTACAAATAAACTACTATTTAACTATATTAACCCATATGCATTAGTCTTGTAACTAAACGTGTAAAACTAAAAAAGGGGTAAAATAACAATAATAAAGCTTATTATGTTGGGGTGATTCGAACACCCAATGGTAAATACCAAAAATTTATGACTTACCTATTAGTCTACAACATATACATTTAAACTTTTTATGTTTAAATATTATTATAAGGTAAATCCGACTTGAACGGATAAAATATTAAAATTAAATAGTCCTAAACTATTCATGTCTACCAATTCCATCACTACCCTTTAATTGCTCCAGATAAGATTCGAACTTACAACCTAAACATCTTCAGAGTTCCGCTCAACCAATTGAGCTTCTCGAGCTTATATATTTACTATAAAAATATAAAAAAAAGGAGGTAAAAATAAAAGAATATTGAGTACTAATACATAATAACATAGAATGATAAAAGAAAATATAATATTTTGTTTTTAAAAGTATATATTAGTTCAATTAACTAACTAAGTAGCCATAAATTTTTATTAGGTTATTAAAAGTATGGAGACATCAGGAATCGATCCTGAAATAACGATATGCAAAATCGCAGTTTTACCAATTAAACTATGTCCCCTTATTACAATATTAATCAATAGTACAAAATTAATATTTTGTATATAACGTATACTTATAACTTTATATAAAACTCAGTATCTATAAGTAAAATGTATTCACATTTTTAATTAAATAATCAACTGGGTATATCCAAAAGAGGACTTGAACCTCTACGACTTTATGTCAACGAAGCTTAAGTTCGTCCTGTCTACCAATTCCAGCACTTGGATTTATAAAGGTATAAGATAAGGCCAGAGTGATTTGAACACTCATCTCAGCTGTCATGAGCAGCTTGCTTTACCAATTAAGCTATAACCTTGAATAACAATATACGTATATTTATTTACTTAGTAAGTGCGGATAAAGGAATTGCACCAATATATCTTGGTCATGAGCCAATTATGTTACTATTACATCAATCCGCAAAAATAGCCTCAGGGGGGTTCGAACCCCCGAATATAATGATGAAAACATTATGTCTTAACCAATTTGACGATAAGGCCTATCAATAAATGAATATCTAAGTCCCGTACAAGTATCGCACTTGCTTCAGCTGGTTACAAAACAGCTACATTACTTTTATGCTAACAGGACTACTTTATATATGTATAGTGATTAAAACTAACAAAATAACGCGGAATATAAAAAAAGTAATGTAATTATGTTTATTAATATGCAATATAGTATTTATCGTAAATAAAAATAAATATTCAAATAATAAAAGATTCGAACTTTTATAGACTTTATCTGCGCATGCTCAAACTAAGTAAGCTTGCGCATATATAAGCCGCTTATACCAATAAAATTATTTTTTTGCGGATGGTTATTCGTGTTCACGAATGTAGTAATGGGTTTTATTGACTGATATCTATACTAATTAGTTGTATATAGAATTAGTACTTTATGCCTAAAAACATTTAAATTCTTTCAACTAAAGCCTATTGATTGCAAATTATTTTTGCAAAATCGTAGTGTTAAACTACGTATTTTTCCAGAATATCTTAAAGAAAATTTCGTGCCTAGATGCATTCAGCACTTATTTTAGTTAACATAGCGTTCCTGCCGTGCCTATGCTATAAATTTACTTTGTGAAAGTAACATCCCTGTATAATAAATATACTTAAATTAATATTGGGCACATAAACAACAGGTAAACCATAGGTTAACATGCCCAGCTCCTTTCGTACGAGGGGACTAGCCTTATTTTATTCTAATTTCCTCTAGAAGATAGAAACCATACTGTCTTACGACGTATTTAACCCAGCTCGTGTAACTTTTTAATCGACGAACAGTCGAACCCTTCATGATTCCTGCGTTCATGTGGATAAGTTAAGCCGACATCGAGGTGCCAAACTGCGCACTCAATTTGTACTTCCTGGCGCAATTAGCCTGTTCAAAATTGTTAAGGAAATATTTTTCCGTTTTCCATCTTTCGCAAAATGGTTCAGACTATTTCTTCATTTATTTCTTTTATATAATTAATACCACGCGATATATGAGAATAAGGCAATGTATGTAAATACTTCCAAAAAAAAATACGCGACTTATTTATTACTTACTCAACCTTTAACACCAAAAGCTCCATTTCTATTTTTAGAATTCAATAAAGAGTATTGTATATTAGATTTAACATGACCTCTTAACATTATAGTAGATAATCCTCTAAAGGATGAATCCACATTCTTTAAACCACCTATTCATTTCAATTTAAATACAGATCTTGAGGCTGTAAATCGTCTAGTTAATCTACCCTTAGCTTCTACTCTAATTCCTGCCATTTTTCTGTGTTTTAATGCAGAAAAGACATAGTCATCTAATGAAATTTCACGACTAATAGTAGAATTTGACCCACTGGCAATATTTATTTTTAAATTATCACGTCAAGGGAAATATTCTAACAATAAATTATTTAAAGAATCTTTAACATTATACCCTCGAGCAGTAAACATAGAGTTAATATTATCATTTCTGATTTGGTTTACTATATATTTATTGCTTTTTCCCTTCTTTAATCTTCTTACTCTGTTTACGTTTTGTAATTTAAGTTTTCTTAAAGAAGACTTTAAAACCTTGTATAGCTTATTATCTCTATTTCTTAGTTTTAAAGCCACAGCTTGGGTAAAGATATCACTATTTAAGTGCATTTTTTTTAAATTAACAATGTTAAATTCTATAGTTTTATTATACATATTCTTAACTAATCCTCTAAGATTTTCTAAAAATACATTATTATACTTAACTTTATTTAATTTAAACAATAATCTATGTTTATATAAATTTTTGGTATACTTTCAATAACATTTATCCATATAAAATTTATAACTAGGATAATTGAAAGTATAAAGATTGGCAATTTTATTAAAGAATAAGTCTTTTTCATTATCCTTCAATATATTCTTATCTATTAAACTGGTTAAAGTTTCATACCAGGTATTTATATTGTTGTAGTATCGGTTTAATTTATTAACAAAATATAGTAAATAAGCAAAATATCATTCTTCGTAGTGATTAGGTAAGTTTAAATATTCACCCAAAGTAAAAGGTCTATCAAAATTAATAATACTTTTACCACTTCTATCTTTACTGACTGACATATTAACTTTTTTAGCTGGATAATATAAACTCTTATGTACTTGTTTTAATTTATTAGACAAGGACATTATTCTAGGATTATATACATGATATGTAATTATCAATGCCTCGTTAGTATGTTTAAAGCTACTTAAACCTACAAAGGTTTTGTTTGCAGACAATAATTTAAATCTAACGGGTATATATTTGGTTTTAATATCTTTAAGACTAAATTCCATGTTTGAATAAGTTTTTAATAAACGCATAATGTTTTTATCTGCAGTTGGTATAGATTTAATGGTATTTTTATTAAAAGTATATATACTATTTAGTCATTCTTGCACTGCGGGTGTATAATGTCTGTTAGGACCAGTATCGCTATATCTATGTTTAAAGGGTTTAAAAATTAATTTTTGGCTCTTTTTATTAAATAATAAAGAGGTAGGCTTATTTGGTATTTTTTGTAATTGTTGAGGCGCAATACCGCTAACTTTTGGTTGTTCTTCGCACATAAGGTCATTTTTTTTTATTTCTAATTCACTATAATTCATATTTTGTATTGATTTTTTTTTTATTTGAGGGTTATATTCCGATTAATCTCCTAAGCTCAATCTTTAAGTTCTGACGTCTCACTTACGTGAGAATTGAGTCTATTTCATTAATATATCTGCGCTAAAAAAAGCGAAGCATGCTTCGCTGTACTTTAATGCAGTATGGATTAATTATTATTACCCTATGCTATAATATTATAATATAGGTTAGATTAATTATATAAAAGAAAAGAAATGTTGGGGTTTAAAATGATATATTTACATTTTATTAGTCGTTGAACGTTAATACTTCTAGTTTTGGCAATGCCAAAAAAATTATGAAGTAAATAACGCTTCAAGTTAACTTTTATCAAAGTCTTTCTTGAAATTGACCCAATTAATACCTATAGGTTTTAACTTATTTATTGCTAATCTTATAAAAGATTAGCACAAAAAATCTGATAAAAACATTGGAGGACTAAAATCCCTAGCGTAGCTTTTTCAAAAATCCAAGACCTTTCCTTTCTGCATCTTGTGATCATATGCCCCGCTTACGCGACTGATAGACGTGTAAGTCAAACAGTAAAG